>JAEEGL011167806.1_pt1 | contig 65530 bp, 62 predicted proteins | sample 9134231 | NCBI WGS metagenome assembly JAEEGL01 (sample SAMN16246548, study PRJNA631951) | gut metagenome | biome: gut microbiome; feature: rumen; material: fiber-attached | host: Bos | place: Iran: Karaj | collected 2018-10
ATTAACTAATGGAGGTTATACACATGGCTCGTATTTCAGGTGTTGATTTACCAAGAGAAAAGAGAGTTGAAATTGGTTTGACTTATATTTTCGGTATCGGTCTTTCTAGTTCAAAGAGAATCTTAGCAGACGCCGGAGTAAATCCAGACACACGTTGTAAGGATTTAACTGACGAAGAAGTTAAGAAGATTAGTGAAGTAATCGATGCAAGTCAGACTGTAGAAGGTGATTTAAGAAGAGAAATCGCTTTAAACATTAAGAGATTACAGGAAATTGGATGCTATAGAGGTATCCGTCATAGAAGAGGACTTCCGGTTCGTGGTCAGAATACAAAGAATAATGCCAGAACTCGTAAGGGTCCAAAGAGAACTGTAGCAAACAAGAAAAAATAATTAGAAACCCATAAGGGAGGTTAGTTTAGATGGCTAAGAAAGTTACAAAAAAAGTGACAAAGAAGCGTGTTAAGAAAAACGTTGAACACGGACAGGCACATATTCAGGCATCTTTTAACAATACAATCGTTACATTAACAGATGCAGAAGGTAATGCTTTATCATGGGCTAGTGCTGGCGGTCTGGGATTTAGAGGTTCAAAGAAATCTACTCCTTATGCAGCTCAGATGGCAGCAGAAACTGCTACAAAAGCAGCTTTAGTACATGGTTTAAAGTCAGTAGATGTTATGGTAAAGGGTCCAGGATCAGGTAGAGAAGCAGCTATTCGTGCGCTTGCTACATGTGGTCTTGAAGTTACAAGTATTAAAGACGTAACTCCAGTTCCTCATAATGGATGTCGCCCACCAAAACGTAGAAGAGTCTAATTTAGGAGGGAATAGAAATGGCAGTAAATAGAGTTCCTGTTCTTAAAAGATGTAGATCACTTGGATTAGATCCAATATATTTAGGAATAGACAAAAAATCAAATAGAAGTTTAAACAGATCTAACAGAAAGATGAGTGAATACGGACTTCAGTTAAGAGAAAAGCAGAAGGCTAAATTCATCTATGGTGTGTTAGAAAAGCCTTTCAGAAATTACTATAAGAAGGCACAGAAGCAGGCAGGTCAGACTGGTGAAAACTTAATGATCATGTTAGAAACAAGACTTGACAATGTTGTTTTCCGTATGGGATTTGCCAGAACAAGAAGAGAAGCTAGACAGATTGTTGATCACAAGCATGTTTTAGTTAATGGTAAGCAGGTAAACATTCCTTCTTACTTAATCAAAGCTGGTGATGTTATCGAAATCAAAGAAGACTGCAAGTCATCTCAGAGATATAAAGATATCATTGAAGTAACCGGTGGAAGAACAGTTCCTGGTTGGGTAGAAGTTGACCAGGATAATCTTAAAGGTGAAATCAAAGAACTTCCTAAGAGAGACGAAATTGATGTACCTGTAGATGAAATGCTTATCGTCGAATTATATTCTAAGTAAGATTTGAATAAAATTCGGGGGAAGCTTAAGCAATTCCCAATAAAGGAGGGGCTAATTAGTGTTCGATTTTGAGAAACCAAATATTTTAGTAGAAAAATCAGATGATGGAAGATATGGAAAGTTTGTTGTTGAACCACTGGAAAGAGGTTACGGAACAACTTTAGGTAATGCTTTGAGAAGAATTATGCTTTCATCATTACCGGGATCAGCTGTAAGCCAGATTAAGATTGATGGCGTTCTTCATGAATTCAGCTCAATTCCTGGAGTGAAAGAAGATGTGACAGAAATTATTCTGAACATCAAACAGTTGGAAATTAAGAATAATAGTTCAACAGATGAATCAAAGATTGCGCATATCGATGCATCTGGAGATTGCGTAGTAACAGCTGGCGATATCCAGGTAGACTCTGATATTGAAATCTTAAACCCTGATTTAGTAATTGCTACATTAAATGGTGGGGCTGATAGCAAGCTCAGCATGGAATTAGTAATTACAAAAGGTAGAGGTTACGTAAGTTCAGAAAAGAACAAAAACGATAGCTTACCAATTGGAGTAATTTCTGTAGATTCTATCTACACACCAGTAGAAAGAGTAAATATGGCTGTAGAAAATACTCGTGTAGGTCAGGTTACTGACTTTGATAAGCTTACTTTAGATGTTTACACTAACGGAACATTAGACACTGATGAAGCAGTTAGTTTGGCATCAAAAGTTCTGTGCGAACACTTAAAATTATTTATCAATTTATCTGAAACTTCAAAGGATATTGAAGTTATTGCAGAGCCGGTTGATGACGAAATTGACAAAGTGTTAGAAATGAACATCGATGAATTAGAATTATCAGTTCGTTCATATAATTGTTTGAAGAGAGCAGGTATCAATACAGTTGAGGAATTAGTGAATAAGACTCCTGAAGATATGATGAAGGTAAGAAACCTTGGTCGTAAGTCTTTAGAAGAAGTACTCGCTAAGTTAAAAGAACTCAATCTTGAATTGAGACAGAGCGACGAAAACTAATAAACAATGTTTATTAGTAAGGGTGTAAGACGAATATTTTGTGTTGCACCGATGAACTGCTTTTGACCAAAGGTTGAAGGCAACACAAACAGGAGGTAAAGAAATGGCAGGTTATAGAAAACTTGGAAGAACTTCAAGTCAGAGAAAAGCTTTAATTAGAGGCCAGGTTACAAGTCTTTTAAATAACGGTAAAATTGTTACTACTGAAGCTCGTGCTAAAGAAATCAGCAAAGTAGCTGAAGGACTTATTGCATTAGCAGTAAGAGAAAAAGACAATTTTGATGAAGTAGAAGTAACAGCAAAAGTTGCTCGTAAAGACAAAGATGGCAAGAGAGTTAAAGAAGTTGTCGATGGCAAAAAAGTTACAGTATATGATGAAGTAAAGAAAACTATCAAAAAAGATCAGCCTTCACGTCTCCATGCAAGACGTCAGATGAACAAAGTTCTTTACACAGTTACAAATAATGAAACTGGAAAGAAGAAGGATGCAAAGAAGGTAGATTTAACAAACAAGTTATTCGAAGAAATCGCTCCAAAGTATGCAGACCGTAAGGGTGGATACACAAGAATCGTTAAGATTGGTCTCCGTAAAGGTGATGCTGCAATGGAAGTACTTTTAGAACTTGTGTAAACAATGAGTCCATGTGACTAAATATAAAAAAAGCATTTGGGTTGTGCTCGCACAAAACCCAAATGCTTTTTTTATATTTAGCCGGACATTCGACGAATGTCCGGCAAGAGGAAGAATGAAAGCAAAGCTTTCAATCTTCCTCTTGTCACATAGACTCCTTTGGTGGCGGGAAAGCTACCAAAGGATGAAAATACCACTTGCTTTTTTTATAACAACTTAGTATAGTATACTTCGGGCAATTACAAAAGAGAGGAAAGGGAAAGAATGAGTAGTCCATTAGGAATTATTGCAATGAACATTATTGATGTTTTTGCATATTGGAACGAACACACCCATCTCTTAAATTCCATTTTGGGAATGATGATGGTAGTGTTTGGTATCGTAGACAAACCATATAGAGTACTCGGATTATTTTTTACACGTAAATTCAAACCGGCAAAGAACTATCACAAATATGCGATTGTAATTCCGGCGAGAAATGAGCAAGCTGTTATCGGAAATTTGATTGATAGTATTAAAAAGCAGGACTATCCTCAGGAATTGATTACAATTTTTGTCGTAGCGGATAACTGTACAGATAATACTGCACAGGTTGCACGGGATAAAGGTGCGATTTGTTATGAACACAATAATCCAAATGAAAGAACAAAGGGATTCGGATTAAGATATCTTTTTGACAGAATTCGTGAGGATTATGGGATTGAAACATTTGAAGGATATTTCATCTTCGACTCTGATAACCTTTTAAAGGGTGATTACATTTCCAGAATGAATGACTCTTTTGATGCAGGGGAAAAGATTATTACTTCTTATAGAAATACAAAGAACTTTTCAGAAAACTGGATTGCATCCACTTATGCACTTCATTGGCTTCGTTCTATTCGAACAAGACATCGTGCCAGATCCGTACTGCATCTTGCAACAAATATTCAGGGAACCGGATTTTTATTTGCCAATGAGATTGTAAAAGATGGATGGAAGTATACTTCCCTGACAGAAGATAGAGCACTGACAGCAGATAGCGTTGTGGCAGGATACGAAATATCTTACAACAATGATGCGGTCTTTTACGACGAGCAGCCGGTAAGTCTTCGTGTTGCATTACGCCAGAGACTTCGTTGGTCCAAGGGACATCTTCAGGCGTTTGCTGAAAGCGGATGGGGATTGTTCAAGCACATTTTTGTAGACAATCATACAATTCATAAACCGACAGATAAATGGTATAACTATCCGTGGAGAACCATTCGTTATCGATTTATGTCTTTTGATACATTTTGTCAGTTGTTACCAAAGAATATTATCAATATTGCGAAGTGGATTCTTTTCAGATTGATTTTATTCCCATTCTGGTGTTGGAAGAGTGGTCTGAGCCAGTGTGTATTGGATTCAGGAACCTTCTTGGATAAAATGTTCCATAAGATCGTGGGAGCACATCTGTGCATGGTCTTAGACCCGGGAGCAAAATCATTTCTGATGGGAATTTTGATTATGATTTGGCTGCGATTACTTTACCGTATCGGAAAGTATATCGTAAATATTGTCGAAGCGATTTACTTGTTTATTATAGAATACAAACGAATGATTAAGATTCCGTTTTGGAAGAAGGTACTGTACTGTATCACCTGGCCGACTTTTGATATTATCGGTCGATATACTCAGTACATAGCATTGTTCAAGAAAGTTGAGTGGAAACCGATTCCGCATGAAAGTAAAGTCACAATTGATGACATTACAGCAAACAGCAATTAAAGGATAAAAAGAAACCAGCGTTGAAATACCAACGCTGGTTTTTTATGTTGCTGTATTCGACAGGGTTTTACTCTGAAGAAGCAAAATAGTCGAATTTTAAGGTTAAGTCGTTTTTCTTGATGATTTTGTCAATCATTTCAGAAGTTTTCTTAATATCGTCATTTTTCATTGGCTCGCCGTAAGTGACTTTATTTGCTTCCACATAAGACTTGCCGTTATACCAGGAATAGTCGCTGAAGAACGCATATCCTTGACGTTCCGGATCTAAAGCATCCATTCCAAGATAGTTGTTACTGTTGTATTTGATTCCGAATAAGTTCAGTACAGTAGGAAGGATATCCATTTGCATGGTTGTTTCTTTCACTGTTGTAGGAACATAAGCTTCTTTATCACCACAATAAATGAAGAGTGGTGTGTGATTGATCAAATTGTTGGAAGTTTCTTTGTACTTATCCAAAATAGTTTTATCTTCCAAAGTGTACAGGTAATGGTCGGCGTAAGCCACGATTACAGTATTCTCCAAAAGGTTTCGTTCTTTTAACTTTTCAATCATCATGGAAACCATTTTGTCGGTTTCTTCCACAGCCAGATATACACAATCCTCTTCCGTCAGGGAATCAATCTGTGTTTTCAAAGAATATTTTTCTTCGGCCAACATCTTGCTGGTTCCTTTCTTCGGACTGAAAGGAGTGTGTGGTGTATAGGTGATAATATAGTCTACAAACTTTTCGCCCGGTTTATGGTCGAACATTAACTTTTCGAAAGTACTGTTTGCAATCATTTCACGGTCTAATTCATAGCTGTCATCTTTATAATCCTGAATATCAATCAAACCGTAGTAGTTGTCATATCCCCAACTTTCATAATTGATGGCACGGGAATAAAATTCGCCGCTGTTCATATGAAAGGCGTTGACACTGTAACCGGCTTCTTTAAATAACTTCGGCATTGTATATGGGAAGGTATTTTTATTGTAATTGTACACATTTTCAATATATGAAATCGGTGTGGTAAAGCCGGTATTAACTGCAAATTCGGAATTGAAGGTTGAACCGCCTCCGGTGTAAAGGGAGTAGTGGTCGGCAAAATTAATACTGTCCTTCATTAAATTGTACAGGGTTGGAGTATGTTCTTCATTTAAAGCCCATAAATCCATTCCTTCCAGCTGTAGGAAAATCAAATTTTTCCCTTTAAAAATTCCGGTGTAATTATTGTTTTTGTGTGGGTCTTCCCCGGTGTAAATGGAATCTAAAAAGTCTTTATCTTTTTTGCTGATTTTTTCTTCCGGTTTCAGATATTCGATATAAAAGCTTCGCGCTGTGTATTCGTATAATCCGGCAACCTTCATACTTTTGTTCGGTTCGTTGAAACGGTCGTAAACAACACGGTCGTTTTTAAAGTTGTTCCATTCCAGTTCGTTTCCCTTAAAGCCGTAAAGAAACGGCATAAGCAGATGGAGTACAAGGAAGATAATCAAAACCTTTCCCATCTTTTTGAAATGGAACTGGGTACGTTTACGCATTTTGATAAATACGACCAGTGCAATAATAAAGATAATTACCGCAAAAATATAAATCAGTTTATTGGCTCCCAGGACTGCATCCATCACATAGTCTTTGCCTTCACCGGTAGATTCCAGCAGGTTAAAACTGAAATAGAACTTGGTCATGGAAAAATAGATATTGTTAATAAGATATAATCCCATCGCCAAAAAGAAGAAAATCCAGTAGGCGAGCATTTCGAAAATCCCTTTTAGGTTTATGGTGATTCCTACAAACAGGAAAATCCATAAGAACGTAAATAAATTCGGGATTGGGAAAAATGCGGGATAGTAGTCAATATGTCCCAAAATTCGTGTAATAATATCAAACAAAAAATATGGAATTGCAGCATAAAAACCATAACGATATTTAAATGTAAATTTCTTTGCCTTTTCAACAAAGGGCTGCAATTTTTCTTTAAAATTTTTCATCACAACTTCCTTCCAAATTTATAGTATGTCATTTTTGTACAATCCTATTATATAAAGTAGAGAAAATATTACAAGGCGTTTTCGTTGAAAAACACCTGAATTGTTGTAAAAAAGGGCTAAATATAATACAATGAAAAGGTTAATGAGATTATAGGAGAATGATGTGAAAATTCTGGAAATAAACGATTTAGTACATGATTATAGAGAAGAAGGCAAGGCAGTCCGAGCGATTAACGGGGTCAGTCTGGATGTGGAAGCCGGACAGTTTATTGCCATTTTAGGTCATAACGGTTCCGGGAAATCTTCTTTGGCAAAGCATATGAATGCATTGTTGTTGCCGACAGAGGGAACTGTTTGGGTTGACCATATTGATACGAGAGACGGGGAGAAGCTTTGGGAAATCCGTCAGCGTACAGGAATGGTTTTCCAAAATCCCGACAATCAGATTGTGGCTACTATGGTAGAAGAAGATGTTGCCTTTGGACCGGAAAATTTGCAGATTCCCACAGAGGAAATTTGTGAGCGAGTTGACGGGGCACTGAAAGCGGTGGAAATGACCGTGTTGAGACATAAGTCCCCTATGAACCTTTCCGGTGGACAGAAACAACGCGTGGCAATTGCAGGAATTATTGCCATGGAACCGAAATGTATTGTGTTGGATGAGCCTACGGCAATGCTGGATCCTATGGGACGAAAAGAAGTGATTCAAACGATTGAGACTTTAAATCGTGAAAAAGGGATCACGGTAATTCTCATTACACATCATATGGAAGAAACGGTTCACGCAGATCGAATCTTTGTTATGGATCAGGGAAGTGTTGTAATGCAGGGAACACCGAAAGAAGTGTTTGCCCGGGTGGAAGAGTTAAAGTCTTATGGTCTGGAAGTACCACAGGTGACGGAACTTGCATATCGATTGAAAAAAGATGGAGTCGATATTGCAGAAGGAATTTTGACAGAAGAAGAGTTTGTAACGGAAATGGTTAGAATAAAGGAATCATAAGTATGAGTATTTGTTTGGAACATGTAAGTTTTATATATGGTGAAGGAACCAGTACGGAAACCAAGGCGCTTGAGGATATTAATCTGGAAATTGCCAAGGGAGAGTTCGTGGCAGTGATTGGCCATACGGGTTCCGGAAAATCAACGCTGATTCAACATTTCAACGGGTTGGAAAAACCAACTTCCGGTACCGTTCTGATGGATGGGAAAAATATCTGGAGCAAAGGATATGATTTAAGAAACCATCGTTGTAAGGTGGGAATGGTTTTTCAATATCCGGAGCATCAGCTCTTTGAAGAAACCGTGTTGAAAGATGTATGCTTCGGTCCTCTGAATCAGAAACTGGATGCAGAGACTGCTGAGAAAAAGGCAAAAGAAGCGTTGCAATTGGTGGGGGGAAAAGAGGATGTTTATGAAGCATCTCCTTTTGAACTTTCCGGGGGACAAAAACGTCGCGTTGCCATTGCGGGGATTCTTGCTATGGAACCAGAGTATCTGGTTCTGGATGAACCGACGGCGGGGCTGGACCCGAAAGGGAAAATGCAGATTTTGAAGAAAATCAAACAGCTGCATGACGAAAAGGGGATGGGGATCATTTTGGTATCCCATTGTATGGAAGATGTTGCGCAATATGCAGACAGAATTGTCGTGTTGGATCATGGAAGTATTGTTTATGATGATAAACCGGCAGAGGTTTTTAGACATTGTGAAGAACTGGAGAAAATCGGATTGTCTGCACCGACAGTTTCTTATCTGATGCATCGCTTAAAAGAAAAGGGCTTTGCAGTGGATGAGGGCATAATCCGTCTGGAAGATGCAGAAGAGAATATTTTGAAATGTTTGAAGGGAACAGAACTGGGAAACTAAAATGGTAAATGTAACAATTGGAAATTATTATCCGGAAAATTCAATAATCCATCGCTTAGATCCAAGAGTGAAACTGTTTTCTACATTCATCTGGATTTTGTCAGTGTTTCTGACGAATAATTTTTTTGGATATTTCCTCCTGCTGTTGTACCTTCTTGTTGTTGTGAAGGTATCCAAAATTCCGTTTGGAAAACTGTTAAAGGGACTGAAACCGATTTTGGCAATTTTGCTGTTTAGTGTTATAGTGAATGTGCTGTTGACCAAAGGACAGCCGCTTTTTTCCTGGGGAAGTTTTTATATTTCCAAAGAGGGTGTGATGAAAGGTGGCTTCCTGGCAATTCGATTGGTTTACCTTGTGCTGGGAACATCGGTAATGACTTTGACAACGACGCCGAATGATTTAGCGGATGGATTGGAAAAGTCACTGGGATTTTTGCATGTGATCAAAATTCCGGTTCACGAAATCGCTATGATTATTTCTTTGGCATTACGGTTTATTCCGATTTTGACGGAAGAAGCAGAAAAAATCAAAAAGGCACAAAAATCCAGAGGGGCAGATTTGGATTCCGGGAATCTGTTGAAAAGGACAAAAAATCTGATTCCGATTTTGATTCCGTTGTTTGTTTCGGCAATTCGAAGAGCAATGGATTTGGCTGCGGCAATGGAAGCCAGATGTTATCGTGGTGGAAAACGTACTAAAATGAAACCGTTAAAATATGAGAAACGTGATTATGTGGGTTACGCAGTGAACCTTGGAATGGTAGCAGCAGTTGTGGGAATGAATTATCTGGCAGCCTCCGGAGTATGGTGGATGATTCATTATAAGAGATAGATAGGAGAACAATGAAACGAATCAGGTTATTAATTGCATATGATGGAACCAACTATTGCGGATGGCAGGTTCAAATCAATGGCATTACAATAGAAGAAGTGATTAACAAAGCGCTTACGGATTTACTGGGAGAGCCGATTCAGGTAATTGGTGCCAGTCGGACTGATTCCGGAGTGCATGCAAAGGGAAATGTGGCGGTGTTTGATTCTGAAACAAGAATTCCGCCGGAAAAAATATCATTTGCCTTGAATCAGAGGTTGCCGAATGATATCCGCATTCAGAAATCGGATGAAGTTCCGCCGGATTGGCATCCGCGATTTCAGGACAGTGTGAAAACGTATGAGTATCAGATATTGAACAGAAAGTTTCCGGATCCGTTAAAACGGTTGTATACCCATTTTGTGTATATGCCTTTGGAAGTGGAAAAAATGAAAGAGGCAGCGTCCTACATTGTAGGAGAACATGATTTTGCCAGCTTTTGCTCGGCAGGAAGTCAGGTGCAGTCTACGGTAAGAACGGTTTATCGTTTGGACGTGGAAAAAGTTGAGGATGTTATAAAGATTCAGATTAGCGGAAACGGCTTTCTGTATAATATGGTTCGGATTATTGTAGGGACATTGTTGAAAGTTGGACTAGGAGTTTACCCGCCGGAACATGTGAAGGATATTATTGAAGCAAAAGACCGTTACGCTGCCGGACCAAAGGCACCGGCATGTGGGTTGACATTAGTAAAGATTGAATATGGAGAGGAGTAAAAAAATGGAAGAAATGTACAATGAAGAACTTCAGGAGACAACTGAAGCACAAAAGGAGCCAATTGGAAAGATTCTGATAGGACTGATTGTAACAGTAGTTATTGTAGGTGGAGTCCTTTTTGCCTGTCAGAATCTTATGAAGAGTGTGCCGTATGAGCCGGGAAAAATCATTGATGAAGAAAATGTTTACGTGAATGATTTCTTCAAAATCCGTTTTGAATGTCCGGAGGGCTATCGCATGAATCGTGTTATGACAACGGATGAGGATTTGAAAGATTTGTATGGCGACAATTATCGAGGCACTGTTAACAGTATTTATCAGGAATTAAAGGTAGAAGCTGACGGAAGCCTGTCCAGTATGAACATTAATGTGGGAAAAGGTGAAGTTGATATCTTGAGCAAGAGTGGATTGAATCGTATGGACGAGATTGTTTACTCTTCATTTGGACAAGTAGGTGGTGTCGATATCGACCGAGGTGAACCTTATACCGATTATTTGGGAGAAGAAGAATATAAAGCAGTGGATTACAATTTTACAGTGGGAGAAAAACTGATGAAGATTACGATTTTCACCAGAACTGAAAAAGGTTACACCATTATGCTTTGCTTCAGTGATATTAACGAGTCAGTGAATGACCTGTTTGAAGGTTTTGTAAAATACAAAAAATAAAAATAATACGGCAATCCTGTTAAAAGGGATGCCGTATTTTTTTATGCATTGCGAAGATGTAATCGAGGGTATATAAAATAGTGTTAATTGTAAGCATAATTAATGTGATAATGAAAATATATTTTCCGAAATTTACCGGCCCCAGCGTTTCGTAATCCAAAAAATAATAAGGAAATTTTTCAACCTTCCGAAAGGCGGTTTCTTCGTTAAAGGTACAACGGCTTAAAAAACAAAGAAGGTAAACGATGGGGAAAGCCAGCCACTTGAAAATATAGTTTCGTTGAACCAGTCCTTTCGGCCGGAAGAGAAACCAATCCGTAACAAACAGCAGAGGAACCACATAATGACCGAATAAATCCATTGCGGGAATACTGATGATGCCGTTTTGCTCCAAAGAGTATTTATTGACGGATTCAAAGAAATGGTAAATGTATGCTGTCGACAAAATGGCGGCAGTGGCCATGCCGTGAAAGTAGACAATTACCGAAGTGGTAAGGCTCTTTCCGTGAAGTTCCCGGAGAACTAAAACCGTAATCATAACAAAACAAAAAATATTACTTTGTACGGTAAAGTAACTGAATTCTTCGGAATTGAAAATCTCGTCATCGATTTTAAAGTGCAAAACCAGGCTGATTGCACACATCATTAATAAAACAAATCGAAAAATAATTCTATCTGTAAACTTTCTCATAATACCACCCTTAATAGTATGAACCGAATTTTTTGAATTATGAATAAAAAGTGAAAGGGAAACAAGATTCGACACAAAAGGTTGTGTTTTTTCTTGAAGAAACGCCCTAGATATAGTATAATATACTAGTTAAAATAGCCTTAATCAGAGGAAAAGGAAGATAAGATGCTTTTTTTGAAAGAAAATGATTTAAATGTTGAGACATACTTGAAATTAAGAAATGCTGTAGAATGGGTTGCCCTGGATGAAAAACAGGCGGAACTTGCATTGGAAAACAGTTTATATATTGTGACAGCATACGATGGAGATAAGGCTGTTGGAATGGGTCGTCTCGTGGGAGATGGCGCCGTAATCTGTTATATTCAGGATTTGATTGTAATTCCGGAATATCAGGGAAAGAAAATCGGTAGTATGGTAATTGACCGGTTAATCTCGAAGGCAGATGAGATGAGGATTCCGGGAACAAAGATGATGCTTGATTTAATGTGTGCAAAAGGGCGAGAAGTATTTTATGAAAAACACGGGTTCATTGCCCGCCCAACGGAAAAGCTGGGGCCGGGGATGATTCAATACCTGGAAGATTAATAAGAGGAAGCTATGAATATTTATTTGATACGCCATGGAAGGCAAAACAGTAAACTTTGCAATGTTGATGTAGAGTTATCGGAAGAAGGAAGAGAACAGGCGGAACTGACCGGAAAGCGTTTAAAAAATTACGGCATTGAAGCAGTGTATTCCAGCAATTTACTGAGAGCGGTGGAAACGGCTGACATTATCAATCAGTATCTTGAAAAGCCACGGTTTTATGATGACCGACTCAGAGAAGCGGAATTCGGAGCAATGACCGGTTTAGAAAACGCAGTATTGAAGGAACGGTTCAAAGACTTTTTGGAAAAGAGAGCAACCATGACAGAGGATATTCCGTATCCCGGTGGCGGCGAAAACAGTGAGATGGTTTTTCAAAGAGCCAAGGAAGCTTTGGATGAAATTGCAAAACTTGATTATGATAATGTCTGTATTGTAACCCATGGTGGTTTGATTCGCGCGTTGCTGACAGGTCTTGCGGGAGCACCGCCGGCAAAATGGTTGACTTTTGGAAGACAGTTGGAAAACTGCAGCATTACGGAAATATTATATGACGAGGAAATGGGGACTTATCACATTGAGCGTGTGAATGATTATGCCCATTTTGAAAATGAAGATAGATTGTTGAGAAAACATTTTGGAAATGGTTTCTTTTCGCAAAACAGTGAGGTTAATGATGGCAAATAATTATGATGGTAATAGTATTTCGGTTTTGGAAGGACTGGATCCGGTCCGAAAAAGACCAGGAATGTATATTGGTAGCGTAGGAACAAAGGGATTAAATCATTTGATTTATGAAATTGTAGATAACTCTGTAGATGAACATTTGGCAGGGCATTGTTCCGAAATCACAGTAACATTGGAAAAAGACGGATCAGCGACCATCGAAGATAACGGTCGAGGAATTCCGGTAGATATTAATGAACAGGTTGGAAGACCTGCGGTAGAAGTTGTATTTACAACCCTTCACGCCGGCGGTAAGTTTGGCGACGGAAACTATAAGATTTCCGGTGGTCTTCACGGTGTGGGCTCTTCCGTTGTAAACGCCTTATCTCTTTGGTTGGAAGTGGATGTAAAGCGTGACGGAAAGATTTACAATCAGCGATACGAACAGGGTAAAATCTGTTATGACCTGAAAGAAGTCGGAAAGTGCAGAAAATCCGATACCGGTACAAAGGTACGGTTCTTCCCGGATGGAGAAATCTTCGAAAAGATTTACTTCAAGGCAGATGCAATTAAGAGTCGTCTTCATGAAACTGCTTACCTGAATCCAAACCTGACCATTCATTTTGAAAACAAACGTGTAGGCGAAGAAGAATCAAAAACATATCATGAAGAAAATGGTATTAAAGCTTACATTGAAGATATGAACAAGGGAAAAGAAGCAGTAACGGATATTATCTACTTCAAAAAAGAACAGGAAGGCATTGAAGTGGAAGTTGCGTTCCAGTACATTAATGAGTTTACGGAAAATATTTCCGGTTTCTGTAATAACATTTATACCCAGGAAGGCGGTACACATATTACAGGATTTAAAACAGTACTTACGTCAACAATTAATCAGTATGCCAGAGAGTTGGGAAACTTAAAAGAGAAGGATTCCAACTTTACGGGAGCTGACGTTCGTAACGGATTGGTTGCCGTCGTTGCTGTTAAACATCCGGATCCTCGTTTTGAGGGGCAGACGAAAACAAAGCTGGACAACCCTGACGCGGACAGAATTACTAAGAATGTTGCAGGAGAGCAGTTGACACTGTTCTTTGATAAAAATTTAGAAACCTTAAAAAATGTGATTGAGTGTGCAGAAAAATCTGCAAAGATTCGAAAGGCTGAAGCAAGAACCAAAACCAATATGCTGACAAAGAGCAAGTTCTCCATTGACAGCAACGGAAAACTTGCAAACTGCGAAAGCAGAAAGCCGGAAGAATGTGAAATCTTTATCGTGGAAGGGGATTCTGCCGGAGGCTCTGCTAAGACGGCAAGAAATCGAAAGACTCAGGCAATTATGCCAATTCGAGGAAAGATTTTGAATGTGGAAAAAGCATCCATTGATAAGGTCCTTGCCAATGCGGAAATCAAGACATTGATTAATGCTTTCGGCTGTGGTTTTTCAGAAGGTTACGGAAATGACTTTGATATTGAAAAATTGCGTTTTGATAAGATTATTTTGATGACGGATGCGGACGTGGACGGTGCTCATATTGATACATTGCTGTTGACGTTCTTTTACCGGTTTATGCCGGAATTGATCAGTACCGGACACATTTACATTGCCACACCGCCACTTTACAAGGTGGTGCCGAAAAAAGGCGAAGGCGAATATCTGTATGATGACAAAGCATTGGAAAAGTACAGAAAGACGCATTCAGGATTTACCCTGCAGCGTTACAAAGGTTTGGGAGAAATGGATCCGAAACAGCTTTGGGAAACAACATTAAATCCAAAGACAAGAATTTTAAAACAGGTAGAAATCGAAGATGCCAGAATGGCTTCGGAAGTTACCAGTATGTTAATGGGAAGCGAAGTTGCACCGCGTAGAGAATTCATTTACAATCATGCAACCGATGCGGAATTAGATGTATAAAGATATTTCTCAAAAAGAGAAATCGGAGGTTAGAAAATAAATGGCGGAACAAATCATAAAAACCGAGTATTCGGAAGTGATGCAGAAAAGTTATATTGACTATGCCATGAGCGTTATCTGTGCAAGAGCATTGCCGGATGCCAGAGACGGATTGAAGCCGGTTCAAAGACGTGTGCTGTATGCAATGGACCAGCTCCATTTAAGTCACGACAAACCACATCGTAAATCAGCCCGTATTGTGGGGGATACGATGGGTAAATATCATCCTCATGGAGATAGTTCAATTTATGATACCTTAGTTGTATTGGCACAGGAATTTAAAAAAGGAATGGCTTTAATCGACGGTCATGGAAACTTTGGCTCCATTGAAGGCGACGGTGCAGCAGCGATGCGTTACACAGAAGCAAGATTAAAGAAATTCACGGAAGATGTTTATCTGGCTGACCTGGATAAGGATGTGGTGGATTTTGTGCCAAACTTTGATGAAACAGAAAAAGAACCGGAAGTTTTACCGGTTCGTGTACCGAACTTACTGGTTAACGGTGCAGAAGGAATTGCAGTCGGTATGGCAACTAATATTCCAACCCATAATTTAGGGGAAGTTATGGATGCGGTAATTGCCTATATGGAAAATGACAAAATTACTACGGCACAGTTAATGGAAATCATGCCGGGACCGGATTTCCCAACGGGAGGAATTGTCGCAAACAAATCGGACTTGTTGGATATTTACGAAAGTGGCTCCGGAAAGATTAAACTTCGTGGAAAACTTGTTTTTGAAAAAGGAAAAAGCAGAGAAAAAGACCGCTTGGTTATTACGGAAATTCCATACACTATGATTGGTGCGGGAATCGGAAAGTTCTTATCGGATGTGGTGGATTTGGTGGAAACCAAAAAGACAACGGATATTGTGGATATTTCCAATGCATCGGATAAAGACGGAATGCGCATTGTTTTAGAACTGAAAAAAGGCGCAGATATTGAAAAGTTAAAAAATATGCTTTACAAGAAGACTAAATTGGAAGATACCTTTGGGGTAAATATGCTGGCAATTGCCGACGGCAGACCGGAGGTTATGGGACTTCGAAGCATTATTAAATATTATGTGGATTATCAGTATGATCTGGCTCAGAGAAAATATACCACATTGCTGAATAAAGCGTTAGAGCAGAAGGAAGTCAAGGAAGGTTTAATCAAAGCAACCAATATTATTGATTTGATTATCGAGGTAATCCGAGGCTCCCAGACACAGAAGCAGGCAAAGAACTGTTTGATGACCGGTGATACAACGGATATCAAATTTAAAAATCCGGAATCGGAAATTCTTGCCGGCAATCTGAATTTTACTGAGCGTCAAGCTCAGGCAATTATGGAATTGCGCCTGGCAAAATTGATTGGTCTGGAAATTTTGGCGTTGCAGAAAGAGTACGAAGAACTCACTGCAAGGATTGCGGAATATGAAGAAATTCTGAACAGCCGACGAGCCATGACAAAGGCAATCAAAAAAGATTTGCAGGCGATTAAAAAAGAATATGCTGTTCCAAGAAAGACAATGATTGAAGACGGAAAAGAAGCAGTCTTTGATGAAAATGCTTTTGTGGAACAGGAATACGTATTTGTTCAGGACAAGTACGGTTACGCAAAAATGTTGGAAACAGCAGCCTTTGACCGAAACATTGAATCGGTTACCAGCGAGAACCGATACTATTTCAATTGTATGAATACGGATACCATTTGTATTTTCACGGATAACGGAAATATGCACCAGATTAAGGCACAGAAAATCCCTGTTAAAAAAGTTCGTGAAAAAGGTGTTCCGATTGACAACCTTGGAAATTACAGTTCAGAAGGAGAAGGCATTGTTGCACTGTTCAGCGGCTCGATGATGAAAGACCGTAAACTGTTGTTTACGACGAAAAAGGGAATGATTAAGCTGGTAGACGGTAGTGAATTTGAAACCAACCGAAAGACGATGCTTGCTACAAAACTGGGTCCGGATGATGAAGTAGTTTCCGTTAAAATCACCAGAGTATCCAACAAGGAAGTGGAAGTACCGGAAGTGGAAATGCCGGTAATTCTTTCCGGTGGTTCGGATGATTTTGAACCTTTGGATTTTGAACAGATGGAATTCGGAAGCATGGATATGGTGGAAGAAGTACAGGAGCAGGATGCGGGATTACAGTATACAAGAGAAATTCTTGTGCTTCAGACCGACGGTGGAATTTTCCTCCGTTTCCCAATCAAAGAAATTCCGGAGCAGAAAAAAGGAACCTTGGGTGTTCGTGGAATTAAATTGAACCCGGATGACTTTGTTTCCAATGTTTACCTTCTTGATACGGGAGATAACGAGGTGGTAGAATGTAATGGAAAACAGGTAGAACTTCGAAAGTTAAAAATAGGAAAAAGAGGAACTAAAGGCGTCAAAGTACGAAAGTAGATTTAATAAAAAAGAGGGCGGATAATATGGTAAAAAAAGTAACCGGTCTGCTTGTGACACTCTGCATGTTCGGAACATTAATGGCAGGGTATCAGTGCAAGGAGGCAAATGCTGCAACGGATTCGGCTTTTGAAACCAGTATTGCAGCTTTTCCGGAGAGTTATAAAACATATCTCCGGACATTACATAAGAAATATCCTAAATGGAAGTTTGTTCCATACAATACGGGAATTAAGTTTGAAGATGCTGTCAATGCGGAATTTTCCAGCGACAGAAGTCTGATTGAAAACAGTTACTCCAAACTGTTAAAGTCCAATGAACTTAGTAGCAACTATAATGCGGCTACCGGGGCGTATATTGCAAAAGATGGAGGAAGCTGGGTAGTTTCTTCCAAGAACTGTGTTGCATATTTTATGGATCCGAGAAATTTTTTGGACGTGGAGCACATATATATGTTTGAGAAGCTGTCTTACGATTCAGCGACACAAACCCAGGCAGGGGTAGAAGCAATCTTAAACGGGTCTTTTATGTATAAGACCAATATTGCTTATCTTACATCGGCAGGAAAGTATAATACAACCAATATACTTTACTCTGCGCAGATTATGGCGTCGGCAAAAAAGACCAACGTCAGTGCTTACTATATTGCTTCTAAAATCGTTCAGGAAATCGGAACCCAGAAAAATGCCAAATGGAGTGGCATGGGGTCCAGCGGAAGTGTCAACGGAACATACAGTGGTTATCCGGGCATTTACAATTTCTACAATATTGGTGCCTCTTCCGGAGCAAACCCGATTGCCAATGGTTTGAAATGGGCATCTTCGGAAAAGACATATAACAGACCTTGGAATACCCCAATGAAGTCTATTGAGGGTGGTGCCAAGTATATTGGAGAGAAGTATATTAACGCCGGACAGTACACGGTTTACTTCCAGCGATTTAATGTCAACAAATCTTCTGCTTATCAGTTGTATACCCATCAGTATATGACCAACATTTACGGAGCAGCAAACGAGGCAGCCCTTACCTATGATGCTTATGAAGATTTGGGAATTACAGCGTTGGCAAAAACTTTTGTAATTCCGGTATATACCAATATGCCAAGTGAAGGGAATACCGTTGTATACGGAAACAGTAAGACGAAAGCAACGATTTCCTCTGCTGTAAACTTACGAAAGAAAGCAAACACATCCGGTACGGTTGTAACCACCTTAAGTGCCGGAGATGTTGTAACGGTTTCTAAGGCAATTACAACCAGTGCAGCATTTGGTTCCAGATGGTTAAGCAATCCGTATTGGTATAAGGTTAAAATTAAGAAGAACGGTAAAACCTACAAAGGATATATTTCAGCGGCATACGCCACAGTGAATAAAGAATATTCTCTGGTAAAAGGAAACAGTTTGAAACTTCCGATTACATTGAAAACCGCTGAAACTGTATATTACCGTTCCGATAATCCGGCTGTGGCAACCGTGGATTCCACAGGAAAAATCAGCGGTAAAAAGGCCGGCAACGTTACAATTTATGCATTTACACAGGCAGGAAGATTTGCGGCAAGTTCCGTTCAGGTTTTCAATGAAGGATGTGTTTATAACATCTCCTCTTTAGTACTGAATGTAGGGAAAAAGAAGAAATTGCCGGCTACGGTTTATCCGACCACTGCAACAAATAAAACCGTGACTTATAAGTCTTCCAATACTGCAGTGGCAAAAGTGAGTTCTTCCGGAAAGATTACGGCAAAAGCGCCGGGAACAGTTACCATTACGGCCACCGCTGCAATTGGAGGAGCAACGGCAAGCTGCAAAGTTACCGTGGTTCAGCCGGTAACGGGAATTCGTCTGAACCAAAGCAGTTATCATATGGTAGTAGGAGGAACCGTAAAACCGGTTGCTACCATTGCACCAAGTAATGCCAGTGTGAAAACCGTAACATGGAGTACATCCAACAAGGCAGTGGCAACGGTAGATGCTGCAGGTAATGTGAAAGCTGTTTCAGCAGGCACGGCAAGAATTACCGCAAAATCCAATAATGGATTAACTGCTGTTTGTGATATTACGGTGAAGCCTGCACCGGCGGTTGTTAAGGCAAAATCGGTTAGTTGTAAATCCGTAAAAGTGAAGTGGGCAAAAACCAATTATATTACGGGATACTATGTTTACCGAAAAATCGGAAAAGCAAAGTATAAAAAAATTGCAACAGTAGCAGGAACGGCAAAGAGTTATAAAGATACCAATTTAATTGTAGGAACAACCTATTCCTATAAAGTGAAAGCATACAGAACTGTTGGGAAAATCAATTACATCTCAGCATATTCTAAGGCAGTAACGGTAGCACCAAGGCCAAAGAAGACAAAAATCAAAGCGGCTTCTTCTGTCAGTAAAGGTATCAGCCTGACATGGAAGAAGGTTACAGGTGCTTCAGGATATGATGTATACAGAAGAGTTGGTACGACAGGAAACTTTGTGAGGGTGAAGACGATTTCCGGAGAAGCAAATACTACCTGGATTGACACAAAAACTACGAAAGGAAATGTGTACTATTACAAGGTTATCGTATATAATACTTATTTAGGTAAGAAATACGAAAGTAAAAAATCAAAAGCAATTAATATAAAGAAATAATGGTGGTAAAATGATTAATTTAGTTGTTTGTTCCTTAGGAGCGTTGAAGTGTTCGGAAAAATCTAATGAAATATCCGAAGAAACACTGGATTTGATTTCACAGCTAAACAGTGAGGGGATTCGTTTCGCAGTCGTAACGGGAATGAATTATGATGCGGTAAGCCCTCTGTTTGGAAAGATTAAGAAAGATATTATTTTTGCCTGCAATGACGGCGGTGTTGTAATCTATCAGGACAAGGTGTTGAGTAAAACACCGATTGACCGACTGATTTGTCTGGATGTTGAAAGAGAGTTGCAGGAAGATTCCAATTATAAAGTGACTTATTCCACAGAACGGGGGCTTTACATTACCAGTCATGAATATGAACTGATTAAAGCGTTAAAAGAAGAAGGGAAGAGTCCGGAATTTGTTAAAGATACCAAGGAATTGCATGGTGATATTACAAAGATTACCATCTATTCCAAAAAGGAATTTAATGAAGAAAGTTATTCCTATTTCTACAACAAATGGTCTAAAGGTGCCAATGTTTCAATCTCAAATCCGAATCAGCTGAACATTACAGCACAGTATGTAAACCGTTCAATTGTACTTTCGCTGATTCAGCATATGTTTGCTGTGTCAACAGAGGACACGGTGGTATTCGGTGCGGAATACAGAGATATTGAGATGTTTAAACATTCCTATTTCAGTTATGCCGTACAGGGAGCAGATGCAGAAGTGCGTCGTAAGGCACAGTACATTGCAGAAAATGTTCCAACCATCCTTCAGGATGTTATGAGAATGATATAAGAAAGAATGGAGTTTGTTATGCGAAAGAACAAAATTGTTGTCTGGGGACTTGTGGCAGGATTAGCTGTTAGCTCGTTAACCGGATGCGGTGTTAAAACAGATACGCCGCTTATAGGAAATATTGTGGGGTTAAAAGAGGATGAAGTTTTTAAAGTCAATGATTTGATTTGCAAAAAGGAAGAATATATGCTTGTTTTTATGGATGTACAAAACAGATATAAAAACAATCTGGGAGCCGGATTGGATTGGACGGCAAAAGTTGATGACCGGTTGACTTTGGAAAAGGCGGCTGCGAATCAGGCGAAAGAAGAAGTGGCTATTCGTTATACATTAGCTTCTATGGCAGAAGAACAGGAAGTAGAATTGACCGATCAGGAAGAGGCAGATGTAAAGTCGGATGCCATATCATTCTTTGGCACAATGACGGAAGCAGAAAAGCAATATACCGGTGCTACACAAGAGGATGTAATCAGTCTCTATCGAAATTATTATCTTTCACAGAAAGTTCGGGAAAAGCTTACCGAGAATGCAGGAAATGATGTCAGCGATGAACAGGCGAGAATGACAAAGATTCAGTATATTCATATGGATGGCACAAAAACAAATCCAAAGAAGATTAAGGAAACACTGAAGGAAGCTAAATCCATTGTAAATGCCGGATATCAACCGTTTTCCAGAGAAGCAAAGCAGTATACGGTAGAGGATTCCATTGAGAAGGTGATTAAGAAAAATGAAGCAACAAAAACCTATGAATTGGAAGCGTATAAACTGGCAGACGGAGAAATGAGTGATATCATTCAGGATGGAACGGATTATTACCTGTTGTATTGTGTTGAAAGCTATATGAAGAAAGAGACGGAAGCAAATAAGCAGAAGTTGATTGAAGCAGAAAAAGATAAAGTGTTGGCACAGCAGTATGGAGAATACCTTGAAGAACTGAAAAAAGACTTTAATACAAAGACTTGGGAAGGAATCAAGGTAGCAAGCGACCAGGATGTTAAAAACGCTCATTTGCTGGATTTTTTAAAGGAAAAAGATTCATAAGAACAATAAAAAACTCTGAGAAACCGAAATGGTTCTCAGAGTTTTTATTATGTATCAGCTCCGGCTTAGTTTTTCTGCGCCGGAGTTTTTTGCTGCTGTTTTTTCTTCTTTTCAATCAGTTCCCAAATCGTTGCATATGGTAATGCAAGAGCAATGATGGAAAGAAGTGTTAATGCTAATCCCGGAACAAATCCTGCCGGAGTATATTTAAAGGTTACTGTATGGTGACCGCCGGTAAGGACAACACCGATCAGTGAGTCTGCACAAAGGGCAGCAGCTTCAGCTTTTTTGCCGTCTACGTAAACGGTCCAACCGTCTTCATAAGGAATCGATGTGTAAAGAATTCCTTTTTCTTTTACATCAATTTCACCTTCGATTTTAGAATCCTTAAAGCTTGTTACCTTGAGCGGCTGTTCTATTAAGACGTTGTATGCAGAAGTCCATGCTGCGGAATCAAATGCATATGCATAACATACGGCAGCAGTATCGGATAATGTGATTGTAGAACCTGCAGGAACGTCTCCAACGTGACAAATGTGGTTTGTATTGGTTTCGGTAAAGGTCTGTGAATTTGCTCCGGTTGTTGTAGTAACAGAGTCATCTTCAAGAGCTTCCGTTTCCAATTCCACGGTAGCACCGTTAATTGTTGCTGTAATACTGTCTGATGAAGTCATACAGTAGAAATATACGTCATAAGAAGATGCCTTTGGTGCATTGGTGTTGCTTGTGTCTGTTTCATCATAAGCAGCAGTAATCACACCGCTTTCAGCCTTTAACTTATGGAATACAGGAGTAGCTGAGCCGGAAGCATTCATCACAAAACTGTTCTGAACGGCAAACGGATCAGTTACGTAAATGTCTTCCATAACCTGCTGACCTGCTTCATTCGTAACAGGCTCGCCTTTTTTATTGGTCTTAGACTGTTCAACAATAACATCTGTTTTCATCTTTGCCATAGAGTTGCTTTTGATCATGAAACCAAGTGGAAGGGTTTCATTGAATTTGTACAACTGTGTTGCAGGTCCCTTTGTTGAACTTGCAATGAATGTCTCGCTGTTGGCAAAGGTTGGTGTGCTGGTAGTGTATTCGTATTTAATGCTATACAATGCGGCGGTTACAGGAGTAATTCCGTAGTGAGAATAAGAGTTTGTTGAAACCTGTAAACCAATGGCATCAAAATATTTCTGTGTTGATGCGAGAGAAACGGAGCAGAATGTTGAAATGCCGTTGTAGCGATATCTTGCACCGTCGTTCTTTGTATTGAAAGTAGCAGTCTGGGCACGATAGAATTTCTGTTCGGAATCTTTTTCCGCAATCTTGTTTAATTCGTCATAAGTTTGAACAGCCTGATAGTAAGGATCTTTTGGCTGTGTACTCATAATTGTTGTGTAAGCAAGGTTGTAAGTTAATTCCAGGAATACAACAACAATCATTATATAGGAAATAAAGCCTTTTAAGCTTTCTTTCTTACGATACCAAATCATCAGGATTACGTAGATGCAGATAAATGCGATACTACCGTAAACCATCTTGATGTATGTGCCGTCAGCTGTTTCGGAATCATGATATAACTCTTCCAAAAAGCTTGGTGCGTTATAAAGCTGTTTGCATAAAAGAATCAATGCAGAAGAACCAAGGGCTGCTCCGATGATGTGCTTGTCTTCGAAATCCTTGATGTGAATTGCAGCTTCAAAACACATAACAACAATGATGAAGATGTAAAGGAACGAAAATCTTGCAGACAAACTGTTTGGATAGTGAAGTCCATGCCAGAGGTATGTCGGAAGGTTGAAGCACATGCTGAGAAGTAAGAAAACAGCAATAGCAGTTTTTCCGACACGTTCCTTAATATTAATCTGTTTGCAAAGGCAGAATAAAGGAATCAGTACAAATGCAGCTACGGTACAGTAAACATTCGGATCCGGATAGTTCTTTAATTCTGCAATTGGTGTGACAATCAATGAACGAAGGAATACATAAAATACAGAGAAATATTCCTGAAGGTCACGCCAGTCTGTTTCGGCGGAAACCGTATTCATTAATGCCATATAAGCAGGAATACTCATTACTGCTGAAACACCGCCTCCTAAAAGAGAGAATACAGCGTAATTTTTCAGAGTAATTAAAATATCCTTGCGTTTGTTTTCAGGGTCAAAGGTGTGTGTGAAGAATAAGTAAATAAAGTAGATGACACTGAAAATACAAAGCATAAATCCAATATAGTAATTTGAGAAAAGTGCAATACCAAGAGTAATGGCATACATTTTACATTTCTTTTCTGCAACCAGTTTCTCTAATCCGAGAATGATTAAAGGAAGCATCCAAAGACAATCCAACCACATGATATTCCAGCTGTATGCAGCAAAGAATGATGAAAGTGCATAAGCACAACCGAAAGCAGTTGTAAGGATGGTATCCTTCTTAAAATGTTTTTCCAAATAGTAGGATGTAGTAAAGCCGGCCAATCCCATTTTCAATAAGATGGAAAAGCTGACAAAGTCTGTAATTTCCCAAGGCCAGATTAATGTTAAAAGGTTGAAAGGACTTGCGGCATAGTAAGCAGCCAATCCCCAGAAATTCATTCCACCACCGAATTCCCAGCTGTAGAATAAACTATCAAAGTTTCTGAACTTATCCTGTAACACCTGTAAAAAAGGTGCATACTGATGATAGCAGTCGCTTCGTAAATACATTTCTCCACCGAAAGGTCCGATATCCTTAAAGTAGTAGATTACCAGCATAGATACTACCGGAATGATAAAGGCAAGAATATGGAATATGTTCTTAATACAAGCCTTTTTCAGTGATTCAATTCTTTTTTGCATTGTTCTCATTTCCTTTCTTTTTCGCAGTAAAGACAAAGACTTTACTGAGTATGTAATTTAACACGATGGTAAGCACCATAGTGATCAATTTCGCAATGTAGGGATTTCCATGTAGCATTTTGAAAACCCAGATAATAAATGTTGAAATCAGCAACGTGGCAATTCTTGCTTCAAAAAACTTCACTAATTCAATCAGCGATTCTTTTGTGGTTTCAGCATGACTTTCAAAAACCCATCGACTGTTTGTAAAGTAAGCAAAAAGGATTGCACAGGTTGAAGAAATCACATTGGTTATTACTTCGTCGATTCCTATAAACACCAAAATATAATAGATTACCACATCGACTAAAGTTGTCAGGACACCAAAAAAAAGATAGGTAAACACTTCATAACCGGTCAGTGTAGTAATCAGTGCACGAATTTTATCATTTTTAAAAATCTTAAAAAGGATTTTTTGCAGAGTGTTTAAGAATGCTACGATATATTTACTTTGCTTCATTATTATATGCTCCTGAATTCTTATTTGCAGTTTTTGATTAGTGTGAATATAATTGGTTTTCCCAGTAAACTGCTCAACATTCTCAATGCTGGAAAAAACCACAGATAGTTAGTATTTTACAATAAATCTGCGTAAGAGTAAAGAATAATACAAATGAAAAGACGCATCCTTCCTGAAAGAAGAATGCGCCTCTTTAGCATAAATTATTTATTGTTTTTTTCTAATTCCTGCATTTTCATTGCGCGGACTTTTAATGGAAGACCAAATAATGTAATGAATCCTTCTGCATCATGGTGATCGTAAAGATCTCCAGTAGTAAATGATGCAAGTGATTCGCTATATAATGAATATGGAGAAGTAGTGCCTGCCTTAATAATGTTTCCTTTGTAAAGTTTGAATTTAACTTCACCGGTTACATATTCCTGAGTCTTTTCGATAAACGCCTGAACTGCTTCACGAAGTGGTGTGAACCATTTTCCTTCGTATACAATCTGAGCCATCTTGTTACCCATATCTTTTTTCACTTCCATAGTAGCACGATCAAGAACTAATTCTTCTAACTGATCATGAGCTTCCATAAGAATTGTTCCACCCGGTGTTTCATAAACACCACGAGACTTCATACCAACAACACGGTTTTCAACGATATCAACAATACCAACACCATGCTTTCCACCAAGTCTGTTTAATTCACGGATGATATCAGAAACTTTCATTTCTTTTCCGTTTACAGAAGTAGGAACACCCTTTTCAAATGTCATAGTTACATATTCACCTTCATCAGGAGCCTTTTCAGGAGATACTCCTAATACTAAAAGATGATCGTAGTTTGGTTCATTTGCAGGATCTTCTAATTCCAAACCTTCATGGCTGATGTGCCATAAGTTACGGTCACGGCTGTAACTCTGGTCTGCTGAGAATGGAAGATCAATTCCATGAGCCTTACAATATTCGATTTCAGATTCACGGGAATCCATATCCCACTTGTCATCTCTCCAAGCAGCGATGATCTTAAGATCAGGAGCTAAAGCTTTGATTCCAAGTTCGAAACGAATCTGGTCATTTCCTTTACCTGTAGCACCGTGACAGATTGCTGTAGCACCTTCCTTACGAGCTACTTCAACTAATCTCTTAGCAATTCCCGGACGAGCCATAGAAGTACCAAGGAGATATTTGTTTTCGTATACAGCGCTTGCCTGTACACAAGGAACAATATATTCATCACAGAATTCATCTGTAATATCTTCGATGTATAACTTTGTTGCACCGGAGTATTTTGCTCTTTCTTCAAGACCGTCTAATTCTTCTTCCTGTCCACAGTCGATACAGCAACAAATTACTTCATAATCATAATTTTCTTTTAACCAAGGGATGATAGCAGTTGTATCAAGACCACCTGAATACGCTAAAATAACTTTTTCCTTTGCCATTTTAAAATCCTCCATATTGAATAATCTTTTTTATAGTCACTAGTTGTAATATACATCACAAAGATATAAAAAACAAGCAGTGACCGTTGTCTACTTCTTTCTGCGAAACTAATATAACACTTTTCTATCCGTCAGGTCAATACAAAAATGATTAAATATTCAAAAAACAATGGAAAACTTTTTTTGACAAATGCCATATAATAATGAAAGAACGAAAAAAATATGCAAGTGAGAATGAATAAATATGCAAAAATGTTGCATAAATATGAAAAAAGGTGTATATTGTAGATACCCGTTTTGAAAGTGGTCTTTTTCTATGGAAGGAAAAAGATTGTATTTCAGCAGAGAAGATACTAAAATAGGAAAGTAATTGTTTATGGAGAAAGGGTTCTCTATATAGTTCCAAGGGAGGTAATATTATGAGAAGAGTAAAAGGAGGCGTAACCGCAGCAAAGGGATTTGCAGCAATGGGTGTTCACGCCGGAATTAAAAAAGATAAAAGAAAAAAAGATATGGCAATGATTTACAGTAGAGTTCCTTGTATTGCAGCAGGTACTTTTACAACCAATCAGGTAAAAGCAGCACCGGTTCTCTGGGATCAGAAGATGATTTACGAGCAGCCGTTTGCCCAGGCCGTTGTTTGTAACAGTGGTGTAGCAAATGCTTGTACCGGTCAGGAAGGAATGAAGTACTGTGAAGAAATGGCACAGGCAGCAGCAGATGCGTTGGGAATTCAGAAGGAAATGGTTCTCGTAACATCTACCGGTGTAATCGGACAGCAGCTTCCGATGGATAAGATTGTCAACGGAATTACATTGCTGGCTCCAACATTGGACGACACCCACGAGGGAGCGCATATGGCTGCGCAGGCGATTATGACCACAGATACAGTACCAAAGGAAATTGCTTTCTCATTTAAAATCGGAGAGCATACAGTGAAAATCGGTGGAATGTGTAAGGGATCCGGAATGATTCATCCGAATATGTGCACTATGCTTGGTTTTATTACTACAGATATTAACATTAGTAAGCATTTGTTGTATGAAGCATTAAGCACTGATATTCAGGATACTTACAATATGGTTTCCGTGGACGGTGATACTTCCACAAACGATACCGTATTATTGCTTGCAAACGGATTGGCTGAAAATCCAAAGATTACAGAAAAGAATGAAGACTATTATGAATTTGTAAAAGCATTACATGCGGTTAACGAATTCTTATGTAAGAAAATTGCCGGAGACGGCGAAGGTGCAACGGCATTGTTTGAAGTAAAGGTTGTTGGTGCCGAATATAAGGAACAGGCTAAAGTGCTTGCAAAATCCATTGTAACATCCAGCCTGACTAAAGCGGCAATTTACGGACATGATGCAAACTGGGGAAGAATTCTTTGCGCAATGGGCTATTCTTCAGCTAAGTTTAATCCTGATTTGGTAGATATCTATTTTGAAAGTAAAGCCGGAAAACTGAAAATTGTAGAAAACGGTAAAGCGACCGACTACAGCGAAGAAAAGGCTACAGAAATTCTTTCACAGCCGGAAGTAACAGCGATTGCGGATTTGAAACTGGGAGATGCCCGGGCAACTGCATGGGGTTGTGACTTAACACACGAATATGTAAGCATCAATGCTGATTATAGAAGTTAGAAAGAGGGCGAGGATATGTTAATGAAGGGACAGCAGAATTTAGAAATGGATAAATGGATTGAAAAAGGAGACGTGCTGATTGAAGCATTACCTTATATCCAGAGATTTAACAGAAAGATTATCGTTGTGAAGTACGGCGGAAGTGCTATGCTTGACGAAGATTTTATGAGAAGCGTGATTCAGGATATTACGTTGTTGAAACTGGTAGGCTTTAAACCGATTATTGTTCATGGTGGTGGTAAGGCAATCAGCCGTCATATTGACCGCCTTGGAATGGAAACACAGTTTATCAACGGATTGAGAGTAACAGATGAAGAGACTTTAGATGCTGCGGAAATGGTGTTAAACAGCGTGAACAAAAGATTGGTTCAGATTGTGGAAGAACTTGGAGTTCGTGCCATCGGTATCAGCGGTAAAGACGGAAAACTTTTAACGGTTGAAAAGAAACTTTCTGACGGGGAAGATATCGGATATGTAGGAGAAGTAACAAAAGTTAATGCAGATATTCTCTTGGATCTTTTGGAAAAAGATTTCCTTCCAATCGTTTGTCCGATTGGTTTGGATGATGAATTCCACGGATACAATATTAATGCGGACGACGCTGCAAGTGCCATTGCAAAAGCAGTGAAAGCAGAAAAACTTGCATTCCTGACAGATACCGAAGGGGTGTACACAAATCCGGATGATTCGACATCTGTTATTTCGGAAATGACTGTTTCTGAGGCACAGGGATTAATTGATGACGGAACCATTGCAGGCGGAATGCTTCCAAAGATTAAGAACTGTATGAATGCCATTGAAAACGGGGTATCCAGAGTCCATATTTTGGACGGAAGAATCCCTCACAGTATTTTGTTGGAAATCTTTACCAACAAAGGTATTGGAACTGCTATTTTAGATGATGATCAGGAAAAGTTCTACCAGAGTGAACTGGCATAGGACTTTGTTAGGAGGAAATATGAACGCAAAGGAATATATGGATTTGGGGGAACAGAATGTTATTCATACATATAATCGTTTCCCGATTGTGATAGAAAAAGCTGAAGATGTGTATATTTATGATGTTGAAGGAAAGAAGTATTTGGACTTTGCTTCCGGAATTGCTGTTTCTGCTTTGGGATACAGCAATGAAGAATACAAAAATACGTTAAAAGAACAGATTGATAAAATCATGCACACATCGAATCTGTATTATAATGTACCTTCTGTTTTTGCGGCAGAAAAAGTTGTAAAGGCCACCGGATTAAAGAAGTGTTTCTTTACAAACAGTGGTGCAGAAGCAATTGAAGGCGCTTTAAAAACTGCAAAACGTTATGCTTATGATAAGAACGGTGCAGATGAATATGAAGTGATTGCCATGCAGCATTCTTTCCACGGAAGAACGATGGGAGCTTTGGCGTTGACAGGAAATGCCCATTATCAGGAACCTTTCGGACCGATGATTCCGGGAATTAAGTATGCAGAATACAATAACCTGGACAGTGTTAAGGCATTGGTAACAGACAAGACCTGTGCCATTATCTTGGAAGCCGTACAGGGAGAAGGCGGAATTTATCCGGCAACACAGGAATTTATGGAAGGAATCCGTCAGATTTGTGACGAGAAGGACATTCTGATGATTTGCGATGAAATCCAGTGTGGTATGGGAAGAACAGGAAAGATGTTTGCTTATCAGCATTATAATGTCCTTCCGGATTTGGTAACTTGTGCAAAAGCATTGGGATGTGGTGTTCCGGTTGGCGCTTTTGTTGCGGGAGAAAAATGCTGTGATTCTTTAGTTCCGGGAGATCATGGAACGACTTACGGAGGAAATCCGTTAGCTACTGCAGCAGTGAATAAAGTATTTGAAATCTTTGAAAAGGAACAGATTGTTGACCATGTGAAAGAAGTGAGCGAATACTTTGAACAGAAGCTGGATGAGCTTGTAGAAGAATTTGATAATGTTACAGCTCGTCGTGGAAAAGGTCTGATGCAGGGATTGGTTCTTACAACACCGTTGGCAGACACTATCGGCAAAGCAAGAGAAGAAGGATTGCTTGTTATTTCCGCGGGAAGCGACGTGTTGCGTATGGTTCCACCCCTTGTGATTACAAAGGAACATGTGGATGAAATGATTTCGATATTGAAAAAATCTTTATAAAAAATGCTTGAGAATTGATTTGTTATATGATATATGTCTATTTGGGAAGTTTGTCATTTTTTCCCAAATAGACTTTTTTTAGGAGAAAAACAGAATGAATACAGATTTGTATGTGCAGATTACAGAGTTGCTTAGCGGCTTGGCTTTATTCCTGTTTGGTATGAAGTATATGAGTGAGAATCTGCAGCAGGCAGCCGGTGAAAAGCTAAGAACTTTCTTAGATCGCTGCACAAAAAATAAGTATGTAGCCGTAGTATTTGGTGCATTGTTTACTGCGTTTATTCAGTCATCCGGTGCCACAACGGTTATGGAAGTCAGTTTTGTAAATGCAGGTCTTTTGACTTTGGAAAAATCCATTGGGATTACCTTTGGTGCCAATATTGGTACAACAATTACTTCGCAGTTGGTTGCATTTAAGCTTACTGCTGTTGCACCATTTATTATTTTTATTGGTGCCGCAATTATTATGTTTAGCAAAAAACCGTTACTGAGAAAAATTGCAGCCGTTATTTTTGGTTTTGGTGCATTGTTCCAGGGAATCAATCTGATGACTGAATCTCTTCAGAAATTGTCAGAATACCATGGAGTTCAAGAAGCATTCAAATTAATTGAAAATCCTGTGTTGGCAGTTTTGGTTGGTTTGATTTTTACGATTGTTGTTCAGAGTTCTTCGGTTACGGTCAGTGTTTTGGTATTGCTTGCGGGAATTACTGTGAAAAGCGGTGCTCCGTTAGTTACTCCATTGACTTGTTTATACTATATTCTTGGAGCGAATATCGGGTCCTGTGCACCGGCAGTTCTTGCATCCTTCGGGACTAGCAGAAATGCAAAGAGAACTGCATTGATTCATGTATTGTTCAACGTTGTTGGTTTGGTGGTATTCTCGATTGTTCTGGCAACGCCACTGAGAACTGCAGTGTTAGACTTCATTCACTCGATTAGTGCTAATGATAGGCGTTTTGTAGCTAATGCAGATACACTCTTTAAGATATGTCAGTGCCTTATCTTATTGCCATGTACCGGACTTCTGGTGTCACTTTCTAAGAAACTGATTCGGGCAAGCGGACAGGAAGTAGAAGATGAAGATGAAATGACATTGAAGTATATTGGTAGTACAGGAGTACAGAATCCATCAACAGTATTAGTTGAAGTGGTCAATGAAATTACAAGAATGGCAGATTTGGTTAAGACGAATCTGGAAAAATCCATGAATGCTCTGGTAAACAGAGATAAGAGTCAGGCAAAGGATATTATGGCAAGGGAAAAATATATTGATTACCTGAGTCATCGTATTACAGAATATATGGTTCGTGCAAACCAGTATGATATTCCGATTCAGGATAGAAAGCGATTGGGCGGTTTGTTCCACGTAATCATTGACTTGGAACGAATTGGCGATCATGCCATTAACATTCTGGAGAGCGCAGAGAAAGAAAAAGAAAAGAAGATATCTTTCTCAGACGAAGGAAAGCAGCAAGTTCTGGCTATGTATGGAAAAGTTATTGAAATTTTTGAAAAGTCCATAGAAATATTCAAAACGATGGATAAAAACTGCTTTGATGAAATTAATCAATTAGAGGATACAATTGATCAGATGGAAATTGATTGTCAGGAAGGACATGTTCGCAGAATGTCAGAAGAAAAATGTTCCATTGAAGCAGGATTATTATTTACCGATTTGGTAATTGGTTTGGAAAGAATTGCAGACCACGCAACAAACATTGCGTACTCAATCTTACCGGAAAAAGAATAAAATCTATCTATATTGAAAAGGTGCCTTGTAAGGCACCTTTTTTGCATACTTTTACAAGAATGGGGAATAATTGCCAATATAGGAGGAGTGAGTATGTGGGGCATTGTGATTGCATTGATTTCCGGAGCACTGATGAGTGTGCAGGGAGTATTTAATACAGAAGTAACAAAAAACAGCAGTTTATGGGCGGCAAATTCCTGGGTGCAGTTCACCGCACTGGCGGTTTGTCTTGGAGCTTGGTGGGTTACCGGTAGAGAAAATATTACGGGAATGTTTCAGATGGATCACAAATATATGCTTTTGGGAGGTGTCATTGGTGCATTTATTACATTGACTGTAATCAAAAGTATGGAGGCTTTGGGACCGGCACAGGCAGTACTACTGATTGTGGTTTCACAGATTGCTGTGGCATATCTGATACAAGTATTGGGATTGTTCGGTGTGGAGAAGACGGACTTTGAATGGATGAAAGTTGTGGGATTGCTGCTTTCTGTTAGTGGAATTTTTATTTTTCAGAGATAAAAGTGATAGATATTTGTAAAATTTTATTATTGCGAAGTAAGATTTTATTTTGTACAATGGGAGTGTACGTTCATAGGGAAACTCCTTAGGATTTGCAAGGAGATGGATGTATGAAAAAAATAGCGATAATTATTTTACTAATTTCTATGTTGGCAGGTTGTGGAAAGAAACAAATTTCCATGGACTTTTCAGAGGAAGAACGAGTTGAAACTTCTGTTGCGGAAGGGACTGCGGGAGACACGATTTATGTGTATATCAGTGGTCAGGTAAAAAAGCCGGGAGTATATCAGGTTCAAAAAGATGCTAGAATGTTTGAAGTTATTCAGAAGGCAGGAGGCTTTACGAAAAAAGCCGAAAGCGACTATTTGAATCAGGCAGAACCGGTCAGTGACGGCCAGGCAATTCATGTGTTGTCGAAAAAAGAGTATCGGGCGTCTGAAAAGAAACAACAAGATGGAAGTGATGTGTCAGGAACAGGGGATGGTTCGGGAGCAGTGAATATAAACAGTGCCACGGAGCAGGAACTGACAACATTACCGGGGATTGGGACTACCAAAGCAAAGGCTATCATAGAATATAGAGAAACAAATGGCAGGTTTACAAAGAAAGAAGATTTGAAGAATGTCTCGGGAATCGGAGACGGGACTTATTCAAAACTTGAGAGTATGATTGCTGTTGATTAGAAAGGATATCAATGAAAGCTTTAGTTGTAGATGATGAAAAATTGATTGTAAAGGGACTGAAATTCAGTTTGGAACAGGAAGGATATGAGGTAGACTGCGCTTATGACGGACAGGAAGCGGTAGATAAAGCAAAAGAGAAAGCATACGATATTGTATTGCTTGATTTGATGTTGCCGATTTTTAACGGATATGAAGTTTGCCAGCAGATTCGTGAATTTTCCGATATGCCGATTATCATGTTGACTGCAAAAGGTGATGATATGGATAAAATTCTCGGATTGGAATACGGTGCAGATGATTATATTACAAAGCCGTTTAATATCCTGGAAGTAAAAGCACGTATTAAAGCAATTACCAGAAGAAATAAGCGTAAATCCGTTGTAGTTGCTGCACCGAAGGTGATTGTGATTAAAGACCTGAAACTGGATGTGGAAACAAAGCGCCTTTACATCAAGGATAATGAAGTCAGACTGACAGTGAAAGAATTTGATATTCTGAAGTTGTTGGCTGAAAATCCGGGAAAGATTTACAGCAGAGAACAGCTTTTGACAATTATATGGGGAACACGTTATCCGGGGGATGCCCGTACGGTTGACGTGAACGTTAGACGATTGAGAGAAAAGATTGAAGAAAACCCTGCAAAACCGGAATATGTACATACAAAATGGGGAATGGGTTATTACTTTCAGGGATAGAATAAAATGAAAAAGAATTTAATTGATAAAATTCGCAGTGTACTAAAGAGCTTGAAATTTAGAGTATTCATAATTGTTGCATTAGCAGTGATTGTGCCGACTCTGGTTTCAAGCATCTTTATTTATCAAGTTGCGTTAAAGAACTATATTGAAAAGAAAATCGAAAATTTTGAAAATGCAAATACCGTTATCAGAAATACCGTGGAGAACGGTCATTTTTTTGATGAAACGGTGGAAGATGTGGAAACCACAAACAATGCGGTGTTACAGAATAATGCAAAGATTGAACATTTGGCAAAGGCACATCAGTGTCGAGTTCAGATTGTGAATGCCAAGAGTTATATTCTGTATGACAGCGGAAGTGAAGCGGGAAAAACAAGTGTTGCAAAAATTGTACGAAAGGGACTGGCCGGAAAGAAGCAAAGTGCCCAGTATTATGATGCAATGGAATATGTTATTCCTGTAGTGATTTCTTCCGGTAGCAGTGATGCGGAAAATCAGATTGTTTTAGGCGTGATTTATACAAGATATTCCTTGAAAGATGTGGATGTCTATTCCACAAATCTTTTGCGTTATGTCCATATGGCAGGCAGTCTTCTTGTAATTTTTGCTCTGATTCTAGCATGGGTTTTAAGTATTGTATTTACGAATCCAATACAGCGAATTGAAAATTCCATTACGGAAATTTCTCAGGCAAAGAACATCGACAAGGCGCAGGAAGAAGCAAAGACTAAGAACGATTACTCGGAAGTCATGGAAATCAGTAGGGACTTTAGAGCCTTGGTGAATCGATTGACAACACAGGTTCGTTCCCAGCAGGAATTTGTTTCCAACGTATCTCACGAATTGAAAACACCGATTACATCCATGAAGATTCTGGCGGATTCTTTGTTGGGACAGCAGGGAATGCCGGAAGAATTGTATCAGGAATTCTTACAGGACATTTCCAAGGAAATTGACCGTGAAAATAATATCATTACAGACCTGTTGGAGTTAGTACGTATGGAAAAATCCACAGCGGAAGTGAATATTTCATCCGTTAATATTAATGAAATTGTTGAGACAATTTTAAGACGATTAAAACCGATTGCGGAAAGCAAAAATATCGAGTTGATTTTTGAATCCTTCCGTCCGGTAATTGCAGACGTCGATGAAATCAAATTTGCCAGTGTGGTAAATAACCTCGTTGAAAATGCGATTAAATATAACAATACAGATGGTACGGTTACTACTTCTTTGAATTCGGATCATCAGTATTTCTATTTGAAAGTAACAGATACGGGAATTGGTATTTCCGAAGAAGCGCAGGAGAGAGTTTTTGAACGTTTCTTCCGTGTAGATAAGGCGAGAACGAGAGAAACCGGTGGTTCCGGTTTGGGACTTGCCATCACAAAGGAAATTGTGGATAAACATCATGGCTCCATTAAGGTTCACAGTAAAGAAGGCGAAGGCACAACCTTTACGGTTAGAATTCCGCTGAAATATATTAAGTAGGTGCATCATGAAAAGAAAAGTAAACTGTTTCCTGAATATCATATTGATTGTTGTGATGGTGGTTACCCTTTGTTCCTGTGTGGAAATCAAGGAAGAGAAAAAGCAGAAAGCCAAATATTCCGTGTATTATCTGGATGAGGAAGCCACCGGGCTGACTTCTGTAGCATATAATGGAAAAGAAAAGGAAAAAGAAAAGCTGATTCAATCATTTCTGGATGAATTGCGCAAAAATCGAGATGGAATGGTTGCAGCAATACCGGATAACATTTCCGTGAACGGATTTCGTGTGATTGAAAAAGTGCTGACCGTGGATTTCTCGGAAGGTTATTATTTCCTTGGGGAAGGGAAAGAACTGCTTTGCCGTGCGGCAATTGTAATGACTTTGAGTCAGATTTCCGGGGTGCAATATATTAGTTTTACCGTCAATGGAGTTCCGTTGAAGATTAACGGAGAACTTGTTGAAGCGATGGATGCATCCAGCTTCTCATCGGATATGGGAGGCAAAGATTCGGTGAAAACCAGGGATAATTTTATCCTTTATTTTGCCAATGAAGATGGAACGGCGTTAAAGAAATATAAAAATCAAAACGCAGATTATTCGGGAATGTCCAAAGAAGAATATGTAGTGAAAAAATTGTTATCCGGTCCGACAAAGGATGGATATACAGAAACTTTACCGAAAAAAATTACCGTCAATAATGTTACAACCGTTGATAACATTTGTTATGTGGATTTTGGAGAAAACTTCTTGACGGAGCAGAGCATTGTAGCCAATAAGCTGGTAATTTATTCTATTGTAAATTCGATTTTGGAACTGACAGATATTCACAAAGTTCAGATTACAGTAAATGGAAAATCAGAGATTTATTATCATGATGATATTAATCTGAAGAAACCATTAGAGCGTAATTTGGATTTGGTAGAAGAATCGTAGGAGGAAAAGAACATTAAAAGACCGGTGTTGATTGCAGTACTGGCCATTATACTTGGAGAGATGATAGCGTTGCTGACGGGAGAAATCCGATGGATTTTATTGTTGGCGGTGCTTGCCGTGATTGTAAAAATCATCACGAAAATGCAGGGAGCATTTTTTGTGGTGATTTTTTTATTTTGTACCATAGGTTTCTTAAATATGGACAGAGGAATACAACAGCAGGAGCAAATGGAACAATTGTGCGAGGAGAAGGCCGGAATTCAGGTAGAAGTTCAGGGCCGGGTTTCCGGAATGCAGGAAACTTCCTATGGCTACCGGATGATTGTAAGTGATGTGGTGGCTGAGGGGATTGAACAGGACAAAGTATTGGTTTCTCTCAAAGAGAAGCCCCGGGCAAAGATAGGACAGACAATCCGAATGAAGGGGACGTTTTGTCCGATTTCTCCCGCCGAAAATTTCGGGAACTTTGACGGAAAAGAGTATTATCGTTCCTTGGAAATCTACGGAAAAATCATGCCATCCCAGCTCCGGACCGGTGGAGAAGAGGATGTGGTTCGATACAAAATACAAGCAGAAAAAGAATCTCTGCGGAAGGTGTTAAAGAACATCTGCAGCACCGGAGGGGGGATTTACAAGGAAAAGGAAGCCATTTACGAAGCAATGCTGTTAGGGGAAAAGGCAGATATGAGTGAGGAAATTAAATCCCTGTATTCCACATCGGGAATCGCACATATCCTTGCAATCAGTTCACTGCATATCAGTTTGACGGGATTGTTTCTCTACCAGGCAATGCGGCGGAAATTCCGTTTTGCTGTCTCCGCATCCTTCTCGATGACTTTGGTGGTTGCCTTCGGATTGTTATCAGGAATGAGTATTGCCACAGTTCGAGCCATCATTATGTTTGGGTTAAAACTGCTGGGAGAAGTTTTGGGGCGACGATATGATGCTTTGACTGCCATCAGTTTGAGCGGATTGTTGTTGTTGCTGGAAAATCCATTTGTGCTTTGGAACACAGGATTTCAAATGTCATTTGTGGCGATTATCGGAATTGTTCCGGTGTGGAATCTTTTTCGTGGATGTCTGGATGAAATGAACAAGGTTGTGTCAGGGATTCTGTTTGCAATCAATATACATATCATGATGGTACCACTGATTGCTTACAATTACTTTGAGATTCCCACTTATTCGGTATTGCTGAATCTGATTGTTGTTCCATTGATGAGCGTGGTGATTCTTTCGGGAATGGCGGGAATTGTATTGGGAAGTATGCAACTTTTGCTGGGGAAGATTGCGATTCTTCCCGGATGTTTATGTCTGTCGCTTTTTACTAAAATGTGTGAAGGCGTCAGAGAACTACCCGGTGCCAATGTGATTGTAGGAAAGCCGGAGGTATGGCAATTGATCCTGTACTATGGAATCTATATTGGCGGACTTTGGATTCTTCAACGATGGAAGAAGCGGAAAGACGAACAGTGGAAAAAAGAACGGGAAAGAATTTCGGCGAAGGGGAAAGATTTAGTCAGAGAACAAAAAGAACAGGCGCAGCACAAAAAGAAACAGTGGTGGTTTGGGTTGGCTGTGGCAAGTTTAATCTGCATAGTGCAGTGTCTTATTTATGTAAAGGTGCCTGACGGATTTTATATAAGTTTTCTGGACGTGGGACAGGGAGATGGCATTGTAGTCCATACGAAAGAGGATTTCACCATGACTGTAGATGGGGGAAGTACATCTCTGGAGGATGTTGGAAAGAAACGAATCCTTCCTTTTTTGAAAGCCAAGGGAATTCGGAAAGTGGATATTGCACTGATTACCCACGCGGATTTGGATCATATCAGCGGTGTGGAGCAACTGCTGGAACAATCCCGGGAAGGGGTCAAAGTAGGATGTCTGGTGCTTCCAAAAATCGGAGGAAGAGACGAAGCCTATGAGCATTTGATTCAACTTGCCCAAAAGAACAACGTGGAAGTGGGTTTTCTCTACAAAGGAAAACAATGGAACATGGGAGGAGTGCAGTTGGTTTGCATTTCGCCGGAGGAAGGGGTGATGGTGGAAGACCGTAATGACAGTTCTACTGTAATCAGCCTGCAATATGGAAAGTTTTCAGCATTGCTTACAGGAGATATTTCCGGTGAGGTGGAAGAACAGTTGGAGGGACTGTTGCCACAGTACACGTTGCTAAAAGTTGCTCATCATGGTTCCGGATATTCCAGCGGAGAAGGGTTTCTGAAAAAGATTACGCCAAAGCTGGCGGTGATTTCCGTAGGAGAAAAGAATTTGTACGGACATCCGCACCGGGAAACATTAGAGCGACTGAAACGATGTGGAAGCAGGATTTATCGAACAGACCGGGAAGGAGAAATTACCCTGCGAAGTGACGGAAAAGAGGTTGCCATAGAGTGTCGGCTTCGGGATTATATTTCGGTATTGAGTCACTTATAAAATAATGTTAAAATTGTCGTATTGAAATGAAAACGAGGAAAGAAACGTGAAGACTTTATCGGAAGATATTCAAAAAGGACAATTTAAAAATGCATATTTGCTTTGCGGCGAAGAAGAGTATCTGAAGCTGAATTATAAGAGGAAATTAATCAGTGCCATTGCAGGAGAAGATACCATGAATCTTGCAATGTATGAAGGAAAAGGCATTGATATCAACGAAGTGATTGACAGTGCAGATACTGCTCCGTTTTTTGCGGAACACAAATTGATTGTGATTGAAAACTCCGGACTTTTTAAAAGCGGAGGAGAAGAACTGGCTGAATATATGAAGCAGATTCCGGAATCCACGATTTTTGTTTTTGTGGAGCAGGATGTGGACAAACGAAGTAAAATGTACAAAGCAGTAAAAAGTGCAGGATACATTTGTGAAATCGGAAGGCAGACGGAAGCAACACTGGCCCAGTGGGCGGCCGGATTGTTTGCGGCAGAGCAGAAGCGGATTACGAAAGCGACGATGTCTTATTTTCTGGCGAATGTTGGAACGGACATGGAAGTGCTGTCAAAAGAAGTTGACAAATTAATCAGCTACGCATGGGAGCGTAATACCATTACGGTAGAAGATGTTGATGCGGTGTGTGTGAAACAGATTACCGTACGTATTTTTGATATGATTGATGCAATCTCGGTAAAGAATCAGAAGAAAACGCTGGATAGTTATTATGAACTGATTGCAGAAAAGGAACCGCCAATGAGAATTCTGTTTATGATTGGACGACAGTTTAATCTGATGCTTCAGGCGAAGGATTTGTCTTCCAGAGGAATGAGCCGTGCAGAAATTGCAAGAGCTATGGGAGTACAGGATTTTATCGCGGGAAAATGTATGAACCAAAGTCGAAACTTTTCCGAGAGGGAATTGAAGATGGCTTTGGCCGAAAGTGTGAAAACCGATGAGATGATTAAAAGCGGTGGCATTGACGAAATGATAGGAGTGGAAATGCTCCTTGTAAAATATAGTCAGAAGCCGGCATAAAAAAATAAACCACGCAGATGCGTGGTTTATTTTTGTGCTTAAAATTAAGCAATAGTGTTAACTAATTTTGTTAATCTGGAAACTTTTCTAGCAACGTTGTTCTTGTGGTAAATTCCCTTAGAACCAGCCATTTCGATAGCCTTTGTAGCTGCTGTTAATGCTTCCTGTGCTGCTGCCTGATCTTTAGCAGCTACTGCAGCTTCTACCTTCTTGATAGCAGTCTTAACTGCAGACTTAACACTCTTGTTTCTTTCGTACTTAGTTCTGTTAACTAAGATTCTTTTCTTTGCTGACTTAATGTTAGCCATTTTTTCTACCTCCGTGAAAAATCATATTGCAATTTCCATTGAGAGAGATTGGAAATTGTGTTTCACAATCTGCACCTTGAGGATTTGCGGACGTCTGGTGCAGACATCAACTGTTATTTTATTAGATATGAAAAGGATTGTCAACAATTACTTTTTTAAATTGTTTGAATAAATTCTTCAAAGAATGGAAATACTATGGAGGACTTGTGGAAAGGAGAATGGGGATGGACAATCTGGGACTGTATACGGACCTGGCCCTGGAAGAACGGGAACGATTTGAAGAGGATGTGGAAATATCCGGAGTCAGAGTTTGTGAAAAAGAAGAGAATACATTGCATATGGTGACAACCACGGTGGAAATTGTAAACAAAAACGGAGAAAAGGCAATGGGGAAGCCTAAAGGAAAATACGTAACCATGGAAAGCCGTTGGCTGAAAGAAAGTGAGGAGACGTTACAGGAGGCCTTTTCAAAACAGCTTTATGAGAACCTGACGGAAATGTTGGGGGAGAAAACAATCGAGAAGTTGTTGATTGTAGGGTTGGGAAACGCCAATGCGACACCGGATGCATTAGGTCCCAGAGTAATAGAAAAGATTAAAACGGGGAACGGTGTTTTTTGTCTGGCACCGGGAGTGCTGGCGCAAACCGGCATGGAAACCTACGATATTGTCAAAGGCGTTGTGAAAGAAGTAGAACCGGATATGATTTTTGCAGTTGATTCTCTTGCATCCAGAAATCTTCGGCGTGTTACCACAACAATCCAGTTAGCGGATACCGGCATTATACCGGGCTCCGGTGTGGGAAACCATCGGAAAGGCTTGAATCAGGAATCCCTGCATCGCAAAGTGATTGCGGTGGGGGTACCTATGGTGGTTAGCGGTGCCACGATTGTAAATGATACGATGGAACGATTGCTTTCGATTTTGAAAACAATGCCGAACAAGGAGCACTTTGCAGGGATATTAGAAGGGTACTCCAAAGAGGAGAAGTATCGGCTGTTTGAGGAATTGTTGTCAGAGGAAACGGAGCAGACTTTTGTTACACCCAAAGACGTGGATGAGATTGTGGAGAACTTAAGTATTGTAATTGCCCGGGCAATCAATCAATTCTGTAAGGAACGGGTTATATGTCAGAAGGGTGAAACATATACTATAGAGGGCAAAGAAAAATGATTGGGACAACATAACGTTGGATAGGACGCATAGGGGGAAACAGTGAAAGAACTTCGATATAAATTAACGGAATCTGCTTTTCGAAAGATTTGGGGGATTCTGATAATGGGGTTGTGCCTTTATGTTATGGCGCAATCCGTTCAGTTGATTTCAAAAGAGAAGGAGGAATATGTTCTGGAAGAATCCGGAAAATATGTGGGAAATATTCTGGCAAGAGAAATTGTTGAGAATTCAGATGTTATGGACAAATATATGTCCTGTCTGGAACAGAACAAGGATCTTTCGGATGTGGCAAAAGTAGAATTGTTAAAGTCGGTGGTGACGGAATATATTGATGCCAGTGAATATACATATGATACGACAGACCCGGGGTATGGTCAGGTAATCCATTTGATCTATGAAAATATGAATTCCACCGGAGCGACGGAGAAAAGGATGTTGTCGTCTGAAACAAAGGAACCGGAAACCAAAAAGAAAAAAGCAGTGACAACCCAGGCGACGATTGTTCCGGAACCAAAATCCGTGGGCAAGAAATACACGACAAAAAATGTAGGAAGCTTTAAAAGCGTGATGGATCGGTTTTACACGGTGACCTCTGCCACGGCACTTTATGAAAGTGATTTGCCGATTCAAAAAGCATTGGCAGAGCCTTTTGAAATCAAAGGAAAAGGAAAGAAACCCCAAATTCTGATTTACCATACTCATTCCCAGGAGGAATTTCAAAACAGTACTTCCAATCCGGATACGACAATTATCGGTGTTGGAAATCGATTGGCAGAAGTTCTGGAAAAGCAGTACGGATATCATGTCATTCATGATACTTCTACGTATGACATTGTTCACGGGAAGTTGGATCGGAATGAAGCGTATGACCAGTCCAGAGCTGGCGTGAAGAAACTGTTGAAAAAATATCCGTCCATCAGCCTTTGTCTGGACATTCATCGGGACGGTGTTGGGGAAGGAACCAGATTGATTACAGAAATCAATGGAAAGAAAACGGCACAGATTATGTTGTTTAACGGAATGTCCCGGTTCAAGTTATCGGGAGATATTGATTATCTGTATAATCCATACCGGTTTGAAAGTCTGGCACTGACCTTGCAGATGAAGTTAAAAGCAGAAGAATTTTATCCGGGATTTACAAGACGAAATTACGTAAATGCCTACCAATATAATCTGGATATTTGCAGGCAGTGTATGCTGATTGAAGTGGGCGCACAGACCAACACCTATCAGGAAGCAAAAAATGCAGCAGAGCCAATGGCAGTCTTAATTCATAAAGTGCTGGGAAAGAAAAAATAAAAAGGAGCTCTTCGTAGGAGCTCCTTCAATTTACTTTCCGGTAGAACCAAATCCGCCTGTTCCGCGAACGGTATCTGATAATTCATCTGTTTCCTGAAAAGCAACCTTCAGGAATGGTGCAACAACAATCTGTGCAATTCTTTCGTTGGCTTCAATGGTCTGTGGGGCTTTCCCGTGATTGTGAAGTGCAACGGTAATTTCACCACGATAATCTGCATCAACGACGCCAACCTTGTTTGCAGGAGCCAAATCTCTTTTGCAGGAAAGACCGCTTCTTGCATAAATGAGACCGGCATATCCTTCAGGAATTTCCATGGCAACTCCGGTTCCAACAAAAACAGTTTGTCCCGGTTCAATGGTTAATGCTTCATCCAGACAGGCATATAAATCTGCTCCGGCAGCATAGTCACTTCCATAAGTAGGAATTGTAGCGTTCTCTTTTAATTTCTTTATGTTTACGTTTACTGACATAATGTCCTCCTATAATTTCTTTTCCCATAAAACAATCTGACCGGTTTCCATGGTTTCAGGAATTTTAATCAGACGCTGGTTTTCCGAACCGCGAAAAACCAAAGCGGGATTTTTTAACTTTTCAATAAAAGGTCCGTCTACAAGAACATCAATATAGGAAAGAAGTTCTCGGGTTTCAGGCCATTCATGATACATCTTTCCCATAATATCTCTTTCAAATTCAAAACCGGTAAAGCACCAGATGGTTTTGTCGGGATAGACTTCTTTGAGTTTCTTTGCCAGCGGGAGTAAGCCTTTTTGGTTTGCGTATTCAAAAGGTTCTCCACCTAAGAAAGTGACACCGGCATAGGCACCGAAAGACAATGTATCAATAATGCTATCAATTGTTTTTTCTGTGAAAGGTTTACCGTAGTTAAAGTCCCAGGCTTCTTTATTAAAACAGCCCGGACAGCGATGATTACAACCGCTTACAAACAGGGATACTCGGATTCCCGGTCCGTTTGCAACATCATAAGTTTTGATTTCTGCGTAATTCATAAGGACTCCTTTCTATCGCATACAATTTAAAAAAGCATACACTAAATTATAAGTGAAGTAGGATAAAAAGTCTACATGGAACCGAGAGAAAGAAGAAAAGGTTGAAGAGTTTATGACGATAGTGTATGATTGTGTTAGTTATCACTAACTATTTGGAGGGCGTTATGAATTTGGATATTTTGAATGGGATTGCGATTCCATTTTTAGGGACGTCTCTGGGAGCGGCTTGTGTTTTTTTGATGAAGAAAGACTTAAGTATTATTGTACAGAGAATGTTAACGGGGTTTGCTGCCGGTGTCATGGTTGCAGCATCTATTTGGAGTTTATTAATTCCGGCAATGGAGCAGTCGGAACATATGGGCAAATTTTCCTTTATCCCGGGAGTTGTAGGATTCTGGGTAGGGATTTTGTTTCTGTTGCTGTTAGATACAGTGACTCCTCACTTGCATATGAACAGCGATACGCCGGAAGGCCCGAAAAGCAAATTGAAGAAAACAACCATGCTTGTATTGGCGGTGACGCTTCACAATATTCCGGAAGGAATGGCAGTGGGAGTGGTGTATGCAGGCTGGGTTTCCGGACATACAACTATTTCTGCTACGGCAGCGTTGGCATTGGCTGTGGGAATTGCCATACAGAATTTCCCGGAGGGCGCAATTATATCCATGCCGCTACGTGCCCGGGGAGCAACGAAGAAGAAAGCTTTTCTTTATGGAGTGTTGTCCGGGATTGTTGAGCCGCTTGCTGCTATTATCACAATTTTGTTATCGAAACAGTTAATTCCGATTCTTCCGTATCTGTTAAGCTTTGCAGCAGGAGCAATGATCTATGTAGTTATAGAAGAGTTGATTCCGGAAATGTCTGAGGGGGAACATTCCAATTGGGGAACGCTGTTGTTTGCCTTTGGCTTTACCCTGATGATGGCATTGGATGTTGCACTGGGCTAAGGGATATGGTACATTGAATAGAAGAAAGACGAGGTTGAAGGGAATCCTTTCAACCTCTTTGTTTGAAAAAGGGAGGCTGTTATGAGCGTTTTAAGTCAGTATGAACCAAAGAAGGTGTTTCAGTTTTTCGAGGAAATCTGTTCGATTCCGCACGGTTCTAATAATGTAAAGAAAATCAGTGACTATCTGGTAAATTTCGCAAAGGAACGAAACCTGAAGGTACGTCAGGATGAAGCATACAATGTGATTATTTGGAAGGATGGCAGTGTCGGGTATGAAGCGGCTGCACCTGTGATTTTGCAGGGGCATATGGATATGGTCGCAGTGAAAGAAGCAGACTGTTCAAAGAATATGGAAACAGATGGTTTGGATTTGGAAGTACAGGGAGAGTTCCTTTCAGCAAAGAAGACTTCTTTGGGAGGCGATGACGGAATCGCAGTAGCCTACGCCTTGGCAATTTTAGATGATGATACCCTCAGTCACCCACCATTGGAAGCTGTGTTTACCACCAATGAAGAAATCGGAATGTTAGGCGCAACAGCTTTGGATGCTTCTGATTTAAAGGGAACGGTTATGCTGAATATTGATTCGGAAGAAGAAGGAGTTTTCACGGTGAGTTGTGCCGGTGGAGCAACAGTGAAATGTAATCTTCCTTATAGAAAAGAATTGATTTCAGCCGCAGTCATTGAAATTCGTATGGACGGCTTTACCGGTGGACATTCCGGGATTGAAATTGACAAGGACCGACTGAATGCCAATCAGGTCATGGGAAGAGTGCTATTGAATGTATTCCAGAAAGTCGGTATGCGATTGGTTGTTATTGGCGGTGGTGAAAAGGACAATGCTATTGCGGATTTTGCCGAAGCAGCCATTGCCGTAAATACCGAGGCCGTTGATGCAACAAAGAAAATCATTGAAGATACTTTTGCCGAAATTCAGGCAGAACATCCGTTATCGGATCCAAATATGAAGTTACAGTTAAATGTTATGCCGGAAGATATGCTGGAAAGTTTTTCCGGAGCTGCTACTTTGGCAACGGTAGTTTCTCTGGCAAATATGCCGGGGGGAGTACAGCGAATGCATCCGGAAGTGCCGGGAATGGTTCAGACCTCATTGAATCTTGGAATCCTGAAAACGGAGCCGGAGCAGGTGCAGCTGGTGTTCAGTGTCAGAAGTTCTGTGGAAAGTGAGAAAAACTTCCTCATTGAAAAATTGAAGTCCTTGACGGAAATCTTTGGCGGCAATGTTATTGTAGAAGGAAACTATCCGGGCTGGGAATATAAAGCAGATTCCAAACTGAGGGAAGTAATGGTGGAAGCTTATCGACAGATTTATGGAAAAGAACCGATAGTGGAAGGCGTACATGCAGGATTGGAATGCGGTATTTTTGCCGGCAAGATTCCGGGATTGGATGCTGTTTCTTTCGGACCGCAGATGAACAATATTCATACAACCAACGAAGAATTGAATATTCCTTCGGTGGAAAGAACATGGAAGTTAATTTTGAAAACTTTGGAAATGTTGAAATAGTTAGGAAATAAGGGAAAGGTTCAAGTTTACCTTTCCCTATAATTATGCTAGAATGACATACGTAAAAATGTATAGAAAGGTAAAAAAACATTGGCACATATAGATCAGAGTAAAATTAGAAATTTTTGTATTATCGCCCATATTGATCATGGAAAATCAACTTTGGCGGATCGTATTATTGAAATGACAGGACTTTTGACCGAAAGAGAAATGCAGTCTCAGGTCCTTGACAATATGGAATTGGAACGTGAGCGTGGGATTACCATTAAATCTCAGGCGGTTCGTACCGTATATAAAGCGAAGGATGGCGAAGAATATATCTTCAATTTAATTGATACCCCGGGACACGTGGATTTTAATTACGAAGTATCCCGAAGCCTGGCAGCCTGTGATGGGGCAATTCTTGTAGTGGATGCGGCACAGGGTGTGGAAGCACAGACTTTGGCAAACGTGTATCTTGCATTGGATCATGATTTGGAAGTCGTTCCGGTTATCAATAAGGTTGATTTGCCATCGGCAGATCCGGAACGTGTCATTCAGGAAATTGAAGACGTCATCGGATTGGAAGCTCAGGGCTCTCCATTGGTATCGGCAAAGACCGGTCTCAATTGCGAAGATGTTTTAGAAGCAATCGTGAATCAACTTCCGGCACCGGAAGGAGATCCGGAGGCGCCGTTACAGGCATTGATTTTCGACAGCTTGTATGATTCTTATAAAGGCGTTATTATTTTCTGCCGTATTAAGGAAGGTACGGTTAAGCCGGGAATGAATATTAAAATGATGGCTACCGGTGCTACGGCCAATGTAGTGGAAGTAGGATATTTTGGTGCGGGACAGTTTATGCCTTGTGAGGAATTGTCCGCAGGAATGGTTGGTTATATTACTGCCAGCATTAAGAACGTTCGTGACACTATGGTAGGTGATACGGTAACCGGCGCTGACAATCCGGCAGCAGAACCACTTCCGGGATACAAGGAAGTAAACTCTATGGTGTACTGTGGATTGTATCCGGCAGATGGAGCCAAGTATCCGGACCTTCGAGATGCTTTGGAAAAACTGCAGCTTAATGATGCAGCGTTGAAGTTCGAACCGGAAACATCCATTGCCTTAGGCTTTGGTTTCCGTTGTGGATTCTTGGGATTATTGCACTTGGAAATTATTCAGGAACGTCTGGAACGTGAGTACGGCTTAGACCTGGTAACTACGGCACCGAGTGTTATTTATAAAGTATACAAAGAAAACGGCGAAGTTATCGAACTGACCAATCCGACAAACCTGCCGGATCCAAGTGAGATTGCTTACATGGAAGAACCAATCGTCAGTGCGGAAATTATGGTGACCAGTGAATTCATTGGTTCCATCATGGAACTTTGCCAGCAGAGACGTGGACGTTACATCAGTATGGAATACGTGGAAGAAACCCGTGCCGTGCTGAAGTACGACATTCCGCTGAATGAAATTATTTACGATTTCTTTGATGCGTTGAAGTCCCGTTCCAGAGGATATGCTTCTTTCGATTATGAATTGAAAGGATATGAGCAGGCGAAACTGGTGAAATTGGATATTCTTATTAATAAAGAAGAAGTGGATGCCTTGTCCTTTATCGTACCGGAAGTTTCCGCTTACGAACGTGGACGCAAGATGTGTGAAAAACTGAAACAGGAAATCCCGCGTCAGATGTTTGAAGTTCCGATTCAGGCAGCAGTGGGAAGTAAGGTTATTGCCAGAGAAACGGTTAAAGCAATGCGTAAGGATGTATTGGCGAAATGTTACGGTGGTGACATTTCCAGAAAGAAGAAACTTTTGGAAAAACAGAAAGAAGGAAAGAAACGTATGCGTCAGGTTGGAAACGTGGAAATCCCACAGGCTGCGTTTATGTCCGTGCTGAAGTTAGATGAAGAATAAAAAAATGGGGTAAGATGATGATTGGAATGAACGAATATTTTGGAGGGACGTGTATATTTGTTGTCGTTGGATGCATTATGTCGATTTATTACAAAAGTCCTCCCCTTGTCTTTATAGTTATTAGTTCGTTTTTGATTTTTGACGCTGTTCCCTATCTTGTGTATCGGAAAGTTAAAAATAGAGAAACAAAAAAACAGAAAAAAGAACAGGAAAGTGTTGAAAAAACCTTAGAACAGATAAAACCTGTGATTGACCAGATGAACCAGAGAATGAAGGAAGAACAAAAGGGGGTGGAAATTCAGAGAACGAAAACTAAATCTAGAAAGAGAAAATATTCTTTTGAAAAGAAGCCAATCAAAAATCCTGATATAATAAAAAGGAAAAAGGAACTTCGCATTCACACTTATGGCTATAAAAATTGTTATGATTATGATAACGATGAATGGTGGGAAGATTCAGAACATCACATAGGTTTGGTTCAAACAGAGGCGATTACTCCGGGAGTAACAAGGGGATTTGACGGAGAAGATCAATGGTTAATGTATTTAAATGATGAACACGAGGTAAGTGTAGATATTAAGCAGGAATATTATGGAGGCGTGCCAAATTATCAGGAGATATCGTTGTATTCCAGAGCATTTATAAATAATAAAGGTACCGGTGCTCGGGAAATTCGATTTGAACACAATGGAGAGTCATTCCAATTATCAGAATGGGATTTAAAAGAGGCAATACAAGAACTTTATCTTATGAAAAAATATCCGAATTATCAAGGGAAATTATTGTAAATGAGATTAGATAGAATTAACCGAGATATAGAACTATACATTCATATTCCGTTTTGTATTAGAAAATGCAATTACTGTGATTTTTTATCTGCTCCGGCAGATGAAGAAACGAAAAGGAACTATGTTTCTACATTGATTCGGGAGATTCAGCAGTCATCTTGTGATGATGTCTTAGTGGATACCATTTTTATCGGTGGTGGAACCCCTTCTATATTGGAAGCAGAACAGATGGAAGAAATATTGGCTTCCGTAAGAGAGAATTTTCATATTTGTGAGAATGCTGAAATTACCATTGAATGTAATCCGGGAACTGTTACGGAAGAGAAGCTTCTTACATATAAGAAGTGTGGCGTAAATCGAATCAGCTTTGGCCTGCAAAGTGCCAATGATGAAGAGTTGCGCAGTTTGGGAAGAATTCATTCCTATGAAGAGTTTTTGGAATCCTATGAACTGGCAAGGAAATGTGGTTTTGACAACATCAACATTGATTTGATGAGCGCTTTACCGGGACAGACGGTGGAATCTTATGAAGATACAGTGCAAAAGATTCTTGCATTGAATCCGGAACACATTTCGGCTTACAGTTTGATTATAGAAGAAGGAACCGCTTTGAAGCAGCAGCTGGACCGGGATGGATATGATTGTTTGCCATCTGAAGATGATGAACGGTCAATGTATTACCGAACTGAGCAGTTGCTTAAAGATGCAGGATATCATCGATATGAAATTTCAAATTATGCCAAGGATGGTTTTTCATGCAGGCATAACATTGGTTATTGGAAGCGAAAGGAATATTTGGGACTGGGCCTTGGGGCCGCGTCTTTGATTGGAAATATTCGCTATAACAACACCAATGATTTCAAGACGTATGTGAATGCACAGGATTTTGAAGTTGTTCGTGTCAATCGGGAGGAACTGTCCTTGAAGGACCAAATGGCGGAATTTATGTTTTTGGGACTTCGTATGATGGAGGGGATTTCCATTGAAGAATTCCGGACAACGTTTCAAACAGATCTTTACGACGTTTACGGCGACGTAATTCATAAATTCATAAAACAGGAACTGTTGGTAGATAATAAGGAAAGAATTTATTTAACGCCGAAAGGAATTGATGTTAGCAATTATGTAATGTCAGAGTTTCTTTTGGAGGAAGATTAGGAGGTAGAACAATGGAAGATAAGAGAATTGATGAAATTATTGCAATGTTAGACGGTAGTGTTAAAAAAGGCGACGGACATATTAATGTGACCGTGGATGATACCAAAGAAACAGCACAGTCAATCTCCAGAGGATGCTGCGACAACTCTGACAACCCAACAGCCTGCAGTGTGCCAACTTTGGAATTGCCGGATGATGATGAATTCCAGAAATAATTGCGGGAAACTTTTTAAAAAAGGATATTGACAGTAAAATACAGTTATTATATAATCTTTTATTGTGACGTGTTATGTGCGCTACCACTATGCCTAGCCAAAGCCCCGGTACGGGATAGACGGTACGGACAGTAAACATAGATATCAAAGAAAATTTCAGGAGGAAAACCAATGAAAACATACATGGCTAGTCCAGCAGACATTGAAAGAAAATGGTATGTAGTTGACGCTACAGAATATACATTAGGTCGTTTGGCTTCAGAAGTTGCCAAGGTATTAAGAGGAAAGAACAAACCACAGTTCACACCTCATATCGATACAGGTGATTTCGTAATTATCACAAACGCAGATAAGATTAAAGTAACAGGTAAGAAATTAGATCAGAAGATTTATTACCATCATTCAGACTACGTAGGTGGTATGAAAGAAACAACTCTTAAAGAAATGCTCGCTAAGAAGCCTGAAAGAGTTATTGAACTTGCAGTTAAGGGCATGCTTCCAAAGGGACCTTTGGGAAGAAGCATGGCTAAGAAGCTTTTTGTTTATGCAGGAGCTGAGCACCCACATGCAGCTCAGAAGCCTGAAGAATTAACATTTTAGTTCACTGAAAGGAGGAAATAACGATGGCAGATAGATTTTATGGAACAGGTAGAAGAAAAAGCAGCGTAGCTAGAGTATATGTTGCTCCTGGTAAAGGAAATATTACAATCAATAAAAGAGATATTGATGATTACTTTGGATTAGAAACTTTAAAGGTTATCGTACGTCAGCCATTAGCTGCAATCGATGCAGTTGATAAGTTTGACATCACTATTACAGTTCACGGTGGTGGATACACAGGACAGGCCGGTGCTATCAGACATGGTATCGCTAGAGCATTAGTTCAGGCAGACGCTGAAAACAGACCAGTATTAAAGAAAGCTGGATTCTTAACAAGAGATTCAAGAATGAAAGAAAGAAAGAAATACGGTCTCAAAGCAGCTCGTCGTGCACCACAGTTCTCAAAGAGATAATTTCCGCGATTGCTACAAGCAGCGCGATTACAAAAAAAGAGATTCCATATGGATGCTTGCATCCGATATGGAATCTCTTTTTTTGTAATCATGCGGCGACAGCCGCGACCGAGATGAAGCGTAAGCGAAATCGAGGTGGAAGCTACGAATGCATCGCTGGCATTTAGACTATTTGGGGTTGATTGTGTGGGGAAGAAAGAGTATAATTGGTCACATATAGTTTATGTCCCCTTTGAGATTACGAATAGATATGTAGAAGAACGAAAATCATTCGTAGACTGTTGGGCGCGGTTACGAATGAAAAGTGCAATATGAGAAAAACATTCGTAGGCATTGGGGTGCGGTTACGAATGAAAAGTACAATATGAGAAAATCATTCGTAAAAATGGAAAGTTGACTACGAATGAAAAATACGAAATGAGAAATATATTCGTAGAGAAGGCATTTCTACTACGAATGAAAAGTACAATTCGAGAAAATCATTCGTAAAAATGGAAAGTTGACTACGGATGAAAAATTGAAAAACTAAAATATATCCGTAATAAAATCTAAAAGGGGGACAATTATGGGATTAAAAGAGAAACTGGGAAAAGAAGCTGAGAGATTACGCACCATGAAAGCAAAAGTTGAGAGAAATTTAGTAGATGTTCCAGAAGGCTGCTTGCGTATTGGAAAGAGTCAAGGATGTGTCCAGTATTATCATTGTGAAAAGGGAGGGCGACATAATGGAAATTACCTTCCCAAAAAGGAAATTGACTTTGCCAGACGCCTGGCCCAGAAATCTTATGACGAAAAAGTTCTGAAGCGAGTGAATAAGCGGTTATCGCAAATCGAATCAATCTTAAAAGATTACGATGATCATGAAATTGAACTGATCTATTTGAAAGAACATCCGGAACGAAGAAAGCTAATTGAACCGGTAGAGTTGACTTACCAGCAGAAGGTGGAGCAATGGATGAGTGAAGAATTTGCCGGGAAGCCGTTTAGAAATGATGTGCTGGTTATAACAACGAATCGTGGAATGCGTGTCCGCTCCAAAACGGAAAAAATAATGGCAGACTATTTTGACTCGAGAAACGTGAAATATAAATATGAATGTCCCTTGGATTTAAAGCCGTATGGTATAATATATCCAGACTTTACTTTTTTATCACCGAAGACCGGAAGGGAAATCTATTGGGAGCATGAAGGGATGATGGATAATCCGGAATATGCGAGGACAGCGATAATGAAGATTGAATTGTATGAGAATAATGGAATATTTCCGGGAGAAGATTTGATTATGTCATTTGAAACATCAGCTTCTGTAATTAATATGGAACTGGTGCAACAGTTTACAGAGAAATACTTGATTTAGGGGGAAGAATTTGTAATGTACGAAAAACAGAGAGGGAACATGATGAGTGAAATTACGTTGGAAATAGTTGCTGAGAATGAAATAAATCAACTCCATAAAATGCAGGTTGAAAGTTTTATGCCATTGTATAAGAAATATCATGACGAAGTATCCCCTGCGATAGAACCGGTAGAAAAAGTTCAAGGAAGAGTAGAAGCTCCAGAAAGAAAATACTATTTCATTGTTAAGGATGGAGAGCGAGTGGGGGCAATCAATATCGGAAACAAACCAAGAGAAAACGACAATACGATATTTTACATTAGTCCGATCTTTATCCTTCCCGAATATCAAAACCAGGGAATCGGATATGCTGCCATTCAAAGGGCATTTGAAATGTATCCTGAGGCTACAGTATGGAGACTTGCTACGATTCTTCAGGAACCGGCGAATTGTCATCTGTATGAGAAGTGCGGATTTCATAGGACGGGAGAGGAAACGGTTATTAATGAGAAGATGACTATAATAGGTTATGAAAGAACTTAGAAATAAAGGAGATTGAAATGGAATTATGGGAATTATATGACAACCAAGGAAATAAAACAGGAGAAATCTGGGAGCGACGTCACGGAATGAATGGCTTGATTCCAGAGGGAAGATACCATCTGGTAAGCGATATTCTTGTGCGTCATAAGGATGGTACTTTTCTTTTGACTCAAAGGCATCCGGATAAGGATACATACCCGGGATTTTGGGATGCCAGCGCAGGTGGTTCTGCACAAAAAGGGGAAGACCCCTTAGAATGTGCAGCACGAGAATTATTTGAAGAAACGGGAATTCGGGCAGAAAAATTTGAATTGATCGACATTTCTTTCAGAGATAAAAGTCACAGTTATATTCATTCGTATATTACAGAGGTTGATTGTGATAAGGAGTCCATTGTGTTACAGTTGGAAGAAACTGTTGCGTATCGTTGGGTGGATGCAAAGGGACTTTTGGATTATGCGGAATCGGATCTTGCAATCAAAACGAAAGTAGAACGGTACAAAAAAATCTACGAGAAAATCCGAGAAGAAATCAATCAAAAAAGTTGACATTGTAAATTTAGTGTTGTACCATAAGTAGCAAATATATCGATATATTTTTGGAAAGGAGAGCGTCATGCAGAACAAGAGAATGATTTCACATTTGCATATTAACATGATTATGGCTATGATTCATTGCGATTATGGTTTTATTGCTGATGGAAATTATTTGATGTTGCAGGATGACTGATATTCCGAAAAGAAAGTTATTAAAATGCAGAAAAGAACCATCAGACAATGTATTTGTTTGATGGTTCTTTTATTTTAAGGAGGAAACAATGAAGTATTACAGAGTTCACACAAAAGAAAATGCGTATATTACCGGACAGCCCAGAGGAATTTTTACCGCGGTCTGGAAGTTGGTAGAGGAAGGTGTTATGAATGAGAAAGAGGTAGAAACCTATTGGAAAAACAAAGCATATTTTGAAAAGGTACTTCCGGTGCCTCCCTTCTACGAACAGGGAAATCCTGAGGGAGCAGTCACCTGGTTTAAGGACAATGCCCAGGGAAATGACATTTATGAGCAGATGACATTTTACCGTGAAATGGCAAAGAAGTACGGGACTCGATTATATAAGTCGGTGAGTAATGAAATCCCGGGAGAAGTTATTTATGAGGATGACTTCCAAATCGCAGTAAAGAATGTAAGAGACGACATAGAATTTAAAACAGAGGAGATTGTGTAAATGAAAAAATATGAAAAACAGGATTGCTCGGAATTAAGAGCGTTAATCGAGGAAGATAAAGTCCCTTATGCGGTGTTATATCGCATTATCGGAGATGGCGTTGGAACAGTTATTACAGATCATAAGAGGATTGTGATTACCTGTTCCGGAACGAATTTTTATCCACTTTGGGTTTGGACGGCAAAGGATGTTACGAAGGAGGAATTGAATCAGATTTATGAAGTGCTGAAAACTGAGTTTGCCCCTTTGAGCGATTATCGTATCAATACAAGACAGGATATTGCCGATTATTTAATAGGGAGAATCAATGAAGATGGCGGAGGGTTTAAAGCGTTAGTGAATATCAATTCCTATGAATGCCCGGTTCCGAAAAAGCCAAAAGAAAAGGTGGATGGAAAAGGCGGAAGACTTGCTAAAGATGAAGTAGAGCTTGCGGCAAGGTTGACGCGGGAAGCAAGTCAGGCCATCAGCGGACTTGTTGTTTCCGAAGAGGATAGTATCAAGAGTGCCCGAGAAGGTCTTGAACAACAGGATTTATTTGTCTGGAGAAACGCTGAGGGAAAAGCAGTGTCCTTCTGTCATAAGCGTTTCGAATCTGATGAATATATTGCAGTAACGAATTGCTACACCGTGAAGGAGGAACGGGGCAAGCGCTACGCCGGCTGGCTGATCAATCAGGTTTGCGAAGAAATTATCAGTGATGGAAAAATACCATTGCTTTATGCAGATGCGGATTATGTTTCATCCAATCGATGTTACCAAAACATTGGATTTGTGCTGAACAGCACGCTGGTGACTATAGGGAAATAATATTTAAAAGAATTTGAAGATGTGATACAATAAAAGGGCTGTTGAAATAGCATTGAAGAATAATTAACAGGAGTATGTTATGGACAATCAGGAAAAAAATGAATTGACACCGGAGGAAAATCAAGAGGCTAAAAAGTGGTGTACACTATCCTTGTTGTGTATGTTTGGCGTTCCAATGATTTCCCTAATGATGGATAGTTTGGCAAGTAAAATTTTGGGGATCCGTGGTAATGTGATGGATCATATTCAGACTTGTCTTACATCGATTTGTATAATTGCTCACATTGCAGCATGGGGACTAATGATTTCCGTTCGGGTTAAATACCCTCAAAGCACAATGGGGAAAGTGCTGATGTGGTTATATATCGTTTTGATATTTCTTGCCGTAATATTATTTGTTGTATTTATAGTGTTACTGGTTTGGGCATTAGGCGAGATCATAAAGAGCTGCGGAGACACTTGTGAAGACACTTTTAAAGGTTGCGGCGAAATCGGATAAGTCAAGGAGGCAATGAAATGTATATACCAAAACTAAAGTACACATTTTATACGCCAATTGTCCTTAGTTCTATTGTGATCGGCGTTGCGGTTTCCTGTCTGCTAATGAAAAAAGCGGGCGCAAAGAAGGAGACCATAAGATACACAGCACTTTTCACTTTTATTTCGATATTACTTTTTTCCTATTTGATGGGAATTAATCTTTCGGGAAATATTTATCAAGTAGGATTTGTTGGGGCAGGCGGTGCGCTGGGATTGATTGTTGGCGCAATCGGTTCTGCGTTGATACATCGAGATCATATTCGGGACTCTGTTGCAGCATGGATTATTGTGGCACCGTTGATGTACGGACTTTCTAAAATATCTTGCCACATTGCCGGATGTTGTAATGGAATTCCTTATAAGGGTCCGTTTTACGTATCTTATGGCGTGAAAAACGGAAAGTGTTTTTTTCCGGTTCAATTGCTGGAAGTGGTGGTATTTCTTTTGATTTTTGTTTGTGGCCTGACATTATATATGAAAGGGAAAGAACAACTGAGAGTTGCTGAAATTGTTTTGGTGATTTCTGCACTGTCAAAGGTTGGAATTGAATTTCTGAGGGAATCCCATATGGGAAAGATTGTTTCCGGGTACCAGGTAATCGTGTTATTGATTGCATGCGGTGGTGTTATTGGAATGGAAAGAATTAGAAAAATAAGAAAAAGCTGATACCAAAGTTATTTGGTACCGGCTTTTTTTAGATGTCGAATAAAAAAGATGACATAAATTATAAATAGTATTAAGGCAAATCCAAGTCCTATCGGATACGCAATCGCAGTAGATAGATTTAAACCTCTTTCAGCGGTCAGAATATAAGTAAAACAAACTGCCGACATAAACTTGACATAAGGTTTTCTGATTGTTAAACTTATTTATGCGTTAACTACGCTGAATATACAGTTGATAAGGAGTATTGAAAAAATGAAAAGTTGTGAAGTATGTGGATTCCAAATGTTTGACAGGGAATCTGTATGTCCTAATTGTGGGACGGTTGATGAAGGTGGACGAACAAAATCGAAAACCTCGGGGAATGATTCTGTAAAATTTTATATGGCGGCATTGGCATTCTTTATTCCGCTTATCGGATTAATTGCGTTTTTTGTTAAAAAGAACAAACAGCCGAATGCAGCGCGTGTATATTTAAGTGTGGCTGTTATTTCGTGGTTATTAGGGCTTGTATTTTCTATCGTTGCTTTTGATCGTCTTCAAAAGATTGCGGAAAGCAACTACTACCGTGTTCAGTACGAGTATAATCGCAATTATGATTTCAGTGGTAAATAAGAAGTATTTAAGAACCCTCTGTCTGTTTGGCAGAGGGTTTATCAGATAGAGAAGAAATGGGGATGAGAGAATGATTATTCAGACCGGCGCAAGAACAGATATTCCTGCATTTTATGCGGAGTGGTTCGTGAATCGAATTAAGGAAGGATACGTAATGGTTCGCAATCCTTATTACCCGGAGCAGGTGACTAAGTATCAGTTGACTCCGGACGTTGTGGATTTGATAGGATTTTGTACGAAGAATCCGGCGCCCATGTTTCCGTATATGGATGTGTTGAAGGATTTTGGACAGTATTGGTTTGTAACAATTACGCCATACGGAAAAGAGATTGAGCCGAATGTTCCGGAAAAAGAGGTAGTAATGCAGGATTTCAGAAAACTATCTAAAATAGTTGGCGTGGATTCCGTGGCATGGCGTTATGATCCGATTTTGATTGATGATACCTATACCTTGGAACGGCATATTGCGGATTTTAAACATATGGCAGGAACGCTGGCGGGATATACAAAAACCTGTGTCATTTCCTTTATTGATTTGTACAAGAAGGTGCAAAGGAATTTTCCGGAAGCAAAAGAAGTGACAGAGAAAGAACGACTGATTCTGGGAAAAGCCTTTTCGGAAATTGCTCAAAGCAATGGAATGATTGTGAAGGCATGTGCTGAAGGAAGAGACTTAGAGCGATTTGGTGTGGATTGCGATGGTTGCCTTACGGTTGAAACCTTTGAAACTGCATTGCATCGACACTTGAAAGCGCCGAAAAAGAAGAGCCAGCGTGGATTGGCCTGTGCCTGTTATTTAGGTGCTGATATTGGAAGCTATGATACCTGTGGACATCTTTGCAGATATTGCTATGCAAATACAAGAAAAGATGTGGTTCATGATAATATGAAAAAACACGATCCAAACTCTCCGTTTTTGGTAGGGCACAGTATGAGAGATGATATTGTTCATGAGGCAAAGCAGGAGTCCTGGATTGACGAACAGGTGCAGTTTGATTTTGAAAAAATGGGAGAATTTTATTAGAGAGGTAAAAATGAAAACAGTTAGAAGAGCAGAGGAAAAAGATATTCCGAAAATATTAGAATTGTTGGTTCAGGTGGACATGGTTCATCATAAGGGACGACCGGATTTGTTCAAAGGACCGGCAACAAAGTATAACGCAGAAGAACTAAAAGAAATTCTTCAGGATGAAAAGACACCGGTCTTTGTGTGTGTGGACGGAGCGGACATCCCCATGGGGCATGCATTTTGTATTCAACAACACAATCCAAACGACCATGTGCTGACAGATGTGAAGACTCTTTATATCGATGATATCTGTGTAGATGAACAGCAACGAGGGAAAAATGTGGGAAAGACCCTCTATGAGTATCTGGTAGGTTATGCGAAGGAGAATGGTTATTATAACATTACTTTAAATGTATGGACCTGCAATCCCGGTGCAATGAAATTTTATGAAGCAATGGGGTTGGTTCCACAGAAAATAGGAATGGAAAAGATTATAGAAGAGTAGTAGAGACTACTGGGATTCATGAATGTGAATTTCAGTAGTTTTTTTGTTGGAATACCATAGGAAAGCGTTTTATAAAAAGTGTAAGGTACATTTGGAAGAATGAAAAATAGAAGATATACCATAAGACTGCATAAAAAAAGAAACGCAAGGTACGCTTTAAAAAAAGAAAAAGATGAGACGTACCATAATGTTAGATAAAATGAAAAACATAAGGTACATCGAAGAGAGGCGTGCAGGTATGAGTGTACCATACAAATCAAACTTTCACATAGTGCAGGGTACAGGCGCCCAAAACGCTTCTCAAAAGTGTACCGTGCAAATCATATTTTCACAGAATACAGGGTAAAGCCTCCCCCAAAAAGGGATTGTGCAATTTTTCGGAAAATCGTGCGATGAAAAGACATTGTGCAAAGTGCACAATTTGCTAAACGTTTTTATGGAGTTTTGGTGCAAAAACATTGTGAAATATGTTTTTTTGCAGAATATTGACAATTATTTCCCGTGGTGTTAATATTAGTTTAACGTTAAACTTAATCAAACTTATTCGAGTTGATGCGATTAAGATAAAACAGAACATTCACCTAATTTCGGGGGATTTTCGGAAACTAGGTGAAGTTTATCGTTAAACTATTTCTCAACAGTATAATTAAAGGAGGAAAAGCATGATGAGAAAGAATTTTGGCAAGAAGGCAATAAGCCTTGCGTTAATTGCAGCGATGTCCGTAACAATGATTACAGGATGTGGAGACAACAAAAAAGCAAAGAATGATGGAAAGACAACAGTAACATTAGGCATCTGGCCTTCAGACGATTTGGTTGATGATATTTCAACATTCGAAGGTTATGTAGACACAATGAAAGAATTACATCCGGATGTAGTGATTGAACCGGCACATTACACATATGCCACAGATACATTCGTTTCATTAGCTTCATCAGGAAACTGTCCGACAATTTTTGATACATGGTTTACAGAACCACAGAAATTGATTAACCAGGGATTAGTTGCTGACATTACAGAAGAAGTTAAGGCAAGAGGCTGGGACAAAAAGATGAACCCGGATGTATTAAAGATTATGTCTGATGAAGACGGACACATTTACGGTATTGCCCGTGATGCATACGCTTTAGGTGTTATGTGTAACGTAAACCTTTTCAAAGAAGCAGGATTAGTTGACGAAGACGGAATTCCAAAATTCCCTCAGACATGGGAAGAACTTGCAGAAACAGCAAAGACAATTAAAGATAAGACAGGTTCTGCAGGCTTCTGTTTACTTGCTAAAGATAATGCAGGTGGATGGCACTTCTCAAACATCGCTTGGGCATTTGGTGCAACTCTTTGTAAAGACAATGGCGATGGAACATACACATCAAACTTAAATTCTAAAGAAGCAGTAGATGCTATGAAATATGTATATGACTTAAAGTGGAAATATGACGTATTAACTGCTGATCCAACAGCTGAAAACTGGGATTCAGGATTCCAGCAGATCGGAACTGATGCTTGTGCAATGTACATTGCAGCAAATGATGCGGTTGATAAGCCAACTCAGGTTAACGGACTTGCAACAGACAAGCTTGCAATGTGCGCAATCCCTGCAGGACCAAACGGAGATCAGTATTCCTTAACAGGTGGTACACCTTATATGTTCTCTAAGGATGCTTCAAAAGAAGAAATCAATGCAGCGTTAGACTTCTTAGAAGTAATGGGTAGAACACCGGACGTAAACGATACAATGATTCAGGGACTTCAGGCAGATGCAGCAAAGAGAAAGAACAACGGTGTTCCTGTAATTAAACCATTCCCATGCTGGATTAACGAAGACAGACTTGAAGCAGAACAGAAAGTATTGGAAGAATACAAGAATGTTGATGAAAGATTATACAGCAACTACTTTGATACAACAGGAAAAGAAGGAAACTTAAGATCAGAAGAACCTGGAGAAACTCAGGAAATGTATGCACAGCTTACAAATGTACTTCAGGATGTAGTAACAAATAAGGATTGTGATATCCAGAAATTAATGGATACAGCAAATGAAAATTACCAGAAGATTTTAGATAGTAAATATCATAAATAATCCCCTTTCAACTCAATGTGCCCCTGTAAAAAGGGGCGCATACTCTAAAGGGACATAACAGGAGGAGGAACCCGAAATTGAAAACAAATCAGGGAACAAGAATCGTAAAGAAAAAGAAGTTCACAAAAAATGATTTCATAGGATGGTGCATTATGCTTCCTGCATTGGTTCTGTTCGCCTTCTTTGTTTGGGAACCATTGCTGGAGAGTGTGAGAATGTCATTGTATTCAGCCCGCGGGGTTGAATTGCAGGAATTTGTAGGATTTGATAATTACGTTAGCGTGTTCAATAACGTAGATTTTAAAGATGCATTTGTAAATACTTTTAAGTACATCGGATGGTCTTTAGTAATAGGTTTTATGGTTCCAATCATTTTAGCAGTATTTATTACGGAAACTGTTCATGGAAAAGGTTTATTCAGAACAGCGATTTACTTTCCAAATATGATTCCGGGAATGGCTGTATCACTGATGTGGGTATATTTCTTTAAACCGGGAGATACAGGTGTTTTAAATATTTTGTTATCAAAGATTGGTGTAGAACCGCAGGTTTGGCTGAACAATGCAGCACTGGTTGTGCCGCTGATTGTCATCGCACTGACCTGGAAGGGGGCCGGATCAACGGCACTGATTTATATGGCGGGAATTAGCGGAATTAATCCGGAATATTATGAAGCGGCAGCAATTGACGGCGCCGGCGTGTTCCAGAGAATTTTCCATATTACAATTCCATGCATTCTTAGTTTAGGAAAGACAATGCTGATTTTACAGGTAATTGCAGTGTTCCAGATTTTATACGAACCGTTGGTATTAACAAATGGTGGACCGAACAACGCCAGCCTGTCAATCATGCTTTTAGTATATCGTTACGCATTTAGAGATTACAATTATCCAAGTGCGGCAGCACTTTCTGTAATCATCTGTATTGTATTGATCCTCTTAAGCGGATTGTACATGAAGTTAACGAAAAGTAAAGACGAGTATTAGGAGGGAAAAGAATGTTTTTTAAGAAATATGCAGACAAAACAGACGGCGCAATTCGCGGCTTTGATGTGAAGTCTATCCGAGTAAAAATCATATGCCTCCTGATTATGCTTGTATGTATCATATTTGGCATCGTTGCAGTATTCCCTGCAATCTGGGTAATGCTGTCAGGTTTTAAAGATTTGAAGGGATTGTTAAATTCCACAGATTTATTCCCGAAAAGTTACAGCTTTGAAGGATTTAAACAGACCTGGGATAAACTTCATTTCTTCGTATACTACAAGAACTCCTTCATTATGGTAATCGGTGCGGTAATCAGTGCCATTATCTTTAACGGAATTCTTGCATATGCATTAGCAATTTTGAAACCAAAGGGATACAAGATTATTAACGGTCTGGTAATGTGGAGTCTTTTGATTCCTGCAACAACCAGTATCGTAGCATTATTTGTAAACATTAACCGCTTGGGACTCAATAACTCTTTTATTCCTTTGTGGTTATGTTATGGGGCAAATGCCTTTTACGTAATTCTATTTAAAGAATTTTTCGAAGGGCTTCCGAAGGAATTGATTGAAGCCTCAAAGATTGACGGCTGTAACGCATTACAGATTTTCTATAAAATTGTGTTGCCGATGTCCAAGCCGATTATCATGGTTATCGTGATTTTTGCAGTGACAGCAGCCTGGTCAGACTTCCTGTTACCATATCTGGTATTGAATGGTTCAGGAAAAGAAACAGTAATGGTGAAGTTGTATTCATACACAACATCAAGAACAACACCAATTGATATGATTCGTGCCATTACATTCTCAATTATTCCACCAACAATTATATTCGTAATCTTCCAGAAGAAGATTACCGATGGTGCTGCAGGTGGAGCAGTTAAAGGATAATAGATAACCCATGGGATTGCCGGTTGCATCTCCTCGCTTCCGGCAATCAAAAATAAACTGAAATTGGAAGGTCGAAGATAAACCCTTTTCGATCAATTGGAGGAACGATATGGCAAAAGTAGCAGACAAATATTTTGAAATTGATCAGTGGAAAATTATTGAAAATGGATATAATCCCGCATATGGAGAAGTGGCAGAGTCCGTTTTTTCATTGGGTAATGAATATATGGGAATCAGAGGATTTTTTGAAGAAGGATATTCAGGAAAGAAACTGATTGGCAGTTATTTCAACGGAATTTATGAGCAGACAAAACCGGATTACGGTCACTACAAAGGAATTGTAGATTTTACGGAATATATGGTGAATTCAGTGAACTGGCTGTACACCAGAATGGAAGTTGACGGAGAACAGCTGGATCTGGCTGTTTCAGAAGTTGAGGACTTCCGGCGTGTTCTGGATTTAAAGACCGGTGTATTAACAAGAAGCTTTGTATGGAACACCAAGTCCGGAAAAAAAATTCGATTACTTTTTGAACGTTTACTTTCTATGACGAAGGTTACATGTGCTGCTCAGAAAATCACAATGGAATCTCTTTCGGGAGCGGTTACAGTGCAGTTGACCAGTGGTTTGGACTTTTCTGAGAAGCATCAGATGACCGATGAAAATCTTTGGAAATGCAGCAGAGAAAATGTTTCTTTTGGCGAAGTGATTACACTGGGAATCGAAGGGACAACCCTGCAGACAAAGAAGAAGGTTTACAGCAGCGCAATCATTGAAGCGGATTGCAGTAATGTAAAGGAAATTGTGCAGGAACAAAGTGTGGCTGCACAGATGGATTTTGAATTAAAAGAGAAAACACCGGTTACAGTAGTAAAACTGGTGAAGAATATTACATTGAAGGATGAAGAAGAGCAGGCAACTTACGAAGAACAGGTTGCTGTGGCAGATCAGAAGACTTTTGATTATGATTCCTTACTTTCTGAATCAGTGGAATTCTGGAATGATGTTTGGAAACATTCCGATATCGTTATTGAAGGGGATGATGAAAATCAGCAGGGAATCCGTTTTTGTATCTTTCAGATGTTCCAGACCTATCATGGCGCAGTGAAGGGAACCAATATTGGTGCAAAAGGATTGACCGGTGAAGCCTATAACGGAAATGCGTTCTGGGATACAGAAACTTACTGTTTACCGTTTTTCCTTTTCAACAATAAGGAAGCGGCAAAGAATCTTCTTTACTTCCGATACAAAACATTGGATGAAGCAAGAGAACGTGCAAAGATGTTGGATTGTAAGGGAGCATTCTATCCGATTGCAACCATTAGCGGAAAAGAATGTTGTAATCTTTGGCAACATGCCAGCTTACAGCTGCAGGCATCCACAGCGGTCGCATACGGAATCTGGTTCTACGAAAAAATATATCAGGACCGGGATTTTATGAAGAATTACGGATTGGAAATGTTAATTGAAATCTGTAGAATGCTTGCAACCCGTGGAGATTTTTCGGCGGAAGGAAAATATGGTTACTATTGCGTAATGGGTCCGGATGAGTTCCAGATGATGGTTAACAATAACTGTTATACAAACTATATGGCGAAGTTTACTTTTGACTACACCCTGAAGAAACTGGGTGACGTTGAAAGAGATGACGAAGCTGCATACAAGAAAGTAACGGATGCAATTCACTTTGAAGAGAAGGAAGCAGTGGCATGGGCAGAAATGTCCGAAAAGATGGACATTCCATATCATGAAGATACCAAACTCTTTGAACAGCATGAAGGTTTCTTTAAATTGCCTCATGTGGAAGTGGATGAAATTCCGGTGGAAGACTTCCCGTTGTATCATCATTGGACTTACGACAGAATTTACAGAAACGACATGATTAAACAGCCGGATGTTTTAATGTTGATGTTACTGTTTAATTCCAAATTTACAAGGGAGCAGTTGGAAGCAAATTATGATTATTACGAACATCGTTGTATTCATGAGAGTTCCCTTTCACCATCCGTTCATTCGATTCTTGCTTCCCAGTTAGGAAAGCACAAAGAAGCATATGATTTCTTTGGATTTGCTACGAGAATGGATTTGGATAATTACAACAGAAACACAAGAGAAGGATTACATACAACATCCATTGCAGCAGCTTGGATGAATATCATTTACGGTTTCGGCGGATTGAGATCGGATGGAGAAGGATTGTCCTTAAACCCTTCCATTCCTGAAAACTGGAAGAGCTATACGTTTAAAATTAATTATCAGGACGAGACCATTGATGTGACGGTAACAAAAGAAAAGGTGGAAATCAAAACAGAGAAAGGAATACCGGTTTCAATCAATGTATATGGAAAACCGGTAGAACTGACAAAGGATACTTTTACATGCCCGTATCAGGCATAGTGAAAGGATGAGTTGGAGAGCAGTATGATAGATTGGAAAATACGACACAGCGGATTTGATAAAAACAAAATAGCGGAGTTTGGAAACCGATTTCTTATTGGAAATGGTTATATGGGTGTCCGAGGAACTTTGGAAGAATTCGGAAAAGAAGAATTGGTTGCTGTCAATCTGGCGGGAATTTATGACCAGGTAGGAGACTCCTGGAGAGAACCGTTGAATGCGCCAAATGGATTTTTCGGATACTTGGAAATTGACGGAAAGCCATATCGCCTACCGCAGGAAACACCAAAGAGTCATCTGGTTGAACTAGATTATCGACATGGTATTTTCAAACGGGAAACCTGTTTTAAAACCGGTCGCGGTGATGTGATTTTGACCTGTGAGCGTTTTGTTAGTATGAAGGACGTTCATCTGGGGGCTATGAGATTTCGGATTCGTGCAAATTTCCATGCGGATATCAATCTGATTACCGGCATTGATGCAGATGTGTGGGACATAAACGGACCACATTATAGCAAGGTGTCCATGGATGAGGAATCTATGCTCAATATGACGGCAATTTCCGGAGAAAAGAATTATCAGGTATCTGTAGTGGCTGATGAAGTGACTGATTTTCCGTGTGAGAAAAAACAGTATCAGGAACGGCTAAAGTCTCTTAGAATTATTAGCTTTATTACAGATATTAACCGGGAATATTGTATTGATAAATTCTTTTCCGTTTACACATCAAAGGATACGGAAAAATGTTATAAGACAGCAAAAGAGTCTGTGGGACGTGCATTAACCAAGGGATACGAAAAACTTCTCTTTGAACATA
>JAEEGL013083526.1_pt1 | contig 65501 bp, 49 predicted proteins | sample 9134231 | NCBI WGS metagenome assembly JAEEGL01 (sample SAMN16246548, study PRJNA631951) | gut metagenome | biome: gut microbiome; feature: rumen; material: fiber-attached | host: Bos | place: Iran: Karaj | collected 2018-10
ATAACGAAAGCTATATCCAGCAGGCAATATCCGAGCTTTGCAAGGGTAAAACGCTGCTTGTCATCGCCCACAGGCTCAATACTATCGCTCATGCCGATAACATCATGGTTATCAAAGACGGAGAGATAGCCGAGTCGGGCAATCATAAGAGCCTTATGGATATGGGCGGTATCTATCATAACATGGTCACAAAACGTGCAGTCAGCACGGGTTGGAAAAATTAAGTTTGAAGGAGTATATTTATGGAAAAGAAATTTGAGATCAAAGACCTTATCACGGTAGGTGTTTTTACTGCACTGTATTTTGCAGTAACGTTTGCGGTTGCTTGTATTGGCTTTATCCCGATTGTTATGGTGTTTATGCCGTTGATCGGACCGATTTTTACCGGCATACCGCTTATGCTGTATTTTTCCAAGATCAAGCATTTTGGAATGATCACCATCACAAGCGTAATTATTGCGATCCTTATGTTTATCACAGGACATCCTTACCCTATCTTCATTTTCTGTATCGGCGCAGGACTTCTGACGGAGCTTGTACTGAAAGCCGGAAATTACCAGAGCATCAAGTCATGCGTAATCGGTTCTTCGACATTCAGTCTTTGGCTGCTCGGTATGGTGATCGCATTCTTCTTCGGATTCCGTGAATCATATCTCAATTCGCTCGTTGACGGATACGGTCAGGAATACGTCGATAAAATGTCGGGATATACTCCGACATGGGTGTTTTTCACTATGATAGCTATGTGTATCGTCGGCGGTCTGATCGGCGGTCTGCTTGGCGCAAAGGTACTCAAAAAGCACTTCCGTAAGGCAGGTATAGTCTGATGGAGCTTGGACTTTCATCAACTTCGGACAAAAGCGTACAGAAACTCGATCCGAGAACAAAACTTTGTCTGCTGATAGCGATCAGTCTTATTATGGTCGGGGGAAAAACAGTCGGCGTGGAATACATTCTGAGGGTGATATGTGCAGCAATTCCATTTGTGCTTCTTCTGACAGTCAGGCACATAAAATCAGCATTGATATATGTCATGCTTCTCGGATTATCTGTATTTTGTGAAGGCAGTGTGATTCCAAATATCAGCGGAGCGCCTAATCTGATACTGATGATATTATGCGGTATCATATCAAGGTTTGTTCCCGGATATATGATGGGCTGGTACACTGTCCGTTCCACCTCTGTCAGCGAGTTTATGACTGCAATGGATAGGATGCACGTTCCGTATTTTATAACGATACCATTTTCTGTGATGTTTCGATATTTTCCCACGCTCGGTGAGGAATACAACAGTATACACGATGCCATGAAAATGCGCGAGATAGGGCAAAGCGTGAAGAATCCGTTTACATACATCGAATATGTGCTTGTACCGATCATGATGTCAACTGTCCGCATTGCAGATGAACTGTCCGCCGCATCGCTGACAAAGGGACTAAGTGCAGGCGGCAGACGGACGCATATCTGTCAAATCAGTATCAAGTTTTATGACTGGGTGCTGATGCTCGGCACATTTGCTATGATCGTTTTATTCTTCGTATTTTAAGGTGAGAACATGATAAAATTCAAGGACGTAACATTTGCATACAGCTCGACGGATGCCGACGGCAGAGCTATTGAACAAGGAAGTATCAGCGGCCTTGACCTTATGATACAGAATGGCGAATTTGTAGTTCTGACAGGCGGCTCAGGCTGCGGAAAAACAACGATCACAAGGCTTATCAACGGGCTTATTCCTCACTATTACAGCGGAACTCTGAATGGTGAAGTGATGATCGACGGAAAGAGCGTTCCCGAAACACCGATATTTGAAACTGCTAAAAAAGTCGGAAGTGTTTTCCAGAATCCACGCTCGCAGTTTTTCAATGTGAATACCACTGACGAGATCGCATTTGCCGCTGAAAATCAGTGCTGTGAGCCCGCTGAAATATCGAAAGCGATAACTGAAACAGCTGCTTCCATGCACATAGAAAAGCTGCTCGACCGCAATATATTTGAACTTTCAGGCGGTGAAAAGCAGATCATTGCCTGTGCAGGTATCAATGTTCTGTCGCCCGATATCATCGTACTTGATGAACCGTCATCTAATCTCGACACAGGAGCAATAGAGAAGTTGAAATCCGTGCTGACCGACTGGAAATCGCAGGGTAAAACTATCGTCATTGCAGAGCATAGATTGTATTTTCTGCGTGAGCTTGCGGACAGAATGCTGATACTTGAAAACGGTAGTGTAATAAAGGAACTGACTGCTGATGAGATAAAAGCACTGACAATTACCGATACCGAAAGAATGGGGATACGACCGATGACACTCCCCGATATATCCTGTTCGCATCAAAAGACAGAGGTACAAGGCGATGTGCTGTTATTGGAAGATTTTTGTTTTACTTATAAGAACTGCAAACACGGTATCAATATTCCTCGGCTTGAATTGCCCACAAATCGTATTATAGCGATAATAGGTCACAACGGCGCAGGTAAAAGCACCCTTGTAAGAAATATCTGCGGACTTGAACGCAGGTGCAAAGGCACTCTCACAATGAACGGCAAAAAGCTAAAAGCGAAAGACCGTCTGCATAACTGCTATATGATCATGCAGGACGTAAACCACCAGCTTTTTACAGAGAGCGTGCGTGATGAGGTCATGCTGAGTATGACGGATAAGTCGCTGACCGATGAGCAGAAGGCACTCAAAGCCGATGAGATACTCACACAGCTTGACCTTGCGGAGTATGCCGATACGCACCCTATGGCACTTTCGGGCGGACAGAAACAGCGCACTGCTATTGCTTCGGGTATCGCTTCAAGCAAGCCTGTTATCATCTTTGACGAACCCACCAGCGGTCTTGACCTTGCACATATGAAACAGGTGTCAGACCAGCTGAAAAAGCTGAGAGATATGGGCAAGACGGTCATTGTTGTTACCCACGATAATGAATTTATCCTTTCATGCTGCGAGCATATTGTCAGACTTGAAAACGGCTGTGTTGCGGAAAAATGTCCACTTGATTGATAAATAATTTAAAAATGATAAAATGTCTTTATTTAGATTTGGTATTTGATTTACATAACCTGCAATAAAGTGTAAACTGCTATAGAATACATTAACCATAGCTGTTTGCTATGCTCAATTCTTTGAAAGTATTTCTGTATTCTCACATGACCGTAGTCTATTGGCGCACACAGAATCCGTTCCGCACAAGTCCACTAAGCGCAGAATACTAAGCTGGCGTGATATTCACGTTAATGTGTTTATCTGAATAAAAACAATAAGTCCTCACAGTTTTTGCTATGAGGGCTTTTTTGTTCCATAAAAATTTTTTGCGTGAAAAAAGTGGTATAAGTGGTAAAAGCATTTTTGTATGCTACGTAGTATTAGTGAAAGACAGTCATAATTTACTGCTCGCATTCAATGCAGTGATTCTCGCAAACGCTGCAATATAGCTTTATTTGATTATTATCCCAATTGATTCTGTCCATCTGTATCATTTTTTCATCTTTCCCCCAACATACAGCGCAATAACAAACCTTTTGATTATCACCTTCCAGTGTTAAATACGGCTGTTCATGCCTAACAAACCTTTTCTCCTTTTCTTTGGATTTTTGTAATTCTGAATTCTCTTCCCGTAGTTTTGCTATTTCGGTCTGCATATCCAAGGCCTGTGAGCTTAAGTCAATGAGTTGTTTATAAAGCTCGATATTATCAGCCTTTTGTGCTATTCCGATTGCGTCCTTAATTCCTTCATAAAGTCCCATGTTAATTCTCCTTTCAAGTTTGGCGATTATTACTTCATTTTTGTAGTTCTTTAAGTCATGCGTAACCGCCCCACAAAGGGGCGGCGGAGCATTTCTTCTATGTTGTGATTGTTTTCAGGAGGAAAATGGTGATGCTCTAAAAGCATACGTCTTTACCGAGCATCTCAATGGTGTAGATGTCATCGAACGGGATAGTAGTCTTTATGACCTTAAGCCTGCGGTAAGGGAGATTGATTTCGGTTACTACTCCCTCAATGTTTGTGTATGCGTCAATATCGTAATATCGAATCTTGACAATTATACCTGCTCTCAGCTTATTCAGAGTATTGGACAATTCCTCGGCTTCGTCTTCGCTCAGTTCCTTACGCGGTTCAGTTATACGCTCCTGAAGTTTGACGCATTCATAATATCCCTTTAGTGCAGCAAAAGGAGCGAACTGAACAGCTCTGTCTGCGTGCCGCTGAATATTCATCTTATCCATTATGACCACCTACCATCGTATTTCGTTTCATACCTGTTGCCTTGTCATAGAGATTGAAGCCCTTGAGAAGAGCGTTCTTGCCGTATCTATTGCGGATTCCGACCATAGTGACCTCAAGCTGTTTCTCGTTTTCCTCATCCTCAGGATCCTCGAAGAAGCTGAGCTGCAAATCAGGCTCATATGTAAGGTTAGTAAGCGCAATTCCTATCTGCCGTATTCCATATCCGATCTTTACCTTATCTATATAGAGCTTACTGAATGCTGCTTGTATCTTTTTTATGGAGCAGGTTGCCTGTATAAGCTTAATAGCTCCGCCTGATGAAGGCGTACAATCCTTGGAATAGCGTATATATAGGGAGATTCCCTTGGCATAATGTCAGTTTTTAGTCCAATACGTAAGATATTGAAGGAAGGCAGAAAGTACCGTCTCTCTATCATTGCTTCAACACAGGACTTCTACGCTAGAAGCACAGAAATAGGCTCTGCCCTCGGAAAGGCATATATGCAGATACATCATCGTCCTACTCAGGATTCTGCAAACCTTGTTGCAGCAGAGCTTCGTTGGAAGAAATCTGATATGGTACGCTTCGACTCAATGAACCGCGGTGATGTCATAATCAAAGGTGCTCTTTATAATAAGGAGCAGAAACGCAATGTTCAAACCACTATCAGTGGTCATATTGTTGATTTTCCCGCTGAAGAGCAAGATGGGGCTCAAAATAACAATTGATTTTATGCAGCGCCCTTCGTGGGCGCGCCGCTTCATAGAATAATTATATCTGTTTGGCACTGATGTGTCAATAGGAAAAATATCGGTATATTTACCGTTAATAAGAAGCATAATTATGATAAAGGAGGGGAAACCATGAAAAAATCAGAATTGCCAGAGTTGGCACTGAAAAAACAAACACTAACTGCTTGGGCACACATACTTTATCGGAATGGCTGGATAGACCATACTCGTCTTGGGAAAATGGTTGAGCTGATTGAGCAAATTGATCGTGGCAAGGGTAATATGCAGTAGGATTTACATTATTTGCCTGTCGCAGTTTTTGGCGGCAGGCATTTTTTTCACTTGACAATTAATTTTGGTATGATATAATAATTGTGATGATACCATACCTAAAAAGGAGGAGTATCGATGGATATTTATAGCATTGCTAATCAGATGAAGTCAGAGCGCAAGACTATTTTTGATGTTAAAATGCGTGTGACTTTCTATGCTCGTGTCTCTACTACTAAAGACGAGCAGGAGAACTCCGTGGAGAACCAGATAGCTTTTTTTACGGACATGATAAAAAACAATCCCAACTGGGATTATGTTGAGGGCTATGTTGACCGTGTCCGCGGCGAATCTGCTGAGAACCGTGCAAGTTTCATGCGCATGGTTGAAGATGGCAAGGCAGGAAAGTTCGATCTTATCCTTACCAAAGAGGTCAGCCGTTTCGCCAGAAATACCATTGACAGCCTCACGTATACAAGAGATCTGCTTAGGGCAGGTGTCGGAGTATTCTTCCAGAACGACAATATCTGCACTATTGATACGGACAGCGAGCTTCGCCTCACTATAATGTCCAGTATAGCGGCAGATGAAGTGCGGAAGCTCTCCGAGCGTGTGCGTTGGGGACACAAACGTGCTATCGAAAGCGGTAATGTAATGGGCAACAGCCGTATCTTCGGGTACGATAAACAGGATTGCAGACTTGTTATAAACGAAGCTGAAGCCGAGATGGTAAGGCTGATATATGAGCTTTATTCGACAGGGGACTACAGTTCCCGAAAAATCGAGAATATACTCTGGGAAAAGGGCTACCGCAACAGAAACGGCTCACGCATACATCATAACACTATCAACGGGATAATCCAGAATCCTAAGTATAAGGGCTATTACTGCGGCAACAAGGTAAAGATCGTGGATTACCGAACCCGTGAGCAGCGTTTTCTGCCCGAAGAAGAGTGGGTTCTCTATAAAGACGAAACAGGGGAAGTAGTTCCCGCAATCGTCAGTGAGGAGCTATGGGAAAAGGCTAATTCTATTTTCCACGAGCGCAGTACGGCTATCAAGACAAGGGGACGCTCATTCAAGGACAAGAGTGTTTTCACCGGTGTAATATGGTGTAAGGCGCATGACAAGCCCTACTGGCGCACCAGCTATTCCAACAGCGTTTCAAAGGGGAAGCCTGTATATCAGTGGATTTGCAGCGAAAAGAAGCGTTTCGGGGCTAAGAGTTGTGCATCTTTTTCGATAATGGAGGAAGATCTCTATAAAATGCTGTCAGAGCATTTCCAGACCATTGCAGGTAATATTGATGAGTATGTTACAGATTTTATGCGGATATACCGTGAAAGCGGACGTGATACTGGTTTACAAAGTCAGATAAATCATCTGACATCAAGTTTGACAAAAGAAAAGGCCAAGCGCGAAAAGCTGCTTGACCTGTATACGGATAATATTATTTCGCGTGATGAGTTCCGTGAGCGTAACGACAGTGTCAATGTTCTTATCTCACAGCTTGAAGAGGATATTCACGCACTGGAACTCAAGGCACAGGAAAAAGATGATTATGCAAAGGAAATGGCTAATATAGAAAATTACTTCCGCACTATGTACACCCCCGGACATCAGATGTCACATGATGAAGTCGATGAAATGACAAAGGCGATCATAGACAGGATAGATGTTGTTCCGATAAACAGAGAATCTATGAAGCTTGAAGTTAAGCTGAAAACCAATATAGCTGCGGAAATCTCCTATATCAGAAATGATGGACGCTGCGTTCGTCGTTCTGGACATATCATCAAGAAGATGATCGATTCTTATAAGATGCAGTAACACCGCATCATAAAAGGGAACGCTATATAAGCGTTCCCTTTATTTTTGCAGCCATTCCTTCTTTTTGAAAAATATGAGATTGACAATAACGAAGTTATTATTCTTCATCTTCTTTTTTGCGAAGCATTCCTGATTTTGTCGAAGCAAACGCACCTGCAGCGGTAAGTGCAATTGCTGCGGCAATAGTTCCTGCCATTACCGTTGAATTGTTGCCTGTCTGCGGGAGGCTGACCGGGCTTTTGTCTGAGTGGAGCTCGCCTGTGCCTGTGTCAGGATCAAGAATGTATGCGTCATAAGGATTCTTGTTTTCGTCGTAAAGCGCTACAGTTACCGAATCATCTGCATTTATCATCGGCAGTGTATTTGCAGGTCTGATACCTGTCTTTTCCTCATAATCCTGTGCAGCCATGTCAGAGAGCTGTTCAACAGTGTACCTGCCGGGTTCTTCACGGCGAATAAAATGTGTCGGGCTGCCTTCCTGTGCTAAATAAATGTCGTTGCAAGGACTTTCTTCGGGAGCTCTGAAGCCTGCATGGAAAGGCATTTCTCTGTTTTGGACAAGCTCAAGACCTATTATTATTTCTTCATTCTCATTCAGCCAGTACACAGCCTGCAAAGTACCGAAATCATTGCCGCCGGAATAGGAATATGTAAATCTGCCGTCTGTTCTGATATTGAGAACATTACAGCTTCCTTCGGTATCCTCATACCAGATACCTGCAACACTTGAAAAATCGTAGTTTTCAACTGCCATGATGTCGCGCCATTCGCCGTATTCATAGCTGCTTATCTTCCATTTGCCGTCATCAATTCTGAACTCTGCCTTGCCGTTGCCGAAAAGCTCATTTCCGCCAATTGTCAATGCAGAGAAAGCGTCCATAGCAGGATCAAGAACAGCTATTCCATACTCCGTTTCAAAACTGAAGAATGAACGGCCAACTGTTCTTACATAGAGCGAGCCGTTATATTCAGTGAAGCAGTAATCACATTCATTGATAAATCCGTCTCTGAGTTCACCTGTAATAGTATCAGCGATAAAGCTTTTGAAATCGGCAATTGAAGTGAATCGGGCGTCTGTTACAAGTACATAATTGTCCACAACAGCGTCAACCACTGTATACATCGGGCTTGCGTTCATAATAGCCATAATGGTATTGAAGTCTTTCATTCTTGAAGCTGCTATTTCTTTTTTATCAGCAGTTTTTTCATCTGAGCTCTCGAAGACTGTGTTCTTTTCCGTGTTATCAAGGCTCTGTGTGTCGCGTACAAGCTGAGACATACCGCCGTTGCCTGTTATATATATATCGCTGTCATTCTGGTGGCAGTAACAGCCTATATAGAACTCATTATCACCATAGAAAGCAAAGAACGGAACACGGTCAGTACCGCCGAATGTGTCGTACTCTAATCTTACCGTACCGGTCTGCGTATTGCCCTTAAGATCTGTGTAGACGAATGTTCCGTCATCTTTTACGTCAATAAAGCCGTTGTCAATTACACTTACTGTTACGTTTTTTCCTTCTTCAGCTACCTGATATTTCCAATGGCCGACGATATTGCTTATATCTGTTTTTACATCAGTTGATACAACTGAGATCGGCGCTGATGCTGGCTCAATGTCGGCTGCAAATGCTGCAGCTGTAGGAAATGATGCTAATAGTGCCAGCGAAGCGATACAGGAAATTATTTTTTTCATAATTATTACCTCCGTATTATAATTGTAAGGTTTAATTCGGTTGTGTGCCTTTCTGTGATTATATGATAGCATATATTTTTCTCTCTGTGCTGATAATTACAAAATTGTAATCGGATTTAATAAAAAAGGAACGGTCAAGACCGTTCCTGGAAGAATGGAGGCTGCAATGCAGCTGTTATTTGATTCGTGCTATCTGTGACATACCGCCGTTGCCTGTCATATATACGTCAGAATGAGTATCATGGCAATAACAGCCGATAAAGAACTCATCTCCCTCATAAAAAGCGAAGAATGGAATACTGTGATCTCCGCCGAATGTATCATAATCTACCTTTACAGTACCCGAATGGGTTTTACCGTCAAGGTCGGTATAGATGTATGTACCGTCTGACTTTATATCAATTACGCCGTTGTCTGTCACTCCTGCTGTAATATTCATGCCTTCCGGAGCTGTCTGGTATTTCCACTGACCTACAAGCTCGCTGATATCAGTAATAAAAGGCTGCATATCATCTGTGGGGATCTCCTTGACATATTCTGCGCTTATATAACCTGATTTTCCGTTATAGCTTGTGCAGTACCAGCCTGCCTTGCCGCATGAATAAACATCTATCTGGGTATCCTTGGGTATAGAAGTTAAAATATCTGCTGTCGGAAACGGTTCTGCTCTCAGGTTCAGGTCGCCTGAATCGGTAGCAACGTAACCGCCGAATAAACGGTAACGATCATCCAAAACAAGAGCTTCACTCTGTACTTCTTTAGGAACCTGAGCATTATCCGAAGCTTTTTCCCGTGTTTTATCTTCAGTCGGAGCAGCAGTTGCTGATTCTGATTTTTCATTTTCTGCTGCTGTAGTTGCAGCGGACGTTGTTGCTGCAACTGTCGTTGCATTTTCAGAAGTTCCGTCTGTTTCTGTTTTTCCGCATGATACCATTGCTGACATCATTGTAAGTATTGCAAGACAAGTAACTGTTTTTTTCATAATAAACTCTCCTTTATTTTTAATTCAGAGAAGCACACGATCTCTGTTGACAATGCCATTATAGCATATTGACAGAGATCGTGTCGTATAATTACAAATTTGTAATCGGAGAATATTTTCAGAATATAACTCTTCTGAGAACATATTCACCATCAGAGGTAGACGCTATTTCATATGTACTCATATCATCCATATTAAGGTGCTTTTTCAGTCGGGAAATATTGACTCTTATTGTGTTTTTACTGTCCTCGAGGTCACAGCCGTAGATGTTTTGGTATATCTCACGGTAGCTGATACGCTCTCCTAACCGTGAGGCAAGCATATACAGTATCTGAAGCTCACGCTGGGGCAGTGAACACTCTGTGCCGTCAAGGGCGGCACAGCCTGCAAAAAGGTCTACTGTAAGATATGGCAGTTCTATCTTAGGGTGCTGTGGCGGTTGCCTGACGTTGCGGCGGAGCTGAGCCTCTATACGCGCTTTTAATACGTTCAGGTCATAGGGCTTGGTTATGTAGTCGTCGCCTCCGCTGCGGAAGCCCATTATCACGTCATCATTTTCATCGCGGGCTGTCAGAAATATAACGGGAGCATTTGTTTTCTGCCTGAGTATCTTGCAGAAATCCATTCCGTCTCCATCGGGAAGCATAACGTCAAGGAGTACAAGATCGGGAACACATTCCTCCAGTTTGAATGCGGCAGTCTGCACCGAATCCGCACAATGAACGGTATATCCTTCATTTTCAAGAAATGAGCGGTTGATCCGCATGATATCGGAATCGTCTTCTACTAATAATATGTGTGACATAAAAAATCCCCCTGATTACAGTTATGTAATTTAGTTCATTTATAAGGAAAAAAATGGTATAATTTATTCAGTCAATAAAGGCGGCGAAAACATGAGTAAAAAGGAAACAAGGCTTCGCCGTAAATTATTTGTATTGATACTTGTTTCCATGCTTTTTCTTCTCATATGCATCAGTTCCGAATCCAATCGTATGGCTCTCGTGGTGACGCAGATACTTGACGCAGCACGTATCGAGGAAGGACGCATGATTCTTGAACTTGCTCCCTGTGATATTGAGAGCCTTGTGCGCGAGACAGTTGAGACTTATTTCGCAGTTCTTAATAAGAACAATAACCGCCTTGCACTCCGTATACCGCTTGAATTACCAAAGGTCGAAGCCGATAGTTCAATATTGCAGAGAGCATTCGTAAATCTTATCTCTAATGCTCTGAAACATACTAAAAACGGCACAATACTCGTTAAGGCAGAAAAAGAAGAGAGCTTTGTCAAAGTCACCGTAAAAGATACGGGAAGCGGTATTCCGGAAGAGAATATGCCTCATATCTGGGAGCGTTATTACAAGGGAAAGCACTCCGAAAACGGAACAGGACTTGGCTTGTTCATATGCAAATTTATAATCGAGTCCCACAGCGGGAAAATATGGGCAGAAAGCGAGGCCGGTAAGGGGACTGCATTTATGTTTACTTTGCCAAAAAAAGTATATTTTACATTATACCATATATAAGCAAAAATAGCAACAACTGTATAAATAAGATATTGTTAAATCATTGTTTCCGAATTAATAGTTATTACATAATCAAAAACAGCCTGTACGTTTCTGTACAGGCTGTTTTTGATATAATTTAAAATGGCAGTTCAATAATGAACTGCCATATGTATATTATCCGATTTTGCTGAAACCGACCTGACGTGCAGTGCCTTCCTTGCAGTCTTCCCAAAAGAGCGTACCGCCCTTTATATTGAATCTTGCTGAACCGTCACTGTAAACCGTCACGGGCTCCTGAATATCACCGTTCGGTGCATGATCTGTTCTGTTCAGCGTTCCTACGTCGATGCATTCGATATATGTGCCGTCTTCACTGCATATGCAGCTGTAATTCCACAGATAGTCCGCAACCGCACTGTGTGCGGAAACCTCCGCGTTAATGGATTCACGGTTCCTGCTTATCTGAATGTAATAATTATTGCCGTTCCATTGCGTTTCACTTGCCCACTGCCCGATATATTCGGCAAATGGATCTTCAGTTGTTACAGGAGTTGTGTTTTCCTCTGCAGGGAAATAGTCTCCTGACATGACGAAGGATATTGCAGATGTATCAAAGCCCGAGCAGAGTCTCGGCGGCATATCATCTGACCAGCTCAGTCTGAAATCTTCCCATTTGCTGCCGTCAGCCTTGAAGAAACAGTACCATGTGTTGGAATGAGTGCCGTCAAGGTCCTGTATCTCAATTTCAATTTTGCCGCATTCTTTTCCGCCGCCGCGGAACGCGAGCTCGTATGAGCCGTCAGCATCGATAGTAAGAGTACGTGAATCGAGGGCGTTTTCTTCATACCACGTACCGATTACAAGCATATAATCAGACTTGTTTATAGGTGAAGCACCGCTGCTTTCAAGTGATTCTGCTTCTGCATCGTTTTTATCTGGTTTGGTTCCGGCTTTTGAGGTGTTATCCTCTGCATTTGCAGTGTCTGAAGCTGTTTGACTTTCAGTCGAAGCAGCTATTGTTGATGCTGCAGTTGTGGAAAATGTGATCTTTGATGATACATCACCGTTATCTGAGGGTATACGTCCGCATGAAACTGTTGCAGACATCATTGTGAGTATTGCAAGACCGTAAATTATCTTTTTCATAATAATTCTCCTTTAATATTTTTTCAGGACTGTTTGCCTTGTTTATAATGCTATTATACAACATTCAGGCATGTAATGTTGTAAAATTACAGATTTGTAATCCTATGTACATTAGTCTGAAAATATGGTATAATGTTCATAACAAAAATTGTAAATCCCTTTAAGGAGCAAATAAATATGAAGAATAACTGTTCTAAGAGCCGTTTGCTTAAAAGACGGCTTCTTATCGCGTTTATTACCAGCCTTCTGGCTGTTATCGGCATATGTACCGCTATTTTCAATGTTATGTATCATCAGGCATTGAACAGCGTCGATAAGCACTCCACAGATCTTGCCGATAAAACGGTCAATATTGTTTCTGAAGCATATTATCAGATGAATCTCGCAGCAGCACAGGGGACAATGTCTTTATTCGGCAGAAATATAGGTACTGAAATTAATGCGTATGATCAGCATTTCAACGATCAGGAGGAACTTATCACATATGTTGCGCCAAGTGCACAGCCGTATTTAAGAGATTCGTGTCATTCAAGCGGTATTTTCTTTATACTTACAAAGGACGGTATACAGGGCATAAATTTACAATATGATGAAAGCTGCGATCAGCTTGCAGAAGAATTGTTTGAAACCCTTGATCAGATAGTGAAAGAATCGCCGGAATTTTACGGGTATTACCCGACTTTCAGAGATTATGTCTATAACCGTCGCAAAACTCCGGGCGGAGATTACTTAAAAGCAGGAAAAGGTCAGATAATCACATGGGACAACCTCATAAACTACTCGGAATATGACTTGTGTTACGGTATAATCGTAAATGACGCCAATAACTGGCTCGTAGAACCTGTGAATGAAGTTGCCAAAATCGAGTCGGTCGCACTCAACAGAAGATTAAATACTATGTTCAGAAAATACGTTTATATTATGCTCATTTCTATTGGCGGGGTTTTTCTGCTGTTTATCATCATTTCCTTTATTCTTTCCAAAAGGCTTGCGGACCCTGTTGTTTCTGAGCATGATATGCTCGTAAAAGTAAACGAAATGAAGACCACATTCCTCTCAGATGCTTCTCACGAATTGAAAACGCCTCTTGCAGCAATGTCGGGTTATGCTCAGAATGCGGAAATTGAGCTTGCAAAGGGCGGCGATACAGCACTTGTACAGGAACAACTCAGGCGTATCAGTTCCGAATCCAATCGTATGGCTCTCATGGTAACGCAGATACTTGACGCAACACGTATCGAGGAAGGACGCATGGTTCTTGAACTTGCTCCCTGCGATATTGAGAGCCTTGTGCGCGAGACAGTTGAGACTTATTTCGCAGTTCTTAATAAAAACAATAACCGCCTTGCGCTTCGTATACCGCTTGAATTGCCAAAGGTCGAGGCTGACAGTTCAAGATTGCAGAGAGTGTTCGTTAATCTTATCTCTAATGCTCTGAAACATACTAAAAACGGCACAATACTCGTTAAGGCAGAAAAAGAAGAGAGCTTTGTCAAAGTCACCGTAAAAGATACGGGAAGCGGTATCTCAGAAGAGGATATGCCTCATATCTGGGAGCGGTATTACAAGGGAAAGCACTCCGAAACGGGAACAGGACTTGGCTTGTTTATATGCAAATTCATAATCGAGTCCCACGGCGGCAAGATATGGGCAGAAAGTGAAGTTGGTAAAGGTACGACTTTTATGTTTACGTTGCCGTTATAAATGCGTTTTATGATATCGTTAATACTGCAAAAGTTTCGACTGCACATCAAAGGAAAATCCTTGAAATCAGAGCAAACCGACTGAGACAGCGTGAGCGGTTAGTTGAAGAAAATCTTAAGATGCGGCAGCATATGGAAGAGTTCAAAAAGCGTACTGACACATTAGAAAATACTATACCGAAGCCAACAACAGTTGAAGCTATTATTCCGTTTGCATAATACTATTATGGATATAATATATCTTTATTTCGGCTGGGGAAAAACACAGCAAAGCATTGATAAGTACAATTTGCGAGCATAGGAAGACGAGCAAATATAACAAATGATCGGAATTGACTGCTGTCTTGATCTGTTCCGTAAAAAGCTTATCAATTCCTATTGAATTTTAATTGTTATTGTAAATGAAAGGACTATTATTAGCAATGAAAAAGAAAATGATTTTATATAACGTAATGTATTTAATGTATACTATCCTGAATGTTATAATGTATCTGACAAACGCAATGTCATATATCCAACTGAATAGATATAAAGATTCCTCAATTCCTAATAAGAATGCATTTATGCTCTTTGTCTTTATTATTTTTGAGGTCCTCGCACTGGTGATGTTATCAAGTTCAACAACGAAGTATGCGACTCCATTTCAGAAGTTATATTACCGTAAATTAAGAATTGCGTATTTCCCTTATTTGATTTTGATCGTATTAAGAGTCGTAACTGTAAATATACATCAAAAGTCTGCCTGGTACGTTTACATGACCATCTGGACACTTCTGGCGATAGTGTCAACTATTATTTATTTGAATACTTTCAGGAGCTGTAAAGCTCTCATTCAAAATGATACGGAAAAATGCAATAAAATGTTGCATGAGTATTCACTTGAACTATCGGAAGATGAATTGATCATCATGAGAAAAATCAAGCGCAGTATTATACACCTATTCAGCTTATTTGTTGTTTCGACCATTTTTGCTAATACATTTTATTCGAATAAGATCATGTTTGTTGGATTTATGATCGCTTATATGGTTGTCATTTATTTGAGTATGATGGATATCTTTCGTTTTTATTATCAAAAGTCATGTTATATATGGAATGCTATGAACGCTTTGATCTCCGGTGCCGGATGTGTTTTCGTATGGCTTGTTTATCAAAAAATCATTGACATTTCTTTCCTTTCAAACAGAACGCTTGAAGAGTTAGTTGTTTTTCAGTTGATATTTATGCTGCCATGCCTGATTTGGCTTGCTTCAAAATACAAGCGATATCAGCGGCATAACATAAATCAGATAGCTGATAATTTTATGAAAGGCAACAAATCTGAATAATATAACAATAATTGCTGATATTATTCTATAAAGGTGATAAAAAAGTCATAAATTGAATTGAAATATGAGAAACTTTTTTACATTAACTCAGATATATAATAATGAAAAACTTAACAGAGAAGTTTTTATAGATAATTTCTGTAATAAAATGGCTGAAGAAGGCATTGAGCTTAACAGAGAAGGCTATACTGAAGAAAAGTATGAGAAACGGCTTAAAAGACGTGAAATAGTTTGTTCTGAATTGATAGCCGGTATAAAAGAAATACGAGAACATAGTGAACTATATAACGAGTATAAGGCTTATGAAGAAGCTGTAAAAGATAAAAACCTGAAAATACTTCAAAAATACGGAATAATTTAATTATGAAAAGGAGAACAGAATGAAAGCAACTCTTGATAAATTATCACATTTACTTGAAAGAATCGGACAATCAGAAATAATTAAAAAGCCGGCAACACAGGCAGAGATTTCTGAACGCGAAAAGAAGTACAATTATCCGATACCTGAGGAGATAAAAGAATTCCTTATGTTCTCCAACGGATTTGATTATGGAATGGATTTGATCAGGATCGTTCCTGTAAATATGATTTTTCCTTCGGGATATTCAAGAGTTGTGCCTGACGGTTGGCTTTATTTAGGTTCTTTATTATACGGTGCAGCAGATCTTGTTTCCAATGAAAACGGAGTTCTTTTCGTACATGACAAACGCAGAGAGGATGAAAATAAACTAAGAGAATTCTCGCTGGAATCGTGGATTAAAGAACAAGTTTTTAATTATATTGAAAATGACAGCATCAGAAATCCTCTCTTTTATATAAAAAGTATGCTTGAAAAAGCTGGCATAACGAATAAGCTCAATGCTCCTGCTTCAGCTCGGGACATCGCTGAATGGGAAAGAAAACATAATGTTCTTATTCCATCTGAAATCAAAGAAATTCTAAAGTTTTCAAACGGATTCCGATATGGCATTGCGGCGATTGAAATTTCTTCTCTTGAAGAGATAGCATTGGTTAGTAATTGGGCTATTGTTCCTGATGGCTGGATAAGTCATGGTTCGGTCATAGGAGATGGTGCTTATCTGGTTTCTGATGGGAAAGGTGAACTTTTCTTAGCCGATCATGAGAATCACGATGAACCTCTTCGCAAGATTTCTGTGAAAATATGGATTGAAAAGCATATACTGGAAATGGTTGAAGAGGACTGCGATACAGACAGAAGCGATATGCTTTTTGAATTAGGACTATGGAAAACTTTACAATAATATGCTAAATCACAATTTATGAAGAAGGGTTATAACGTATTTGCTGTTGAATAAGCATTTCAAAATTGTAATATACGGTAATACTAAAAGATGGACAACAGCATTGTCATGTGATATACTATGATCACAGAAGCGGAAAGCTTACGAATACATCAAAGGAGTTACAATTATGAAAACAACTATAAATCAGATAACACAGGACTTTATCGAGAACAGAGACATTATCAAGAAAGCAGTAAAGCTTGAAAGTTCATACATCTACCCTGTGGCAGCAAATGTTTTCTGTGCAGCAGGTGTTAAAGCAGATGCGGACAAGCTTGCCGAATGCAAGAAGATCATCAGGAAGAATGCAGGCTTTGCTTCTTACTTAAAAGGGATCGTAATGACACCTTTTGCAGCAAAGCTCTGCGTGTCTGCTGATCCGGAAGCTCAGTTTGAAAAGGTAATGGCTATGTACGGTATCCTTAAAAATCACTTCAAAAGATCTGAGTACCTTGCGTTGCTTGCAACTCTCCTTGCTGAGAAGACTACAACAGAAGAGGCAGAGCGTATTGCTGCAAGGGGACGCGCTCTCTATGATATGATGAAAAAGGAGCATCCCATACTCACTTCAAGCGAAGATAATGTAATGGCAGGCTTTATGGCATTTTCAGAAAAGAGCGACAGGCAGCTTATTGACGATGCGGAGAAATGCTATGACCTGCTCAGAAAGAAGTTCTCAGACAAGAACGCTGTTCAGACTGTATCCCATATACTTGCTATGACAGATGGCGCTGCCGAGGAAAAGGTGAACAGACTGTTCAGAATGTTCGATATGTTTGCGGCAGCGGGAAGAAAATACGGCAAACACTATGAGCTTTCCACCCTTGCTGCAATATCCGTTATTGAAGCCGATGAAAAGGAGCTTGTTGATACTGCCGTTGCGATAGACGGACTTCTTAACGGACAAAAAGGCTACGGCGCACTGAGTCTGGATAAGAAGACAAGGCTCATGCATGCAGCGATGCTCACAGCTGACCTTTACGAAGATGCTGATAATACTCAGGCAGCTGTATCCGCTTCTGCTCTGGCTGTCATCGCTGCACAGGAAGCTGCAATGATGGCTGCTATTGTTGCTGCATCAGTAGCTGCAAATAGTTCTGACTGACAGGAAAGGACGGCTTTTATGCCGTCTTTTTTTGTAATCCTCAAATTAAGTGCGTCTCATAAGATACAAAATTCCCCTCGTTTGTAGCGAGGGGAAGAACTGCTATCTCGATATAATTGTAAACACTTTTCTTGTATATTATAAGTGAAAAACAGAGTCAGGTAAATATAATAGACGTTGTTTTCTCACATATCCGTCGAATCCCGGCCATTGCCTACAGATAAGCATAAAAAGTAAATATTATTAACTAATATGAGCGGGGAGATACTTGCCGATAAGCTGAAAAAGCGCTGAGCAGTCTGAAATACCGCAAGAAAAGCTTTGACTTATGATGAAATAAATGGTAATATTAAAACAGGATATGTAATCTCCGGTTTTTAGACGTAATGTTTTATTTGCAGCAATAAGTCTGCCGATATTAGATTTCAGTGAGGAGGAAAAATTATGCGCAAATGGTTCAAAAAAACACTATCCGCTATGACAGCAGGAATCTGCATGTTCAGTGCAGCAAGTCTCCCGGCTGTCGTTCCGACAGTTCAGGTTTATGCGGCTGATTATAACTATAAGAGCGATAGTGACGGATTATACTATGAGCTGTGGAATCAGGACAGTGCGGGAACTTTTGAATACGAAAACACTGAAAATCACGGATTTGAAATGAGTTGGAGCGATATTGTGGATGCTTTTGCTCTTAAGGGAGACGCATTTGAGAGAAAAAGTATATTTTCCTCACAGATCAAGGAATACATTGTAAAATACGATGCCGATGTGAACTATATGGGCGCAAACGCATACTCAGGCGTTTATGGCTGGATGGAGGATACCAGAGCCTGTTATGAGTTTTACATAGTAGACAGCTGGGGAAGTTGGCGGCCTAATGCAGGCGAGGTCCGTGGAACGTTTGAATCCAACGGCGTTACCTATGATGTTTACTGGCTTAATAAGTCGCCGATGAACTGCTTTGGCGATAGTCCGGGGATATATGCTTATTTCAGCGTTGCACGTGAGAATCTTGCTGAAAATATCGATGATACCTGCAATGTTAAGAACACTATCAATGTGGTTGATCATTTTAAGGAATGGCAGAAGTTAGGCTTTGATATGGGATTCATTTATGATGTGGGCTTCAGCGTTCAGGCGTACAGAAGTTCGGGCAGTGCCAGGGTAAATTCCCTTGAAATAACCAAGGAGATAACCGAAGAGAGCAACTACGGACCGGAGTTTAAGTATAAAAAACATGAGCCTCTTTCTACAGACGAGGAAGGCAGGAAAGTATTCATAGACTTTGAGAATGAGACTGAAGATGGAAAATTCGGGGCAGCTTTCACAGGAACTGAGGCTTCGTATGATACAGAAAACTATTTTAGCGGCGGGCATTCTATGCTGATATCCGGAGAGGATAAAGCAAGACGAGCCTTTGAATACAGGATCGATCCGTATGATTTCAGCAGCAAAGATCTCCTTGCAGGCTTGAAGATCTTTCAAAACAGCGGCAGGAACATCAGGTTCATATTTCAGAAAACAGATCTTAACTCCCAAAACGGCTATTCCAGAGACTTGTATTCAAGAACTGTCCCATCAGGAGTATGGACGGATATGGAAGACTTGCATTTTGGGCTGGTCAATGATATATTCGCAAATGAGGTCATACGAATAATCCCTTCAGAGGATGTTGACTTCCGGGTCGATGATTTTTACTTGGGCGATGCTTGTGATATCAAGGATAAGCATGCAGAAAAGGTGCATTCTGTCCGCGGTGATCTGAACAGAGATAATGCAGTTGATATTTACGACGTTTTGACCTTAAGAAGACTGCTTCTTAGTACTGAGGATTATAATGTAAACTTCTATCAGGATGTAAATGGCGACTGCAAGTTGAATATAAGCGATCTTGTAGCGCTTACCGGGTTTGTCCTCGGCAAAACAAGGGAGATAACAGAGCCCGAGAAAGAATTGGTATATTTTGCAGACGATTTCCATGAAACAGTAGGCAGAATAGATTTCAACACCCATAGTACAGAAGACACTGCGGGAGAGATAAAGTCGGCTGTGTGCAGTGACGGCACGTTCAGGACTCAGTGGAGCGAGAAGAGATATTATGAGATGTCAAGCTCACAGATACTGGAAAAATTTGATGAACTCAGCTTGAAGTATTCCGGAATTGTAAAGACCAGATCATGTGCTGTGTATGGAAATGAAAGCAACATAAAAATCAGCATTTCGGCTGAGTTCAAAAACGACAGCGACACGGTGACATTCATTATTGAAGACGGAGCCGGTGAAACGGACAGATTAAGATGGCTCTCAGGTCCTGGTGATATGAAGCTGGCAGAGATAGGCGGTCGTGAGTATTACATTGATAAAAACGATGAGCTGCCTGATGAGATAGAACCGGACAGGTATATATGGCTTTATCCGAAGGAGAATACCATTAAAACAGATGAGATATGCAGTTTTGACGAAGAGATGGATTTCTCTGAGATACTGGAATACTTCGGTAAGGATGAGTTTAAGCCATATTCAGTACAATGCACGCTTGTCACCTCTGATACCGAGGGTTTTGCAGAGATAAAGGAATTATCCTGTATTGACAGCAGCAAGGCCGAATAATAGCATTTCTGAAGATTTATGTTATAAAGATATATCTTCGTTTACTTATAAAAGCTCTCTGTGCAAAAAAACAGGGAGCTTTTTTATAATTTCCAGAGCTTTACGCATCTTTCGCAGTTTTCTGAGACTGATCGAAGTGTTTTTATTATATTCTAGCCATTATGTGGTGTACACTCTGACAAGCAGGATGAAAAACATATGTTATTAATTCATCTTTATCGAAGCAATCACACAAAAAGTCGGTGTAATGCTTCATATCAGGAAAAACTTGTCTGCCTGTCTGTACCGTACACAGGTGATCAGCGGGCGCCTTTCATGGGATAGATCCGGTATGCTTAATACAAAGATTCCGGAGCAGGTTTAAAAGTTTTCGGAGCTCCACGATGATTTAACGATAATACGGGAGCAGCGACGATTGCTCATTATGTGACCATAATACCTTGAAAAGTTCATGATTGCATGATATAATGAAGAAAATGCTGAAGCTGGTGTTAGAATGGCAGTATCAGTAAGTAAAAAAATGTCATGAACCAAGTCTGCGATGGTATTATTGGAGAATAACTGAATGAAAGGGGTATCTGGTAAAGTGAATAAAAATATATTAGCAGTGGCGATTGCAGCTGCTTTGGTGTTTGGTCATGCAGCACCGCTTCCTACAAGAGGTACTGATGCTCAAAAGACAGTTGTGATAAATGAGATATGCACTAAAAATACGCAGGAAGCAGCTCCTGACGGCAGTTTCTATGACTATGTGGAGCTGTATAACAGCGGCGATGATACGATATCCCTTAGCGGTTATTCGCTTTCCGATGATGCGGATCATCCGAAAAAATATGTTTTCCCTGATGATGCTGCTATACATGCAGGAGGATTTTTTACATTATACTGCGGAGTAGATGAGAACAGCGGAACAGAAGGCGCAGTGTTCGGACTGTCCAAAGACGGTGAGACACTTGTTTTTTCGGACGCAGAAGGAAATGTCCTTGAATGTATAGAAATACCGGCTCTTGCGGATAATACGGCTTACGGCAGGATAAATGGCTGCGGTGATAAATTCGGGATATTCAGCGAACTGACACCGGATAAGCCCAATCCCGAAGCAATATCGGAGATATACGTTCCCGGGCCTGTATTTTCCAGGGAAAGCGGCTTTTATTCTGATGAATTTGAACTTACTCTTTCTGCTCCCGAGGGATATAATATTTATTATACCCTTGACGGCAGTGAGCCGACGAAGGAGTCTGCACGTTATGAGTCGCCTTTAAAGGTATATGACAGGTCTCCGGAGGATAATGTTTATTCCGCTGTAACTGATATTGACTTTGATTATACTGCTCCCGAAAAGCCGGTGGATAAGGCGATGATAGTTCGGGCGGCTGCAGAGGACAGCGAGGGCAATTTAAGCAGGATAGCTTCAAAAACATACTTTGTAGGTTATTCAGAAGCAGATTGCGAAATGAATATGCGTGTTATTTCTCTTGTGACCGATCCCGATAATCTTTTTGATGTTGAAAAGGGTATTTACGTCAATGGAAGCAATTATAATAATGAAATGGGGCTTCCAAATTATGATTACAAGGGCAGGGAATGGGAGCGCCCTGTGAATATGACGGTATTTGAGAATGGCAAGGCTGAATACAGCGCTGATATGGGTATTCGTATACAAGGCGCTGCGTCACGGATGGAATCACAAAAGAGCTTTGCTCTTTACGCAAGAAGTGAATACGGTCCGAGAAAGATAGAGTATGATTTCTTCGACGGGAAACTGAAAAATACAAGTGGAAAGGTAATTGACAAATTTGACTGCATTATCCTCCGCAACGGAGGCAATGATGTTAAGACAAAGATAAGGGACAGATTAAATCAGGAGCTGGCGGCAGACAGAAGCTTCGGCACACAGGCACAGACTGAGTGCGTTGTGTTTATCGACGGTGAATTCTGGGGACTTTATAATATCAACGAAAAGCTCAGTGAGGAATATGTTTCGGATCATTATAAGGTCAAAAAGAAAGATGTGCTTTTTGTAAAAAGCTCTTCCGATGCTACAAATGAGATCACATCGCTTTATAAGGCAATTGACAATGCTGTATTCGATACTGACGGTGACGAGGCGTATGACGAAGTCGCCGGTTTAGTTGATATGCAAAGCTTTGCCGACTATATGGCGGTGGAGATAATCTGTGCAAACTGTGATTCCGGCGCTAATAATCTGGGATTCTGGAAAACAAGAAACATTGACAGCACAAATCCGTATGCGGACGGTAAAGTGCGTTTTCTTATGTATGATACCGAGGCAGGGCAGGGACTGTACCGTGTAAGTGCCAAAGAAGACAACGTTTTTATACCCAAGAGCCTGTCAAGGGAATGGGCCTACAGCCTGCTTTTTGAATTGCTGAATAAAAGTGAAAGATTCCGTGAGCAGTTTGTTCGGACGTATTTTGACCTCTGCAATGAAAACTACAGAGCTGATAATGTACTGAGACGACTTGACGAATTGCAGTCTGCATATATGGCTCCCATGGCTGAGACTTTTGAACGCTTTACATACAAGTGCTATTTATCAGACGAGCAGCTTGAGCTGACCTCTGCGGAATGCTTTGCGCATGAGGTAAAAAGAATACGCGATTTCTGGGAAGAACGTGACTACTGGGCGAAACAGCACCTTATAGAATTTCTCGGGGATAAGATAAGCAGCGAGTCCTGTAATGTCACACTGGACAATAATGCAAAGCAGGGATGTATAGGTTTCAATACCCTTGAAACTGACTGTGCTGACGGTAAATGGCATGGAAGCTATCCTCAGGGATTGCCTGTAACACTTGAGGCTGTGCCGGCAGAGGGATTTGAATTTGTGCGCTGGGATATAAGCGGTGCGGAGTTTTCATTAGGCGACGAAACGAGTACGGAAGCTGTACTTGTTCCGGATGAGAAGAATGCAACTATAAAGGCTGTATATACAGTGGATGATCGGCATTTATCCGGTGACGTCAATGGTGATAAAATTGTGGATTCTGTTGACGCATCATCTGTTCTTGCTTATTACGCGCGTATATCCACAGATAAGGACGGAGGTTATAACCAGCAGCAGAAAAGGGCAGCCGATGTGAATAATGACGGTGCAATAAACGCCGTTGACGCTTCATGTATTCTTTCATACTATGCCTATATTTCAACAAGTCAGGCAAAGCTAAGCATTGAAGAATACCTTGAAACGAAATAGTGATGATCGGTTCAGTGAAAAATAATATGAACAGGATAATGAGATCGTGGAAAAATATCAACGTATAATGTTTCCTGTTTTGCTTGTAATGGGGCTATGCCCGACGTTTTACACAACATTGCTGACTTTGTTTGCTTACGACGTTCTACAGCAGAGAAAGGACAAAGTATATGCCTTTTGGAGTCTGTAGTTACAAACAGTATAATATGTATAGATTCGGCAGCCTTATGGGCTGCCTTTCGTTTTGTATATAATGGTAATTGTAAAAGACCTGGATGTATGATATAATGAAGAAAAAGAGGCAGGTCACATCATGACTAAGGTAAAAAGTGAAGTATATACCGGTAAGATCAAAGGCGTGATGGCAGGAGTAAAAATCGGGTGCGACGCTATCCCGAGCCGCTGGCTCAAAGCTCCGAGAGACAAGGATAAGGCAGATAAATTGATAAATAAGCTTATTCTGAATATAAGAAGTTATGCAGGTGAAAAAGAATGAAGATACTGAATTTACACGGCTTCATGGGCGAAGCTGATAACAAGAACTACAAGGTGCTTTGTGAGATGTTTTCTGCGGAGGCTATCATTTCTCCACAATTGAATTACAAGGAAACCTCACCTGAAAAGCTGCTGGAACAGCTTTCGGATTTGGTTGAGACCGATGATTATATCTTTGTGGGGCAGAGCCTCGGAGGCTGGTATGCAGACAAGCTGAGCCGAAAGTTCAAGCGCCCGTGTATACTGACAAATCCCTGTAATTATCCCCATAAACTGGAGCTTATTACAACTTCTGGCATACCTGAGGATTTTGTTGAGCAGTATGCGAAAATGTCTGTGTATGATGAAAACGAACGTGCGTACGTACTTTGCAGTGACGCTGATACTATTCTTCCCGATAATTATACAGACTGCGTGAAATTGTTCCGTATTGTGAAAAGAGTTCATGGCAGTCACAGCACTATCGAGAACATAGGTGAGCATATCTCAGGGATGTTTGCTGAGATACAAAATGAATGAGCTCCCGGAAGGAAGCTCATTTTTTGTGTTATTCCGTAATAATATCATCTGCTGAGGTAAGAAATGATACCTTCAATTATCTCTGGAGTTTCATAGCCGTTTCCGCTATTTCCGTTCATGCCGTAAACCATTGCGTATGAGAAATTATCTGCAAGACACTCCTCGGGATCGTCAACATAGTTTGTATTGTATCCGAGAATATCAAAGAAGTTTTCTGCCATAGTGTATGGGTAGTATGTGTCGCTTCCGTCGATAGGGATAAGAACAGGCTGCATATAAGCAAAGAAGGTATCTCCTTCATGTTCAAAATGCTTTGTGGTTGCCATATCCATAAAACAGTCGATATCTTCTCCGTTTATGCGGAAAGTTGCATAAGAGTTGTGGTGTTCAACGTCAGGGTTTGATATATGCCACTCGAATTCTGACGGAGGCAGCTGGAAATCCTCTTCCGCAACCGTGAAGTGGATAAGCTTGTACATTTCTTCTCTGAAATCGGGATTGTTTCTTGTAAGGCAGTGGAAAAGCTCATGCCATAAAAATTCGTCAAGGTAATCGCGGTACATTTTCCTGTTCATTATGCTGCCCGAAGTTGCATTTTCAAGTATCGTGTCCTGCATATAGATCTGGGTCCCGTGAGTGTAGCCTGACGCGCCGAGTTCCTCCATCATAGTTGTTTTGATAAGAACTACATCTTCAAGAGGAGGCAGAGTATATCCGTTATCCCTGAGAGCCTTTTCCATTTTTTTGAACTGATCGTTCAGCAGTTCCTTTTCGGCTTCTGTGAAGTCTCTGACCTGTTCGGCTGCAAACGCCTTATATTCGTCCATTGTGGCGTTCTTTTTCTGCATTTTGTATTCAAGTTCATTCTGGCTGAAGCCGTCATAGTATGCCTGATTTGAAAGCATTAATTCAGCGCCTTCTTCCTTTGAAGCAAAGCGGTAGCTGATCTGCTTCGTTTCATTTTCATTATCTGACAAACGGTCAAGCAGCTGACGGATATAATCCATGTACTTATTGAATATTCTGCTGCCTGTTTCTCTCAGGTCGATAGTATGTGAATTATCGTTCAGGCTGATATTGAGCACATGGTCTTTGAGAGCTGCGCCTGCTTTTATGCCGGAGCCATTATTGTTCATATCAAGTACGAACTTAAAAGCACTCGCGGTATCATTTTCAGTTTCACATGCGGCGTTTGCATTAAGCATACCGCCTGATGACGGTTTTAACCCTGTAAAAGCTGTTGCCGGACCTGTGAGAGCAATAGCTACTGTAAATGCTGTGATTTTTCTGATTATCTTATTCATTTTGTTGTACATCCTTTCGTAAGGTTTGATAAGTAAATTATACAACTAAAAGTGCGATTTGTCAAGCTAAATAATGTTAATTGTTTTTTTGAATTGCTGCCTATATAAATGAAATCGAGTAAGAAGAAAGATTTTATTATGCTTTTTCTGTCTGTGTTTTTTTCTCAAGTATAAGCTTTATGTGTGTATGCTCGGTAAGCTCAAATCCGAAATCTTTTCTTATCTGCCATGAGGTATAGGGTAGTGTGAATACGTCCTTGTATACGAGCCTGTATGAATCGGGAATCCTTTTTATCAATTCCTCTGTGAAAATAGGAAAGTAGTTTTCATGGACTTCTCTGTCCCAGTTCTGAGTATATTTGTATTTTAGAAGAAAATGAACGAGCTGGGACTGAGTCTGTGTCTTTCCCCAGACATTCTCAAAGCTTTCCAGCCATTTTCCGTAAATACTGTTTCTGATAACTTCAAGCTGTTCTTTTCTTACGGGGATATTTTCAGCCTGTGAGAATATCATATCCCTTATTGTAACATATCTGAATCCGCTGCCGAAAACTCTGTCCCAGAAAAGGTCTGTGTCATTTTCTGTGCCATAGGAATAGACCTCATGTATTGTGCTTGATATATTGATAAGGCTTTCTTCATATGGAATATCTATACTGTCCCAGTCGTCATAGAACTTCGCGTCCGAAACGTTCTGACGTGCGGCTTCGATCATCTCATGGCTGATATCATAGCCTGAATAATTATAATCAGGGAACATCGGTTTCATAGCTTTGATAAGCTCGCCGTTGGCGCAGCCAAAATCAAGGATATATTTAAACGGCTCGAAAACCTTGTCAATGAAGAACATTTTATCCAGTATCGACCTCTGCATTCTTGTCAGGTAAATATCCAGATCGGATATACGGTTCATATCTGTATCCATAAATTATACCTCCTTTTGGAACCGAGATTATTGTTCGACAGCTTGTCATACTATGCACCTGCTGGTTTGTATTGCTTTTATTATACCACATAACCGACATTTCTTCAAGATAAAACGGGAATGATGTGTTGTAAACGTCTGTATGAATGCAAAGAATTCATTATAATTGATTCAAATGCCCTTGCAGATACGCAAATCAAAGATTTGCTCCCTTCATATCGGGCGATTTTAGCATAACGCTCCGCTTATATGTTATAATGAATGAAAATCGAACAAGATAGGATTTACTTCATATACAATCGCAGAAATGATACAGGATATACCGCAGATTCAGGATATCGGACTTGACGTAGACGGCAGGCAAGCTGCTGCAACACGGAGTACAACTGCACTGATATATTACTTTGCGTATATTAAATATGGACGTTTTTTTAATAAAGCGAAAACTTTTTGTTTGCGGATACTAAAATTTATGACGCCAAATTGTACAGCTTTGACAATTTTTTGAAAAATTATTACCTAAGGAAATACTTTCTCTTTACAAATGGTTTATTCTGTGATATAATTTGAGCGTGACAAAATAATTACTTTATTATAATCTGTAGAAAAGGAGGGGAATGCCATTAGTGAGTACGATTGCTAAAGAAGGAGCAAGTGTTGATGTCAGCAAGGGTGCCCGTGCTTTTTCGGCCATCAGAAAGATATTTATATACTGCTTGTCCGTTTTTATTATAATAATCGCCGTTGTTTTCGCAGCAAGCAAGAGTCCGAATAAGTCGTTTTTTGGTTTCAGATATTATGTTGTGCTTACTGATTCGATGGTTCCCGAATTTTCAAGCGGAGATATGGTTTTTGTGAGAATTTCAGACGCAAAGAACATAAATAAGGGCGATGTCATCACTTTTAATCCGTCGAACGGAGGCGAAGCGTATCTGACCCACCGTGTTACAGAAAAGCTTACCGATTATCAGGGTACCGGCGTAACTTGTTTCAGAACGAAGGGTGACGCCAACAACGCCGAGGACTCGTTTCTTATCGATGAGAGCAGGGTTATTGGAAAGGTGCAGTTTCATGTGCCAAAACTGGGAATAATAGTGAGGTTTGTGCAGCTCAGGTGGTATTTTATCGTACCATTGATCGTGCTGATGCTTGTATTTTTCAAGATGATGAAGTATTACTTCGATCTGAAATCCCAAAAGGATAATGATAAAGCTGACAATAATGTCATAGCAGAGTCAAACAATAAGGTTTGAATATTAGGAGGATTGAGTTATGAAAAATGATGTTTCCAAGAAGGCAAAATCTTCAAGAGAAAAGAGGGTGCTTATCGGCTCGCTTTGTATTGCAGCTGCTGTTATGGCAGGCAGTACTTTTGCGTGGTTCTCGAGTAAGGACGAGGTTACTAACCGCCTGAGCGCAAGTGCTGCTTATGATGTAAGCATTGCCGAAGATTTCCAGCCGACTGAGGACTGGATTCCCGGTCAGACGATCAATAAGGATGTTTCTGCTGTTAATACAGGAAATATTGACGCATTTGTCAGAATGTGGCTTGGCGGTCAGATGAGAATCCTGACTGAAACGAGTGCTACTGATAAGGTTGACGCTTTAAATGCACTTCCTGCACTTACAGAGGTTACTGATGTGACAAAAAAAGGCGTAGGACTGAATTATTATGATTCTTCAGCAAAAAAGTATTACAAAACTTTAAGCACTGAGAAGATACCTAATCCAAATGATTTGGCACACGCCGGAGCAGTTGACGAGGAAGCAAATCAACCTGCAAGGTTAAGTGAAGTTCAGTCAATGATGGCTGGCGGTGTTCTTGTTTACGCTACTGCCGGTTCTAAATATCACTGGACGCTTGAACAGGCAACCGAGTTGCCTGTTTATGAAGCCACCAATCCTGTTGCAGGAGTAATGACAAATATTCCCAAAGGCACTGTAGTTGGTAACTCTACTACTGGTGCAGCCGGTGCAACTAAGCTTGCACAGGCAAGTACAGCTGATACCAATTACTATGGTTCGATTGACGCTTCAACATTTACACCTGAGACAACAGGTCTGTATCTGTTCAGAAGAAATGTTGGCGAAACTGCTGACGGAACAGCAAATACTTATGAGTATAGCGGTTATTATTATGATGCTACTCTTGGTAAGTATTTTGCATTGTATACCGGAGAAGGCGATAATAAGCATTCGGATTATGTTCTGCCTTCCGGTTCTGTAACAGAGAATAATACAGCTGTACCAAGTGCTAATCAGGTTCTTCCTGTATCAGTTGCAGCTGATAAGGTTTATCTTTATACTGCTTCAGAAGTGCTTAAGGGTACTGACGAACTGACATGGACATATGATAACACTGCTGGCAGTGAAAAGTTTACCGTTTCTTATGCAGCTGTAACCGGCAAGCCTGTTTCAGTTGATATCGCTCTTGCAAATATTGGCAGTGATCCTGAGAAATGGACAGCAATTACTGATTCGACAAATGCATATAAAAATACATTCTATTATAACAATGATGTAGAAGCTGGTGATACAACAACCAAGCTCGTTGACAGTGTAAAGCTTGCAGACACAACAGCAAATGGTTCTTACCTTGCATTTGACTTTGATCTTGATGTATACCTTGAATCCGTTCAGGTTACTATGGATGATGAAGGTAAGGAACTTACAACACCTGTTAATACTTGGGCTGCAACTACAGATACCAGTGTTGCGCCGGCAATCGGCAACACAGGTGCAAAGCCGTCTGGCGGAAATAATGCGGCAACATATACCGGTGGAAATGAGATCAGCGTAGTTGGCTGGACAGCAATCGGCTAATAATAATTTATATCAAAGGCTTAAATAATTAAAAGGAAGGAGGCTGGCTAAATGAGAGCAAAAAGGATATTTGCTACTCTGATAAGCAGCCTCCTTATCCTTAATCATGTCAGCAATATGACAGCTTTTGCGGAGGTTGCTTTGCCAAAGGGTGCGGTAAAGGGGCTTCCGGAGAAGCTGACAGCCATGGACTCCGACGGCAATGCTGTCAGCTCGGAGACAGGCGAATACTTCTTTCATGTAGAGAATATGAACTACGGCGAGGTATATACCAAGGACGTACAGCTCATGAATCTGCGTGATGATAAGGCATATCACATCTATTTTTATGTTGAGCCGTTGTTCAAGAAAGGCGAGATCGACCTTGAAAAAGGCTGTGAATGTACTTTCTGGCTTGACGGTCAGGAGTTTTATAAGGGTACGGTCACGGGCGACGGGAATATCGACCTGACGCAGGAAGTCTATGACTGCGGACTGTATGCCCCGGGTGACAGTCATACGCTGAAATGCTCGGTAATATGGAACGATCTTGACGTACTGGTCGGCAAGGATAACGGTCACAGGCTTATTGATATAAACGGTGAGCATGTTCTTGTAGGCTCGAAGGAGTCAGGCTATGTCGAGGGCGAGATAGAGTTCAAGTGGATATTCTATGCTTCTGTCGATGAAGACTATATCCCTCCGAACACTGGCCTGTTTTTGGCAAGCAACAAATTCTGGATGACAGCTATTGCAGTTGTCGCAGTTCTGACAGGCGGTATGCTTCTGCTTATATTCGTGAAGAAACGGGAAAGGCGGCAGGAAAATATGCAGGGGTTGCGTGATGAAGCATAAGTACGTGATCGCTGTATTGCTTCTGTTTATAGGTATCGGCTGTTATTGCGGCTACAGATATTATAAAGGGAATGTTCTTCCCGAAAAGCTGATAGACGATTCTCACGACGAACAGATAAAGCTTTTTGAACGTGTTAAGCCGGATGTGACCGGCAATACGGACGCCGGAACCGAAAAAAGCCCGGAAATAAAGGAAGACCCGTTACAGCTTGCCGAGGAAGTCAACAGAGGAGTTGTCGGCTGGATAACCATAGACTCCACGAACATCGATTTCCCTGTAGCTCAGGCAGAGGATAACGATTTCTATTTGCACAACGGTTTTGACGGAAAGTATAACAATGAGCTTGGATGTCCGTTTTTGGACTGCCGCTGTGAAGGTGATTTCAGCGGATTCAATTCAATTGTTTACGGTCATCATATCACGCGCCGTCGGATGTTTGCTGATGTTGCTTTATTCAAGGATATATCGTTCATGCAGTCGCACCCGACAGGTACGCTGACAATGAAGGACGGAGAGCATAATGTCAGGTTTTTTGCCTATATGACGGTCATGGATACAGCACCTGCTTATCATGCCGTATTTGTCAGTGATACCGAGAAGAATGAGTATATCGACTACATATTCTCTGACGCTCAGTATACAACAGTTTTCAGCGCCGATGAACTGAAAGAGAAGGACGATCTTCATCTTCTTCTGTTATCGACCTGCACTTATGAATTTACCGATGCACGGGGAATCCTCATCGGTGTTATAGAATAACAGAGCTCAGCCCCCAAAATGCTCTGCTGTTTTGGATAATAATAACAGATCTAATCTGCATATATAAAATAACCGAGAATATAAGAGCAGGGCTAAACAGTATATCTGCTCGGATACGCACTTGATTCTTATGGGGGAATTGGGTGCGTTTTTGTTACTGTCATGACTATAAAACAGAAGATTTTTAATACTCTTTATGAAATGATATCAACGGCCGTTATCACTGTAGGCATCATCTTATTGACAGCTTATCTGTGCGGTATACGGCTGTATCATGTCAGATCGGGCTCTATGGGAGAGCTGTTGCCTGTTGGCAGCGTCTGCTTTGTAAGCACATACAGCAGGTATGAGAATATCAAGGCGGGAGATGTGATATCATTCCGTGTAAGTGAAGATATTCTTGTTACGCACAGGGCTGAGAGGATCACAGATGACGGCATTATCACCAAAGGCGACAGGAATACAAATGATGATCCCGATCCTGTTACAAAGGATAACTACATAGGAAAGACTGTATTTGCAATACCGCGCATAGGCAGGATATTCGGATTCCTGCATACTGTCAGAGGAATGCTCCTGCTTGGCGGGATCGTGATATTGCTTGTAATATCCGGTATGTTTTATAGTAAAAATAATAAGGAATAATGAAAGGAGGGATACCTGTGACGCAGAATACCAAGAGCGTAAAAAGATCGGTACGCAGCAGAAAGCGGCAGCTGATAACTGTGGCTTTTCTTGCGTTTATTGTGTATGTTTTGCTTTTATCGGGTATCTTTTCTTATTTTCACAGCGAAGACTTGGTGACAAACAGGTATAAAGCCCAGAATACGGCTGTAAGGCTTCTGGAGCCCGAATGGGATTCGGTCGGCATGAACAAGGCGAAGGCTTCCGAACCGGGAATGGTCATACCTAAGGATCCCTATGCCAAGAACGAGGGGCAGAACAATCTGTACATTCGTCTGAAAATGACAGTGTCATTGGGAAGATTTGACGCAAGCGGCAGATATCCCGAATATGCGGCGGATTTCAATAATGATAAAAGAAGACTGAATTCAATTTTGAATGCTATTGAAATGAAAAACGAAAATACAATCTCAAAGCTGTTCGGCTGGAATAATCAGAACGACAGTATTGAAAACTGGACGTTGAAGGAATGCTACAACAAGGATTATTATATGGAGGATCAAGGCAGCAGGACGCTGAACGACGGTACTACAGAGCAGGTTTTCTATTTTTATTACGTGAATGGAAAAGAGAATGGAGAAGACTCTGAAATGCGGGTCGTTGAGCCGCAGAAATCAACCACAGAGCTATTTGACCAGCTTCAGATACCTGTTCTGAAAAAGGATTATCTGGGAGTTTTTGATCAGAATTATAATATTGCGATCGAAGCGCAGGCTGTTGCGGTAACTCCGTCGGAATCTTCTGCGGTTTCGGTGCAGAAAACGAAATTTAACTGAAACTGATCACTAATAATTGATGAAAGGGCTGAGAGTAAGATGCTTATAGATATAACAAGAAGAATTGCAAGTCTTATTTCTGCAGCTGTTCTGGCCGCATCAAATTTAACGTCTGTTTATGCAGATAAAACAGAAGCAAATACATTCGTAACTGCAACAGAGGCAGCATCACAGGAAGACGAACTCATATATCAGAGCATGGAGCTTTATCCGAACGGTGAGAACTCGGAGCAGGTCATCACGCTTGACGGTATGATGCCCGACGGCGCAGAAGCTGAGGCGGTAGATGTATCGGAAGAGCATGACGGCATAGCCGCTTATGATATCACTATCACGGACGGCGTGAATGAGTTCCAGCCTGATGAAGCGTCGCCCATTCTTGTTGAAATAAACGACCCTGTTATCACGAAAAGCGCTGATCTTGAGCTGTGGCATATCATGGACGACGGCACAAGAGAGCAGATAAGGGATATTGTGGTAAGAGAGGGAAAGATAAGCTTTTATGCTACGGGTTTTTCTGTCTATGAGATCGTTGAGAACGGGGCCGATCTTCAAAACTTAAGACCATTGACCAGTTCTGGAACATGGCAGAAAATACAGAATGTTTCGGAATTAGCGAATTATGGCGAAAACAGTGATGGATTATATATATCTCATATTAATGGATACTATATAACAAATCAACAGTATGACGTAGAGGCCGGTAGAACAGGTATTTTAAAGACAAAGACTGCATCTAATCCGGTAAGTGATGTTGAATCTGCAATAAGTATCGGAGCAGTACCATATTATTTTGAAAGTAATAATAATGGCAAGTATTATATTTTTTGTTATGATGATAATGAAAGCAAGCAATATGTAAAAAGAACCAACAAAAGCCTTTCTTTTGTTCCAACTAATACCGCTGCAACAGTATTTACAGTTGCAGCTCACAGTAATGAGGACGCAGAAGATTTTAGAATAGAAGACGGCACAACTACTTATTGTTGGAATCAGCAGGGAAATGAAGGTGGTAAAGGTTTTGCAGCATATAATGGTCGCGACGATAAAAATGCAAGATTGTATTTTTGGTATCATGTTGACGGAAATGCCGGTGAAGATCCGTTTTCTCTCAACAGTGCTGCCGCTTATGGCTTAATGGCATATACCGACAACAGCTCTGTCGGTACAGGACTTACCTCAGATGAAGCAATCAATTTTTCCAAGATGTACGGCATTGATACACGTGTGGAAAATTCAAGCACTTCAAAGACACTTTTTGTTACGGACAGTATCGATATTGGCAAATGGAAATTTGAATGGGTCTCGGCAGACAAATATAAGCTTTATGACGAAGCTACGGGCAAATATCTTAAATCTGACGGAACCCGGCTTTCCGTTTGTGATGCTGCTGATGCAACGGCTTTTCAGGTTGAACCAATATCCCCTAAAAGTGCTAACGATCAGAGAAAACGTATAAAGCTCAAGGATAAGACGAACAACAAATACATATGCTTGAAGGATGGTGCATTTTCTATGGAAACCACAGGCACTGAACTGTGGTTCGTAAAGGAGGGCTCTATCGGAGCAGATCAGCAGATTACATATACTGCTGACAGAATCAGTGTGTCTGACGGTGAAATAGCTTGCGACGGACAGGAGATCATAATTTACACCCGTGTATGGAATGAAGCGCAGGAACGATATGATTTCTATGCCATTGACTATGACGGCTCTTTGAAGCGATGCTATGCCTATGGTGATAAGCTTATGTGGATAGACGATTCCATAAACACTCTGCTCTGGAAGCTTATCGTATATACTGAAAACGACAGGGAAACAGGCTATTACGACCTGCAGAACCGTTATTCGGGCAAATATCTGAATCCTCAGCTCCCTCAGCATAATGGCGTTGTCACGACCGTCAAGAAGCCGGGTCTGCTTCTGCCGGGACGTACGTATGAGGTAACGGGATCAGGTGCTGTTAATTACGGTGACTACTATACCAATATACTTGCATGGGATAACGAAAACTATGGCTATGCTGCTTTGAGCAATAACGGTCCTCTGAATACCGAAGCAAATGCAATGGCATTTGCCGATGACTACTATTTTGCTGTTATAAATAAGGCTCAGAACGAAAACACAGATAATCTGCATACCGTTGTGACGCTTGATAATAATGATTACGGCATAAAAATGAAATTAATAAACTTCAATAAAGACAGTCGTTATGAACAGAATAGTGTTTTAGGTGACTCTTCAGAGTGGATAGCAACGGATCCGCAGCGTATTATAAAGAATATTTTATCTTCTGATATTAAAGCTAATGACTATCCCGATACAAAAGCGAACAGATCATTGGCAGAACTGTTTGCCGCTGATAAATTAGAAAACGTAAATCATCTTTTTATAAAGAGTATCCATGACGCCAGCGGCTATTTTGAGTTCGACAGCTGTCAGAATTATGCGACCATTGTGCCGAATGGACAACGAAATATCTCGGGCTATATCGATGCTGACGGTAATGCAACAAAAGAGCCTGCAGATGAGAATGGAAATCCAAACTCTCCTGTTTATGATTTCACAGTTTACAGAGAATTGGGAACATATGACACATCTGCTACTAATAAGTATTCCTTGAAACACGGACAGTTTTATCCCTATAATGACATTACTGCGAATAGTTATGCAAATACAAACGGCTTGAATGAGTATGATGCGCTTCTGAACAATCTTTCTGATGATGAACCAAGAAAATATGAGAAGCTGCATCGTATCAATGTTCCTGATTATCATCTTGGCGTTGAGCTTGAAGCAAAGTTTATACAGACACCGAACGGCCGTGATGCATGGGGACATGATGTTATCTTTGAGTTCACAGGAGACGATGACTTCTGGCTGTATGTTGACGACGAACTCGTACTTGACCTTGGCGGTATACATTCTGCTGTCAGCGGAAAGGTAAACTTCAAAACAGGAAAGGTCGAAATAAACGGTACTCAGATCGGTACATTAAGATCTGTATTTGAAGATAACTTTACAAAAAGATATAAAGCTTCACATAATAACACTAATCCGACTCAGGATGAAATCAATGAATATCTTGCAGAATATTTTGATGATGGAGAAGTTATTTTCAGGGATTATACCGAGCACAAAATGAGGATATTCTATATGGAGCGAGGCGAAGGTGCGTCGAATCTTCACATGCGTTTCAATCTTTCGTCCGTTACCCCCGGTAATGTTCAGTTTGAAAAGCAGTTTGAGAGTGAGGAGGAGGGCGATCTAAGTCAGACCGATCTCAATGCGATACAGTTCCCGGTACAGATTCTGTATAAGAAGAACGATGAAGAAGATCAGAACTGGTATTATCTGACGGATAGGTCAGAGAATAATACTCCGAGCGTTTCGTATCAGAATTCTACTCATACGGTACAGTTTGCGGCAGAGTATAAGCCGCCGAACATAGAACAGGTTTACCAGAACGTATTCTTTATCACGCCCGGAAAGCCCCTCGAAATCGACTTCCCGGATGATGCTATGCAGTATCAGATCATCGAGTGTGCGGTAAACCGTGATATATATGATGTTACGACTGATTCGCAGATCACTGATGATGAGGGAAATACAACGAATGTCGGAATCAGCGAAAGAAATGTCGTTGCTTCGGGAAATATTCAGGATCTGATAATGGATGCTGCAGAAGTAGGAAAGCTCCCTGCGATCACACTGAAGAACATTATCAAGCCGAATAGTATCCAGGCGCTGAACATCACCAAGAAGCTGTACTCCAGCAAGATAAAGACCAAGGGCAATGAGCTGTATTTCAGCTGTCCCGAAGATGAGACAAGAGAGGACAAAACCACATTCAATTATCGTCTGTACCTTTCCAACGGAACAAGCGGCGAACTTCAGCTTGCTTCACTCAGGGAATACTATGTGCTGGATCCTCAGTATAAGGTTTGCAGATGGGATGCGGCAACTCAGCAGTTTGTAAGATATACCTCTGCGACCTATCCCGACGGACTTTCTCCTTATCAGGCTTCTTCGCTTGACATAAATGAACGTGTAAAAGTGGTATCACATACTTCGCCTTACGGTTCGATATCTAATATTCCCACAGGCTATACCGTAAATGTTCCCGGTTTGCTGGTAGGAACCAAGTTCATGGTAGTTGAGAGGGATTATGAGATACCTGTTGGCTATAATCTTATCGACTATTACTGTGAGCGAGGCTATCAGATCAATGACATAGGCGGCAAGTTCAAGATCACTGTCGACCTTGAATGGCAGAACGAAAACGAACCGAATGAAGAAAAGCTCGTTGCTTTATACAAAAGCGATAATCTCCTGTATGGCTATTCAAGAAAGTGCAGCGAATCTTCAAGCGGTCAGAAGACAATATTTGAGTTCGATTACAAGGAATCAAAAGCAGCCCTTTCAAATGCCGATCAGTACAAGGCATATGAGTTCTCTGTTGAGAAAACAGAAGGTGAGGAAAATGTTCCTGCTGTTGTTGGCAATGCGGACCATACGCTGAATGTAAATAATTACGCCTGGGGAAACTCTGCGTCTGTGGGTCAAAAGGTCACGCTCGCAGTATATAAGAATGATGATACCGAGCTTATGCCGGATCAGATAACGGAACTTGTTTTCCCCGATACCAGCGCTGTATTCAGATTTGACGAGAATGAGCCTGTCGATACATCTTATCATGTAAAAAAGGTCACAGTTACAAAGGGCAATGAGCTTCCTTTCAGCATGAACGGAGCGCTTCTAAGTTCCTATGACATAGACAAAAAGTACTATATTGACGGTGTTGAATACAATGCTGCAGCAAACAGTGCGGGAACTATAAAAAGCGGTGTTGACGCTTCTGTAACAGTCAACAACTGCCGCGGCTTTGGTATCCGCGCAAACAAGATATGGAGCGATGCGGACTTCACAACATCACACGGCAATATATATACGGCTGTGTATCTTGACGATACAATGCTGAACGGTACGCTGAAATGTCTTGCTTCGCCGAATACTGCGGTGCAGTATTACTTTGACAGCCTTCAGCAGGGCAAGCATCTTTCAAATTACGGTATTTACGAGGTGGAGCTGACAAATCCTGTGGTCGATGAAAAAGGCTATGTGATAAGCTATGATTCGCTGCGGAGACTTGAGAAGATAACGGATGATCCCAACGATAAAAAGTTTAATGCAGATGTTGCTGACAGGAACGATACGTTTAAACTTCGTGTAACGAAGAGGTGGACGAATTCGCAGACGGGCAGCGTTACAGTCGGAGTATTTGACAGTGATTCGGCAGAAGAGCCTATAAGACGTGCAGTAATTGAATATCCGGATACAGATGTATATTTTGATTTCGGCGTTAAAGAGGACACTGTAAAAGCAGCAGGCAAATATCTGGCATATGAGATCACAGAAGTTGCTGATGCTGTGGAAGGTAAAACCGTCATTGTAAAGGGTGCCCGACTTGATACAAAGGTTATTCCGGATATGATATCGCAGGAGTATACCGTTACATATTCCGATGGTGTTCCTTACAAAACAAACGATAATGTGGGAGAGGAAAATGCACGTACAGATACGATAAGAAATACCCGCAGAGGCGGTATCGAGATCAATCTGCATGAATGGAACAACACGAGTGCTCCCGACAGACCGCTTGAGGGCGGTTCATTCCAGCTGTTTGAGGATGTTACTGACACGCTCGTGAACTACGCCGGTGAGATCACCGATACGGAGCTGTACCAAAAGTGCGAAAAGATCGAAATGCCCTGTATAGAGAACGGCGAAGTTGTTAAGAAGGTCCGTTATTATAAGCTCCTGAACACATATGTATCTGACGCAACAGGAAATATCACAGTTCTCTATAATTTCGGCACAGGGAAATATATGCTGAGGCAGACGGTGGCTCCGTTACAGCATATCGGCCTGAGCGAGCCGGTCACCTTTGAAATCGCAGAATCTGCTGCAGGTGAATACACCCTTACAAACTGGGTGAACCTGAATGACGCGGAAAAGGACGCTAACGGGGATTATACTATTATTGAGGGAGATTATGTTTATCCCGAAAATGACAACCTGCATCCCGATTCCGAGAATCCCGGCGAAAAAAGGAACTGGGCTGAATATGATGTTGCGCCGAAAAGCGGAGTTCTGACTGCGATAATCGACATTTACAACAAAACCTATACTTTTGACATTAAAAAGGTAAGAAAAGGTACGGATATCGCTCTTCCCGGAGCATGCTTCAAGCTTTACAGAGAAGTTATGACGCTGGGCGGATATCAAAAGGAATCAAATCCGCTGCCCGGATATGAGGCTCTGGTCTCTGCACCCGGAACAGGTATTATTCCGAAGATCGACAATACACTCGCACAGGGAACCTATTATCTTGAAGAGGAGTCGGCACCGACCGGCTATGAGGCGATGGATAAGCCTATCCGCTTTTCTGTAACAGAAAACGGTATCGTCGTCGATAATGCAGAGGAGTACGGCTCGCTGGATACTACCAACTCTCTTGACGGTTCTCATGTAACATATGTTATAAGCGTTCCCAATGAGCGTTCAAGCCAGATAGTTGAAGAAGAGTATTATTTTGATATCGAGAAAACGCTTTTCCTGGATAAGTACATGCATGAGAAAGGCGATCCCGAGCAGACGTTCCTGTTCAAGGTCGAGAGATTCGGTATAGAAGATACAGCTATGGAATCGGTACAGGAAACATTCTATGTAACTCTGAACTGCAATAATCATGTCGATGAGAATTTCACTATCACAGATTCGACTGACGAAAAATTCAGATATGATTCGGGCAGCCATAGGGTCGAGGTAGCTTATTCTCAGAACGGTAATAAGAAATACTCGTTTCCGGCAGATATCCGAACGGGAAAGCAGCATGTATTTACGAAAAAGAAGGGTATTTACAGGATAACGGAGGTAACGGACTGGTCTAAGACAGATTATGAATTCTGGAAGGGCTCCAACAGGATAAAAGGCGACCCGGGTGAACCGAGAACTGATGATTCAGTTGTTCTGACGGTGAACGATAATACTAAAATTAAAACCGCATGCTTTGCTAACAGTGAAACGGAATACGCTTACCTTACATCGCAGGCCTGGGCAAAGAACAGCATAAAATAAACGGGAAAAGGAGGAGATGATATGAGAAAACTGAATAAGAAGCATATCAGAGGTACGCTCAGTGTAATGAGCGTGCTGTTCCTGACCCCGTTAGCTGTTTATGCGATTATGCTGAGAAGTGCAGAAAAGGTCAATCAGTTCCGGCCTGCAAATCAGAATGCTTTGATCGCTGAAAATGACAATATACCTGCTGTGACTCAGGAAAAGGAATTAAGCTGGACAAATACAGACGACCAGCCAATCGCTGCAAAAGAAGTGACAGTGGGCGAGATCAGCGACCCTAACGGAGAATATCTGAGGGTACGCCTTGTGCCCGCATGGTATGACGAATCCGGCTGTGTTGTGTCGGGAATTGAAGACGTTACCGATATCTGCACTGCCAGGATAAGCGGCGATACTCTTGTGTTCAAGGGCAGCGGAAACGAGGACAGGCTGACTGTGAATCTTGCTGACGGTTGGAATGATGTATGGCAGCCTGTGCCCGATCAGAACAATGTAATGTATTTTCAGTCGAAGAATCTGATAAAATCAGGTGAAACAGGCAAAAAGCTGATGACTTCGGTGGAGGTTTCAAAGGATACATTGAGTAAAGCAAATGAAAATGATATTTTCCTGCGGCTTGATGTCCTTACAGATTCCGTACAAACGCTTGAAAACGGCAATACAGTTACAAATCCGAAATGGTGACAACCGGATAAAAGAAAAATGGCAGTCCGCAGGGCTGCCATTTTTTTTGCCTTTATAACAGTATCAGTTTATTTAAGTATCTCTTTCCTCATAAAGACCAGATCAAGCGAATCAAGTATCCCGTTATTATCGAGATCGGCGGCTTTCCAGTTCTTAAGCTCTGCCCCGGGAACGCCGAGGAGCCATTTCTGGAAGAGCACAAGATCGGCAACATTGAATGTACCGTTCTTATCAACATCTCCGACTATCTCCTCGTCAATGTCAGTATGGTTCTCGTCGAAGATATATTTTGCATTATTTAGAAAGGCTTCATTAGAAGGCTTCTGTACCTTTTCCCATGTTTCCTTGCTGCCGTAGAAGGTTATGGTAGCGGAAGTTTTCGTGTCCATAAAAGCCCCATCGCTGATAGTTTTAAGTTTCCCTGAGAGCTTGAGCTCTGTTAATTTAGGGCAGTCGTAGAATGCCATCATGTCAATAGACTCTGCCCCCTTCAGTTCCACCGACTTCAGATTATCACACAGAGCGAATACATTATCGTTGATCTTTGTTACGCTTGCCGGGACTACAACAGAGGTAAGCTTGGGATTCCTCTGAAATGTTCCTGCAGATATGAACTTAACGTCGGAGGGAACTACAACATCGCCCTCGCAGTTCGCAGCGTCAATCAGCATGCCGTTCACAATAACGAGCGGGTTCTTTTTGCTCAGCGCGTCGTGCCACGGAGTTTCACTGAAGACTTTGGCTTGTATATCGATTATATGGTTCGGAAGCTCTACGTTCTCAAGCTTGGGGCATTGTGAAAAAGCACGGATACCTATCTTCTGTACGCTGTCTGAGATAGTAACTGAAGTAAGCTCACTGCACATGGAGAACGCATAGTTGCCTATTTCGGTTATGGAATCGGGTATGGTGATACTTTTTATACCGCACACCTGGAATGCGTACATACCTATAGCTGTTACAGGCACACCGCCCACAGATGACGGTATTTCTACAGAAGTAGCTGACATATCGCACCTATTGATCTCTGCATGGTCGGAATACTTCCAGAAAGTCAGAACGCCTTCCTTGACCTCTGTGTATGCTTCGTCAGCGAAGACTATGAGCGGAGCAGATGATGTAATACTGCCTGTCGGCATAGCAGCGCCTGCTGTCAGAGTTAGTGCGGCGATAAACGCGGCTGCTCTCTTTATTATCTTTTGTGTATTCATGAAAGATCCCTCCCGTTTAATAATTATTGTTTCATATTTCACTGAGGAAATATTCTTCATAAAATAATAATATCATATTTCTATGCTGATTTCAAGTGGCTTTAACGGTAAATCGCTATTCTTTCCGTAGAATCACATCATGATTCTACTACAAGTTTCAAAAGCAAAAGGTTTTGAATTTCTGTCGCTGCGTAATGGCATATTATATTGAATTACTGAGAAAAATGTGTTAAAATAACAAATAATCAGAAAATTTCAGATCGGTGTAACACTTGCCGGTCTTGCTCCGAATGTTGTTAATGAAAGGCCGACCTTATAACATAAATATCGCGAGGAGGAATGAAAATGACAAGCAGAGAACTTGCGGCTATGATGAAAAAATCGCCTGCCGCCTGCCATAAGGCTCTTGTAAAAGAATACGGCAGATACGTCTATGCTATCGTTTACAACAAGCTCAGAGGCTGCGGTGCCAATGAAGATATAGAAGAGTGCGTCAGCGACGTTTTTGCAGATCTTTTCATGAAATGTGAGATCGACGAAGCTTATGAGAATGATATAAAGTACCTTATAGGCACTATTGCAAAGCGCAAGGCTATAGACAGCTTCAGAAAGCTTACTGCAAGCGCTGCTCATTTTACAGATACAGACGAGGATGATATGCAAGGGCTTGCTTCGGACTTCAGTGTTGACGAGCATGTTGACCGTACAGAACTCCGCCGCGTACTTCTTGATAAGATAGACGAGCTGGGGGAGCCCGATTCAACTATTCTTATCCAGAAATTCTACTATAACCGAAATTCAAAGGAAATAGCTCAGAGCGTTTCAATGTCGGCTGTCGCAGTCAGACAGAGGTGTTCAAGAGCTATGGATAAGCTGCGCACCAAGCTTATGGAAATCGGTATATCGCTTTAAGGGGAGGGCAAAGCAATGAGAGAAAAAAATATATTCGATGTTCTTGAAGATGCGGAGTATGCTTCCATGGAAAGACTTATAGATAAATGCCCCGAGATATCGGAGGAACAGCTCGACAGAATATACTCAAAGAGCGAAAAGAAGTTTAAAAAGATAAAAAAAGGACAAGAAAGAACAATGAAAGACAAAAATATAAAAATGACTGAAAATGATTCAGTCGGAGGCGTTGAACACAGCAGGAGACCTGCATGGCTGACAACGTTCAGTACAGCTGCTTCAATCGTACTGATAGCAGGCGTTGTTATCGGAAGTACGATCATCATCAGGGGAAAGCACAAGATAATCAATGACGACAGCGAGATACCGCCTGCTGTTACAGCTACAACAACGCAGATGACAGGCACGACGAGCACAACTGCTGATAATAAGATTTCTGTGTCAGCAACCACATACACGGTTGTTACAGGCGATGATGCAAACGAAGAGGCAATAACAAAGCCTGTGACCGAAACTACAACAGAGGATCCTGACGATACCGAGTTCATCAAGCCCTTTGTGGGCAGATGGGAATATCAGACATCGCCCGACAATAATGTCCACAGAGACGGCGTCTATGCAGGAATCGTCGATATACGCAGTGACTGTACCTACACATATAAGGATACCGAGGGCGTTGTCACATCAGGCAATGTCACAAAGTATATTGAAGTTATCGGCGGTACGGAATTGCTGAATCTTGAATTCTCCGGCGATCCATTCAGCATCAGCCGCGCCACATATGTGGAGTCTGCGCCAAATGAGCTCCATTTCGGAAACGGCGATGCTGCACGTATCGTTCGCGCGGATGAAAGCAGTCTTTACAGGGATATAGCTGCTGAAAAGATGAATTACTACAATTCCGTAAAAAGAATAAATTACTGCGGCGTTGCTCACAGCAATGATGATTTCTTTACAGAGAACGATTATACTTATTACAAGGTGACCGATTTCTCGGAGATAGTATCTCTGGCTGATTTCAAGGCGCTTATCAGCAGGCACTTTACTGGCAGAGTCAGGGACGATCTTCTGAACGGCTGCGATATCCGCTTTATTGAAAAGAACGGCGTGCTCTATGAGCTTGACGGCGGACAGATGACATATACGCTGAATGCTGACAGCGATTATATCATATCTGACGTTACTGAGAACAGTTTTGCTGCAAAGGGTGTTGAAATGGAGAATATCAGATCGACGTTCTACAATGGAGTGATTACATTTACCAAGGAAAACGGCGAGTGGAAGATGAGTACCGACTATTGATAAGCTTTTATGACATTGAAAAAGTGCTGTGCGGCAGACGGACCGTGCAGCACTTTTTTACGGTTTTGGGAGCAAGAAGTTACTTGACACGTTTTTTTACGGGGATTATAATATAAATAAGCAAAAGAGCGCAATATACTTTAAAACCGGCAGAAAATGGATATCTATGAAGCATAAATATTTTTGTAAAATAATGTGAGAGAAATCACCTCCTTCTTCGTCTAAGTAATATAAAGCTTGTGAAAAAGGAGGTATTTCGCATTTTCAGGAGTTCCTGCGACAGCTGCAAAGTATTCCGTAACGAAAATAACTGAAAAAATAGTTGTAAAGGAGAGATCACTATGAAAATAAGAAAAATTTTATCGCTGCTGGTCACAACAGCAATGATGGCTTCGGTCATAACAGCTCCCGCTGCAAATGAAACTATAGTATTGCCTGTGGCAGATGCAGCATCTATTGACGGCGAGCTCATTACAGATCCCGAAAATGCCGTGCCGACGCCGTTCGGCGATTTCAGGAACATCGAATTCTCATTCTGTGCTGACAGAGACTGGTTCGGTTCCAGGCAAGAAGGCCTCTATGAAAGACTGGCAGATTTCCTAAATAATGTGGACTGGGGCGGAAAGAAAAGTGAAACTGAATATAAAAGCACGGGAGATATCCCGAATACCAGCCGGTATGCGATACAATGGTTTTCAAGCGGCATTTTATATAAAGTACTTATCCAGTACAGTGGTGAGGTTGAATGGCTGATATTCCGCAAAGACGGTACTGTAGGCAGTTCTTTTTACCATATTGACAGACCTGCCTTTGAAAAAGAATTCAACGAGCTGATGAATATCAACGAATACATCAGTCAGAGCATGATAGACAGTATCGCATGCGGTACTTTTAAGTCGGCTCAAATAACTTTTTTCCTTGATAACGATAGTCTTTTCCCAAAAGATGAGGAAAACAGAAAAAATCTTGAGGATTTCCTGAAGAACGACTTTGTTCCCATGCTGAGATTTAACAGACCTGTTAAACCCAGAAATATTGGACATGATTATTGTATCGAGCTTTTATACAAGAAAGACGACACTTACGATCACAGAGAGACCTATTATATCGGCGGAAACGGCAATGTAAGCAGCTGCGGATATGATTTAAACGGTGAGGAGGAGACTCCGACAGGCGCTGAAAACTTCTCCATAGACATAGCTGAATTTGAGAGAAAGCTTGTCGGGTGCGGGGTAAATATCAAACAGTCGCATGCGGTCACTACAACGATCGCAGTTTCCGGAACGAGCGGCTCTAAGACCACATCCACGACATCGACTGAAAGGGAAGTTAAAACTACACTTACTACCGAAGACCTTAAGAAGCTGACAACACAGACTGTATTCAATTTCAAGGAGGTAGTTTCATATCCCACAAAGACGGTCTATGAGGTGGGGGATTCCTTGGATTTTGACGGCTTGAGGATAAGCGCCGCATGGTGCCTTGACGAAAACTATGTCAAGGATGTGACATTCTCCTACAGGGATTACGGGCTTTTCACTGTTACCGACAAAAATGGCAGGAAGGTGAGCGGTGATAAGTTCAATACCCTTGGTGCGGGCACGTATACAGTAAGCTGCAGCGGGGATGTGGGAGCTGTTTACAGTGCTCATTATGTAAGGAATATCGAGTTTTCATATCCTGTTACGATCAATCCTGTAAAAGCGGTAACTACCACTGCTTATCCTGTTTATACCTATCCGAATGATACAACGACTACAAGTACAACTACAGTAACGGATTATTGCACGTATGCGGTGGTATATTTCGAGAGTGTTGCCTCTTATCCCACAAAGACGGTATACGAGGCAGGCGAGGACCTTGATATCAGCGGACTTTCGGTAAATGTCCGCAGCGGAGGAACATGTACTGAAGAATACTTCAGTATCAGACGTTTCAAGATTACCGATGAAATGGGAAGAAGCGTAAACGGTGATGAATTCAATACCCTTCCCGCAGGCGAATATACCGTAAGTCATACAGGAAATACAGGTTATGGCCCTAAAATAATGTTGAATCCCGAGTTTTCCTACAAGGTAACTATTAATAAAAGAGCTATGGTGACCACCACAACAACTAAAGTGATGGATTATCCGACCTCAACGGTAACTACAACCGAGCCCGAGGTATGGATGTACGGCACGGGCATCGATCACTTTGTCAGCATAAAGACCCTGCCCACAAAGACTATTTACAAGGAAGGTGATAAGCTTGACCTCAGCGGTCTTGTTATCAACGCTTATCATTCCGTATTGAGACATTCCAACAAGGGAAGAGGAGAAGAGCTGAGGACCGATTATGTATGGGAGATAGAAAAGATAGCACCGGAGGATATTACTATATCCGACCTCGCAGGCAAAGCCTATACGGTCGATGAATTCTCAGAGCTCAAGGGCGGCAGTGCCTATGTCGTAAAGTTCGGAAAGGACTTATATTCATCAGTAGATATAAGCATTAAGGGCGAAACGTACGAAAAGGAGCTCTTTGACTTAAGCGGATTCACTTTCAGGGTATATATCGATCCCTCAGACAAGAATTCAAGATTCGTAAGGATAGACAATGCTATAGTCGATTCCTTTGAATACGGTTCGTCAGGCAATGGTGGCTTAAGGCTCAGGGATATGGAGCCCTTCAGCATTGATATGGATGCGCATGTGTGGGCTCAATACCACATCGAGAGCGATCTGTACAGGGACGATGTGGTATCCGGAGCTCTGTATATCGATCCCGACAGGAACTATATTTATTTCGGAGACCTTGAGATATCAGAATACGGCGGAAAAGCAGGCGACGTAAACTGCGACGGCGAAATAGATATGGCAGACGCAGTTCTTATTATGCAGGCGCTATCAAATCCAAACAGATACGGTATAAACGGTACAGACAAACATCATATCACAAAGCGCGGCAAGATTTACGGTGATGTTGATACGTCTTACAAGGGTATCACAACGAAAGATGCATTAATGATACAGGAATACCTGATTAAAAAGGTAGAAAGCCTCAGGTATAACGTATAAGACAATAAGGGCAGCCAAATGGCTGCCCTTGTCGTATACTGCTGAAATTATCATGCTGTATTGCCGTTGCCGTTCCTGTTGCTGTGAAAGATCTCTTTCTGCACGTACAGCTTTTCGTCCGCCTGGGCGATGAGCTGTGTAGCCGTTATTGCACCTGATTATAAAAAAACTATGTGATAGTGTTATAACGGCACCACAGGCTTCAGGAGCGGTATCAGGCCGATCATTCTTTTTATTGTTGCTCTTACAGCGATGGTGGAGTACGGCAGGTCTCAGCATAGTAAGTATAATCGACGAGCACCATATGATCTGAGTTTTGCTAGCCATTGCGAATACGTGACGAAGTGAGTCTGAAAATGTTTTCATTGATGTTCCCTCAATTTTTTTACGCATAAAGTTAATTCAGCGCCTATATGGAGCTGAAAAAATAAAAATGTTTCTGTTTTGCACAGTTTCACAAGAATATTATGTGAATTTTGCTGAATCGGAAGTTAAAATCTCTGCATCTGATTGACATAAAAATATAAAAAAGGGGTTGACTTATTATGTTTTTTGTGATAAAATATAAATAATCTAATTAGATTCAGATATTTTTGCAAAAATAGACTAAAAACTATAAGTAAAAGGAAATGAAATATTATGAAGAAGAAACTTTCTTGCTTACTTGCTTTAACACTTGTAGGAACATGCGCTGCTCCACTGGTACAGACAGGAATTATTGATACAGCAATGGTCGCTTCTGCTGCAACTACAGCAGCAGGACTGGAATACACCGTATCTTCAAACAGTGTTACAATCACAAAGTATACAGGCAGCAGCTCTTATGTTGCTATTCCTGCTGAAATTGATGGAAAGGCAGTTACTGCCATCGGCAATTCCGCATTTTTATTCAATACAACGATCCGCTCCATAAATATCCCCGATTCTGTTACTTCTATCGGAGACTTCGCATTTTATGGCTGTGATAACCTTACAACTATGACTCTGTCAAAGAATATAAGGAAAAACAGCTCCGGCGGATATCTTTTCAGCGGCTGCCCGCTGACTAACGTCACAGTAAACGGAGAGATGAGCGATCCTTCGTTTATCGACCATTTCGATTATAATACAAACGCTGTTATTTACGGATACAAGGGATATCTCAGGTTCGAGCTTTCCGAAAGCACCAAGGAAGTTACTATAACAGGCTATACAGGCAACGGAGGCGAGGTAGAGATACCTGATTATATCTGCGGCAAAGCGGTAACTACTATCGGTAGCGATGCTTTCAGAAACAACAGAACTATCACTTCATTCAAATTCGGAAACAGCGTAACTACCATTAAGGACTATGCTTTCAACAACCTAACTGCTCTTAAGACTATGACTCTCAGCCCGAATTTATCAACAAAGAAGAGCGGCGGTTACCTGTTCAACGGCTGTGACGCTCTTAAGACCATAAACGTTCCTTATGAGATGAAGGATAGTGATTTTGTTTTCCATTTCCGTTATCTTAACTGCTTCTCACAGCTTATGAGAACTGTTATCGACAAGAGAGTAGAGACTGTTTACAACGAGCTTAAAGCAAGCAATCCTTCTCTCAACTGGAATATCCTCGGACTTCAGGGCGAAGCAAGAGAAAAGGCTAAGTATGAAGTAGCAAAGTATATCCACAGCAGATTAGGCAACGGCGATGTAAACGATCCCAACGTATATATCCACTACATCAACACCGTAGAGGATAACATTCCTTACTGCCTCGTTACAGGAAAGGGTACCTGCGCAGGCATGTCAAGCTCATACGTAATGCTTCTCCGCAAGGCAGGTTTCTCTCTTGACGAGATCGATCTTATAGGCGCTCCTCAGCATCAGCTTGCAGGCGTAAAGCTCTTTGGCCAGTGGTACCTGGTAGAGTGCACGAATAACGCAACATCTTCATTCGCAATGCACTTCAACGGCGAGTGGTACCGCAGCGGAACATACAACGGCGTTACAAAGATAAGCTCCGATGATGTTCTTTATCAGGGCTTAGGCGAGATGTACACAAAGAACGGAACTGTAAACGAACTCAATGCTGCTACACAGGCATATCTTGCCGACAAGTACGGCAAGGCTAACGGCGGTGTTAATACATCTGTGACCGCATACAAGAGAGGCGACGTCAATATGGACGGTTCGATCAATTCTGCTGACGCTACAAAGTTAAGAAGCTACATCAACGGATACAATCCAAGCGGCATCAATCTTGTAAACTGTGATGTAAACCGCGACGGAAGCATCAATAACTATGATCTGAATGCTCTTAACAATCTTATTCCCGGCTGATAAGCAGCCAATAAAAGAATAAAACCATTCAGGTTTTCCTTTCAGGTAAAAAATGTCCCCATTTGTCAGGACTTGACGGTTTAACACATTTATACCGTCCTGTCTGATAAATGGGGCATTTCCCTTTTTGATGATATTGGAGCATTGATTAAGGAGCCCTATGAAATGCGGAGCTAAAAACAGTTTACAGAATATTTATTGTAAACGCGGACTGTATGTGCTATAATGTCCTTGCGGATAAGGATATCAGTTTATAATTACAATGAGGTGGTAATAATGATCATAGATATTTCACAGGAGATATTTTCATGCAAGGTGTTTCCGGGGGACCCATCTCCGAAAATGACGCGTCTTATGAGTATCGGCAAGGGCGATTTCTGCAATCTTACGGAGTTTTCCATGTGCGCTCATAACGGCACTCACGTTGACGCTCCGTTCCACTTTATAAAAGACGGAAAAACACTGGATAAGATGGGGCTTGAGCCCTTTGTCGGATCCTGCTATGTGGTCCGTCACAGCGGAGATGTCACCGCAGATGACGCTGAGCTGATACTGAAAAAAGCTGAAGAGGTTAATGCCGCGCAGCGTATACTTATTGCCGGAAAAGCCACGCTTACTGTCGGAGCGGCCCGTGTTTTCGCGGAAAGAGGTATACTTCTTTACGGCAATGAAAGTCAGACGGTAGGACCTGAAAATGCTCCGAAGGAGGTACACCTTATCCTGCTGGGAGCAGGGCTGGTGCTCCTTGAGGGCGTGGTGCTGACAAATGTTGAGGAGGGACGTTACTTTCTGAATGCCGCTCCTCTTAACCTTGGCGGCTGCGACGGCGCTCCGTGCAGGGCATATCTCGTAAAGGAATAGATCGGAGGCTCCTATGAAAGGGAAAAAGACGGTGAAGCGCATAGGCACGGCTGTTGATTTACTGATGTACGTGATACTGCTGGTGCAGATGATATACGTTTTTACGGGAAATATACTGCATGAGATACTTGGGATTGGTTTCTTCGTATGCCTTGCCGTTCATCTGATTATCAAGCGGAAGCATCTCCTGAGTCTCATGAGGTTTAAAAACAAATCGGCCGCAAGGAAAACAGCGGATATGGTGACTGTACTTCTTACGATATCTTCTGCGGTGCTTATGATAAGCAGTATGGGTGTTTCGAGGACGCTGTTCCCGTGGTTCAGATTTGCGGGATATGTGGATCTCCATGTGTATCTTGCCACGGCAGTTCTTACGCTGGCGGTCCTTCACGGCGGTATGCACGGTTATATGAGGACGAAGAAAAAGAAGCGCACGGCGGTATTTATTGTTCTCGGCTGTATTGTAGCCGCAGCTGCGGGACTTGCACTTGTACCCTATCTGAACCGCCATTTCAAGGTGGTGCGCATAGATCATTCCGAAGCCGTGAGCGGCGAAAAGATCCAGTGGAAAGGCAGCAAGCCTCTTGTGGTCTATTTTACAAGGCATGGAAATACTGATTTCGAGGACGATGTTGACGCTGTTTCGGGAGCTTCACTTATGCTTGCGGACGGCGAGCTCACAGGCAGCAATCAGCTTGTCGCAGATATGATAGATAACGCTGTAGACTGCGACGTAAGAGCAATAACCCTGACAGGGGAGAGGTACCCCTCAGGCTACGGCAGTACAGTTTCAGCGGCAGGCAGGGAGCTCCGTCAAAAAGCGCGTCCTGCTATAGAGCCGATAGATGTAAGCAGCTATGATACGGTGATACTGGTCTATCCGCTGTGGTGGGGAACTGTGCCGATGCCGGTTGCCACATTCCTTGAAAACAACGATTTTAGCGGAAAGGACTTGTACCTTATAGCAACTCAGGGCAGCAGCGGCTACGGAAAGAGTGCTGACGATATCGCGGCTATGGCAAATGGAGCCGTGGTCCATAAGGCAATGAGCATTTACTGCGACGATATCCCAGTCTCAAGGGAACGTATCGGTGCCTGGCTAAAGGGAATACAATGATAAAAGGCAGCCATTGGCTGCCTTTTTATTTGAAAACATTTATTCTTGTTATCAGTAGTCCTTCGGAGTCTTGCATACCGAGCAAACCTTATCAAATAAGCCTTTGAACTCTCCGCCGCAGTATCTGCACAGACCGTTTTCCATGTTTGAGGGCTCCTGTGCCTTGAAATATGCAGGGAATGCCCAGTAGTGCTTTTGCAGATTGATGTAGGCTATATTAAGCAGTCTGGGGCAGTTATAGAAGGTAGCGGCGTTCTTTTCGTACTTATAGGGATTGCTGCCTCTGTAAAGCTCCGTATCGCCTGCGAAAGATACCTGCTCAAGTCCGGTGCAGTCGGCAAAGGCAAGGGGATATATTGCCTTTACACTCTTTGGTATGACGAGCCTTTTCAGCTTTGAACAGCCTCTGAATGCCTGATTGCCGATGAATTTTACGGTCTCGGGAATATTTATGCTTGTCAGGCTCTTACAGTTTCTGAATGCGTTCATGCCTATTCTGAAAATACCCTCAGAATCGTTCTCTGAGTGCATGCAGTCGAATTTTATCTCCTCCAGCGCTGTGCACTCGGCAAAGGCATAGTCTTCAATGGTCTTTATTCTGCCCGGGATAATAATATATTTCAGGCTCGTACAGCCCTCGAATATCCTCCACGGGAGAAGCTCGGTCTCCTTCGGGATATTGACGGATTCAAGGCTTGTGCAGCCTGTGAGGGCGCTTGCCTCGATATTTCTGATACTGTCGGGAAATTTTATCTCCCTGAGGCTTATGCAGCCGTTGAAAACGTCTCTGTCTATGGTCTCGACGCCTTCGGGGATATGGATAGTCTTCAGGTTCTTGCAGCCCGCAAAGGCTCCCTCGCTTATCACTTCAAGGCCGTCCGGTATATAGACGGCTTCTATATTATTCATGCCCTGAAAAGCGTTTTCGCCGATAACGGTTATTCCTTCGGGTATCCATACTTCCTTTTTGGTAAATCCGTTATAGCGGACGAGAACGCTTCTCTCCACCACGAAGTCACTATCATAATTGTAAGAAGGCTTTGACGCACCGATATCCTGAGGGGTTGCTTCCTTATAGTTATTTATGGCCTTTGCAACGATGAACGGACTGTTGCAGAGCGGACATACGGACGCATCCTCCGTATCGTCAACAGCAAGAAATCCTCCGCATTTATAGCATTTTCCCTGAACATACATTATGATCCACCTTCTTTGAACGTGTATTTTTGAACAGCTTCATAATTATTAAGTTTATATTATTATATCGCATTTTTGTTTACAAGTCAACAAATATTTTGTTAATTTAATACAAACCATGCATTATAGACCCGCAGCCGGTAGCTGAGCTGATTTTTATATTATTGCATAAAGGATCAGGGACTGTAAAGCAAAAACTGCTTTACAGTCCCTGTATTTTTTTAAGATATGATACAAAAAAGCACTTTTTTATGTGAAAATGAGAGCTCCGCTGTCCTCCATCATGCTCATAAGGAAATAGCGTGCTTTATCGTGGAGCCCGGGCTTGACCATGTAGTAAAGATAGGTTTCTATCTTGTTTAAGGTACTTGCTGTCCTGCCTTCTATCTTGAACTGCTCGAAGCCCATCGGCACGTACTTTTCCCATATATCCTCAGGTGATATGTGGGTTTTCAGCTCTTTGATATCGAATATGCTGCGTTTTGAGCAGGGACAGCTGCTGAAATGGCTGGGATCGTATTTTTCAAGGTCAAAGGGTACGTTTGGGTACTTTTTTATATGATTGCAGAAAGCTATCTGCTGCTGACTTATGTCCCTGTAGTGCTGCAGACGTCCCTGACATTCTGGCTGACAGCAGGCATTTACAAGGAATTCGATATCCTTTTTGCGCGGCAGGTCTTCAAGGATATCAAATTTGTTGTTGAGGTCGTAATCCGCGACTACTACGTGATAATCCTTTTCAAGCTCGGCAGTCAGAGCCTCTTTGGAGTCAAGGCGCTTGCAGGTGGAGCTGGTAAGCTTGTACTTTGGAAACTCCCTGCGGATATAGTCCTCAAGGAGCGGAGACGCTACTATCACCTCGTTCATGCCGTTGTCGGCGAGATGAAGCATCATATTGCAGCGCTCATCGCTGAGGTGCTTTTTTTCGAGCATGATATTCGTAAATGTGAAGCGAAGGGGAATACCGCGGCCGTTGAATTCCTTTATTACTGCTTTCATGTAGTTCTTGTCGGTGTTTCCGCCCTGAGATCGTCCGCCGTTCCACAGACAGGGCGGGAAAACTCCGTAAAACGAGGCAATTTCCACTCCCTCACGGAAGAATTCGGGGTGGTTTTTCAGCATTTCCGTAAACAGCAGGTTAAGCTTGAAGCTGCCTGAAAAATCGGGAAGATGAAACCTTACGCGCATATTTATTCTCCTGTTTGAAATAAAGAATCGGATTGATAAATGTCTTCTCAACAGCTGAAACCGGCATCTGAAAGTATTATGCAGCCGATTTGCGTTACCTGAAGACGGTTATTGAGCATACACCAATTATAACACTAAAAGTTCAGATAGTCAAACGGAACAGCTTATATTATTTCCGGCCTTTGAACAGCAAAGCTGTCAGCGTATGAAAATAATAAAGGCTGCATGGCAAAACCATGCAGCCTTTGCGGAAGACTTATACATCTTCTACGTCTGATTCTGTGATTACATCCTCAGCGTCAAAACGGATAACTTCCATCTCTGCCTCTACGTACTTGCTCATTATTCATTGCACCTCCTTATTAAACAGTTCAAACTGCATAATATATATAATTCAACAAATTGTTTTGTGAATTATTGCTGATTCATTTCGCTGATCTTTGCAGATTTAGCAGCTGAGTAGATCGTATATGTCTGATTGTCCTTAGAAACTGTCAGATAACCGATTGCCCAGATAGTCTGATCGTCAACAGCAGAAATATTGAGCACCTTTGTATTTGCAGCTTCATTAGCAGCCTTCTTTGTGCCTGAAGCGATAAGAACAGATTTTGCATTTTCTGCTGTAATATTTGCTGTATTCTCCTTGATGAAGATGATACCTGATTCAACTGCTGTATATCCTTCGGGAATTACAGGAACTGATGTGAATCTTGCCTTGCCGTTGTACAGTGAGGGCTCGGAGAAATCTACCTTGCCGCCTGCTGCTGCAATTGTAAGATCGCTTACCTTAGCTGATTTAGCCTCTGAATACTTTGTAACAGCTGTGCCGTTTACATCAATGGTGATGTATCCCATTGCCCAGATGGTCTGATCGTTTACCGCAGAGATGTTGAGGACCTTTGTGTTTGCAGCTTCATTGGCAGCCTTCTTTGTGCCTGAAGCAATAAGGACAGATTTTGCATTTTCTGCTGTAATATCAGCTGTGTTTTCCTTAATGAAGATTATACCTGATTCGATCGCATTGCAGCCCTCGGGGAATACAGGCTTTGAAGAGAAGCTTGCCTTGCCGTTGTTGAGAACTGCATCGCTGAGTTCAGCTCTTACACTGTCATCAGCTGCAACAAGTGCGCTTACCTTTGCTGTTTTTGGCTCGGTATATACAGTTGCCTGAACACCGTCCTTTTCAACTACGATATAACCCATAGCCCAGATTGGCTGATCGCCTACAGGAGAGATATTGAGGACCTTATTGTATGTTGCAACAGTTGCTGATTTCTTTGTACCGTTTGAAATAAGTGCGCTTTTAGCATTTGCTTCTGTGATATTTGCTGTGTTTTCCTTAAGGAAGATGATACCTGACTCAACAGCTGTATATCCTTCGGGTACCTCAGGTGTTGTAGTAAATCTTGCCTTACCGTTGTAGAGAACTGCATCAGAAAGCGAGATAGCATTATTCAGTGAATTATCTTCCGTAACTGTCCACTCTGTTGAGATATAGCCATTGTAATTGCCTGCGCCTACGATCTCAACGAGATAAGTGCCGGGGAGCTTTGTACGTGCAGCATATGCATAGTAATCGCGTACATTCTTTACTTCCTTGTCAAGCTCTTCATCGTATACTGTTTCATCCTCTGTGCCTTCAACGAGGACCTTGTCGCCGTCGGTAACTGTGAGCTGAGGAGCGTATGTCCAGTCATCATCATTTGCGATAATGGAAGGATTCTCGGCAAGAGCGACCTTTATATCCGATGCATTGAATGGCCTGGGAAGTATAGATACCATGTCTGAATTTAATAATTCATTGTTATTGTATACTTCGATAGAGTAACTGCCTGCGTCAGAAGGAGCAGCTTCCAGGTATTCGCCCCAGTCTACATCAAAATACTTGATCGAGTAATTGTCATCAGCATCGAAATCAGCTGTATTTATCTCGAACATATCTGTGATATCAGTACCATCGTATATTTTTGAGCTCTTGATTATCTCGATATAGCCCTTTTCCTTGCTGATAGACCAGTCCTTGGAAACAAAGCCTGTGTAGTTGCCCTTGCCCCAGATCTGGATCGTGTAATCGCCGACAGCGCGTCTTCTTGCGTCACCGCCAAGCTGGTAGTCCCTGTCCATTTCAAATGTGTTGCCTACTGCATCGGATGCAATGATGGCAGGAGTATGGAACTCTCTGTCATAGATGAATTCTTTGCCGTCAAGATTGATGTTAAGCTCTGTGATATCCTTGGGAAGTACGGTATATACGGGGCTGTCTGCAGCAATAGTGAAGTTGTAGTTCTGGAAATCGCCGCCGTTGGTAAGAACATAAGAATATGTTCCTGCATTGCTGAACTGATCAAATTCGATGTTTCCTTCTTCATTGCTGAGACCGAACTCAATGTCGAAATCTTCGTTGATATCAGCAGCGATAACGCCTCTGTTTCCGTTTTCAGCCTCGATGCTGTACTCGATATCCTCTGCCTCCTCGCCGTAAACCTTTGACTGATTGCCGGCAGGAGTTACATAAGCGTCACGCTTGGTGATAGCACACTCAAAGTCCTGAGCGTATTCATAATCCATTTCGGCATTGTACAACGAGAGCTTACCGAAAATAGTATTGCCTGCATTTACCTCGTCGTCATACCATGAGATTTCCTTCTCCGTATCTGCCGAAGCAAGAACGCTGGTTATCTTAGCGTTGTTCTCATCGTCAAGACCCTCTGCGGCAGCAATTGTGATCTCGCTGAGCACGGGCTTATTGCCGTCATATATGTGGCTTGCCGAGATATTCAGAAGATCGTCGCTGATCTCTGCGCCCCTCACAAGAACAACGTTTCTTGCGATAGCGGGATTTTTGAGTCTTAATATGTACTGGAACTTATACTCTTTATCGTTTATGACAATGTCTTTCTTTGCCAGACGAAGTGTTGCGTCATCTGCACTTGTTCTGACGCCGTTTGCATAATTCTCGTTTCCGAATGCAAGGGGATAGTTAGAATAGATAGTGCACTCGCCGTCAAACCAGTATGTACCGTTTACGTCATATGCAGTTGAAGTTGTTGCGGAAGCTCCCACAAATGCAAAATCATTGGCAAGCTTGTTATCGCTGTTAAGAACTCCGTCGATAGTTAAAAGTGAATGGAGAGTATCCTCGTGATAATCGCACTTCACACATTTCTTGACGAATCTGATATATGCTGTATCGATTCCTCTTGCAGAATCTCTTTGGTTTATATAGCTGGTGTCTTTGGTGTATTCAGCTTTAAGGCTGTATGTACCTGCTGAAAGCTCAAGAATGCCGTCTGCACCGTTTCCTGCCTTGTTTAAATAAACAGTGTATTCATTCTCATTGTCCTTTTTGGCAGAAATGGTCAGTGTATCCTTATCTGTCTGTGAGGAAACCATATAGTATACAAGCAGGGTAGAACCGTTGGGAACTGTTACGTTCCACTCTCTTGCTGCTGTGGATGAAGTTTTCTCCATGTTATTGGCTTTCCATGAGCCCTTGAGTTTTAAATCAGAAGATGTTGACTGATTGAATGTGTACTGAGTGTTGGCATCTACAGCCTCAACGATGATATCGCCGAGAGTATGCTGTTCTGCATCACCGCCGTTAACGGGTGAATGTGTTCCGTCCCCGTTGTTGATATAGCCGTCATCGGCTATCTCGATCTCGTTTACGGCCATGAGCTCGCCTGCTGCCTGTGCAACAATATTTGCAGGCAGCGAATAAGCCGCAACTGTGAGAACTGCGAGAGCGCCGGCGGCAGCTCTCTTGAATGAATGATCTCTCTTTTTTTCCATTTCTCTTTTTCCTCCTAATAAAAATATGATTGGCTTTCTGCCGTGACACCATCTGCATATCATCATCATAGAGTCGTTTGCCGCGGCAGATATAAAAAACGTACCAATAGGCAGAATTAACCTGTTAGTACGTTATTAAATACGTATTGACCTGTAAAAGGGCGGAATTACATACTGTTTCATTGCGATTCTTTCCGGAGAGAAAGTATACAGCCTTCATAATAAGATCCCCCTCTGTTTACAGCCTTTTAATAATAGAAGAAATTAAAGTAATTATACCATAATAATTGTAAAAAGTCATTGGAGCAAATTCATATTTCACATAATATTAATAATTATCGTTAAAAGGGACAAATATCAACAAGCGATTTCGTACAGTTCTACACTAATTTGCGGTGCTAATCTTATTAAAATTATACAAAATGTGACTTTGCTGTATTATAATACTGCTTGTTATTGTTTGGCCTGAGTGTTTGATCTGCGGTCCAAAGGCTTGATTTTGCGTCTGAGTACTTGTATAATGATAATAAAAAGGCGTATTTTGATAATGGGAGAGATATTTTATGCGCAAAAATCTGAAAAAAAACTGCGTAATTACAATAATACATAATAAAAATGCCGGGATCGTAAAGATTCCGGCATTTTTTCCCCTGAAATAAGATCACTTTTCTCCGAGCTGAGTTGCTGCACCGATAAATAGCGGTACATTGTTTTTATCAACTATCATGTATACGAATGGTCTGTCAAGATAAATGAAGACTTCCTTTTTCGGATCCGGCATAGCGCCGCCGCCGTACAATCCCACAGATGTTACGGCTGCTGCCTTTGTACCCTTTTCATTCAGCTCGATCTTTGTCTTGTGGAGCACCTTGTCTATCCACAGGCTCTGAGCTCCCTCTGCGGAAAGATCGTTTATCTTCGAGAAATCTGCTGTTCTGCCAAAGGCTGATGACATGCCCATATCCTTGAGGATGTCGTTGAGAGTCTTCTCGTATTCATACTCAAACTTGGGTATCATTGTAAAAAGGTCTACAGACTCGGGGTCTGCACATTCCTTGAGCCCGTTAAAGAGCTTCTCTGCGTCAAGGTTATTTATATATTCAACTATATCATTATCCCGCGGAAGTATTCCTACAAAACTGTAATTGCCGCCTGCATAAGGCTTCTTGAAGGCGTCTGCGTCGCCAAGATCAAAGTATTCGTTCTCCTTGCTGCAAAGCGACTTTATCATGCGTTTTTCACCATTGATATCTGTAAAAGTATCATTGTTTGCATGAGTGTATGGCTGCTGCCAGTCTGCCTCGAAATAGAGAGTATTAAGGAGCATCATGAGCATTTCCTTTTCATCGGTAGGTTCAAGGTCTCCGTTTTTGAGGACAGACGGTATCATGCCGTTTGTATTTCTGTTTACCCAGTCGTTTATATCCGTGACTGTGGTATTGTCGAACGGAGCCTTATACAGCTCTGCTCCGTAGTACTTTTTGTTCTGTTCAAGGAAGTCTTCGTAAACCCTGAATGAAGGCTTGTCCTTGAACCATATTGAATCGGCGATGTATATCTTTTCCTTTTCGTTGTCCGGTAGCTTGCTGAGGTAATAAGCCATATACTCGTTTATCTGATCAAGAGTAAGGCCGTTTCCGAGCACTTTCTCCATTTCCGCGCGTGTCTTGCCGTCGGCGCCGTTAGCGGTCATTGCAAGGGCTGCCGAAACGGACATGGGAGAAATGAGCAGGTTTTCCTCGCCTGTTTTGGTGGGAGCAAAGCTCTTTTTCAGAAGTCCGATACCGAGATTCATCTCTGCGGCTGCAAATTCCTCATCGACAGTCTTTCCCTCCGATGACTGTACGTTTACCTTGTCATCAAGGCGGACCGTGCTCATTGAGGACGGGATATCGATAGTTGCGGACTTTTTGTTTAGCAGCTTTTTCTGTATGGTCTGTGCATCGCCGACTGTAAGTCCGTCGCCGTCGAAGTCTCCGTTTTCCTTGCCCTGAGCTGTGAGGTGATTTTCGGCTGTACCGTTTTCACCGTATTTGTTGGGATTTGCAAGAGCCTGCATGATGAGCACTGCGTCTGACATATCCACTTCGCCGTCGCAGTTTACGTCGCCCTTTAGCGATGAAACTTCGTCGGCGGGAAGATCACCTGTTATGATTGCATTTGTGCTTTCAAGCTCGATGATCTGATAGCAGGGGCTGAGCTGCGCATAGTTCAGTCCGGCAGCTATGAGCATATTGCTTGTGTCAGCGTTCGTTGAATTGTGAGGATAAAGACCGAAACTCAGATATCTTCTGTATATCCTGCTGCCGTCATTGGTTTCTTCGGCCACGATCTTCCAGCCGTGATCGTTTGCCAGCCATACTTCATTGTTCGGCACACCGACCGAGTTGGCAATGTAATATACCTGCTCTGTGATACAGCCGTCATCCTTTACCAGTTCTTCAAGATCTGCGGATTCGTTAAGGATTGTTTTTCCCTCTGAGTTTACAAAAGTCGCTTCGGGCTTGAGAACGATCATTATAGAGCATTCTTCAAGCGCCTTTGCAACCTTTTCTTTAGTCCATACAGAGTATTTCTTTTCATCTGTCATGCCTTTTGCGGCAAAAAGAGCAGATATTTCCTCTTCTGACATTTTTTTCATATCGTCAAAGGAATACTCTTTTTCCGCTTTCTCGGGCACAGCGGTCATATTTACAGTGACTTCGTTTTCGCTGTCAGCATTGTCTGCGTTTGCGGAGGACAGCGCAGACGAGGAGGCTGTCATTACTGCTGCCATTAGTGCGGCAATGATACGTTTGCTTTTTCTCATAAAAATCATCCTTCCATAAATTATTCTGCCTGGGGTACAGTATTCATTATATTATACAGATCTGCATTTGGTTTGTAATACAGATAATACCCGTCATTTCCCTCAAATTTTATGGCAACGGCGCTTGTGTCGGTGATGCCGATTACGCTGTACACATCTGCCCCGCATTTCATTTCCTGTCCCTCTATCATCTGACAGCCGAGCATTTCTGCGCTGTCTATCCACTCTCCCGCATAGTCGGGCGTGATGGGATACAGGCTGGTATAGACGCGGTCGTATCCGTAGATATAGGCATAGCAGTACTTTTCGTTTATGGGGAGCTGCTTCCACTGTTCCTCGCTGCTGTTTTCACTGCCTGCCTTGACACCGCTGCCTGTACCTCCGCTGTCGCCTTCACCGAATCCGCCTTCACCGAATCCACCGCAATCGAATCCGCCACCGCCGCCATAGCCGCCGAAGCCGCTTCCTTCGCCGCTATAGCCGCCGTGGTCCCAGTCTCCGCCTTCGTTACCGTTCCCATTGCCGCTGCCGCCTCCTGCAATAATGGGACCCGCAGTTATCTCCTGCGTTGTGACAGTGGTAGTGACTGCCTCCACTGTCGTGGTCACGGTAACACCGGGCGCTGCTGCTGTGGTACGCACAGTCGTGACGGCTGCCGCAGTTGCAGCATAGGTCGTTTTTGTACTGGTCTGTTCAGTTGCTGCCGCAACATCTGTTGCAGTGACAGATGTTGCAGATACAGTTGTTCCCGCAGTGGTTTTTACAGCCTGGGTCAGTGTTGTGACTGCTTCTTCCGTGCTCTGCGGAACTGTTGTGACAACTGAGACCGTAACGCCTGTTATAACGCCGTCGTCAGTTGTCAGGTCAGTGGGCTTTCTGTAATTCTTCACAGCTGCAAGGCATATCACAACTGCGCCGCAAATACCTACAGCGGCAGGAATAACACGCATTGCCGCCGCTTTTCTGCGCTTGACCTTTCTGTCGTGTTCGTTTCGGACTTCAAGTATGTATTGAGCTGTTTCTTCATAAGTTTTCATAGCTGAAGCCCTCCTTTTCGAGTTCTGTTCTGAGTGCTTTCCTTGCATTATAAAGGAGATTCTTTATCTGTTTGACCGATCTGCCTGTTATTCTTGCGGTTTCCTCATTGCTGAAGTCTTCAAAATAGGTCAGATACAGCACCTGCTGATAGTCTTCTTTAAGCCTGCATATCGCATGACGAAGATTTATCCTCTGCTCAGTCACGAGGTAACTTCGCTCAAGGTCAGCCTCATCTGCTATTTCAATGCATTCGTTCAGTGATACGTGTTTGCGTCTGAGCAAACGTCTTTTATGATCAACGGCAATATTTCTGCCGATAGTATAAAGCCATGTCTTGAAAGAGCTTTTGCCGTTGAATTTCGGCTTTTTAATGGCAAGCTTTATAAATGTATCCTGCATACAGTCCTCAGCAGAACCGATATCGTCGGTATAGCTGCGGAGGTAAAGCATAAGACCGTCTCGGAATTCGCGGACGATCTCGACCATACCACTGTCATCACCTGCAAGGAAACGGCGGTAGCTACTTTCACCGTTATCCATTGTTCTGGCTCCTTTCGCGTCTGATCACGAGCTCTTTACTTATTAGACGTAACGAGAGCGGGAAAAGACTAAGTGATTTTTTATGTTAAAATAAAAAAATATATAATTCTTTTGGTTTCTTTATTATAATCTATCATTTAATGTATGTATTGTCAATGGATAAAAATCAAAAAAGCCACAGTACCTTGGGTACTGTGGCAGTATTACTTTGATTGTCAGGCAGTGGATGTTGCTTCTCCGGTGTCTGAGCCTGTATTTTTTCGTTCCAGGAAGCATGCTGCGGCAGTCGCAAGCATCATCAGGATACATAGGACTAATCCGAATTTGGTGTCCACGTCCAAGTATTTGGCATAATTGTCGGGAATATCCGAGAAGCCGTAGTAACTGCGGAATGTGATCCTGAACAGCAGAAGCAGGAGGGCAGATGCACCGCTTATCATTGAAGCAAGCTTGAGATTCTTCTTGTAGAAGAGGAACACAGCAGTTGCAACTCCGCCTGCAAAAGCAAGCAGCAGGAAGATATTAGCTTTCTGATCCTTATCTGATTGTTCTGTGAGCTTGTCATCATCCTTGTCAATGTTGAGCATGAGACGGAATCCCGAATAACTTTCGGTCATGGATTTCTCCTGTGTGCAGGATACCGAAACGAACGGCAGGAAGAATGCTACCAGAGCAACGAGGATACACACCTTTGCTATCAGCGTAAGGGGAAGTCCCGCAGTCTTTTCGGCAGCTATACTGGTCACAGAGTCTGCTATCTCCTTGACTGATGAGCCGTTCAGGGCTGTCTGAGAGGCAGCCTTGTTGGTCAGATCGCCTCCGCAGGACGGACATTTCTCAGAACCATCGGGGATCTGAGTTCCGCAATGTTTGCAAAACATAATATAAACCTCCTTTTCAATACCGCAAAGCTGCAGCATTATCCATTATATCACACTGCAATCTGTTTTTCAAGTCTCCGGCACAGCTTCTATCCTCCGGCTGAGGTCAAAGCTGCCTGAGGCGCACCTCAGCACATCGCCGTCCTTTACGGCATCAAACTGAACGCTCTGCCCGTTGGAGGTGTAAAGCACGATATCGAACGTCTTCGGCATTACCGTTACTATCGTTACCTCCTCAGTCGTGAGGTCATCTCCCGTATCGCCCAGCGCCATGAGGTAGTAGTTCACGTCTGAGCGCATACACAGCGTTTCAAGTCCGTCTTCAAGCTTCTGCTCCTCATAGGTATAGTGGGCCGCAGGAGTATCGTCATAAAGCTCGATGTAGTCGATGGTGAAGTGCTCCAAGAAGTGTATCCCCACATTGTCCGGCGCGTATATTTGCCAGCCGCTGTCGCATTCAGTGACCTCTTCAGAAGACACCGCCCTGTCAAAATTCCTATACCGGCGGTCAAGCGTGTCATAGTGCTGCTGCCAGTGGAGGTTGATGCAGTCCGCACTCAGGCTCGAAAGCACCGTTACGGCTCCGGTAAAGGTTATGAACAGCGTCCTGAGATTCCGTCCATTCGTAGTCCTGTAGAGAGTGCAGCAGAGTATGCATAGGAAGACGCAGAGAAAGAGATAGCTGTAGAAAGACGGGACGTACTGTGTGGCGTGGCGGCGGAATTCGTCCGTGTGCTGCGTGGAAAAGGCTATCAGGAGTGTCGGGATGAATACAGCCGTCCCCATGATGCACAGTTCGCCTCTGAACTTCATCTTCTTTGAGCATTTCACCGTGACCGTACATACTGACGCCGCGGTCAAAAGTGCCTTTACTGCGCCGATGAGATTCGTTTCTCCGATGAGAGCCCTTGCGGTCATTCCTTCCCCGACAGCAAGGAATACCGACTGCAAAAGCGGAAAGAGCGAAAACGAATATGTCACAAGTACTTTGAGACTGAGAAAAGGCTCATACGGATAGAAAGATATCCCTGCATACGAAGGCGGATAGAAGTGCTGCCACAGGAGGTATACGGCTGTATACGCGCATGCTGCGGCGAAAAGCGGCAGTATCTGCCTCAGCACTCCTTTCGCCAACTCAGGAAAGCTGAGGCCGCTGCGCTTCGTTCGCAGGGCGGCTGCAAGGGCAAATACTATAAGGAAGGGCAGGAAGGCTTCGTATATCATGCAGGCGGCAAGGAAAAGTAGAGTGCTGAACACGGTATGCCGCCTCTTCCGGATCTCCGGAGGGATCATGAAGAAGTAAAGGGAGAGGAAGATAAGTCCTATTGGTATCTGGTGGCAGAATGCGTAGGAGATGATGACATTGTGCGCAGGTGAAATATTTGCGAAGGATACCGCCGCCGTTCCGCACATCCACGCAAGCCGGCGGTCGATATGCCTCGACACGAAGAGCATCATCGCCCATATGTCAAAGAGGAAGGAGGAAAACTGGACGAGCTTGTAGAACCATACCTTGTTGAGTATGAACGGGAAGCCAAGAAGAAGGTGGTTCCAGAGATGGGATATCCTCCCCTGCTTTGCGGAGTGAAGGGCGTTTGCAAGCAGTTCATGGCTGCGTACCAGGGTATAGTTCCGCATATCGTCGTGAACTGCGAAGATTATCGGGTAGATGCGTGCAAAGAGGCACAGCGCGGAAACAATGAAGGCTACGGCGCACAGAAGCTCTGTGCGGCTGAATCTGAATGAGACTTTTTTCATGGCTTCTCCTTAAAAAACATGATAACACATTTTACCATATTATCACATTCCTGTCAAGAAGTATGCACAAAAAAGTTGCAAAAAGCAAAAAAGTTTTTTATTATATGTACATGGACGGCATAGATTATGTGTTTGCATCTGCCTGTTTAACGAAAAGTTTTTTTACTGTTTCCGTAACTGCGCTGAAATTGAGCACCGCTATTACAGCGGCGATTGGCAGCTCATACAGCCACCAGCCATTGAAATTGAATATTATGGGTAAGCTCATAAGGAACAGCAGCGAGGTGTTCAGTATCGTTTTGCGTACGGAGAATCTGAATGGCACATAGCGCCGCGCGTCGATCATTCGTATGCAGTAGCAGAGAAGATAGCTCAGGAATGTTGCAAAGGCTGCTCCCTGTATGCCAAATAGCGGGATAAGCGAAAGATTAAGGATTATATTTGCGGCAGCTACTGCAAAAATGGTATAAAATGCGTTTTTTGTATGTTTTGTGGCTGTATATATGCCCGCAAGGAAGAGATTGAGACAGGTGAACACAGCTGCGGCTATAAGCAGCGGAGTGTAGGTATATGCGGTTTTGTATTGAGGGTAGGAGCTGTAATTGATAAGTACTGCCGAAACAAGCTTTATCATAAGGATAAGTCCGGCGGAGACGATGAACAGAAGGGATTCGTATACGGAATATACCTTTTCATAGAAGCTGCTGCGGTCGGCTGAATCATTTTCGGCTATGGCCGACATATTCCAAGCCTGTATGAATATGGTGGAGAGCATGGATATCAGATTCGGTATTTTTGTAGCCGCACCGTAGATACCTGCGGCGTCTTTTCCAAGCTCAAATCTGCTGCTGTGCATATTTCCTATGAATATCTGGTCTGAAAAGCCGGTAAATGTCCATATCACAGCCGTTGG
>JAEEGL010821109.1_pt1 | contig 65479 bp, 42 predicted proteins | sample 9134231 | NCBI WGS metagenome assembly JAEEGL01 (sample SAMN16246548, study PRJNA631951) | gut metagenome | biome: gut microbiome; feature: rumen; material: fiber-attached | host: Bos | place: Iran: Karaj | collected 2018-10
GGCCAGGGCTTCCGCCGCCTCAACGCCATGCAGCGGCAGGCCGTGGAGTACGCCTGCAACTACGGCTTCAGCATCCTGACCGGCGGCCCCGGCGTCGGCAAGACCACCGTGGTCAGCCAAATCGCGGCGGCAGCCGCCCAAAGCGGCAAGACCATCTATCTGGCCGCCCCCACGGGCCGCGCCGCCAAACGCCTTTCGGAGGCCACGGGGCAGGAGGCCACCACCATCCACCGCCTGCTGAAATGGGACCCCATGGCCCGCGCCTTCGTCTACGGCCCCGACCGCCATCTGCCCTGCGACGTGCTCGTGGTGGACGAGGCCTCCATGCTGGACACCCTGCTGGCCGCCAGCCTCTTCCAGGCCGTGGAGCCAGGCACCCATCTGGTTCTCGTGGGCGACAAGGACCAGCTGCCCTCCGTAGGCCCCGGAGCCGTCCTCCACGATCTCATCGCCTCCGGCCTGCTTCCCGTCACCTGCCTCACGGAAATCTACCGTCAGGCGGGAAACAGCCGCATCATCCCCAACGCCCACGCCGTCAATCGTGGCCGCCTGCCGGACATCCAGCCCGTCCCCCCCACCGTCAAAGCCGATTTCTACTGGCAGGAGCAGGACGATCCCGTCGCCGCCGCCCGCGTCATCCAGCGGCTCGTCTGCGAACGCATCCCCCAAGTCTTTCATTTCGACCCTCTGGAGGACGTCCAGGTCCTCACCCCCATGCGGAAGGGAGACTGCGGCGCCATCGCCCTCAACGCCATGCTCCAGAACGCCCTCAACCCCGATGACCCCGCCCGCAACGCCTTCGCCATCGGCGACCGCGTCTTCCGCGAGGGCGACAAGGTCATGCAGACCGCCAACAACTATGACAAAGGCGTCTTCAACGGCGAAACCGGTCGCATCCTCCTCGTGGACAACGCCGCCAAACGCTTCTCCGTCAAATTTGACATCGGCGTCGTGGATTACACGCTGCAGGAGGCGGAGGAGCTCATCCACGCCTACGCCATCACCGTCCACAAGTCGCAGGGCAGCGAGTTTCCCGTCGTCGTCATGCCCTTGCTTTCCCAACATTATATCATGTTGCAGCGCAATCTGTTATACACAGGTATGACCCGCGCCAGAAAGCTGCTCATTCTGGTGGGCTCACGTCGCGCCCTCTCCATCGCCGTCGCCAACGACCGCCCCATGCAGCGAAAGACCTTCCTCGTCCAACGGCTGCAAACCATTCTCGGCTAGAAGTTGGAAGGGGGTTGATAATTGGGAATTAGGAATTAGAAATTAGAAATTAGAAATTAGGGATTAGGGATTTTACTAGAGCTTCTAGAGCTTGACTAGAGAGCTTCCAGCGTCCCTGACCCCTCCCGCAAAATTCCCAATCCCCAAAAAATTGCCCCAAAACCAACTTTTTTGCACTTTTTTTCTCATTGGCTCTTTGATTTTTCAAAAACTTTAGTAAAATTATAATAAGGTTAGCAGAAAACTGCCTTTCCGCCAAAAAGGCGAAAGGGCGGCTTCCGCGACCCGCAATATTGTCAACAACAAAACCATGATATAGAAATGACAGGAAGTCTCATGAAATTCTTGGCCACAATAACGGCGGCGATTCTTGCCTTCCCCTGGCTTGCCTTCGCACAGGATCTCAATCTGGAGGAGGCGGCGGAATACGGCAGCAAGGCCGCCCAGCGGGCGACTGCGGCGGCGGCGGCGCAGGCGGCCGCCAATGACTTGACGCCCCAGTTCTCCCCCAACGGACGACGCATCAAAGTCGGCGCCTACACCATTGAGAACCGCTGGCTGCCCATCCGCAAGATTCAGCCGGGGGACAAGGTCTTCTGGCGGGAGTTCATGCACGGCCAGAGCGACGCGGAGACCATGCCCGTCCTCTGGAGCCAGCTGACCGCCTCCAAAGAGGCGCTGGATCCCTACACGCCGGCGGTCCTGCCCCTTTCCACCACGCTGAAATACTCCGAATTCCCGCCGCTGGCCCTCAACGGTGGCCAGGAGCTTCTGTTGGACAAGCCGCTTTTCTCCGCCTCGGAGCTTCGGACCATGCGCGGAGAGATCGTCCGCATCTTCGTGTGGATTCAGGGAGACAGCACGGGCATCGGCCAAGACCTTTGGAGCGGCGCCCCCTCCCTCACGCTGCTGCTGAAGGACAACGCCGGCGAAATCGTCGAATCCTACGAGCCCTTCTTCAAGACCCGCGGCAGCTTCCCCTGGTTCTGCTATCACATCGACGCGCGGATTCCGCTGTCGCTGGCGCTGGAGAGCGGCAATGCCCCCGCCGTCAGCACCGATGAGGACAAGGCGCTGCAGGATTTTGCGGCGGCCTTCACAGGCACCCGCCAGGAGAGCGTCGGCAAGGCCACCACGCCGGGTCTCTATGTCAAACTGGCCAACCCCGCCTCCGGCAAGGCTCTCTTCTCCACTTTGTCCTATCGAATGCTCCGCCGCGGCGAATCCCTTCTGGACGGACGGGAAGTCGACGAGATCACCGACCCCCAGACCGGCTCCCGCGCCCCCAATCCGGACTATGACGAACTCGCCATGCACCTCTATTATGGTCTGAGCGGCAAGCAGCCCTGGGGCTTCGTCCATGGAACCCGCACGTTGACGGACATGGCCAGCACCGCCGCCCTCAACGAGTATCTGGAGAGCGCGAAGGACGATTGGGGCCAGATGCTCTACGGCGTCCCCTTCCTCGGCTATCTCTGCAACGCCGGCCAGACCCTCCAGAAGACCAATGCCTTCGAGAACGGCTGGACCACCTCCCTGCGGCAGGCCCTCCAGGCCATGCAGGATCCCCGCAGCGGTTTCTGGGGACCCGGCAGACAGAACAACCTCTTCTGCACCCAGCGGATTCTGGCCAACGCCTTCCAGCCCACCGCCATCGTCCGCGCCGACCGCCCCGTCCAGCCCACGCCATGGAGCAGCCTGGAAGGCGCCGCCGCCCCTAACGCGGAAACCATTGTGGGCACCCTGCTCAGGAACCAGATCACCGCCCGCAACGGCCGTCCCGGCGGATGGTCTAACTTCATGTTCTACAAGGAGTTGAACAAACAGGCCAGCGCCGATCTCCATGCCACCACCGCCGCCGTCGAGATTCTTCGCATCCTCCGAGGCCAAGTGTCCCCCTCCACCCAGGACGCCATTGACACCGCCATTAACAACGCATGGGACTATGTTGTGCACAACCTGTTGCTGCGCAATGGGTTATGGCTCCAGAACGCCGCTGACACCCGCGCCTCGTCCCCCGACTTCTTCTTCAATTTCATGGAACTGACCCCCTGGCTGGAATTCCGCCACACCTTGGGCGGCTCCCCCAAAGTCTCCACCAAACTGGCGGACAACGCCAACTACACCGTCGTGTGGACCAATCCCGACGAGGATTTCGTCTCCCTCCGCATCTTCGCCGCCCCCGCGGACACCAAGTCCTTCACCGCCAAACAACTGGTGGGCATCCTCCAGCCAGACGGCGCCTCCATCACCTCCATGGATCCGCTGCTGGCGGCCCGCGCCATCACCGCCGCCGCCGCCAAACGGTGGGAGATCACCCCCCGCAAGGCCGGCGCCTCCTATCTGGCCTCCAAACTGGCCCAGCTCCCCGCTCATGTGACCACCGCATCCCGAACCCTACGAATCACCATTGTCCCCCCCGCGGAAAGCACGACCAAACTTTTCTACGCCGCTGTAAATGCCTACGGCGAAATGACAGACGCCGCTCTTCTGCCCGATGCCCAATAGGAGATTTTTCGGATTCCTCCAAATATAGAACGCCTCTTTTTCGTCATATCCATTGAGATTACGTCGGCAGCGGCCAATCCCCCTGCCCATGAAGTCAACTTATCATCATGAAGGCAGATGTCATGCGTGACCTGAAACCAAAACACGTCCAACGGCGGCATCCATTCACACTCGTTGAACTGATGACGGTCATTGTCATTGCCGCCATCGTTCTGGGCTTCTCCGTGCCCGCGTTCCGCAAGATCATGAACGGCAATTCCGTGGACGCCGGCTCCCGCATGGTCTCCTCCCAGCTCATGCTCTGCCGCGGTGAGGCCGTCTCCAAACGCCGCTATGTCGCCCTCCTCCTGCCCGCCGACAATTTCAAGGCCGATGACGACGACGACAACATCTACGCCTACTCCTCCCTCCGCGCCGCCTTCGTCAAACCCGATACCTCTTCGAGCAACAAGTTCCTCTTTGACGAATGGGTCCCCGGAACCGCCTGGGCCTTCCTCCCCACCGGCGCCGTCTGCGCGGAGGCCGACAATGACAGGGCCGAAGTGGACATCAACGACGACGGCATCGTCACCGCCGACACCTCTTGGGCGACTGACAATCCCAACGGCACCTATCTGGAAAACAACGTCAAAGACGACACCTTCTGCAAGGTATCCGACAACGGAGCCTCCCACAAGATGGTGGAGGGCAAAGACAACAGCAACATCCGCGCCATCGTCTTCAAACCCAACGGCCGCTGCCACATCAAGACCTATGTGACGGTCATGGAGGGCATCTTCCCCAAGACCGGCAATGACATTAAGGACCTCACCCGCGTCAACATGTTCAACTTCCATCTGATGGAGATTCCCAAATACACGGGACAGGTCCGCTACCTGTACTAGTCGTCCCCTTTCGAACCTCTCAACCCCATAGGCGGCGCAACCATGAAACGTCATCATCCCTTCAACTTAGTTGAGATTCTCATCGCGCTGGGCGTCACGGTCATTGGAATCTGCAGCATCATGGTGCTCTTCCCCATCGGCGCCAACGCCTCCAGCAACGCCGCCATGGAGACCTATGCCGCCAACGCGGCCGACCAGATGCTCAATTACCTTAAGTTCCAGATCACCGCCAGCGAAGACAACTGGAAGGACATGGTGGTCGGCAGCGACGCCACCAAAGGCGCCCTGAAGGAAATCGCTGATATCATCGATGACGATGACGATTTGACCTTCGACCAGTCCGATTTGAATGATGACGACAACTGGACTTATAAGAAGGAAACCAGCAAGCACGCCTATTTCAACCTGAAGGACATGAACGGCACCATCTACTCCTACTGCCCCTCCGCGGATACCAAAGCCAACAACCTCTTCCAGTTCATCAGCCATCGCAATGAGCTGGACAGCAGCGGCAACCCCGTCTATCTGGGCGATTCCGACTTCAAAAACGAGAAGATTGACTTCCGCGGCCTCCTCCAGGTCTGGAAGGAGCAAGTGGAAATACGACTTCCTGACGGCTCTCCCCAGCCGCCTCTTGACTACAAGTACTGCGTCAAGCTGAATGTCCGGGTTCTCTGGCCGGCGGAAATTCCTCCCAAAGCGAGGCAGAACGCCGTCTATTCGCTGGAAGTCTTCAATCCCTTCGTCGTCCGCAATTAGTTCATATAATCGTAAATATTTAAACCGCAGGAGTTTGCCTCATGCGCCATCTGACAAGCATAAAGAACCGGCCATACACCTTGGTGGAAGTCATGGTCGCATTGGCCGTGCTGGTTCTCATGATGAGCTTCCTCTTCCAGTTCGTCATCGGCGCCCAGCGCGTCTGGCATGGAAACACCCGCCGCACCAGTCTCTTCGAGAAGGCGCAGGTGGTCTTTGACGTGCTGGAGCAGGACCTGAAGGCCTCCCGCTTCTCCGCCGACGCGGGCCGCCAGATTCCCTTCTACCTGAACCAGAGCACCATGAGCAAGGACATGGGCAAGGACCTGGACGGCAACGACATCACCTCCAAAGTGACCAAAGAGCTCTATTTCGGCATGTGGACCGCCACGGACTCCGAAGGCAAGGAGGAGACTGGCGACCACGGCGAGACTCTGGCCGGCACTTATCCGGTCCTCTATTTCTTCACACAAGACGAGAGCTCCGATTACTATCGCAAATTCCGCAACACCCTCTACCGCTGCACGATCGATGACAATTCCTTCGCGGGAAGCTCCTTCGACAAAAATCTCATCTGGTACAGCTTCGGCTATGACAAGGACAATGCCTCCAACGACTATTACAAGTCCCTGATTCAGACCAACGACCCCCAAAATCCCTTCTACAACAACCTTGACGAATGCGATGTCATCGCGGACGGCATCCTCAACATCAACATAGAAGTGTTGCCCGCCACCACCGACCACTACTTCACGACCCGCCCCAAGGCCGTGCGGGTCTCCCTGACCCTCTACGACCCCGCCTCCGTGACTCGAACCACCGCCTCCATGTCCAGCGACCAGAAGGACGAAATCGAGAAGCAGAACATGAAGAAGATTCAGGAGACCTCCCGCTCCTTCTCCAAGATCATCTTCATCGACTAATATTGCAGAGCTTTCCAGCGGAAGGATGACTGCCATGAAAAACATCAAAAAGCGCTTTTCCAAAAAAGAACGGGGCTCCGCCCTGCTCCTGACCCTCGGCATCCTGTCCCTTGCCCTGATCATGGGCATGAGCTTTGCCTTCTCCGCCCGCACCAGCCAGAAGGCCGCTCAGGTCAATTCCGACCAGGTCAAGGCCAAGTTGTTGGCGGAGTCCGGTTTACAACGCGCCATGGCCTTTGTCGCCTCCTTCTGCGCCGACAATGGCATGCCCTATTATTTCTCCGACGACACGGACGATTTCATCTTCAAGCCTGATGAGACCGACCTAAATCTGGAAGGCTCCAAGACCTTCAAAGTCAGCAAAGACGATGGACTTGGAGACATCAACAACTTGAATTTCCGCCAGCGTCTGGCCACCGTCATTCAAGACACCCCGGAGGACGATGAGGATGAACGCAACTACATGGATCTTGCCTCTCTGGGCAATGGCAGTCTGCCCTATCTAAAGGATACGACACTCGCCCCCGCCTACCTTCCCGTGGAAACCGACGGCGACATCATCGGCCGCGTCGCCTTCGTGGTGGCGGACGAGACCAACAAGCTGAACATCAATGAGTTGCTCTCTCTGCGGCAGCGCAACGGCAAGATGAATCTCCCCTTCGTCAAGGGCGATGACGATTCCCTTCTGGCTGGCCGGATGGCGCAACTAAGCGAAGATTTTGTCACAGCCGACGGCGATTTCCTCTATGACATCACCTATGGCGCCTCTGACGACGCAACGGAAACGGACACCGCCGCCATCGGCAACACGGTCCGTCTGGGCCAGCATCCCCAGGAGATTCGCGTGAATGAGGACTATTTGACGTCCCTTCCCGAAGCCGCCACATCCGAAGGCACCACCGCCAATCCCGCCACCCGCATCCCCTGGTTCTCCTACGAACATCTCCGCAAACAGCTGTGGGATGACGACGCAGACTTGCAACCCGACACCTTCCGCTACACCTTCTTCTCCGGAGAGGATATCGAGGCCTATACAGACAAGAAGACGGACAGCGATGATGTCCCGAACATCTATCAGCGCTTCGATCTGACCGGCTTCGAATGGCGGCCCACCTCCATCACCGGCACGTTCTACACCGCCAGCGGCAATCCCGACCCCGACAAGAGCGGATGGCATCAAGGCGATGACAACGACGATAAAAAGACCCTTGTCGAAAAACTCATTGGAACGGAAAACCGCGCGGACTTCTATGAGGACCTGGACAAGGTTCCCGAAGAGCGGGAAGTTGCCGAGGCTCCTTTCCGCGACGACGATGGCTTCGGCATCCCATACCTCTATAAAATCGGTCAGGCCGAAAGCGCAGACGTGGCCAAGCAGATTGCCGCCTGTCTCGTGGACTACTCCGACGGCGATTCCCATGCCACCATCGATCCAGATTTCTCCCTTGCCAGCACCGCTCAGCCCAAATACTGCGGCAATGAAAAGGTCGCCTATTTCAACGAAGTCGGCCTGCAGTATGAAGTCATCAAGACCGCAGGCGACACGGACACTTCTCCGACCATGGATGTGGAACTGTACATCAAGCCCTATGTGGAAATGCTCGACCTCTACGATTCGGAAACGGGCGGCCAGATTGATATCCGCATTGACATGACCTTGAACCTCTACAGAGACGGCACGTTGGCCGACACCCAATCATGGACCTATTCGCAGGATGACATTGCACAGACCGCAGCAAATGAGCATTCCGTTGTCGATGGGTTCGCAAAGACAAAAATCTGCAGTGTAACCGCTCTCCCGCGCGAAGAAATTCCTGGAGCCACCGGAGACGATCCCACCACCTATGGCTATGGCAAATTCGGCTTCCAGATTAACGTGACCCGCATCGTCGCCATCCTCAAGAACTGTGCGGGAGGTACAGACGGACGCGCCAATGATGTCATGTACTGGGGCGGTTCCCATACCTTTAACATCGGCAATGTCCCCGCCGTCGGCGAGACTTCTGCAACGACGGACACCAATTTCATGCTCACGGACCAGGCCGTCCTCTGGACCTCTTGGGAGTCGAAGGACTGCCGCGCCAACCACCTGTCCGACTGCTGGGAAGCCCTTGCCATCAACTCCTCTGACTTTGAAGACGAGGCGGATCAGATTACCAGCAACACCTCTCTTGGTGCAGACAAAGCGGGCAGCCCAAACACGAATATTGTTGACATCAAATACGGGCCGGACAATGACATCCCCGATTTGGACGGCAACACCTATTCCTCCGCCTATATCCGCAACGCCCCCATGGAGTCCCTGTGGGAACTGGGCGCCATTCATCGCGGCAAAATCGGCTATATGCTGGACATCACGGGCTCCGACAAGGAAATTTTGGACCAGGTCAAGATCGGGCCGCTGAAATTCGTCCGCGGCAAGTTCAATCTCCATGCGGCCAATCCCGCCGCCCTTCATGACTTGTTTGCCGGAATCGGCATGGACACTGCCTACAACGGCGTGGACAAGGACGAAGACGATGACTTCTGCGCCCCCGCTGACTTGGAGTGGTTCATGGACCATTATTGCTCTCCCACCTTCAGCCGCGGCGACTATGCGGAATTCCTTGCCAAATATGCCAAAACCTGTAGCGCGGCCACCAAACGTCAAATTGAGGCGCTGGCCGGCCGCACCGTCGGTCTGCTGACCACCCGTCTGGAGGCCTTCTCCATCGTGGCGGAGGGACAGGCCCTCAAGGAGCTGGAGGACATTGAGGCCAGCGACTGGGATGACATCAAGACCACCATCGTGGCCCCCTTGAAATGGCAGTACAAGTTCGACGGCTCCACTTCCGAAACCAAGTATTTCACCATTCTCGGCAGCCAGCGCATTCTCGCCCATGTGGTGCGGGACACCTGGCTGAACGAATGGCAGACCGTCCAGGTCCGCCAGCTGGAGGACTAACTCTCTGATGCGCAGGAACTTGTTCATCATCGCCATTCTGCTTACTGCCCTGTGCGGCGCACAGGCGCAGGTGAGCGTGGCATTGCCTGCGCCAAACGCCCTGTCTCCTGCCCAAAAGCAGCACCTCCAGCTCTACATGACCAAACGAAAGGCCGTTGCCGCGAAGAACTACGACTTCACCAAAGGGCGTCCTCTGATTTACGCCCCCATCATTCAGGGCATTCAGACATCCGTCCAATGGTACAGCCAACAGGCCGAGGTCTGGCAGCAGAAGATGGACGAAGCCACCCAAGCCAGCAACGCGGCCCTTGCGCAGCAGAGCCAGAAGCTGGCCCAGGCCTATCTCTTCATGGAACAGACGGCGCAGCAGTTCCTTGACGCGGAGGAGGCGCAGAAATACGCCGACTCCAAAAAGGCGCTGACCGCCTACGTCAACGGCGAAAACGTCCTCATCCGCAACAAGGTCCCCTTCTTTCCACGGCAGTGGCTTACGGAGCTGGAAGCCTATAAGATCATGGATAAAATGAAGAAGGCCGGGGGGAAGCCTTCGCAGAAGAAATAACCCTCCACCTCGAGGCGCATCATGAAAAGAACATCCCATTTCACCTTGATTGAACTTTTGGCGGTCATCGGCATCATCGCCATTCTCGCGTCCATCACCGTGGGCGGCTTCAGCTATGCCAGTCGTCGCGCGGACTCGGCCAAGACTCAGGCCATCATGGAGGAGTTCACCATGGCGTTGGAGGCCTTCAAGCAGGACCGCGGCTACTACCCTGTCATGAAGACCGCTGGAGACGTCAACTTCCAAAACGATGCGTGGAAAACCTTCATGAAAGGCCATTCAAAGACGGAAAAGCCTTATATGCAAAATCTTACACCGGATGATGGCGATTTGGAGGACGCCTACGGCAAGGCCCTTCAGTACCAGTGCCCCGGCTCCCACAACAAGGAGAGCTTCGACCTGTGGTCCAAAGGCCCCGACAAACACAACGGCGACAAGAAGGACAGCTCCAGCGAGGCTGGCGACGGCGACGACATCTGCAACTGGAAACAGAACTGACTTTCCCCTATACCAATATATATTATATGACATACAATCCCTAATCAACGAAAAGGAAACAACCATGACTCAAAGAAAATTCACTCTGGTGGAATTGCTTATCGTCATCGGCATCATCGCCGTCCTTTCCGGCCTGCTGCTGCCCGTGGTGGGCAACGCCAGCAAGAAGGCGGAAATGGCGAAGGCGAAGTCCGAGATGACCACCCTGCTCAATGCCATCAAGCAGTACGAGAGCGCCTACGGCACCCTGCCCATTCCAAAGAAATTCAAAAGCGGCGCAAATGCGAAGAAGGCCATCGGCGGCGGCAATGCCGACGACTCAGATGACGCCAATCAGGCGTTCAAATGGCTCATCACCATCCTTCAGGCCGAAGACCCCGGTTCATCGCTTGCCAGTGACTTTGGCTCTTTGGAGGACACCAACCGCCGCAAGCAGAAGTTCCTGGACATCAGCGGCAACGAGCCCGGCCTCTACACCGACCCGTGGGACAAGAACTACTACATCCGCTTCGACGTGAACTACGACGGCAAGATTCCCGTCGACGGCAGCGACGGCGACGCGATTGACGGCCTCAAGAGCAGCGTCGACAATCTCTATTTCGATGTGGTCATCTGGTCGAAGGGGCCGGACAAGAAGTCGTCCTCTTCCACCGCCGGAGACAAAACCAACCAGGACAACATCTATTCCTTCAACACCCTCTGGTCCAACAACGACGGACACAGTGTCGCCAAATAAGCAAGGAGGTCACGCATGAAAACGAAACAATTCACCCTCGTCGAACTTCTGGTGGTCATTGGCATCATCGCCATTTTGGCCGGCATGATCATTCCGGTCGCTGGCCGCGCCATGGATCGGGCTGACGAAGCCTCCTGCTCCAACAACATGCGCCAGCTGGGCCAGGCGGAGTCCATGTTCGCCAACGACAACGGCAACTATCTTGTCCCCTCCTCCACCTATAAGAAGACCGGCGGCGACGACGGCAAGAACACCCCCTACTGGTTCGAGGCGCTGTTCCCCTATGTGAAGGAATGGGCCGTCTTCACCTGCCCCAACGCCGCCCGCACCATGAACGTATACGGCGACGTGGCCACCTCCTCCTACAAGGCCGGCATGGGCGACACCATCAAGCTGGGCTATGTGGCCAGCCTGAAAGTCCATCCCTCCGGCAAGCACGAGACCGGCAAAACCTACAAAGTCAAGCGCTATGATTTCGAGCGTCCCGCCCAGATCATCTCCTTCGCCCCCGGCGGCATGAAGACACCTGACTTCTACGGCATCGTCTCCGGCGACCTGGTGTCCCCTGAAAACTCCGAAGGCAATGACTCCTACTGCCAGCTGAAGCGCCATGGCCGCGTCCGCGCCAATTTCCTCTTCGTGGACGGACACGTGGAGAGCATCGACGGCGCCACCATGTGGACCAGCAAGAAGACCTCCGGCGGCAAGACCTACTACAAGTATTGGGATGACGAATACTGGCAATAGGCCACCTCCCGCCTTCCTTTAACTCTGCTCACGGGCCGTCGGCTCCCCGCCGATGGCCTTTTTCGCTTCTAACCTAGCCTGGCTCTAGATGCTCTAGAAAAATTCCTAATTCCTAATTCCTAATTTCCAACTGCCTATGCTTCCTCAAGACATGAATTTCAACACGCGGGTCCTCACGGAGGACGTGGACTTCTCCATCCCCCGGCTGGGCAAACCCACCATCGTCTCCTCCCAGCAGGACGTGATTTTCGTGGACGACAATGAGCGGATCAGCTATTTCGCCGATCCGCTCATCAACGAGGAGATCCGCCAATCCGGCAAGCCAATTCCCGCGTTCCTCGCCGCCGGCCCCCGCCGCATGCTGTATCACGACGCCGCCTGGTGCCGCGCCGCCATCGTCACCTGCGGCGGCCTCTGCCCCGGCCTCAACGACGTCATCAAGGCGTTGGTCAACACCCTCTTCTACACCTACGGCGTGGACTGCGTCTACGGCATCCGCTACGGCTACAGTGGCCTCGTAGGCGGCACCAACATCAAGCCCATCGAGCTCAACCCCGACGTCGTGGACTCCATCCACATCGCGGGCGGCAGCATTTTGGGCTCCTCCCGCGGCGAGCAGTCCACAGAGGAGATCATCAAGACCCTGGACCGCATGAAAATCAACATGCTGTTCACCATCGGCGGAGACGGCACCCAGCGGGGCGCCCATGAAATCGCCGTCGCCGCCATCAAGCGGGGCCTTCCGGTCAGCGTCGTCGGCATTCCGAAGACCATCGACAATGATTTGAACTGCATGGACAAGACCTTCGGCTTCGAGACCGCCGTGGAGATGGCCGCGCCCATCATCGGCTGCGCCCATAACGAGGCGAAAGGCGCCTTCAACGGCATCGGGCTGGTCCGCCTCATGGGACGGGACTCCGGCTTCATCGCCGCCTATGCCAGCCTCGCCAATTCCGTCGTCAACTTCTGCCTCATTCCCGAAGTCGAATTCGAGCTGGACGGCCCGCAGGGCTTCTTCAACGCGTTGGAGAAGCGACTGGCGGATAAACACCACGCCGTCATCGTCGTCGCAGAGGGTGCAGGTCAGAACTTGTTCAATAGCAATGACTTAACGAAAGATAAATCTGGCAACATCCTGCACAAGGACATCGGCGTCTTCCTGAAGGAGCGCATCGGCTCCTATCTGAAGGGGCGTGGCATCGAACACAGCATCAAGTACTTCGACCCCAGTTACATCATCCGCAGCGCCGCCGCCAGCGGCAACGACTCCATCTTCTGCCTCCATCTGGCGCAGCATGCCGTCCATGCCGCCATGGCAGGCATGACGGACATGGTGGTGGGCAACTGGCAGGGGTATTTCACCTACGTCCCCATCGCCCTCGCCACTGCCGCCCGACGCAAAATCGACCCCCGTGGCCAGCTGTGGCAAAGCGTTCTGCTGACCGCCCGCCAAAACCGCTACTGGAAATAGGATATCCCTCACATGAACCTCAACCCCATCCGGCCACTGCTTATGACCGCCATCGCAATCTCCTCTGCCGCAGAACTTTCCGCAAAAAAGCCTGACGCCCCTGTCACTCCCGCCAAAATCAAGGCCGTCAAATGGATCTCCCATCGCGGCGAATCCGCCGATGCCCCCGAAAACACCCTGCCCGCCTTCCAGCTCTCCCAAAAGCGCAAGACCGACGGCATGGAGACGGACATCCATCTGACCCGCGATGGCGTCCTCGTCTGCAGCCATGACAGCGACACCAAACGCATGTGCGGCATCCCCATGATCATCGAAAACGCCACCTTCGCCGAACTGCGCACCCTTCACCCCGCCGGAAAGCACCGCCTCTTCGCGGATGTGACCCTGCCCACCTTCGCCGAGGCTCTGGACACCATGAAATCCGACCGCACCTTCTATGTGGAAATCAAGGGAAGCAACCCCGCCATCATCGACGCCATGATGGAAGCCGTGGACAAATCCAAAGTCAAGCGGAAGCAAATCGTCATGATCGCCTTCGACGCGGAAATCGTCCGACTCTTCAAAGAGAAGTATCCCAAACAAAAGGCCTTGTGGCTCACGGGCCTGGATCCCAACCGCCCCGTCCATGAGTATTTCGACACCTTGAAGGCCATTCATGCGGATGGCATCGACGCCGACGGCAACCAGGCCGTCTTCACCAAACCCTTCGTGGACGCCCTCCATGACAAAGGCTACATCGCGGCCGTCTGGACCATCGACAACCCCGCGGACTGCGAGTACTTCATCAGCATCGGCGTGGACGCCATCACCTCCAACGTCGCCGCCCGCAACCGCGAGCTCCTTCTCTTCAAATACGGGAAGTGATTCATGGGGACGGAGTTCTTCGAAATCGTCAACGGCCAAGGGGACGTCATCGGCATCGCCCCGCGGGAATGCTGCCACGGCAACCCCGCCCTGCTCCACCGCACCGCCCATGTGGTCGTCATGGACGCGGATGGCCGCATCCTGCTGCAGAAACGGGCCATGGACAAGGACATCCAGCCGGGCAAGTGGGACACCTCCGTCGGCGGCCATCTCCGACCCGGAGAGGATTTTCTCCAGGCCGCCCGCCGCGAAGCAACGGAGGAGATCGGGCTTCCCGCCGACTGCGAGCTGAAGCACATCTTCGACCTTCCCATCCGCAATCCCATCGAGTCGGAGAACACCCGCGTCTTCCTCACCGTCTACGGCGGCCCCTTCCATGCGCAGGCGGAGGAACTTGACGAGCTGCGCTTCTGGACGTGGACGGAAATCCACGACGCCATGGGCAAGAACCTCTTCACGCCAAACTTGGAGCGGGAGCTGAAACTGCTCGAAAAGCAATTAGAAATTAGGAATTAGAAATTAGAAATTTTTCTAGAGTATCTAGAGCATCTAGTGCCTCTAGAGCATCTAGTGCCTCTGGAGCTTCTAGAACTAGACTAGGGAGAGAAGAGACCATGAGATACGTTTTGGCATGGCTTGCGTTGTTTTGGTGCGCCATGGCGATGGGTCAGACGAAAATCACCATCAGCCTGGACCATGGGGACGCCCTGTACACTTGCGGCGAGACCGCCGTCTTCAAAGTCAGCGTCATGGGCGACGAGGGGCCTCACAAAGAGGGAACCGCCTCTGTGCGGCTTTCCAACGACGGACTGACCACCCTCGCCACGCGGCAAGTGGATTTGGCCGCGGAGAATCCGTTCACGGTGGAGGGCACTCTGGAGAAGCCAGGCATCCTCAGCCTGGACGTGGAGGTGAAGGCGCAGCCCAAAACGCTCCATGCCGTCTACGGCGCCGCCTTCCAGCCGCTGGAGATTCGGCCAGGCGCCCCCGAGCCGGCGGATTTCATGGACTTCTGGACCACCGAAATCCAAAAGGCCCAGGCTCTTCCACAGGAGCCAGAACTTGTTCTCTCGCAACGACTTACAAATGACAAGGTGGACTGCTACAAAATCAGCTTCGCCGCGCCCGAGGGCCAGCGAATCTACGGCTTCCTGACCGTCCCCAAGGCGGAAGGCCGCTATCCCGCCATCGTCAACGTGCCCGGAGCCGGCCCCGGCGTGGTCAACGGCCTCATGATGGAGGATTTCGTCGGCCTGGTCATGAACGTCCACATCTATGATCCGGACATCCCCGGCAAGACCATCAAAGAAAGCTATCAGGATCTGGTCAAAGGCGGCGCCTACATGTTCAAAGGCATTCCCGACCGTGAAAAAACCTATTTTCACCACGGCATCATCGGCATCAACCGTGCGCTGAACTGGCTGGCCAACCATCCGAAAGTGGACGCCACGCGCATGGGCTATTTCGGAACCAGCCAAGGCGGCGCCTTCGGCTTCATCCTGAGCGGACTCAATCCCGACCGCTTCGCCGCTATCCTCTGCAACGTGCCCGCCCTGTGCGACCATCTGGGCTTCAGAGAGGGGCGTCAGGCGGGATGGCCCCAATTCTGCAGCCGCAACAAGGCCATTTCACAAATCGAAGACATGGTTCCCTACTACGACGCCGCCAATTTCGCGGGCCACATCGGCAAAGACGTGGTGGTCCACGTCATCGTGGGTCTGGCGGACCGGACCTGTTGCCCCTCCTCCGTCTACGCCGCCTACAATCGCATTCCAGCCCGCGACAAGCAGATTCTCAACGAAATCGGCATGGGCCACGAAGTCCGTCCCGCCTACCGCAAAGACATCTCCTGGCTGAAGGAGTTCCTCAGGAAGAAGCCCGAAGGCGGCGCTCCCAAACCTGCGGGAGATTGAGCATGGCAGAGTGGGTTGATGTCCATACGCATGTCCTTCACTCCAAAGTCGCGGCGAAGGTGTTGGCGCAGCTGGAGGCGCATTACCATCTTCGCCCCATGGGAAACGGCCAGGCGGAGCAATTGCTGCAGTGCATGGAGTGGTGCGACGTCTCGAAGGCCTTCGTCCACACCGCCGCCATCAGCGCGGAGCAGGTGAATCCCGCCAACCGATGGGCCGTCTCGCTGAAACGGTATCCCCAATTCGTCCCCTTCGGCACCATGCATCCGCAGCTCAAGGACTTCGAGTCGGAACTGGCGTGGCTGTTCGACCATGGCATCCGCGGCGTCAAGCTCCATCCGGACTATCAGGGCTTCCGGCTGGACGACCCCGCCCTGCTTCCCATCTTCGCCGCCATGGAGGGCTCCTTCACCGTCATGGTCCATGTGGGAGGCCTCCTGCCGCCGGAGCAGAGTCCCTCCTGCCCATGGAAACTGGCCGCCATCAAGCGCCGCTTCCCAAAACTGCAGCTCATCGCCGCCCATTTCGGCGGCTATCTGCATTGGCAGCATGTCGTCGAAGCCTATCGCGGGCTCGACATCCTGCTGGACACCTCCTCCACTCTCTTCACCATTCCACAACCGCTTCTCGAGGCCATCTTCCACGCCTTCCCGCGCCATAACTTCCTCTACGGCAGCGACTACCCCTTCTGGGAGCCGACCATGGAACGCAACTCTCTCCAGCGACGGCTCCATCTCAGCGACAGCGAGCTGGACGAAATCATGAGCGCGGGCTCCCGTCTCGGCCTTTATTGAAAACACGGCATCTACTGCATTAAACTCCACAAAACCCACGGAATAAACACCATTCAACCCCCAAATCAAGTCCACAAAACACACGGAATAAACAGAAAAGTCAAGCAGGCTTCAGTGCCTTCTGTGTCCTTCTGTGTCCTTCTGTGGACTGAATTCCTTCTGAATCGCTACAAAACACAATCACATCATGCAGACTTGGTCTTGGAACAACTTGCGCTTCGCCCTTCCCGATGACTGGGAGATGCTCCAGTTCTCACGGAATCCGGAGGCAGGCCGTTGCGCCTTCGCGGACCGCTATCAATACCGCTTCGAAATCAACTGGCAGGTCATCGGCGGACCGCCGGACTTTCAGCGCATGGTCGGCGACTATCAGGCCAAACTGGCCACCGACGGCGTCAAGGACCTGCGCCCCGTGCAACATGCGCCATGGTACGGCGTCTATGGCATGGACCACGATACGCCCGTCAGCCGCTACGGCGCCTTTTTCCCTTTGGGAAGCCTGCTGCTGGAAGTAGTCTTCCTCTTTCCCGTCGGCGACAAGCCGAACCATGCGCTTGAAGGCCGCCTGCTTGACCAGATTCAGGTCGTGGAGCCCGATGACAACGGGCTGCTCCGCTGGAAGGCCTTCGGACTGGACGCCCTGGTCTCCGCCGAACATCCGCTGGCTCTCTGTCAGGTCCACACGGCCCACGTCACCATGTCCTTCCATGACAAGGAAGGACATGTGCAGGAGACCATGGGCCGACATGGCATGGTCGACTGCTGGCTGGACATCCCCTTGGTCAATTGGCTGGATGCCCAAATTCCGCGAGATTATTCTATCATATTGCGGCAGAATGAAATAAATCATGGACACCAAGTCTTCCATGTGGTGGCGCGCCGACGCCGCCCCGTTCTGAAGGACTGGCTGTGGGGCACCCGCCATATGGAGGCCTACGCATGGATCTGCCCCGCGGACGGACGTCTCCGCTTCATGTCCCGCACCGCCCCCCAAAGCCCCAAACGCCCCCTGCCTCCCTTCCTGCTGTGCTGCTGCCCTGACCACGAGGTGAGCCTATGAGTGCCCCCGCCGCCAACGTCCGCTTCGATTGGCGCCCCATGCTCCGCGCCAAACCCGTGCACAACATCGCCGCCGAAATCCGCGACCGCGGCGACGGCATCATCACTGTCATCGTGAAGAACAAGAAGCCGGCCTACCAAGTCCCTCCCATCAGCTGGTTCGTCCCCTTCAACCCCAAACGGGAGTTCACGTTGGATCCCGTGGGCACTCAAGTCTGGAAGTGGTGCGACGGCGAAAACACCGTGGAGCGCATCGTGGAGCTGTTCATGGAACGCTATGGACTCACTTTCCACGAGGCCCGCACGGGCGTCACGGACTATCTCCGCACCTTGATGAAACGCGGCGTCATCGCCGCCATCATGGAGAATTAGGTACTTTTCTTGAGCTTCTAGAGCCAGGCTGGCTGAAAGAAACTGAAAGAAAGTGCAATTTTGCCAGAATCGACAGAAACGGCCCTTCTAGGGCCTCTTGCCAAAACAGGTATTAATATACCAGTTTGCACCTAAAACGCGACAGCGCGAACGCCAGGGGCATTAATGGGCATTCTTCGAAAATCCAGGGGCATTTTCACCCCCTTTCGGACGCGATTTTCGCCCTTTTTTCCGCGCGTTTCGGCCAGCTCCGTTATTTCATTTATTGCATTCTTTTTAATACCTTTAATGCAATATTGAGACCACACACGCCCCCTTTCCCAAAAGGGCGCGGGCCGAAAGACGCGGAACGCGGGACATGGGACTCGGTCATGTCCATCATGGAGGTTTGCACCAAATCCCGCAGTTTTTGCAAAAAAAGATTCGTCTGGCATTGAAAAAAAGGGGATTTTGCCTTATAGTACGGAATCTGTCTTTTCATCTCCATGATGGCGGTCAGTCCCGCCACGCGGGAAGGAATGCGACGACAACCCATCACACCTTTTATATATAATGGATTCAGAGTAACATGAAGACAATCTCCATAGCGGATCAGCCATGGCTGAGCATGAAGCGAACGGTCAGCATCACAGTGGACGGCATCCGCTACCGTCTGTTTCGGGCGTCGGTCACCGTCGCCGTCATTGTGGTCGCCGTCGCTTTTCTCATGAACATTTTGGCGGAGAGCCTCATCAAGCGGGCCGTGGCACAGAACACCCGCGAGCGCATCAGCAACTCCCGCATCATCTACGACTGGAGCGCCAAACTGACGGCCCCCGGCAGCCAGGAGTCCGTCATCGAAGATTTGGCCGACTGCGAGGACGGCTCCCCTCTGGAGGCGGAATTCCGCGCCTTCACGGGACTGGACGCGGAGAAGCTGACCGTCCTCCGCAAGCAGGCCAAGGACATCATGACCATCTTCCGCTTCTTTGACGAGCTGGACTACGCCAAACGCCGCTCCCTCATCCACACCGCCAGCGGCATGGACATCCTGAAGCGGCTCCAGAAGCCGGAATACATGGAGCAGTTCAACACCGCCCTCTCCCGCATCCGCTCCGTCCAGTTCCCCCTTTCCGCCGACCTTCTGGCCCAAATCCTCAAGGAGGAGCCCGCCATTTCCGCCCAGGTTGCCACCATTCTCTCCGCCCGCTCGAAGGCCATCGAGACCATCAACCAGTCCATGGGCCACGCCACCATTCTGGAGAAGCTGGCTGACGCCGACGGCGAATTCGGAGACGTCATCCGCAAGGCGGGCTTCAATCTGGACGAGACCCGGGTGGCTCCGCTATTGGTGAGCCAGGCCAACGCCCTGCTGGACACCTTGGTTCTCGAAAAGAGCATGGAGGAGCGTCCCACCCGCCAGCTCATCGCCCAACAGGCCAATATCCTGCCGGCGGACGTCAATGTCATCATGATGTGGAAGTACTTGGACAGCAAGAAGTTCGCCACGCGCTACCTGGACAAGATGCAGGAAAGCGGCATCGCCATCGGCTCCCTGACTCCGGAGCGACTGGTGGAGCTGGCGCAGAAGCGCAAGGAGAACGCCTCCCTGCTCAAGGCGGAGCGGCTGACCATGGACGCCGGCAAGGGCGCCCTCGGCTTGGGCGAACGGCTCGGCTGGCTGCTCTTCGTCTCCATGCTCGTGTGCGGCATCGGCATCGCCAACGCCATGATGATGTCTGTGACGGAACGCTTTACGGAAATCGCGACCTTGAAGTGCCTGGGGGCCCTGGACGGCTTCATCATGATCATGTTCGTGTTGGAGAGCTGCTTCATGGGCATCGTCGGCGGCATCATCGGCGCGGTGCTTGGCGGCGTCATCGGCCTGGGCCGCATGCTGGCGGCCTTCGGCGTCAACTTCCTTGTGGCGATTCCCGTGGGGGACGTGCTGCTGGGCATGCTGGTCTCCGTGCTGCTGGGCACGCTGCTGGCGGCCATCGCGGCGGTCATCCCGTCCTACAAGGCGGCCCGCCTCGCCCCCATGGAGGCCATGCGCGTCGAATAGCCACGGTTCCACCCATGAACCTGTGAATTTCTCATAACACATTGATAATCAGATACTTACAGAAGAATTAGCCATGACCGAAACCGCCGTACAGCCATCCGCGAAAGCCTCCAAAGGCGAGAGGCGCATCATCATACGCACCGTGGGCCTGAAGAAGACCTACATGATGAAAGGAGTGCTCACGGAGGCGCTCCGCGGCGTGGACATGGCCATCTATCAGGGGGAGTTCATCTCGGTCATGGGCCCCTCCGGCTCCGGCAAGTCCACCTTCTTCAACATGATCGGCGCCCTGGACAGTCCGTCCGTGGGGCGCGTGTTCATCGACGAAGTGGACGTGGCCCAGCTGACAGCGGAGGAGCTGGCCTACCTGCGCTGCCACAAGATCGGCTACATCTTCCAGAGCTACAACCTCATCAAATACATGACGGCGCTGGAGAACGTGACCACCCCCATGGCCTTCGGCGGCGTCATGCCCGACGAGGCCCGTGAGCGGGGCATGGCCCTGCTGGACCTTGTGGGACTGAAGGAGCGGTGGTATCACCGCCCCATCGAGATGTCCGGCGGCCAGCAGCAGCGCGTCGCCATCGCCCGCTCCCTGGCCAACAACCCCTCCGTCCTGCTCTGCGACGAACCCACGGCCAATCTGGACCTGCACACGGGACAGGAGATCATCGACACCTTGGTCAAGCTGAATCAGGAGAAGGGCGTCACCGTCATCTGCGCCACCCATGACCACCGCATGATGAACATCTGCGACCGGCTCATGTGGATCCGCGACGGACGCATCGACCGCATCGCCAACCGCGAAGACGTTCAAATCGAGGTCGACAGCATCGGCTGAGGAGCGGCAGACAACACAACCACCTTCATATATGGCTTCCGCGGGAAGCCGAGAGCCAAAGGAATTCCAATTCACCATGCGAACGTTCTTTCCATCCATGAAATGCCTGGGCGCCCTTGCCCTGCTGGCGGCCGCCATGGGGAGCGCCCAGACCCAAGTCCCCTCATCCTATCTGGAGGACTGCCGGATTCTGACGGCCACGCCCCATCGGCTCAGCGGCACCGATGAATACGCCAAGGCGGCGGACCATGTGGAGGCCCGCCTGAAGGCCCTCAATCCAGACCAGCTCATCGTGCAGCCTTTCGCCAGCACGCGGGAGCAGATCGTCTACGCCCGCCTGACGCCAGAGGGGAAGTCCCCCCTCAACCTGCTGCCCATGCGCTCCAACGGCGTCATCCCGCCCGTCACGCCGGAAGGCGGCATCACCGCCCCCATCGTGCACATCGGAAAGGGCACCGCCGATGAATTCGGCGACGTCCATGTGGAAGGCTGCATCGTCGTCATGGACTACAATTGCGGCCAGGGCTGGGTCCGCGCCCTCCGGCTGGGCGCCAAGGGCATCATCTTCACGAAGGCGGAGCTGGCCGACGCCAAAAGCCCCCACTTCATGGAAAGCAACGTCAATTTCCTCCGCTTCTTCTACCCCGGCGACGCCGCCGACCTGCCCCAAAGCGGCAACGTGACCCTGGAGAGCTCCATCGTCTGGGTGCCCGCCGTGGGACGGAACATCTTCGCGTTCTTCAAGGGGACGGATCCCGTCTTCAGCCAGAGCAAGGACGAAGTCATCATCCTGGGCACCAATTTGGACAGCTATGGCGAGGTGCCCTGGATGTCCCCCGGCGCCCGCGGCGCCGCCAACTGCGCCGCCCTGCTCCAGATCGCGGAGCACATCGCCCAAAACCGCCCCCGCCGCCACATTCTCATCGCCTTCTTCGACAATCAGGCCCGCTGCCACTACGGCAGCAGCATGTTCTACCGCACCTTGGAGACGGACAAAGAGGAAGTCACCATCGCCAAGCGGGAGGAGTCCTACAAGAACGAGGCGAAGTTCATTGAGGACATGGAAAGCCTGCTGGCCCGTGAGGATGCCCTGACCGCCGAGTCCCCCGTCCGCCGCCGCCTTCTGGACCGTCTCGCGGAAAAGGCGCAGGCGCAGGCCTATTATTATAAGGATCAGGAGTATCAGCTCAACGACGAGATCCTCACCTACCGCAAACAGTACAGCGACGGCTTCCCGGCGGAGATTCAGAAGCGCATTGAGCAGATTGAAGAGGAGAAGTTGAAAGTCGCTCCCAAGAAGAGCGGCTGGAACAACCTGCAGCGCGTCATCGGCAAGGAGAAGCGCAATCTGAAGGGCGGCGGCACACCGCAGCTGGAGCCGGAGATCGCCGCCAACCTGGCCTCCATCATCGCCGAAGTCAAGGCGGACATCGCCAACCGCGCCGAAGAGCTCCGGCTGGAGCGCAAATGCCTCGACGCGGACGGCAAGCTGGCCGCCCTTTTGGGCGACGCATGGATCACCCTCCACGTCTCCCTCCTTCTGGGGGACACCACGGAGCGGTGGGCCGTCATCATCGGCGGCGACTCCAACATGCATTCGTGGCAGGACAATCCCGGCCTCTACGGCAAAATCCAGGCCGCCTTCCTGAAAGCCCACAACACGATCGAAGACGCCACCCACGACTCCAAGTTCCTGGCGGCCTCCGCCAACCAGACCCTGCCTCAGACCCGCGTCATCTGGGGCGCCCCCTTCCTGATTCACAGCGGCGAGCCCGCCGGCCTCTTCGGCATCTACAACCTGGCTCTCGGCACCGTGCAGGAAGCCACCATGCGCGAAGGCACCCCCGACGATGATCTGGACCACCTGAAACTGGACGTCATCTACCGTCAGGCGGTGGACATCGCCCGCTTCATCGCCCCAGCCGGAAAGGCCAGCGGCGACTTCGCGGACAACATGCTCGGCAACCAGATTGGCCTCTCCCTCCGCCGCGGCATCGTCGCCAGCAAGGAATACGTCATCCCCAGCTTCACGGAGGACAACACCGTCAAGGGCCCCATGGTCATGGGCACGCTGCAAGGCACCTCCATCCCCAACACCCCGCGCCTCGGCGCCACCGTCCAGTTCTGCCTCGGCCGCAACTATTCTTTGGCCTACAACGAAAACAAATACCCCGCCTTTGACAACCATCAGGTGCTCCGCACCAACCACAACGGCGTCTATGCCATGGGGCCCATCACCAACAGCTGGTGGGGCCGGGCCGGCTTCGCCGCCATCTTCAACCCCCACGGCACCGTCATCGAAGTCTGCGACAACAACTCCTACCCCAACGTCCGCTGGCGTCTGAACACCTTCAAGGCCCGCCCGGGCTGCATTGTCCTGCCCTCTCAGCAGCGCACGGAACGTCTTCCAGGAGAAGAGGTTAAGATTCTCTCCGCCCGCGCGAACTCCGATTTGGACAAAGGCAAGTCCTTCACGGAGACGGTGGACGGCGTCTGCTGCTGGTATTCGGAGGAGCGTGAGAAGGGCGTCAAGCTGTTCAGTCTCCGCCAGATGGTGGGACTGAACAACGGGCCAGCCTATCACGACCCCAACCTCCCGCCGGTGGAGGAAGGCATCGGAGAGGGCTTCTCCATGATGGGCGAGCCGCTGGCCATCAACGCCGCCGCCCGCTCCTCCGCTGACCTGTGGCGGCTCAACGAGTCCCGCATCGAGATTCTCCGCTCCAAAGGCATTCTGGACTCCTCGCTGGCCGAACTCCATGGCCGTTCGGAGGACATCCTGCTGGAGGCGAAGACCGAGGGCGTCTCCCCCATGCGCAAGGAGGCGTTGAACACCCACTCCTTCTGGGCCTCCCGCCCCGTCTACAACAAAGTCCGCTCCATGCTGGACGACCTGGTCTTCGCCGTCCTCATCCTGCTGGCCCTCTCCGTCCCCTTCGCCTTTGCGCTGGAACGGGTCATCATCGGCGCCACCACCATCTACAAGCAGATCTACTGGTTCATCTTCTTCTTTGCCATCACCTTCCTCATCCTCTATTTCTCCCATCCCGCCTTCGCCATCGCCAACACGCCGATCATCATCTTCCTCGGCTTCGCCATCGTGGTCATGTCCGTGCTGGTCATCTGCATCATCATGCGGAAATTCGAGTATGAGCTGAAGGCGATTCAGGGCATGACGGCCACCGTCCATGTGAACGACGTCTCCAACGTCAGCACCCTGATGGCCGCCATGCAGATGGGCGTCTCCACCATGCGGCGCCGCCCCACCCGCACCGCGCTGACCGCCATCACCATCATCCTGCTCACCTTCACCATCCTCTGCTTCGCCTCCTTCGGCACCCAGTCGGGCATCGTGACGCTGTTCACGGCGCCCAACCCCGCCTATTCCGGCGCCTTCGTCCACAACGTCAACTGGAGCCCCCTGAGCGAGGATCTGAGGGACGTCATCAAAGGCCGCTGGCCCGACCTGACCGTCTGCCGCCGCCTCTGGGTCTCCCCCAAGACGCAGGACAACCCGGGTCTGCTCATCAGTCGCACGGATGCCGGCTCCCCGCTGACCATCAAAGGTGTCTTAGGCATTGAACCGCAAGAACTTACGCAACGCGCCGATTTGAAGCAGTACTTCGGCGACATCAACGACGACACCATTCTCATCACCAGCGCCGTCGCCAAGGTCCTGGAGGTCGAGCCAGGAGACGCCATCCTCTTCCGCGGCCGCAAGCTGACCGTCGGCAAGCTGATGGACGCCGTCGAGCTCTCCGCCGCCAAGGACATGGACACCAGCAGCATCATTCCCGCGGACTTCACGGAAACCTCCTCCAGCCAGTCCAACTACACGGAAGGCGAAGAGGAGATGGAGATGATGTCGCAGCGCAACTGGGCCAGCCTGCCCGTGGACCAAGTGGCCGTCCTTTCAGCGGACACCGCCAAGAGCCTTGGCGCAAGTCTCTATGGTCTGCAGATTTACACAAAGGACAGCACATCGGCCATCCAAATCGCGGAGAATCTGGCCCGCATCCTGTCCTGCCCGATTCCCGCCACGCGGGACAACGGCGTCTACCGCCACCTGCTGGGCACGGTGCTGAAAGCCTCCGGAGCGAAGGACCTCTTCTTCCCCATCGTCCTCGGCGGCCTGGTCATCTTCGGCACCATGTTGGGTTCCGTGGCCGACCGCAAGAAGGAAATCTACACTTTCAGCGCCCTGGGCCTCGCGCCGAAGCACGTGGCGACGCTGTTCTTCGCGGAGTCCATGGTGTACGCGCTCATCGGCGGCCTGGGTGGCTATCTGCTGGCGCAGGGCACCCTGAAGGTGCTGGGCGTCGCCTCCGAATACGGCCTTGTCCGCGTCCCCGAAATGAACATGTCCTCCTCCAACACCATCGTCACCATTCTGATCGTCATGGCGACGGTGCTCATCTCCTCCGTCTACCCCGCCGTGAAGGCCTCCAAATCCGCCAATCCGGGTCTGATGCGCATCTGGCGGCCGCCGGAACCCAATGGCGACGTGATGGATCTGGTCTTCCCCTTCACCGTCTCCCAATATGACATCACGGGCGTGGTCAGCTTCCTGCAGGAGCATTTCGGCAACCACACGGACACAGGTTTGGGCCGTTTCATGACCAGCCATGTGGAGCTGGTGAAGGAGAAGAGCGGTGAACTGGGACTGGACGCCAATCTGGCCTTGGCCCCATTCGATTTGGGCGTCAGCCAGAGCTTCTCCCTCCGCAGCACCCCAAGCGAGATCCCCGGCATCGACGAGGTCCGCGTGGTCCTGACCCGTTCCTCCGGCCAGCCGAAGGATTGGCAGCGCCTGAACAAGGTCTTTTTGGATGACCTCCGCCAGCAGTTCCTCATCTGGCGTTCGATTCCGCGGCAGACCATGGAGCTGTACCGCCAGCGCACCCTGACCGCCCTGGGCGGCGGCGCATCGGCCGTCTCCGAAGGCCAGAGCAACTGAGCAGCACGAGGATAGCATATCATGGCACATAACATCGACAAAGAACTTGAAGAATTCCGCCGGATCATGGAAGTGCCTTCCACCTTTGAGGAAGGATTCCGCTGGTCCGCCCTTTTCGGCGCCATCTTCGTCGCCCTTCTGATGGTGCCTGGCGCCATCTACATGGGTCTGCTGGCCGGCGCGGGCATCGGTTCCGCCGCGCAGTGGGTCACCGTCATCCTCTTCATCGAGGTGGCGCGGCGCGCCCACCGCTATCTGAACCGCTCCGAAATCTTCGTCCTCTTCTTCATGGCGGGGTCCATGATGGGCGTGGCCTCCACCGGCGGCCTGCTGTGGCAGCAGTTCTTCGTCCAAAGCGACGCCGCCGCCGCCAACGGCCTCACCGACCAGCTGCCCCGCTGGTACGCCCCCGCCATCGAGTCCGACTCCTTCGCCAAACGCACCTTCTTCCACATCGACTGGCTGCCCGCCATCCTCATGATGCTCTTCGGCTCCTTCGTCGGCGAACTGGCCAACGTCATTTTGGGCTACGGCCTCTTCCGCGTCGCCAGCGACATGGAGAAGCTGCCCTTCCCCATGGCCCCGGTCGGCGCGCAGGGCATCATGGCCATGGCGGAGGACATTGAGGCGAAGAACGCGAAGGACGCGGAGAACTCATGGCGCTGGCGCGTGTTCGCCATCGGCGGCGCCATCGGCCTGGCCTTCGGCTCCATCTACCTCTTCCTTCCCGTCATCAGCGGCGCCCTCACGGGAACCGCCATCCAGATCTTCCCCATCCCCTTCTCCGACTTCACGGGAAAGACGGGCCAGTACCTTCCCGCCGTCGCCACGGGACTGTCGTGGGACTTCGGCAACATCATCGCGGGCATGGTCATGCCCTTCTTCGGCATGGTGGGCAGCTTCATCGGCCTGGTCTTCACCATGGTGCTCAACCCCATCCTCTACAACCACGGCATCCTCAGCAACTGGAAATTCGGCGACGACACGGTCTCCACCCTCTTCAAGAACAACATCGACTTCTATTTCAGCCTGCATATCGGCATCGCCGTCGCCATCGCGCTGGCGGGCCTCTTCCAGGTTGTCCGCAGCATCATCCAAAGCTCGAAGGAGAAGCGGAAGCTGCGCGCCGCGGGGCAGACCAAACGCAACGCGTGGAAGGACATTCCCGCCGGCCGCGGAGACATCAGCCTGTGGGCCATCATCCTGTGCTACTTCCTGGTCACCAGCGCCTACACCGCCGTCTCCATCTTCCTGCTCTTCTGGCACCACGGCGGCTGGGAGAAGGTCATGGCCACGCCGGAAGTCCGCAACGACATCCGCAACGTGTTCATCGTCCTCATCATCTTGGGCTTCGTCTACACGCCCATCATCAGCTACGTGACCGCCCGTCTGGAGGGCATGGTCGGCCAGGTGGTGGAAGTCCCCATGATCCGCGAGGCCGCCCTCATCCTCAGCGGCTACCATGGCGTCGCCGTCTGGTTCCTCCCGCTGCCCATCGCCAACTACGGCGGCATGACCGTCTTCTACCGCCAGTGCGAGCTGACGGGAACGAAATTCACCAGTATCTGGAAGACGAAAATCATCCTCTTCCCGCTCATCCTCCTCAGTTCCGTCTTCTTCCAGAACTTCATCTGGGGGCTGGACCAGATCCCGTCCGTCGCCTATCCCTACGCGCAGAAGATGTGGGAGCTGAACGCCGCCAACTCCTGCATCATGTACTCCTCCACCATGGGCGAGTACTCCATGTTCGAGCAGGCCTTCAACATCGTCTATCTGGGCTACGGCGCCCTCTTCGGCATCGTGCTCTTCAGTTCCATGAACCTGCTGGGCGCCCCCATCATGATGACCTACGGCGTGGTCCGCGGCCTCGGCCAGAGTCTGCCCCACTCCATCATCTCCCAGTTCATCGGGGCCCTCATCGGCCACTTCTACTTCAAGAAGCGCCTGCAGCTGAAATGGCGCCAGTACATCCCCGTGGTGGCCGCCGGCTACTCCTGCGGCATGGGTCTGATCACCACCGTCGGCGTCGGCGTCACCTTCCTCAGCAAAGCCGTCATCAAACTGTCGTTCTAATCCAAGGGGCTTGATACCATGAGTCAGGATGTACTAATCAAAGTTGAGCACGTCAACAAGGAGTTCAATCTCGGGAAGACGGTGGTGCATGCCCTAAAGGACATCAACCTGGAGATCTACCGCGGCGAGTACCTTTCCATCATGGGCCCCTCCGGCTCCGGCAAGAGCACGCTCTTCAACATGATCGGCGCGTTGGACCGCCCCTCCTCCGGCATGGTCAACGTGGCCGGCTTCGATTTGACCAAGCTCTCCGCCCGCCAGCTGGCCTATTTCCGCGGCAACCACATCGGCTACGTCTTCCAGGCCTACAACCTCCTTCCCGCCTATGACGCCATCGGCAACGTCAGCATGCCCCTGCTGTTCAGCGGATGCGACCCTGAAAAGGCCCGTCAGCGCGCTATCGAAGTCCTTGAAATGGTCGGACTTGGACACCGCCTGACCCATCGGCCGGACGAGATGTCCGGCGGTCAGCAGCAGCGCGTCGCCGTCGCCCGCGCCCTCGCCAACGAGCCCGCCATCATTTTGGCGGACGAACCGACCGCCAACTTGGACTTGAACACAGGCGAGGAGATCATCTGCCTCATCCATGATCTCTCCCGCCGCCTCGGCGTCACTGTCGTCACCGCCACCCACGACCACAAGATGCTGGACAAGTCCGACCGCATCCTCTGGATCAAGGACGGCGCCGTCGACCGCCTCGAGAAGCGCGCTGACCTGAACATCAAGCTCGGTACTGTCAAATAGTTAGAAATTAGGAATTAGGAATTTTCCTAGTGCCTCTAGAGCTTCTAGTGCCTCTAGAGCCTCTAGAGCTAAGCTAGCCCTTCTGCCCATGAGCCGTCTCTGCCTGCTTTTCGCCCTACTGTGCCTTGCCGTCGTCGCGCAACCCGTTTTTCCTGTGGCACAAGGAGTTACAAATCTTCTGGAGACGGGCTACTATCAAGTCGGCTATCAATCCTACGGCGAAGCCGACGTCCATCTCATGCCCATCGGCTGGGAGCAGCACTTTGAGCAGAAGACAGGCATCTCCTTCCACTACCGCGATGTCCAAGGCCGACAGTCCCTCCTGCTCCATAGCCCATGGCGGATTGCCGTCGGCAAGACGTGGGTGGATTATAAGCTGCAGTTTCCTGCCATACAGCCCATCTCCCTTCAGTTCGGCATCTGCATGGGCACCGACGCCGCCACCGACGGCGTCACCTTCAGCGCCTACGCCTTCGAGCCCGGCCAGTCGGAGCAGACGCTTTTCCGCGAACACTATAACGAACGTCAATGGAAGGACTTCCTGTTTAATCTCGACGCGTTTTCCGGCAAAGTTTGCATCCTCCGCTTTCAGGTCGAACCCGGTCCCCAAAACGACCCCTCCTTCGATTTCTCCGACTTCTCCGCCCCTCTCGTCACCATCGGCCCCACCCCGCTGAATCAAGCCGCCCATGACACCATGGCGGCGGAATGCACACGCCTTCTGGAGACGAAAGCCATCCGCGCAACCCGTGACCTCCCCCTTAACCACCTCTGGAGCAACGCGAAAGACGGCATCGTCCCCGGCAACTTGGTGGAGCGCTTCACCAATTCCATCCGCCGTCTTCCGGACGGCGATGGTTGGGAGCTGGCCTACGAAGGGGAGGACGCCGCCCTCGCCTATCAGTTCCGCCCCGCCACAGGCACGCTGGAGGATTTCACTTTGACCTACAATGGCGGCACCCCCATTCCCGTCGCCATCGACGGCGGCCTTTTCTTCGACAAGGAGGCGAAACCGCGAATCGCTTCCGTTGACCAAATTGATGACACCCTTCAGGTTGTAACTTCCTATCTTATTGATAATGAAGAACTTACAGCAACATGGCGCTTTTCCGTTCATGGCAAGGCCCTGGTTCTGGACGTGCGTTGCGACAAACCAGGCGCCGCAGGCCTCAATCTGGGTTCCTGCGGCCCGCTCCGACTTCGCCGCTCCATTCCAATCCCCTACACGGGCTGGAACAGCTGTCATATGCTCCACATGAAATCCGAAGGCCTCTTCAGCATGCGCCACGTCGACTGGACGCAAAGCGACGCCTCCGAAGCGGACAATGGCATCATCTCCACCTACAGAAAGAAGACCAATGGCACCCGTAACCCGCTCCACGACGTCGCCTACATCGCCTTCTCCCCTCTGCCGCAAGAGGTCCTGCCCAACATTCCAAATCCCAAGTCCCGTTACCGCAAAGAGTTAGGACCGCTGACCATTCTGGACTTCTGGAACGGCGGCATCAACTCCTTCCATTCGGACGCCGCCACGCTGCGCTCCCTGAAGGACAATGGCATCGACCACATCGGCATCATCTACCACAACTGGCAACGCTACGGCTATGACGTCAAGCTCCCCGACCACCTTCCCGCCAATCCGCAGTTCGGCGGCGACGACGGCATGAAGGAGCTTAGCAACGCCGCAAGCTCCTGCAATTACATGTTTTCCCTCCATGAAAACTACATTGACCTCTATCCGGACGCCCCCTCCTACAGGAAGGAAAGCGCAGTGCTCAACTCGGACGGCTCTTTCTCGAAGGCATGGTTCAACCCGGGCACCGGCGTCCAGAGCTACGGCCTTAAGTGCAACCACGCCATGGACTTCGCCAAGCGAAACAGTCCCGCCATCCATGAACGCTACGCCACCACCGCCGCCTATCTGGACGTGCACACCTGTGTCATGCCCTCCCATCAGCTGGACTGCGACGCCACCCAGCCCATGGCCGCCATCGCCCGCTTCAAGCTGCTGCAGGACTCAAGGCTGTTCGACTACATGCGGCAAGTCCACAAAGGGCCCTTGTTCGGCGAAGGCGGCTGCCACTTCATCTGGGCAGGCAGGGCCGACGCCGTCGAAGCGCAAGTCAATGACAAAGAGAATCATACGCCATTTCTTGACTTCGATCTGCTGAAAATCCACCCGCTCATGCTGAACCACGGCATGGGCTACTATGAACGCTGGCTGAATACCAACCACCGCGACCTGTGGGGAGTCGACGAAACCAGTCCCATGAAGCATTTGGACAAATATCGCGCGCAGACCATCGCCTACGGCCATGCGGGCTTTGTTTCCGGCAGCTATGTCAATCATACCCAATGGGTTGCGAAAGAACACCATCTGCTGCACGCCGCCCAGCTGCTCTACGGTGACGCGAACCCCGTCCGCATCGAATACGAGGTGGGCGGCCAGCTGGTTCCCGCCGCCGTCGCATTGGCGCTGCAGCAGACCACGCGCACGAAAGTGACCTACGACAACAGCGCGGAAGTGTGGGTCAACTGGGGCGAAAGCCCCTGGGAGATTCTGCCGAATGTCGTTCTGCCACAATGGGCTACGTACTGCCGTGGTGGCGACGGCATCTGCGTCAAAACCGCCTTCCCCACGCCAGACGGCCATTTCGCCGACTACGCCCAATGCCCCGAATACCTCTTCGCGGACGCGCGGACCTCCTTCCACCTTCCCTCCGCCGACATGGTCATCCCCTGCGCCAATGTGTGCATCTCCGATTTCAAGTACTTGGGCGGCAACAAGATATCACTGACCTACACATGGTATCCCGAATGCAGGCTCTTCCACAACGCTACCTGTTTCGTCCATTTCATCGACAAATTGGACAAAACGGACCACGACATCATCTTCCAGCAGGACCACGACCTCCCCGCCAAAACCAAAGAATGGCACCTCGCCACCCCGCTGCAGGACGGCCCCTACACCATCCAGGTCTCCCCGCAATTGGACAGCTATGAAATCGCCGTCGGCCTCTACAGCTCCATGGGCCGCTATCAGCTGGATAACGAGGCGATGCCCCTTAATCGCTACCGTCTCGGCACTCTCGAGCTGACCCGCGACAATGACGGCGCCATCACGGACATCCGTCTTGTCCCCTCCTCTCACACGCCGTCGCTCCGCCTCTGGAACAGCGCCGAGCAGCAAATGCAGCGCATGAATCCCACAGGAACCATGGTGGACTTCGGCCCCATCGTCACGGACGGCTCCGTCAAAGTCAATCTGGAAGAGAACCGTCTCGTCATCTTCCCCTATCCGCGCAACAGGGAATTCACCATCTCTCTGCGGCTGAACCAGTTCCCAAACATTCCCGCCGACGCCGACGCCTTCACCCTGCGCGCCGCTCCGGAAGGTTCCGCGCAACCCGGCTGCGATGTGCCCTTCACCCTCTCCAAAGACCGTCTTGTCAGCTTCCAACACACTGCCGCACAACATAATGGACGATATTTCCTCGCCTGGAAGTAATGCCGCCAAACGCCTCCCCAGACATGGACGCAACAGCCCAAAATCGTTATCATTTCCGTAGATATTTGGTGTTGCGACCCGCTGTGGAAGCGGAAGCCGTGTCCGGGCGCGAGTTTCGTGCATCTGGGTTAGCGATTTCTTAATTTAGAACTGGCCATGGACTTTTTCTAGTCAATTCGTTCTTTTTATCGGATAGTAGTGAAATTCAGCAAAAAAACACGCTGGGCTCTTGTTTTTTCTCGAAAGTTTCGTATAATTATAGATGTGTGGTGGAAAAAATAATGTCCCCTGTTTCGCCGAAAAATTCGGGGAGGGGTGTTTTGAAGCCGCAAATCACTAATAGAAAGGTATTTACAACAATGAAAAAGGCATTCACCCTCATCGAACTGCTGGTCGTCATCGCCATCATCGCCATTCTGGCAGGCATGCTGCTGCCCGCGCTGGCCAAAGCCAAACAGAAGGCCATGGCCGTCAACTGCATGTCCAATCTGAAAGGCTCCATGGAATCCATGATGCTCTACATGGACGACTACAGCGGCGCCGCCATTCGCTACATGGCGTCGGCGAGAACCATTAATGGAGTGGCCCAAAACAACGCCTACACTCAGAGCTCCTGGGCCATCCATCTGATGGCCACCGGCTACATTGAGGAAAGCTCCCCCATCGTGAAATGCCCCGTGACCATCACATGGAAATCCATTGTGGAAACTCAGATCGCCTCCTGCCAGATTTACGGCTGCCTCAACTGGAACGACCTGAAAAACACCGTTCTCGGCCGCGTGGACTCCCCCATCCTGACCGTTTGGTGGAACACCCTGCGGATCAAGAACCCCTCCAATTTCATCATGTTCGGCGATGACTACTATCCCGTTCAGCGCAGCTCATGGGTGAATGTGAACGTGTCGGCGAACAACGGCGCGGACCAGCCCTACTACCATGCCCTCCACAATGAGCGCTGCAACATGGCCTTCGTCGATGGCCATGCCACCTCCCTCGCCGGCGGTGACCTGCTCTCGGCCGCCAGCAAGATTGAATTCACGAATTTCACCAGCGGCGTCTACTTCTTCCCGCAGGACGCCAACGTCGTCATCAACTTCAGATAGTTTGCTGACAACAAGTTAGGGATTTCCCATGGTCCTGTAGGCTGATGGCCTGCAGGACCGTTTCGTTTTTTGAGGAGGGGGAAGACGGACGGGAGGAAGGAAAAGCGGGACGAGGGACAGGAGACGGGAGACGGGAGGAAGGGGAAAGTGAGACGAGAGACACAAGGAGACAAGAAGAGTGAAAAAGTAACGTTTCATCAGTGATTTACGCGTCTCCCGTCTCACGTCCAAGTCATTGCGTCTCCCGTCTCACGTTCCTGTCTCTCTCGTCTCCCGTCTCTCGTCTCTCGTCCAAGTCCTCCCGTCTCCAGTCTCTCGTCCCTCGTCACAAGGGGCATTAAATTCATTGCAATTGTGGTTTCTGCGGGTCGCGGGAGTTGCCCTTTGAATCACGCCGATTATAGTAAAGCCATCATATTCCCCTTTCGCATGGGCTCCATTCACTTTTACATCATAAAGGAAGATAATGAAATCATTGTTCTCCATTTTCATCCTGTTCGCATGCCTTTGCCATGGCCAACAAGACAACATCTGGAGGGATCCGGACTTCGAGAGGAACGGCATTGAGATGGAAAACGCCCATTCGGGCACCCATGGCCTCCGCCTCCATGTCGGCGAGAAGGAATATTGGGCGTTTGCCAGCCATGACATCCTGCAAGTGACGCCCTATGCGCTGTACCGCGCAACGGCCTATGTCCGCAGCGACGGTCACGGCGGCGGCCATGGCAAATCCCTCTTCTTCTACGGACAGGACTCCTTCGGCTGGGGCTTCGTCGCCGAGACGGCCATGCCCATCGGCCCGGAATGGCAGAGGGTCACCATCACCTTCTCCGTCCCCGACAGCAGCATCACCTTCCATCCGCTGGTCTTCAACAATTCCAGCAATGCGACGGCGGAGATGGACGATTTGGAGATTGTCATGGAGCTTCCGCCGGAGGAGCACATCCGCCGCATGGAGCAGGTGGAGGCCCCCACTCAGCATCAATGCCAGCTGCTGGGCCGCCATTACCTTGCCACCGGCCAGATGGAGGCCTTCCAAAGAGTCTTTGAAAAAGCCAACGATCTGGCCAAGTCAGACCTCTCATGCCTGTTGGCGAAGGCCGCCACGGACCCTGCCACCGTCTCCCGCCATGTCAGCGACATGCTGCATTACGGAGCCATGCACTATCCCGAAGGCCCCAGAAGGTGGGATGAGTTCCTCGCCAAGCTGCCGACGGAACTGCAGTGGGAAACCCTGTCCCGCGCCATCCGGCAGGGCATGACGGATAAGGACATCGCCACAGCCATGGATTTGCTGCAGGAAAATATGTGCAAATCCGACATGATTTTACCTAAAGCGTTCCGCGAGAATATGTTAGCGGAAATCACCGCCTATCTGAATGCTGGAGACACCCTGCCGGGGGCGGCCGTCTGCCGCGAGGCGTTGGAGTCCATGCAGGCCTACTGGAGGGACAGCGTGGCCCGCATCGGCGACCGCCGCGTGGCCATCGGCGGCGTCCCGCTGAAAACCGGCCAGACCGCCATCGTGCTCCCGCCGGACGCCACTCCCTCGGAACGGACGGCGGCCGACGACCTCAGGGGCCATCTGGAGGAAATGACTGGCGAAACTCTGCCCATCATCGAAGGGACCGACGGCTGGCCAAAACAGCTCATCTTCGTGGGGCGAAACCCCAAGCTGGCGGACTACGGCTTCCGCGTGGACTACGCCAAACTGGGTCTGGAGGGCATCCACATCGAGGCCAAAGGCGGCAATCTGCTGCTGGCCGGCGGCAAGCGCGGCGTCCTCTACGCCGTCTACAGCTTTTTGGAGGACCATCTGGACTGCCGCTGGTTCACGGCGGACTGCATCCGGCTGCCCAACACGGGAACCGTGGAACTGGAGGACTTCCGCACGGTCTACGTGCCCCCGCTGGAATACCGCGACGTGGACTACATCTCCAGCCGCCCATTCGGCTTCTCCGTCCGTAACAAGCTCAATGGCACATACATGCATGCGGATAAGCAATGGGGCGGCCATGTGTCCTACATGGGCTTCGGCCACACCATGTACGCGCTGGTCAATCCCGACGTCTACCGCGACAGCCATCCGGAGTACTTTTCGGAGCTCAACGGCAAACGGATCTGCGAGGACGCCCAGCTCTGCCTCACCAATCCGGACGTGGTGAAGATCGCCACGGAGAGCATCCGCCGCTGGCTGCGGGAGAATCCCGACGCCACCATCTTCAGCGTCTCCCAAAACGACAACATGAAATACTGCCAATGCGCCGCCTGCACCGCTTTGGCGGAGAAGGAGGGCAGCCAGTCCGGCCCCATCATCCACTTCGTCAACGCCATCGCCGACGCCGTGCGGGACGAGTACCCCGACAAGCTCATCGACACCTTCGCCTACACCTACTCCCGCAAGCCGCCGAAATTCGTGAAGCCCGCCCCCAACGTCTGCGTCCGCCTCTGCAGCATCGAATGCTGTTTCTCCCATCCTCTGGACAGCGACTGCCCCATGAACCTCCCCTTCGCGGAGGACATCATCGGCTGGTCCAAAATCTGCAATCGCCTCTATGTGTGGGACTACGTCATCAGCTTCTGGAACAGCCTCTTCCCCTTCCCCAACATGCGGAGCCTGAAGCCGAACATCGAATTCTTTGTAAAGCACAATGTCACAGGTATTTACGAAGAAGGAAACTATTTCAGCAAAGGGGCTGAGATGGGCGAGCTGCGCAGCTACATCATGGCCAAATGCCTTTGGAATCCCGACTATGACACGGAGAAGGCCATCCGCGAATTCACAGACGGCTACTTCGGCGCGGCGGGGAGTTGCATCCGCGAGTACATCGACTTGATACACAACGCGTTCTGCATTCCCAAAGAGACCCATGTCAACATCGGCGCCACCGCCAACAACTTCCTGTTAGTCGAGCCGGGAGTGCTGGAAAAGGCCACGGAAATCCTCCAAAGGGCGGAGAAAATGGTGGCGGACGACCCTGTTCTGCTCTTCCGGGTTCAGGTGGCTCGGCTGCCCATCATCGGCGCCAAACAGGAGCTTTGCCGCACCGCCATGAAGCTTGAAGGCAATAAACTCGTTCCCTATCAAGTGGTTACAGATGAAGAGCAGACGCTGTTCGAGGAGACCGCCCGCAAGGTCGGCATGACCCAAGTCAGCGAGGGCGACGGCTCGTTGGACAAATGGCTTGACATGTGCCACGACCCCGTGCAGTCCCATGACATCTATACCCTTGAGAATGAGACATTTGTCATGAAAGTCATCCCCTCCATCGGCGGCCGCATCTGGGACCTGAAGCACAAGGCCACCGACTTCCAGCTCATCTGCATCATGAAGGACGCCAACGGCAATATCTCCCCCTACAATGGCGGCTATGAGGAGTACAACAACGAGGGCTACCGCAGCGGCGGCTACAAGGACGACTTCCAGATTCTGGAGGCCGACTCCCGCCACATCCGCATGCGCTGCGAATTCAACGATGGCTCCATCGCCACCCGCCTCATCGAGCTGCTGCCCGACCAGCCAGGCTTCACCGTGGACACGCAGTACACCGCCAAAACCACGCTGCCGCCACGCAGCTGTCGCGTCCATCCGGAGTTCTACGTCCCCGACTCCAAGGCGGCCACCCTCCTCCTGCGACGTCCCGACGGCTCCTTCACCACCACCATCATGGACGGCAACGAGAACGAGCTCTGGCTCAAGGGCGAGCAGCGCCCCGCCGGTGAATGGCGCATCCAGTTCGAGCTGCCACAGGGCGGCAAGGCCACCCTCACGGACCGCTTCCTCTACGAGCGGACCAGCGAGTGCTACGTCAACCGGAACATCCACCAAAAGCGCATGAATTTGGAGATATGGTCCGCCAAGGAGCCGCTGTCGCCCACCTCCGGCCCCCGCCAGTGCAACACCTATCTCTTTACCGTGGAGTGAATTCCGAAGAGGCTTTTCACTCAAGTCCCATTGCAATCGGCGCAATTGTCATTACATTATCTTTCGCGTGTGAGATTAACGGAAGACGACCATGTGCCAGCTTGACAGACTTCATCAATTGAAAGACCAAATACTGCGGATAGCCAGAAGCCACAACGCCGAAAGGATATTTGTGTTCGGCTCCTGCGCACGCAAGGAGGAGACGCCAAACAGCGACGTGGATTTCATCGCCTATTTCAAGGAGCACGCCACCCTTTTCGATCATGCAGGACTTGAACTTGATTTGGCTGAATTGCTTGGATGCTCTGTTGACGTCGTGACTTGGCGCAGGGCGCAAAAGGATGATGCCTTTGGCAAAAATGTCCGAAGGGAGATGGTGGAGCTATGCTGACAGACCATCAGCGAATTGCACACATGATTGAGAATGCGGATTTGTTACTGCAGTTTGCCGCCAATCTTTCCAAAGAGGAATACGCGTTATCCGTGGAAAAACAATATGCGATGAAATTCGCATTTGTCATGCTTGGCGAGGATGCAGGGGCCATTTCCGATGAACTCAAACGCAAGTATCCCGTCATTCCATGCAGCAAATCAAAAGCATGCGGAATACTGTGGCCCATGACTATCTCAAGACAGAAGCAGAGGTCATTTGGGAAACGGTTGTTAGGGAAATAGAACCGCTTCGGCAACTTCTGCTTCAAATTCAATCAGACCTTCAGAATCAATAATCCAAGAGTTACTGTAAGTAACGATCCCTCAGTAATTTACAGGTCTCGCGTCTCACATCCCCTCTCCTCCCGTCCCCCGTCTCTCGTCCCCCGTCCCGCGTCCCTCTTTTCACTTTTTCTTCCACGGGGCTATTTGCTTTATGGGGTTTGCATTGTAAATTATTAATTCTGTCAATTGAATTCCACAACCTCACATACGAAAGCGATTTTGCCATGACCACATTCTTCACTGTCATTCTGACTATCATCAGCATTTTGAGCGCCATTCTGCTCATTGGCATCATTCTGATTCAGCAGAACAAGTCCGGTGGCGGCTTGGGAGCCGTCAGCGGCGGCATGACGGAGAACATGTTCGGCGCCTCCGCGGGCAATGTGCTGACCAAGGCGACCACATGGCTGGCCATCGTCTTTTTGATCTCCACCCTCTTCCTCGCCACGGTGAAAGGCCGGATGCGCGGCGGCAAGAGCCTCGTGGAAGATGCCGCGATTCCGGCGACCGTCGCCACCGAAGCCGCTGAAGCCGCCGCGGCCGTTGACAGCGCGGTGAAGGAAGCCGCTGCCGCCACGGAAGCTGCCGCGACAGAGGCGGCGGCAACGGAAGCCGCCCCCGCCGCCGAAGCGCCGGCGGAAAACGCAAACTAACGCCGTTTCCCGCGTTCCATTTTCTTCACACTTGCCCCATAACGGCGGCAGGCGCGTTAGCCGTGGGTGAGCGCAACACGCTCCGCCCGCGGCTTTTGTCGTTTCGCTTCGGATTCCAGCAGCGCGTTGGGAAACCCCTTGCCCTCTCGAGCATCAAACCAAGGCACCATCCATGACCACGGAAGAGAATTCCCCAAAGGCCGAAAGCCGAAAAATCATCCACTGGCAGCAGAAGCTGCTGGATTTGTCTCTGCGCAACCGTCTTCTGAACACGCGGGACAATCAACTGCTCCTCCCGCTGGTCTGCAAGAACATTGGCGGCCTGGAGGACACACTCTCCGGCAACGCCGCCATGAAAGTCCTCTCGCTGGAGACTCTGCTTGGCGAGGAGGATTACGGTCATCTGCGCGAAGAGACCGCCCTTTCCCCTGTGGACTATATTTGCGACGTCCTCCATAAAGAACTGGATGACAAGCAGTTATGGGCGGATGTGTCAGAGAAGGAGCTCAAGACCCGCCTGATCAAAATCTACCGCCAGATTCAGTCCGATCAGAACGAGGGCGGAATCAACACGCTGTTCATGGCCGTGGGCTTCTTGAGCTGGAACAGCCCGGAGACCAAGGGGAAGAATCTGCTGGCGCCCCTGCTGCTGCTGCCCCTTCGAATGAGCCGCCGAACCATCGCCGACGGCGTGACCATCCGGCTGTCCGATGAAGACCCTCTCATCAATGTGACCCTGCTGGAACTGCTGAAGCAGGAATTCCAGATGGAACTGCCAGAGCTGTCCCCCCTGCCCATGGACGACAAGGGCGTGGACGTGCCGCGCATTCTGGAGATTTTCCGCACCGCGGCCCAATCCATGAAAGGATGGGAAGTCCTTGAGCGAGCGATGCTTGGACAATTCTCCTTTGGAAAAATCACCATGTGGAACGACATGGCCGCCCGTCAGGATGATTTACTTAAGAACCCTATTGTCAGCCACTTGGAGAGCGGCGGTGCGACCTACGACGATGGCATCGCCATTCAGCCGCCGGAGGAGACCGCCGCCCACGCGGACCCACGGGAGACCTACTGTCCCGTCAGCGCGGACGCCTCGCAGCTGGCGGCGGTCAAATATTCGGAGCTGGGCAAGAGCTTCGTCATGCACGGGCCGCCAGGCACAGGCAAGTCCCAGACCATCACCAACATCATCGCCCACAATCTGGCGAAGGGCAGACGGGTTCTGTTCGTCTCCGAGAAGAAGGCGGCGCTGGACGTGGTGCACCACCGTTTGGCCAAAATCGGCCTGCAGCCCTTCTGCCTGGAGCTGCATTCCAACAAAGCGGGCAAGGCGGGAGTTCTCGCCCAATTCCGCGAGGCGTTGGACTATGCGGCGAAGGCCGCTCCAGGCAACTGGGATTTTGTCATCGGCAAGCTGGAGCAGTCTCGCAAGGACCTGGACGACTATGTAACGCAGCTCCATCAAGTCTATCCAAATGGCTTCTCCGCCTATGACTGCATTTCTAACACATTGAATAGCAATGGGTTACGATTTCCTTTGGAAGGCCACGCCCCACTGGAGGAGCCACGGGAGCAGCTGGAGGCCGTAGTGGACGCCGTCCGCCAGCTTGCCACCGCCTTTCAGGACACGACAGAACAGGATCGGCAGATTTTGGGCTGTCTTCAGACGGAGGGCTGGACTCCCGCCATGCAGGACAGTCTGGAGGCGCTCTGCCGCACGGGGCAGGAAAAGGGGCATGCCGCCGCGACCGCCCTGGAGGCCACCGCCGCGCCGTTGGGGCTGGCTCTCAACGAATGGGATGACCTGACAAAGGCGGAGGGACTGGCTCGGTTGGGCGCTGCCCTCGGCCTGCCAGATATTCCACAAGAATTTGTCAATCAAGAATTTGCAGAAAAAGCTCCCCAAGTCGCCGCCTTCGTGGAGAAGAGCGGTCGGATGCGGGAGCTGGACGCCGATGTGGCCAGTTTTCATCGGGACCGTCTAGGGGACGTGGACTGGAAGTCCGTTCGGCGGCGGCTGGAGGAGAACAGCCATAAGTTCTGCATGTTCAAGTTCTTCGCGGACCGCGGATTGGCCAAGGAGTTGGGCTCCCTCAAAAAGAGCGGCGGCGGCAAATTGACAGCGGATGACCTGCGTGCGCATCTTCCTGCGTTGGAGGAATATGCGCGCCTTCAGGCGGATGTCGCCGCCCAAACCCCCGCCGTCAAGCCCCTTTTGGGAACCTTGTGGCAAGGGGCGGACATGGACCGCAAGGCGGTGAGGGCGCTGCTGCAATTCCATGAAAAGGTGTCCACAGCCATGGCGCAGCTATGCGGCGATGACAACGGATTGAAGCGGCGGTTGTGGACCGCCATCGCCAATCATTCGAGCGAATTGCGTAACTTATTCAATACCAATGCATTAGAGAAATGGACTGATTTTGCCCTCTGGCGCAACCAGGAGGCGGCCCGCTTTGATGCGGAGGAGACGCCCGACACGCTGTCCGCCTTCAATCATGCCATGGAGGAGGCGCCTGCCCTGCTGCCCCGCTTCCGTCGCCTCGTCAATTTCAAGGACCAATGCCGCAAGGCCACGGCCCTTGGTGCGGGTTCCCTCGTGGCGGCGTTGAAAACCAAGACCTTGGAGCCGGAGGCCGCCGTCGACGCCCTGTTGGAATCCTATCTCCACACCATGCTGGAGCAGATTTTGGCCGGGTCTCCCGTGCTGGCCCGTTTCGTCGCCAACACCCATGAGGCGAAAATCCGTCATTTCCAGCAGCTGGAGGCGCAATACATGCAGCTGACCCGCGAGCTGGTGGTGGCCAAGCTGTCCGCCAATCTGCCTGCGGAACGGGATGGCAAGTTCCCTCTGGACACGGAGATGGGCCGCCTGCGCCGCGAATGCGAAAAGAAGACGCGGCATCTGCCAGTCCGCGCCCTGCTGGCGGCGCTGCCCAAGCTGGCTCCCGCGCTGAAGCCCTGCTTCCTCATGAGCCCCCTCTCCGTCGCCCAATATCTGCCGCCGGACAGCGCGGACTTCGATTTGATCGTCTTTGATGAGGCGTCGCAAATCCCTGTGTGGGATGCCATTGGCGTCATCGCACGCAGCAAGCAGCTCATCGTCGTCGGCGACCCCAAGCAGATGCCGCCCACCAGCTTCTTCCAGAAGAACGAGGCCAGCGCGTTGGATGCGGACGCGACGGAGGAGGAGCCGGAAGTGGAGGACATGGAGAGCATTCTGGACGAATGTCTCGTGGCCGGCCTGCCGTCCACCTTCCTGAGCTGGCATTACCGCAGCCGCCACGAGTCCCTCATCGCCTTCTCCAACGAAAAGTACTACGGCAACCGGCTGGCCACCTTCCCCGCCGCCAGCGACAGCGCCAACCTGGGTGTCTCCTTCGTCCATGTTCCGGAGGGCGTCTATGACCGCAGAGGCTCCCGAACCAACATCGCGGAGGGCAAGGCCATCATCGCCTGTCTGGAGCGGCGCTTCGCGGATCCTCAGCTGGCCCATAAGAGCGTGGGCATCGTCACCTTCAGTCAGACGCAAAAGGAGCTGATTGAGGACCTGCTTGAGGAGATGCGGGCCGCCCACCCCGAATTCGAGGAGCTTTTCAACGAAAAGCTGGCCGAGCCGCCCTTCGTGAAGAATCTGGAGAATGTCCAAGGCGATGAACGGGACGCCATCCTGTTCTCCGTGGGCTATGGTCCGGACAAGGACGGCAAATTCGCCATGAACTTCGGCCCGCTGAACCAGACGGGCGGCGAGCGCCGCCTTAACGTGGCCATCACCCGCGCCAAGGAGCAGGTCATCGTCTTCTCCTCCATCCACGGCAGCCAAATCGACCTGTCGCGGACCAGCGCCGTCGGCGCCGCCCACCTGAAGGCCTTCTTGGACTATGCGGAAAAGGGCATGCGAAAACAGGCCGCCTATGCGGACGACGCACCCCACGGCAAAAATGGTCTGGCGGACGCCGCCTGCGACCTTCTGCAGCGCCATGGCTACACTGTCCATCGGAACATCGGCCGCTCCGGCTATAAGATTGATGTGGGCGTCATGTCGCCCACGGACGCGAACCAGTTTGTCGTCGGCATCGAATGCGACGGCGACGCCTACGCCGCCCTGCCCACAACCCGCGACCGCGAACTGGGCCGTTTCTCCGTGCTTAACAATCTGGGCTGGAACATGATACGGCTTTGGTCGGCGGAATGGTTCGCGGACCGCGCCTCCGCCGAAGCGAAACTGCTGCAGGAGGTCGCGGAAGCCATTCAGGGAATTGGAAATCGCTAATTGTCACCATCTCATTCCTGAGCTTCCAGCAGAAACTCCGTAATAGGAAGGACTTGGATTGACTTGCCGTCCTCTTCGATGGTTGTGCGTTCCGAAAGGGTGACAAGAAGAAGATTGTCGCAGGACAGACGTTTTGCCGCATACAGCAGGGCCTTGGTTTCGCGCTGTCGCGTTTTGGGGGCGGAGATGTCGTATGTCACCTGCACCAGTTTTAGGACAACCTGCTTTCTGACCAGAACAAAATCAATCTCGCAGCCGTTTTTCCAATAGAAAAGCTCATAGTCGTTTTTCTCACGTTCCGAATAGAGTTTCAGAAAAACGATGTTCTCCATGCGCCATCCGGCATTTTCGCCATTGACGGTAATGCCCGTGAAGGCAGAAACCATTCCCATGTCCATGGCATATGCCTTTTCGTGCTGTTGCCGCCTCAATGGCTTGTAGGAGAATTTCGCCAGCAGCTTGATGAGATAGGCCCTCTCCAAATAGCTGGCGTAATTCTGAAGGGTATGTATCCCTTTGAGCGACAATGCGTTTGCAATGTCAGAATAGTTGACCTCCCGGCAAAAATTGTCCAACAGGATGGATGACAGCTGCGAAAGGACCTTCGGATATCGGACATTGTAGCGCCTTGTGACATCTTTGAAAAGAATCGCGTTATAGAGGGTTTTGATGTAGTTCCGTCTGTCTCGGACCAAGTGGCTTTCTGGCAGGCCCCCAACCATCGCATAGTTCTGATAAGCCTCAAGCAGACGAGCGGTACCGCGAGTGGTCGCCGGTTGCGTAGTGATATGGGAAAAATCCAGATATTCGCGGAAGGAGAATGGAAGCAGTTCGATTTCCTTATATCGTCCCGTGAGGTGTGTTCCAAGTTCCTGCGAAAGCAGATTGGAGTTGGAGCCTGTAAGGACAACATGCATTCCCTGGCGCAGCAGACGATTCACGAACAGCTCCCACCCTTCGGGATTCTGGATTTCATCCAAAAAAATGTGCTTGACATCTCCATAGACGACATATGCCGCCTGAAGGAGCTCGTTGAACTGGCTGGACTCCAGATTCGCAAGGGATTCGTCATCGAAATTGATGTAGGCGTAGGGGACGCCGGCCTCATGAAGCGCCTGATGGCAAAGAACCGTCTTGCCTGAACGGCGCATGCCAATGACAACCTGCGCAAGAGGACTGAAAACATCCAGCTCGCACATTTGGCTCCGCCGACAATATGAGTCCAGAGGAAGGGAGTCCCGTTCCTCCTTCTGTTCAGCTATGATTCGCATGAAATCCATCAACTCACCTCTTGTTCTGCAACATCCCTACTATACATCTTTTGCAGTGTATTGCAAATCTTTCATAAAAATTTTAAGTTATACTGCAAATCTTTGTTGAGATGCCAATCGCCAAGCGGCGGCATTGCTCTTTATCTACCAAACTTTCACCGTTCTTGTGCAACAAAAAATGCATAATATCGAATGCATTTAATGAATACTCTTCTCTTGCCGCAAACCGAGGCAAAATTGGCCGAAAATCGTATCCGAAAGCGCGAAAAACGGCCTCTGATTTTTCAAAGGATGCCGCTACGGCCATTTCTGAGGCCCTCTAGCACATTACATGCCCTAACCTGTATATTATACCTCCCCTATCCCATAGGGCCTAAAATGGCCATTTCTGCGAGCCCCGTCATTCTTGCATTTTATTTCATTATATTGCAATAGTTTTTTATGGAAAGTCGTATACGGGGTCAACTCATATGGCCGGAGGATATTACCGCGGTCATTTGGCGGGAGGATATTCGGAGAAGCGGAGGGCCTTCACCCGCGCCACGCCGACAGGCTTCACAACGAGGCCGCTGTTGCGCAGGACGCCGCCGCTCTCGTCGTTAAGGGCGGCCATCGCCGCGTTGTTCTTCAGCACCTGAGTGACGAACTCGCCGGCCTCGCTGGAACAGAAGTTCCCGTCCACGAAGATGTTAGCGATATCGTTGTCCATCTGGAAGCGGATGAGCCGAACTCCGTCCCGCAGGGGCGGCAGCGGCACGAGGCGTCCCCCATGGACCATCAGATTGCCGTGGAGGGAGATGTCCGTGCAGAGGCCGCCAGTGGAGAAGCAGAGGCGGGCCTCGCCATCGGGAGGCAGCGTCAGCTCGCACTCGCCCACGGCGGGATAGGCATGGTAGGCGTAGTTTCCGCCAGCCAGCGCGATGGCACCTTCGGCGGCGCATTTCTGCCAAATCACGTTTGGCTTGGGCGTCAACGCCGCTCCCAACCGAACATCTATGAAGCAATCGTGGAGAGTCACGTTGTTGGCGTTCTGGCGCAGCCTGAGACGGCGCCACAGGGACGTTCCGCCGCCTTTGTCCGCCAGCGAGCCGATGAGGAGGCCGCTGTTGTGGAGACCGTGGAGAATATGGCCCATGCCGTGGAGACGGGCTTTCGGGTCCGTAGTGGCCATGGCCGCAGGCGTTTCCATAAGTACTTGTCCATCAACTGTTAATACAATTTTTCCTGCTCCAAGGCGCAAAATGTATTGGTGGAACGTCTCCGTATCAAGCGGGGCCGATTTGCCTGCGTAGAAGAGGCCGACGCGACCCGGCTGGAGGGTGAGAATCTCCACGATGCCACCGCCAGCCAGCCGGAGCATGGCCCCCAAGGGGTCGTCAGTCGCCTCCAGCCGCGCCTCGAAGGCCAGCTCCACACCATGGCGGGAGGCCCCGTCATCGATGGGATAGAAGAGGTTGGGGCAACCGCCGCCCGTGTCGCGGATGCGGTAGGCACCGTCCACGATGCTTTCATTGTCACGATTGTCAAGGGCTGGATAGAAGAGACGACGCCATGGCGGCTGATTGCTCCCGCTCAGAATGACGTTCCCCTCCAGAATTGGCTTCCAGACGGGTTCGCCGAGGGGGGCCTTCAGGGTCAGCTGCAGGTCATTGCAGCCGGGGCGGAGAGCCTCCGGCGGCACCTCGTAGACATGTCGGCCCTGAATCGTGCCGCCATACTGCCATGCCACGCCGTTGGAGGCGATGTGGACCTGACTGGCATCGCCATCGGCCACCAGCGTGGCCAGCGTCTGGACGGAGACGCCCGCCCGCCGCAACGCCGCGAAATCATCGCCAATCTCCATGCGGAAAGTCTGGCTGTCTCCAGGTTGGAGGGTGTGGGGGCGGCCAGGGAAGAGTTCAGGCAACTGGCAGAGTTCGCCACCGCCGGCCAGGCTCCCCTCGATGGTGATCCAGCCGTTGAAGCACAGCGGCGAGACATAATAGCGCTTGTTCTTGAGCTGGAGGGCCCCATAGCCAGGAGGCATCAGATTGGCCACGACGCTCTCCACGAACATGTTGTAGTAGAAGATGCCGTCGGCGCCGGCCTGATAGGCGGCCGCCTCCCGTCCCCAGTAGGACTCGTAGGAGTCGCGGACACGGATGAGCGGGTTCTTGTCGAAAGAGGGGTAATCGATAGAGGGATAGCATTTTACGCCATATTTGTGGCAGAGGGCGATGCTGTTGGTCCACGGCTCGAAGTGGTTGTTGCCGCCAGGGAAGACCAAATCGAAGACGCCCGCCGCCATCAGTCCCTCCCAATCAAAGCCGATGCCTTTGCAGAAGGCAGGGGAATCGGGGACGCGGATGGCCAGCAGGACGGGACGCCCGCGGCGGCGGCCGATGGCCTCCGTCGCGTCGCGAATCTGCTGAAACATGGCGCTGAGGGCGGCGGTCTCCTCGGCGGAGGCGGTGCCGCCCCACGCCACCGATTTGAAGATGCCCAGCCAACGGAAGAGATCGATGAAGATGCCGTCCAGCTCGTAGTTTTCGGCCACTTCGATGACCAGGGCCGCAAAGCGGTCGCGGATCTCCTTATGGGAGAAGTCATAGGAGCACCATGTGGCATAGGGCGGCGGCTTGTCGTAGGTGCCCATGAGATATTCGGGATGTTTCCGTTTGAAGGGCGGGAAATAGGGCACGGGATTCTCCGGCGTGTCGTACCACTCATGGGTGTCGTTGAAGCGAAATTCCGCGAAGAACTCGATGCCATGGGCCCTGGCATAGTCCAGTTCGACCTGAAGAATATCTATTTTATTCTCTGCCAACCATTTAACGGCATTTGTGCTGCCACCGACCTTCTCCAAACTCTGGTCGTCCTGTGGCCAGGAGTAGTCTCCCAGATCGCCGTTCTTCGTCGGCATCTTCATTTGGAACGTGGTGCCGTTGATGCAGTAGATCATGGTGTTGACGGGATACTTGCACAGCCAGGTGGTCCGCTTGGCCAGAATGGCCTCCAACGTCGGGACTCCCGGATGGTAGTTCACGTCATCGCCATCGTTGTCATAGATGACCAGGCGCGGCCGCTCCAATGCCTTCCGCTTCACCTGCGCCCACTCCGCATCGCTGAGCTCGGCGACGGCGGTCATGGCGCTGGCGGCCACCACTACAGCAGCCAGCCAAATTCCAAATTGTTTCATCATGGATGCATTCCCTCAACGGCATAAAACCATAAAAAACATATAACCTGTTTATAATCAATATGTTACACAAAAAAATCGCTTTTGACGCAACGACATGCCAGGCCTGAATCGTCACATTCCTGTTTCCTAAGTAACTATTCAGAACCATCCGTCAAAGCTCAATTTGTGGTAGTAATTCGGCCCCGTTGGGGCTGTAAAATCAGAGGAGACACTTTAACCCCCGGGTTTCGCTTCGTTCAACCCGAGGTTACCTAAATTAGGCCCCTTCAGGGCCTTGCAAAAACCATGCCATGGCAAGTCCATATGCCATCGTGCCACCCAAAGAGCCGCAACGCGGCTCAATTAACGTAACCTCGGGTTGAGCAAAGCGAAACCCGAGGCAAGACCTCAACCCATGACTCCACGGCCCCAACGGGGCCGAATTACCCCGTGAAACCCGCTTTGTAGCCAAGTTCTGAACCATCACATTCCTAATTCCTAACTACTTTTCTCCCAATTGTTTAGCCAATGTGCAGCCCAAAGCCACGCAGGAACGGCAGGGGAATTTGGTGACGGCCTTGATGGTTCGGCAGTCAGGGGCGCCGGCTTCAGCCACAAAGGCATCGATCAGATCCTGCCGTCGCGCCTCGGGCACCAGCTGCAACGCGGCGTGAAGGGCGCCGCAGCGACCCTCTGGCGCGCGTCCGCCCCCCATGGCCTTCAACGCCTCGCACAAGTCCTCCATCCCGCACAGCGCGGCCACGCTTTGGGCGCAGTTGTACATGGCGGGGGGCTGGTGGAATGTGGCATCCACCTGTTTCAGAAGAGCTTCATCAAGTTCCATTCTTCACCTCATTTGACTTTGCGGTAGAACACCCAGCGGGTGCTGCGGGGTTTCTCGAAGGTCATGGTCCATTTCGCCAAATCGCTGCCCTTCATGACCTGGGGCTCCTTGCCCGGCTCATCCAACGCATACATGGCGTTCGGGTCGATGCCGTGGAGGGAGAGGGTGAATTGGTCGTCGCGGCAGTCCTGCCGGCGGAAGACCGCAAAGAATCCGTCCGACGAGGCAGGAGAATTGAGCTGATAGGCACAATAGATTTCGGAACTGTCGAAGGCAATGTCCGTCAGCGCATAGAAGTCGCCGAGGAAATGGGGCTGGATGCGTTTGGCGATGGCGAACATGCGGCGGAACCAGTCCAGCTCCTCCGCGGAGGGCGTCCTCCGCAGCAGCATGCCGTTGAAATCCGTTGGGGTGAAGACGGTTCCGGCGGCCAGGCGGCTGAGGAAGGCATAGTCGTCGAAGAGCGGGACGGTGAACGTTTCGCCGCCGGTGATGGGAATGTAGGCGGTGGTGTTCAGCGTGATGTTCTGGGTCAGCTCGTCGCAGTTGGGGAACATGTGGGCGTCGTCGCGGCAATAGCTGTGGGAGCGGGACATCATCTGATAGTCCATGCGGCGGCCGCCGGAGGCGCAGTTTTCCAGCAGCATGTCCGGATAGCGGCGACGGAGCTCGTCCCAAAACAGATAGAGGCCGTTGATGTGCTTGATTTCGTTGACGCCGGCGCGGTCCGGCTCGTCATTGTCTCGCCAAATGGCGCGTTCGACGCCGCCGAAGTTGCAGTCCTGCCGATAGATGTCAATGCCGCTCTCTTCGATGTTGCGGCAGATTTCGCCAATGATCCACTCGCGGGCCACGGGGTTGCCCAAATCCAGAAGGTATTGGGCAGGATTCGGATTGTTCTTCACGCGGTGGAAATACTCAGGATGCTCCTTCACGATGGGGGCCTTTTCGGTCGCCCGCTCCGGCTCGAACCACACAAGGAACTTCATGCCGGCGGCGTGGGCGGCGTCTGACACCTTTTTCATGTTGCCGTCGGGATGGGCCCACGTATTGGGGCGCCAGTCGCCCACATAGTCGTACCATCCGGGGCCGCAGTTGGGGTTCTGGTCGATTTCGCGGTATTCGCCGTACCAGTTGGCGTCCACCCAGTAGACATCGAAGACGCCCTTGAATTCCTTGTCAATGAAGTCAATGATTTTCAGCATGTTGGCATCGGTCTTGTTGCCGCCGGAGGAGCCGGAGGGGAGCCATGGCTTGAAGAGCTGTCCCTTCGAATCACGGGGGGCCTTGTATTCCAGCATCATGCGGTGGAAGAGGACCAGTCCGTCGGCGACGCTCAGGTTCTCCCGCTCCATGACGAGCATGGTGGGCAGGGCGAAACGCTCTCCAGGGCGCATATAGAAGCGGGCGCCGTCCAGTCCCACGTTCAGCCAGAAGTCCTTGGGGCACAGCTGCATGTCCGCCCGCCACGCGCCAGTCCAGCCCACGGCCAGCTCAATGCCGTTCATGGAATCAATGTCAATGCCGAAATAGGGAATCCATGCGGAGCAGGAGAGGCCTTTGTCCGTGGTCATGTGCATGTAATCGCATTCATGGCGATGCTGAAGGAGCAGGTCATGCCGCGTGAAGTCCGTGAGCCTGGTCTCCGAGCCCGTGGTGCGACGCACGCGAATCTGACGTTTGTCGCAGGGACGCCGCAGTTTCAGGGAGCAGATGTTCTCGATGATGGCCGTCTTTTCATTGCCCGCGCATTCCAGGACGGGAATGATCTCCGTGATGGGATAGCCAGGGAAATGGCGGTACTCCACAATCAAGTTCAGTTTGCCGTCGGGCGACGTGTAGGAGATGGTTCCGGGGACCCGTTCCACAGGGGACCAGGCATCGGCGGCAAACTCCGCGCCGTCATACACAAAGGACACAGGATAGGCCTTGCTGGACTCCAAAGCCGTTTGGGCGAACGACGTGGCACAGGCCGCGCCAATGATGAACAAACTGAATTTCATGGCTTCCTCTTTGAATGGACTATCGAGCAGACGCCGTCTGGTCGAAATCACTATAACATATTCTCTATCAATGACTTACAACTACAGATAGGTGACCGTCTCCGTCAGCGGGAGGCGATCTCCATGCATGGGGCTGGGACCCTGGGCAGGATAGCCGACGGGAATCAGCGCCGCCGGAACCAGGTTGGACGGCAGATTGAACTGCGCCTTGACCTTCTGCGGGTCGAAGCAGCCTACCCAACAGGTGCCAAGCCCCTCGTCCGCCGCGGCCAGCAGGATGTGGACGACCGCCGACGCGGCGTCCGTGTAGCCGGTGTCCCATCCGTCATAGGAGCGGTGCCACAGGTCACCGCTGTCGTAGCAGACCAACAGCATCACAGGCGCATTGAAATGGCAGGGCGTGCAGCTGCGGATCTTCGCCAGCGCCTCCGGCGACTGGATGACGAACAGACGCGGGGCCTGCTTGTTGCAGCCCGTGGGCGCCAGCTGCGCCGCCTTGCACAGCCGGTCGATTTTCTCCTTCTCGACGGCGCGAGACTCGTAAGCACGGCATGAATAGCGTTTCGCGGCAAGCTCCAAAAACATGTTAACCTCCTGTTGATGTGGTATTTATGGTTAAGATGCCAGATGTCTTCTGAACCTCTTCCCCTTATCCGAGCCGAGGGGCATCGACAAATTCAAGTTCCTTTTTGGCAAGGCTTTCCAACTCCAGAACAACCACGGTGTTGACGCCTTTTTTCAGCACGGGAGCGGGAACGTACAGGGTCTCCTGCGGGCCAATGTCCCAATAACGGCCAAGATTGAAGCCGTTGATCCACACAAGGCCCTTGCGTCCAGGCCGCACAAGGAAGGTGTCCGCCACATGGTCCAAGGTGAATTCCGCGCGGTGGAAGGCGGCTCCGGTCTGGAAGAGACGGAGGGGGCCGTAGCCGTCCTCCGGCGGGGCGGAAAGGGGCAACGTGGTGTAGTCCCAATCCGTAAGTCGTTGCAGCTCAATGCAGACGCTGCCGACGATGCCCTTGGGGTCCTTGCCGACATAGGGGCCATAGTTGATGCGGCCGCAGTTCTCCACAAGGACATCCATGACCGCGCCCTCCGGCGGGATGGAGACGGAGATGGGCTTCTGGCCAGCTTCCCGCATGCGGCTGCCGACGAGCTTGCCATCCAGATAGACTTGCGCATAGTCATTGACCTGGAACAGATGCAGCGACACACGGGGCAGCGGACCCTCCATGCGGCGGCGGTAGTGGATGAAGCCGAAGGTCTGCCCCAAGGCGTCCATGGTGGGAGGCACCACAGCGTGTCCACGAGTCTCCCCCAAGACGTCAAGGCAATCCATAAGTAATACGGATTCAGCAAGTTCCACATTCGGAACACACATCTTCTCCGAAGGAGCCACGGGCCGGATCCGCTCATTGGGCAGATAGCGGCTGATGATGTTCTGAAAACTGGTGAACTTGTCGGTGGGGTCGCCGCTTTCGCTCAGGGGACAATCATAGTCATAACTGGTCACGGTGGGGGCATAGTCCGTGAACAGATTGCCGTTGGCCCCATTGGTGAAGCCAAAGTTCGTGCCGCCATGGAACATATAGAGATTGACACTGACGCCGCGCTTCAGCATGGTCTCCAGTTCCGCGCCGGCGCCGCCCTCCTCGGTTCCCGCCGCGCGGACATGGTGCTTTTCACCCCAATGGTCAAACCATCCGTTCCAGAACTCCATGCAGATGTCCGGCTCGTCAGGGCGCAGCGGGCGGACAACGTCGAAGGAATGGGCGGCGTCAGAGCCGAAATTGACGGCGGCGATGGCCCCCTCCAACATGCCGCCCTGGAGGAAATGGTGGATTGTGCCGTCGCTGGTGGCGTAAAGGCAATCCAATCCATGTTCCTTGTAGAGGTCACGGATGAAGCGGAGGTAGTTCTTGTCGCAGCCATAGGAGCCGTATTCGTTCTCCACTTGAATGATGATGACGGGGCCGCCATTGGAGCACATGAAGGGGCGGATGCGCGGCAGCAGCTCATCGTAGTAGCGTTTGACCGCCTCCATGAACGGCTCGTTGGTGCAGCGGTATTCGAGACCAGGGATGGCCCCCAGCCAGCCGGGCAGGCCGCCGCCCTCCCATTCGGAGCAGATGTAGGGCCCTGGCCGCAGAATCATGTACAGGCCGTGGCGATGAACCTCCTCCATGTAGCGCTCGATGTCCAGAATGCCGCTGAAATCGAACTGGCCGGGCTTCAGCTCGTGGAGGTTCCAGCAGGTGTAGGTCTCGATGGTGTTCAGTCCCAAGGCGACGGCCTTGTCCAGCCGGTCCGCCCACAGATCCGGATGGATGCGGAAATAGTGCATGGCTCCAGACATGATCTGGAAGGGCTTGCCGTCCAAAAGGAACTGGCGGTTTTTGCATTCAATGGTGTGGGACACGGAACCCCCCTTTTTGAAAACTTGTATATATAATATGGAATATAGAATATGTAACGATTCAAAACCCTGTTGGCTTAAGAAAGCAGTTGGCCATGTTTGTCATTCAGCCCGTTGAGGCCGAATTGCAATGGTCGCTCTTCTCCTTTTATGTGATATTTCCGCATATGCATTAATCTCAAGCGATTATATTATCATAACATATTGCACTGCAATGAATTACAAAAACAGACAAATCAGCGGCCGCGGCGGTGGAGGTAATGCTCCTTGTCCTTGCCGAGGACGTTCTCCTCGTAGGCCTCGTAGTTGCCGTCGTACCAGCGGACTTTTCCGTTGCCCTCGAAAATCAGCAGATGGGTGCAGATGCGGTTGAGGAAGAAACGGTCATGGCTGATGACCATGACGCAGCCGGGGAAGCCCATAATCGCCTCCTCCAACACACGCATCGTATTGACGTCCAAGTCGTTAGTGGGTTCGTCCAACAGCAGGAGATTGCCGCCGCTGCGGAGCAGTTTGGCCAGATGGACGCGGTTGCGTTCGCCGCCGGAGAGCTGGCCGACCAGCTTCTGCTGCTGAGGACCACGGAAGTTGAAGCGGGAGAGGTAGGCGCGGGCGTTGATGCGGCGGTCGCCTAGCTGCAGGTCCTCGTTCTCGCCGCAAACCTCCTGATAGACAGTCAGGCTGTCATCGAGGGCGTCGCGGTGCTGATCCACATAGGACAGCTGGACGGTCTCCCCCAACCGGATGGTCCCCGAATCCGGCTGGTCCTGCCCCACGATCATGCGGAACAGCGTGGTCTTGCCAATGCCATTGGGGCCAATGACGCCGACCACGCCACCGCGGGGCAGCGAGAAGCTGCAGTGGTCTATTAACGTCCTGCCGTTGAAGCCTTTGCATAAATCCTCCACAACGAGGACCGTGTCGCCCAGCCGCGGCCCTGGCGGAATCTGGATGCTGATGTCGTCCTGCCGCACCTCGAATTTCTGTCCGGCCAGCTCTTCATAGCGGCTGACGCGGGCCTGGCTTTTCTTCAGGCGCCCGGAGGGAGAGCTGTTGATCCACTCCAACTCCCGCGCGAGAACCCGCTGCCGTTGCGTCTCCTTCTTCTCGATGACGCGAAGAAGCTCCTGCTTCTGCTGCAGCCATGAGCTGTAGTTGCCCTCGAAGGGAAGGCCCCGGGTGTTTTCAATCTCCAGAATCCATTTCGTGATGTGATCGAGAAAATAGCGGTCGTGGGTCACGATGATGACCGTGCCCGGATACTCGCGCAGGGTCTTTTCGAGCCACGAGATGGTCTCCGCGTCCAGATGGTTCGTCGGCTCGTCCAACAGCAGCAGATCCGGCTTCTCCAGCAGTGCCTTGCACAGCGCGACACGGCGCCGTTCGCCGCCGGAGAGCTTCGTCACGTCCGCATGGTCGGGCGGCAGCACCAACGCCTCCGACGCCACGTCCAGAAGATGGTCGATGTTCCATCCGTCCAGCCGATCAATTTCGTTCTGAAGGAAGTCGAATTCATCGTTGATCTTCTCCATCTCCTTCTCAGGCAGGTCCTCCCCCATCTTCTCCATGACTTCGTCATAGCGGGTGATCAGCGCCTGAATGGGGGCCATGGCCTCCTCCAGATTGCCGCGGACATCCTTTTCGGGGTTCAGCTTCGGCTCCTGCGGAACCAGCAGGGCGCGGCAGCCTTTCGTAATCTGCGCCGTGCCCTGGATGTCCTTGTCGATGCCCGCCATGATGCGCAGCAGCGTGGATTTGCCCGCGCCATTCTCCCCCACGATGCCGATTTTCGCCCCTAAATAGAAGCACAGGTTGAAATTCTGCAGAATCGGCTTGTCCGTATAGTATTTGGACATGTTCTGCATCTGGAAGACAAACTGGGGAGAGGCCATGGCGAGCTCCTGTCAATGGAAAACGGATTCATGAAACAGTCATGACATAGAAGATAGCCGTCCTTTCACGAATGGCAACCCGAAAACGGCCCAAACCGAAGAATTTCTTCCACAACGCCCCGCAATGGAGACTTCCGCGTCCCGCGTCCCACGTTCCACGTTCCGCGTCCCATGTCCCACGTTCCATATTCCACGTCCCACAAGCCACGTCTAGCGGGAATTCATGAGGTGTCAACTTGACTTTTGCCGTCAGAAAGGTACGTTATATGACAGTTGCGCGGGATTTGTCTCGCGCATTTTGTGTTTTAACCGTTCCTTTGGCGGAAGGCGCCGCCTGTTACTCTGCGCCGTTTCATCATGTCACAGCAAATCGCGTTTCTGGCCATACAGATTGGCATTATTCTGTTGGTGGCCCGCCTCTTCGGCATCCTCTTCACCAAAATCAAGGTTCCTCCGGTCATGGGAGAGCTGATGGCAGGAATCCTTCTTGGCCCCTACTGCCTGGGCGGCATCGGGCTGCCCCTCCATGGCTTTGAGAACGGACTCTTCCCGTTGGTGAAAGGCTCTGTAATTCCCGTGGATCCAAAGCTTTACAGCATGGCGACGATGGGGTCCATCGTCCTGCTGTTCATCTCCGGCCTGGAGACGGACGTGCGGACCTTCTTCCGCTATTCCATCGTCGGCACCATTGTGGGCATCGGCGGCATCGTGTGCTCCTTCCTCTGCGGCGCGGCGGTGGGCGTCTGGGTGCTCGACTGGACCTTCATGGATCCCCGCACCCTGTTTCTTGGCATCCTGTGCACGGCCACGTCCGTGGGCATCTCCGCCCGCATTCTGTCAGAGCATCAGTTCATGGACGCCCCGGAAGGGGTCACCATCATGGCGGCGGCAGTCATCGACGATGTTCTGGGCATTGTCTGTCTCGCGATAGTGGCCGGCATTGCGCGGGTGGAGCTGACGGGGGGCACCATGGACTGGGGCCACATCGGCCTCATCACCGTCAAGAGCTTCGCCATCTGGCTGGGCGCCAGCGCGGCGGGCCTCCTCTTCTCACGTCACATCGCCGACATGCTCAAATGGTTCCGCCGCTCCGTCATCATCTCCTCCTTGGCCTTTGGCATGGCGCTGCTGGTGGCGGGCTTCTTCGAGCAGGCTGGCCTGGCCATGATCATCGGCGCCTTCGTCATGGGGCTGAGCCTGTCCAAGACGGACATCGCGTTCAAGATCCGCGCCGGCCTGGAGCCGCTGAACGCCTTCTTCGTGCCCCTGTTCTTCGTCGTCATGGGCATGTTAGTGGACATCCGGGTCATGAAGGATCCCTGGGTGCTGAAAATCGGCCTCATCTTCACGCTGATGGCCATCATCGGCAAGATCGTGGGCTGCGCCCTCCCCGCCTTCACGATGAACTTCAACGGGTTAGGAGCCTTCCGCATAGGCATTGGCATGATCCCCCGCTGCGAAGTGGTGCTCATCATCGCGGGCATCGCCGCCACCACCATGATGAAGAACCCCGCGTTGGCGCAGGGCATGGACGCCACGCTGCCCATGGAAGTCCCCATCTTTGACAGCCGCCTCTTCGGCATCGCCATCATCATGCCGCTGATCACCGCCCTTCTCGCACCGCCGCTGCTGAAAATGGTCCTCTCCATCAAGGGGAAAGGAGTCCGCCACGAGACCAAGGGCAAGAACGACTGCGTCACCACCTTCAGCTTCCATACGGAAGGCATCGCCAACTTCGTGCTGCAGGAGATCATCACTTTGCTGGAGAACGAGGGCTTCATGCACTCCTCCATCTCCAAAGGCATCCGGCTCATTCACTTCCGCAAGGAGGACAGCATCTTCTCCCTGCGCGTCGACGGACGGACTTTCGTCTTCAATTCGGACGTCTCCATGGTCCCCCTCATCAAAACCACTCTCTATGAAAGCGTCATCGAGCTCCATCAGAGCCTGTCCGAACTTCAGCAGCTGACCAAGCCGGAAACCCTCCGCAGCGAGCTCTACGGCACCGCCAAGGCGCCCACCGCCCCGCCGCCAGACGCCGTGCCCCCCGACACCGCCGCCAGCTCCCTCGAGAAGCTCATCCGTCCGGAGACCATTCTCGTCAATTTCAAGGCGGCCACCATGGAGGAGGCCATCCACAGCATGATCCACGCCATGGAACGACAGACGCCGTTGCGGAATCCGGAGCAATGCGCTTTGGATGTCCTTGATAGAGAACAGGTTGCGTCAACATATCAGGGTTTCGGCATCTCCCTTCCCCATGCCCGGACAGACGGCGTGGGCCAGCTCTCCGTTCTCATGGCCATCAGTCCGGAGGGCGTCCCCATGTCCGACGACGCCCAACAGGAGAAGTCCCATATCATCATCCTGAGCCTGACCCCAAAAGACCAGGCGGAGCCTTATCTCCACTTCATCACCACCATCGCCGGCGTCCTTCAGCAGCCTGACAAGCGGGACATCCTGCTGCACGCCACCACGGCCAAAGAAGCCGCCGCTGTCTTTCATTGAAAATCGGCCACTAAAAACTTTGTAACATATTGAATATGAGAGAGTTACAATAATGCTGACGTTCTGCGTGTTTGCGGATCTGCACTATCGTGTGGGAGACTGGAGCTGGTGCGAAAGACGCCTTGACCGCATTCTGGAACGCGCCTGCCGCGAAAAGGCCGCCTTCGTCATGCACTGCGGCGACTTCTGCCATGATGTCATCGGAGCTCATGCCATCATTGACAAGTACAACCATGCGCCAATCCCTGCCTATCATACCGTCGGAAACCATGATTTCGAATCCACCGACGGCCTCTCCATCGTCCTTGACGCCTACCGCATGCCCAAAAACTTCTATTGCTTCGACAAGGACGGCGTCCGTCTCATCTCCCTCGACACAAACTACCATTACGGCGACGATGGAAAACTCCTCCATTACGCCGACGACACAGCCTGGGCCAAATGCCATCAGAGCAACCTGATCATTCCCCCCGAGGAGCTCGATTTCCTCTGCGACGCCCTTGCCACGTCCTCCGGCCCCTGCGTCATCTTCTCGCATTCAAGCGCCATTCGGGAGCATTCCCTCGCGAACGCCCACGAAATTCGGCGTCGGGTCAAAGAGGCCCGCAAAGGGCACCCTGTCCTCTGGATCAACGGACACCACCACCGCAACCGACTCACGTTCGCCGACGGCTCCGCCTGGCTCGACCTTAACACCGCCTCCTCAGACTGGCTGAACACGCCCCACCACCTCTATCCTGCGGAGCTCATGTCAAAATACGGCTGCTCCGACCATACGCTGCTTCTGGAGGACGAACTCTCCGCCATCATCACCGTTGATATGGACGGAACCTTTGACATCCATGGCTCCAAAACGCAGCCCTATCTCGGCATAACTCACGAGATGGCAGGGAATTCCAGCTATGACGAGGAAGGATGCCCCTTCGACTACGAAATCCTCTCCGCCCGCTTCAAACTTGACTGAGCCAATCCCCAAACGCAAATGGCGGCAAGGCCCCTGAAAAGGGTTTGCCCTGCCGCCATTCAATGCCGCGGTATTCCAACCGCCGAATCACATGTTGGCGATCTTCTCGTCGATGGCGCTGACGATTTTGGATTTGGAGAGGCTCAACACCATTTCAGGGATTTTGATGCCGAACTTCTGCAGATCCTCGCAGATTTTGCCCGCTTCGTTGGAGCTCAGATAGCTGCTCAGCTCCTGCAGTTTCTCCTTGCTGTAGCCAGGTTTGTTGAAGCCAGCCAGAATGTCCTCGCCAAAGGAGCTTTTCATCTGCTGAATCAATTCCGTGAGCTTGTCATTCATTTCCATTGTCGGATTCCTTATTATTGTGAATTTGGTTCATGGGCCGCATCCAACATGGATAACAGCCCGAATCGTTCCAATTCCAAAATCGCCAAATCCCTATTGGGCTTGAGGATAGCAGGACTGGACACGCTTCAGCAGATGGGGGCCGTATTTGGTGGACTCCACCGCCTTGTCGAGAATGGCCTTGGCCTCCGCGTCGAAGCAGGGGGCGAACTCATCACTGGTCAGATGGAGCTCCGGATTGGCGCAGATGGCCTGCTGATGCTTCACATAGTCGCACATGTCCTTTTCGCCCGCGTTGTAATAGCCGTTCGTGAAGACTTTTAGGGCTTCCTCCACATCGCAGGCAGGATTCCACAGCAGCTTGGCAAGAAGGAAACTGCGCATGACGGGAATGGCCTCTCCAGGCATGGCCGCGCCGCCATCCTCCGTGATTCCCGTGACGTGATTGGCGGCGAAGAAGGCGAAATTGGCCTTCATCACATCCACGTTGGTGACCAACGGCAGCTTGTCCCAAATGTAGATGTTGCGGCAGATGGCGGCCCAGCCCTTCAGGGCGGCGGCGAACGCGGCGTTCTTCGGGCAGCTCTCCAGCGGATGGGAGACGCAGCAGCCATGGGTTTTCAGACGCACAATCACGTTCGGCAGGGGCTTCACGCTCTTTGGCGGCTGCAGGGTCAGCCCGTCGGCCAGCGTGTCAACCTGCTTGTCCGGGAACTCCGCCGCCACGGCACGGGCAATGGCATTGACGAAATCAATGACCGGGCCGGCCATGCTTCCCTCCTTCTCCGCCAACGCCTTGCAGGCTTCGCAGGTGCAGAAGTTGTCATTGTCATTTTGGGAGACGCTGACGATGTCCGCAAGGTAGTTGTTGCGGAACCAGTAGAGAACTTTTTCGGTGGCGATTCTGCGAACTTCCGGATTGGTCAGGCACAGCTGAGCGTTCTCCGTGACGCGCTTGCCGTCGATTTCCGCGAAATACTCCGGATGGGAGGCGGCGTAGAGCTTGGGCTGCACAAGGTTATAGAAAGTGTGGACATAGCCGTGGTAGCGCATGCGCTCGCCGTATTCGGCATAAACCTGAGAGTGCATCCCGTTGTAGCCATTGCGGACGCCGATGATGGGCTGACGGGTCACATCAAGCGTGATGTCGCGATAGGCGATCTGGGGCACATAGGTGTAGTCCAGCGCGGGAATGACGGCCTCTCCGCTGACGGGCTGCGCACGGCTGTCGATGGCGAAGCGGTAGCACTGCAGATACTCTTCCAAGAAGCGGTAGACGGCGAAGATAACGCCACGCTTGTTGCCGCCCAACAGCAGGTTGCCGTTCTTGCAGCCATAGTAGATGCCGTCCGTGCCCAGTTCGGGCAGTTGCTTCGCAAAGCCGTATTTGTCGGCAACGGCGGTGTTGCCGACAAGAATCGCATGTTGGGGAAGGGGCCCGTTGTCTTTGATGACGGCGAGGCCGATGCCGCACATGTCCTCAATGAAGGTCATCAGCTCGTTCGACGCCTGAAGTTCAGACGGAGTGGCCTGCGCGGAAATGACAATGGCGTGGGTCTCCGGCGTGACTTTCGTCGTCTCAAAGGAGATGACGCGATGGCCAAGGCCCTTGACGCGGCCTTCGTAGGTGTTCTTCACATGGGTCAGAAGATCCTGCACCGCTTTCTTCGTGTTGTCGTCGTTGAGTTCGCCGTTGAAGGCATCCATGTCCCCTTGAAGCTTGTCCAGGAAGGGTTTGATGACAGACAGCGGCACCGGGGTCTTCAAGGAGCGGAAGGCGGCGTTGAGCTTGGCGATGGCGATGCGGATGGAATTCTGGTTGCCGCCCTGCTTCAGCAGGCGGGAGCAGACCTCGTGCAGCTGTGTCAAGTTGAATTCGCGGAGGTATTCGTCCAGCCGCATGCCGCCACGAGGCTGCGTGGGGCCGTTGTAGCGAATCATGTCCACCAAAAAGGGAATCTGAGCCTCTGGGTCGCCCTTGAGGGAGAGGCCCCATTGGCAGGCAATGTCCGCCTTGCGGATTTCTCCAGCCATGTCAAAGCATTTCTTCGCGGTTTCGAAGTCCTTGTTTTCGATGGCCCAGCGGGCAAGGATGCCCTGCTCTTCATCGGTCAACTCATTCTTCGCCTTGAGCTCGGCGATGTGGTCGGCGGCGGACTGTACTTTGACGATGGTGACATCATCAATGTAAACCGTTCCGCCAGAGAATTTTGTGAGAATTCCAGGGCAGAAGTGAGCGGTCGTGGAGGGAACGCAGAGGCGGGTGCTCACTTCCTTCCACTCCGTCGTCGGCTCCACGCTCACATTGGACACGAAGCTCCATGCGAAGGAGTCCCATTCATAGGTGTAGAGGGCGTAGAAGACGCCTTCGCCGCCATGGCGCTGCACAAAGGCCTTCGCCTCGTAGACGGCGTAGGGCTCCACGGGAATAGCCGTATCCTGACAGATTTTCCATTCCTCCGTCTTGCCTTCGGCGGGGGAGAAGACACCGGCGCGCACACCAGAATGCGTGATCTCGGTCACCGTGCCAGTTTTTTCAAAACTTGGGTCGGGGAAGAGGTTTTGCGGGGCGGTCGCCTTCTGTCCCACGGCGGTCGTGGAGCAGGAAAGGAGGCACAGAATCACCGTGGCCAGGACGGTGCAGAAAAGCATCTTTTTCATGGAGCTGATTTCCCTTTTGTTGTTATTTTTTTGATTATCAATATATTGCATTATCTGAACTGCATGGAGTAGAGGTCCGCGTCCCGCATGATGAATTCCAGACGGACGGGTTTTCCGGAGAGCTTGGCGACGGCTTCCGCGTCGTCGAAGATGACTTTGCGGTCAGTGGTGTTGCCGATGGTCTCGCAGGAGGGGAAGCGGTTTCCCGCCTCGTCGATGAGCGTGATGATCATGTAGCCGAAGGCGGAGGTCTCGAAGTTCATGAACATGTCCTTCCCATTGTAGACAAAGGGTTTGGTCAGCGAGGTGACTTCCTTTGCCCCTGCATGGAGAGAGGCGAAGCCGTCCATGCGGAGGGTGTAGCGGTTCAACTCTGCGGGAAAGTTCGTGAAGTGGTTGGTGGGCAGATACATGGACAGCTCGTCCGGGGCGCCGGGCACTCGGTCGTTGGGGGTGACGGCAAAGCCGCGGGAGGGATAGCAGTCGCCGTAGAGCCAATTGAGGCCGTTCTCCGGTTCGGGGCGGAGGAGGGCCTCCATGTAGCGGGTAAAGTCTCTGCCGTTGCGGGAGACCATGAAAATGCAGTCTGTGACGGTGGTGCCGTAGCGGGGCTCCAATTTGTAGCGGGCGCGGCGCATTTCCACGCCCACCAGCTCGTCGAAGGTGCCATTCCACACGACGCGCTCCACGTAGCGAGTCGGGAAGCCGATGAGAAGATGGGGTGCGCGGTCGTAGGGGGTCACGCAGTTGGTGTAGAGCGCGATGTCCTCCGGATCGTCGATGAAGTTGATCAGCTCGGGCTCGGTCCAGTGGAGGAAGTCGTCGGACTCGATGTAGTTGATGTCACGGATGGCGCCGCCATAGGCGGTGGGGCGGCCTTTGGGGTCGAAGTGGTTTCCGCGCACATAGCCGCGGTACTTGCCGGCGACGGCGTCCCAGAAGACGACGTTAAGGGAGTCGAAGATGCCCTTTGAGGCGACCATGTTGCCCAAGGTGAAGCGGAGGCCGTCTGGGCTGTAGAAGGCCCAGAGGGCGTGATGGTAGAGGGAAATGCCTTTGTAGCGCTGCTCTTTGGGGCAGGCGGGATTGTCATCGCGGAAGACCATGAAGTTGTCGATGAACTCGTGGCCGAGAAGGGGATTGTCAACGACGATGTTGGTGTCCTTAATGCCTTGATAGGTGCAGATTCCGAGATTGGGCTTGGTCCATGTGAGGCCGTCGGGGCTTTCCGCGTAGCAGGCGACGATGGCGTGTCCGGGCGGCGCGTCCGGAAGGCCGGAGGGGCACTGCCAGCCGAGGTAGTACATGCGGTAGACGCCGTTGGGATGCATGCCGTCGCAGCCCGGCCATGCATCGTCAAAGAAGAAATTGTGGTAGTTGCAGCCGGAGCCCTCCCACGGCGCGTCGTGTTTGAGGACAGGACCGCGCAGGACCGGATGATGGACGATGAGCGTCGCCTGGGTCGCGGCCTTGTCCAGCAGATAATCGTCGAAGAAACATTCGCGGCGGCTGCCGATGACAAGCGGCTCGCCATGGACGGCGATGGTCACCAGAAGGGCGGGCAAAACGGCCAGAGGTTTGCAGAAACGCATACAACTTCCTTATACTAAGTATATTACATATAAATATCGCACCACAGGCCTGCCATGGCCTGAAAATCATAAAACGTACTATATTTACTGTTGGATAGAATGCAAACCGGTATCATTGCCGCCACGCAAGACTGAAAACAGTTCGCTGTCTTCTCTTCTCGGCATGCGTCCCGTTTCCCTTCAATCTCGTCATCCTGCTAATTTGAAATATATTGCATAAAATTGAATTGCAATAAATGAATAATGGAATTTGCCCGTGAGAAGAGGCGAAATGGGCAAAAATCACGTTCGGAAGGGGAGAAAAACGCCCCTGATTTTTCGAAGAATGGCCCTAAAGGCCCCGTAATCGCTCGCTGTCGCTTTTTATGTGCGACCCTGTATAATAACCTCTTCGTGCAAATGGCCCGAAAACGGGCCGCTTTTTGAGTTTGGCCTTTATGGCATTTTATTTCATTTTTTGAAATAATGAACCGCTCTGTTCTCCAGAAGAGCAGTCACCCCAAATAACACACAGGAGACTTGAAAAGCCGCGAAATGGTGTTTGCTATTTGAACTGCATGGAATAGACGTCCGCGTCCCGCAGACGGAACTCGATGGTGACGGGCTTGCCGGAGTTGGCCTTCACGGCCTCCGGATCGTCAAAGACCACCCTGCGGTCCAGCGCATTGCCGAAGGTCTCGCAGGAGGCGAAGCGCTTCCCCTTTGCATCTGTCAGCGTCACAAAGAGATAGCCCATGGCGGAGGTCTCGAAGTTGATGAACAGGTCGGACCCGTCGTAGGTAAGCACCTTAGTGGCGGCGATGCGTTCGGAACCGTCGGCGTGGATTGAGACGAAGCCGTCCATGCGGATGGAATAACGGTTGAGGACGGAGGGCTCCTGCATCCACTGACTGGTGGGCACGTAGAGGGACAGTTCGTCGGGCGCGCCGGGCACGGGGTTCGGCGTGACGGCAAAGCCTCTGGCGGGGAAGCAGTCGCCGTAGACCCAATTCACGTTGTTCTCGATTTCAGGCCGCAGGAAGGCTTCCAGATAGCGGGTGAAGTTCCGTCCGTCTCTGGAGACCATGAACATGCAGTCCGTGATGGTCAGTCCGAAGCGGGGCTCGATTTCCATGCGCTTCCGTCGGAAGTCCTTGCCGCCCATTTCCTCGAAGCTGCCGTTCCAGGCGTGGCGTTCGATGTAGCGCGTGGGGAAGCCGATGTAGATCTGCGGCGCGCGCAAATAGGGGACGACCATGTTGGTGTACAGGGGGATGTCCTGCTCGTCCGCAAAGGAAAGGAGGACGGGATCGGTCCATGTCTTGAAGTCTTTGGATTCCATGTAGCAGATGTAGCGCTGTTTGTGCTTGACGCTCGGATCGTCCGTCTTGACGAAATTACGGATGTAACCTCGGTAGAGGTTGGCCATGGCATCCCAAAAGACCACGTTCAGCGTGCCAAACGCGCCCTTGCTGGTGACGATGTCCCCTTCGGTGAAGTGGATGCCGTCCGCGCTGAGATAGCTGCGCAGGGAACCTTCGGAGACGCCCACGCCCTTGTAGCGGACTTCCGGAGCGCAGGCGGGATTGTCGTCCCGGAAGACCATGAAATTGTCAATGGCGCCAGTGTGGTTGACGCCTGCCGCCAGTACGATGTTCGTGTCTCTATGGTCGCCGTAAGGAATTCCGGTGGAAGGCTTTATCCATGTGATGCCGTCCGCGCTCTCCGCATAGCAGGCGACGATGGGATGGTCCGGCTTGTGGCTGGGATCGTGGGGCGGCGTCTGCCAGCCGAGATAGTACAGGCGGTAGGTGCCCTTCTCGTTCTTGCCGTCGACTCCCTTGTAGGCGTCGTCAAAGAAGAGGTTGTGGTAGTTGCAGCAACTGCCTTCCCACTCGGCGTCATGGATCAGCGCAGGCCCCCTGAGCACGGGCCGATGCAGCCGTAGCTCCGCCGACGTAAGCCCTTTGTCCAGCAGGCAGTCGTCAAAGAAGCATTCGCGGTTCTTGCCGATTGGAATGACGCTCTGGGCAATGACGGCCGACATCGCCACCACACCGAAAATCGCAACGATAAGCTTGTTCATGTTTGCTTTCTATTCCTTAAATATATGATACGCAACGGTGATGAATGCCCGAAGACGCCATCGTCCCGTCAGAGCCTCCGGACAGAACAAATATACGCATCTATATTGTAACTCCTATTCCATCACTTTTCCAATCTCCACCTGGCGGAAAAAAATACCGCACATTTTGCCACATTTACACGGCAATGGAAACAGTTCGCCGTCTTCTCATCTCGTCCGGCGTCCCGTTTCCCTACAATCTCGCCATCCTGTCAAATTGAAATATATTGCATAAAATTGCATTGCAATAAATGCATAATGGAATCTGCCCGTGAGAAGAGGCGAAATGGGCAAAAATCACGTTCGGAAGGGGGAAAAACGTCTTAACTCAACGGTTTCATCAGAATGCGGCAGCGTTTGGCGAAGCAGGCGATGCCGTAGGTGTGGATCCGCCTGTAGCCGTAGAGCCGAAGCGGACGCTCATAGCCGCGGTCAACCGCCTGCCGCAGGGCGACTTCGGCGGCGCTGTTCAGCTCGTCGTCGGAGTCGCCGGAGGCGACCTTGACCTCGACGACCACGGCGGCGGAGAGGTCCTTCGCCCTCATCTGGATGTCGGCGCGGCCATCGCCGCTCTCCCGGTTGGAGAGGCACTCATGCCCTTCGGCTCCGGCCATCAGGCC
>JAEEGL014256058.1_pt1 | contig 65474 bp, 42 predicted proteins | sample 9134231 | NCBI WGS metagenome assembly JAEEGL01 (sample SAMN16246548, study PRJNA631951) | gut metagenome | biome: gut microbiome; feature: rumen; material: fiber-attached | host: Bos | place: Iran: Karaj | collected 2018-10
ATATTTGCATATATCGGATTTTTTTTGTACCTTTGCGCCCGGTTTTGAATAAATTCAAAAAGTTATGATATACCGATTTACTTTTTCGTGTGAGGAAGGTGATCCTGCTTTCCGCCGCGTGTTTGAGGCAGACGCCGATGCTACGTTTCTGCAGTTGCACGAAGCGATCCTGAAGAGTGTGGGCTATCCGGATGACCAAATGACGTCGTTCTTCCTGTGCAATGACGAGTGGGAGAAAGGCCAGGAGGTGACGCTTGTGGAGATGGATTCGAACTTCGAGTACGACAACATGGTGATGAACGAGACGCACCTCAGCGACTTGATTGAAGAGGTGGGTCACCGTCTGATCTATATCTTCGATCCGATGTTCGAGCGTTATTTCTTCGGTAGCCTCAAGGAGATCAAGCCGGGCAGCATGAATGGCGTAGAGTGCGTGGAGAGCAAGGGTAAAGCTCCGAAGCAGTTGAAGAGCGACGATCCCTTAGCCGTCGGTGGCAAAAGCGGAGACGACGACTTTATGTTTGACGACGAGTTCAAGGATGAGTATGACTTGGGCGACATCGACATGGAGGGTTTCCAAGACCTCAGCTTTGACGACGGCACAATGTTCTAACCGGTTTTTGTGAAGACCCTTCTGCTTATACTAGGTCCGACGGGTGTCGGGAAGACCGAACTGGCGTTGCGTGTAGCTCAGCGGTACGGTTGTCCGATCGTCAGTTGTGACAGCCGCCAGATCTTTCGCGAGATACCTATCGGCACGGCCGCACCTACGGCGGAAGAACAGCAGCGCGTGAAGCATTATTTTGTGGGCGAGCGCTCGGTAGACGAGGATTACAATGCCGGACAGTACGAACGGGATGCGCTGCAATTATTAGATACGCTCTTCGCGAAGCATGAGGTGGTGGTGATGACCGGTGGGTCGATGTTATACGCCGATGCGGTATGCAAAGGCTTGGACGACCTGCCGTCCGTTCCTTCTTCCGTACGCGCGGACGTGAAGCGCGAGTACGAGACCAAAGGCCTGGCATGGTTGCAAAGCGAAGTGCAGCGTCTCGACCCCGCGTATTGGGCCGAAGTGGACCAACAGAACCCGGCGCGGTTGGCGCACTGCGTAGAGCTAAGCCGCGTGACCGGAAAACCCTATAGCGCATTACGCTCCCATACCGCCAAAGCGCGTCCGTTCCGTATCATCAAGATTGGTCTGGAGCGTCCCCGCGCAGAATTGTACGCGCGCATAGACGAACGCGTAAAGCAGATGATGGAGACGGGACTATTGGAGGAAGCGAAAGCTGTCTACCCGAAGCGAGCCCTGAACAGTCTGCAGACGGTGGGATACAAAGAATTGTTCGCCTATTTAGATGGGGAATATAACCTCGACCGGGCGATAGAATTGATACAACAAAACTCGCGTCATTATGCCAAACGTCAATTGACGTGGTTTAGACGCGATAACGAGATACATTGGTTAAATGCCAACGATGATTATGAGAAAAACAGCGATAGTATTGATGGTTTGCTGCGCGCTGGTAGCGTGCAAGAAGAATAGTGTGTCGTTCTCCTATTCGCCTTCGTCTCCCAAAGCCGGTGAGACGGTGACGTTCTATAACCACTCGGAGTCCGGAGAGGACTGGAGTTGGTCTTTCGGAGACGGCGCTACGTCGGCGACTAAAGCGCCGGCGCATGTATACAAACAACCCGGCACGTACCACGTCACCCTGATGGTGGATAACAATAAGTCCTGGCGTGCGGCGCAGGATATCACGGTGTATAACACCGTTCCTTCGTTCGCTGCCTCGGACACGTCCTTCGTGATTTACAAAGACTATACCTTCACGGCGAGCGTCTACAACCCCTACAACTATAAGTTGGCATACGAATGGATGTTGCAGGACTCGATCGTAAGCGTGAACGGCGGAACGCTAAAGTGCTATTTCACCCGTCCGAATGACTCGGCGTATATCACGCTGCGTCTCTCGGTCAACGGCGAGTCGATGGACATCCGCCGTGCGTTCTATATAGAGGACCGCCAGACCAACTCGATGCTTTTCCGTACAAACGCCGATGACTATCGTCAGCGTATCTTTGGCGAGCGCGCAGAGGAATATAAACCGACGACGGACAGCGAACTGCTGGATATTGAGCAGGATGTGGAGCAGTGGTATAACGACAGCACCTTCCGTCTGGCTGACCTGGCGGTGACCTTCCCTGGCATAGAGGGCTTTAAGATAGCCAACCGCAAAATCTACTACCGCGCCAACGGCCTTTGGGTAGCCAATATAGATGGCGCGTATAAGGTGCAGATAGACGACACGCCCTGTGCTGCTATGACGCTCGATACCAAAGACAGCCGTATCTATTGGGCGAATGCGGAGGGCGTATGGTATATGCCGTTTGTTGGATCGGATAACAACAAGTTTGTCACCACGCCGACCCAACTGAATAAACTGAAGAACGTAACAAAAATAGCCGCAGATGCGGAGCCAAAATGACACAACCGGATTATATTTTTGAGACCTCATGGGAAGTATGTAACCGCGTAGGAGGTATCTACGCCGTGTTGAGTACGCGCGCAGCGAGTATGCAAGCCGAGCACCCGGATAAGGTGTTCTTCTTCGGACCGGATTTCGGAGCGCATAGCGATATCTATTTCCGCGAAGAGAAAGGACTGCTAAAGGGATGGAAAGCGCCGGCAGAGATTCCGGTGCGTATCGGCCGATGGGATGTGCCGGGCAATCCGATAGCGATCCTGTTGAAGTTCGATGCCCTCTGGGCGCGCAAGGATGCGATTTACGGGTGGGCGTGGAGTCTATTTAAGGTGCAGAGTCACGCGGCGTATGGCGACTACGACGAGAGTTGCTTGTTCGGCTATGCCGCCGGCATGGTGATGGAGAGTCTCTACCATCATCTGAGTCCTCGGAATACTCGGAAAACTCAGAGTCTTCCGAATTTCTGCGCCCACGCTAACGAGTGGCAAACGGCCTTCTCTATCTTCTACCTGCGCGACCATTGCCCGAAGATCGCGACCCTCTTCACCACGCATGCCACGGGTATCGGACGCTCAATCGCCGGAAACGGCAAACCCCTATACGACTATTTCCATGCCTATAACGGCGACCAGATGGCGGCGGAACTGAATATGGTGAGCAAGCACTCGGTAGAGAAACAAGCGGCCCATTGGTCAGACTGTTTTACTACTGTCAGCTCTATCACCGCGCGCGAGTGTGAGCAACTCTTGGATAAGAAAGTGGATATCGAGACCCCGAATGGTTTTGAGTCGAAGTTTGTGCCGAAAGCAACGGAGTTTGAGATCAAACGCAAGGAGTCCCGTGAGGCTTTGCGCACCGTCGCCGGCGAGATATTAGGCGGGGTAGTACCGCAGAATGCTTTGCTGATAGGTATTTCAGGGCGACTGGAGATGAAAAACAAAGGAATAGACGTCTTCGCAGAAGCGCTGGATAGGTTAGCGCAGAAGATTTACCATAGTGACCAACCCGAGCGTGAGGTGGTAGCGTTTGTGATGATTCCGTATTTGGATCGAGCGCCGGCGCGGAAAGGAAAAGTGAGTGCGGTGTTTGTGCCCTATTATCTGGATGGTCATGATCCGCTCTTCGGCAAGACCTACTACGACCTGCTGATGGGTTTGGATATTACGGTCTTCCCGAGTTATTACGAACCTTGGGGCTATACGCCGCTGGAGAGTTGCGCCTTCCATGTGCCGACCATCACTACCAGTCTGGCAGGCTTTGGCGCATGGGCTTCGCAGCAGAAACAACCGAACGGTGTGGTGGTGATTGAGCGGACGGACAGCAACTTCAATCAGGTGGCGGAAGATATCGCGGATACCCTTTTGCGTTTCGATCGCTTGTCGAAAGAAGAGAAGGCCGAAGTGCGTAAGTGTGCGGCAGCGACAGCCAAGAAGGCCGATTGGAAGCATTTCTTTAAGTATTACCGCAAGGCGTATGAAATCGCCCTGAATAAGCGGGATAAAAGGTTAAGTATATGAAAAAGAGTTTATTGATAATGACGATGATGCTGCCGATGGCAGCCTTCGCATGCACCAATTTCTTGGTGGGTAAAGACGCGTCGGCGGACGGAAGTACGATGGTTTCGTACGCAGCTGACTCGTATGGTATGTTCGGTTTTCTGCATTTCGCTCCGGCGCAGGACTGGCCGGAAGGTGCGATGCGGGAAGTGAAAGATTGGGACACGGGTCGTCCGCAGGGACAGATTCCTCAAATCGCGCATACCTATACCGTAGTGGGCAATATGAACGAGAATCAAGTGACCATCGGTGAGACCACGTGGGGCGGACGTGAGGCCCTTTGGGATACCGTCGGTGTGGACTACGGCAGTCTGATATACATCGCGCTCGAGCGCAGTAAGACCGCCCGCGAAGCGATCGAGTGGTTCATCACCCTTGTGAATGAGTACGGTTATGCCTCGGAAGGCGAGTCCTTCTCGTTCGGCGATCCCAACGAAGTATGGATGATGGATCTGATTGGTAAGGGTCCCGGAAAGAAAGGAGCCAACTGGGTAGCGGTGCGTATTCCGGATAACGCGATTGCAGGACACGCCAATCAGGCGCGTATCACCACGCTGCCGGTGAACGAGAAGCATAAACTGACCAAAGAAGAGAAGCGTCTGCAGAAAAAACTCAACTGCGTATGCAAGGGCGATTGGATGTGGGACAAAGACCTCATCGCTTTTGCGCGCGAGAAGGAGTATTTCACCGGAGCCGACAAAGATTTCTCGTTCCAAGCAGCCTATAACCCCTTCGACTTCAGCGGTCTCTATGCATGCGAAGCGCGCGTGTGGACGTTCTTCCGTCATTTCTCAGATGAGATGGATCCGTATCTGGATTATGTGACGGGCAAGACTTTCCGTGAGACGGGGGGGCAATACGAAGGCAAGCACATGCCCTTGTGGATCATCCCGAACAAGAAAGTGAGTGCGCAGGATCTCAAGGAGTGCATGCGCGATGAATATAAGGGTACGCCGATGGATATCACCCAGGGAACCGATGCCGGTCCGTGGAATAGCAAACTGCGTTTTGGTGGTCTAGGCTTTAAACTCGACTCCGTGCAATACTGGTACGAGCGCCCGGTAGCTACCCAGCAGACCGCGTGGTCGTTTGTAGGCCAGATGCGTTCCTGGAGCAAATACGGTATCTTCTGGTTTGGCGTAGACGACGCGGCTTGCTCGTGCTACGCACCGATGTACAGTTGTCTCAAGCATGTGCCGGAGTGCTTTGCCGAAGGCAATGGCGACAGTTATACCTTCTCGCCGACGAGCGCTTGGTGGACTTTTAACCTTGTAGCCAACTGGGCATACACCAAGTACAGTCGCATGTATCCGCATATCCGAGAGATGCAACAGATATGGGATGATAAATTCAATACCCAGGTTGCCGGCGTGGATGCGGAAGCTGCGACCTTAAGCGAAGAGGATGCAAAACAATTCCTGACCTCCTATTCGTGTTCGCAGGCGGAGAACATGGTAGCCGATTGGCAGCGCCTGTATCTCTATCTGGTGACGAAGTTCATCGACGGTCAGGAGCGCAAAGAGGAGAACGGCCAATTCAAGCGTAATGCGTATGGTAATAGCTGCGGACCGAACCGTCTGGCGATGCCGGAGAACTGGTTGCGTAAGGTAGCACCGGAAATCAATCACGAATAATCAATCATACATCCTATAATGAAGCAATTTAAGGAATATAAGCAGTTGAATCTCCCCGAATTGAGTCGCGAAGTGTTGGCGCAGTGGGAGGCGGAGGATTTATTTGGTAAGAGTATCTCAACCCGCGAGGGACACCCGCAATTCTTGTTCTTCGAAGGACCGCCTTCGGCGAACGGTATGCCGGGTATTCACCACGTCATGGCGCGTACCATTAAAGATACTTTCTGCCGTTTCAAGACCATGCAGGGTTTTCAGGTGCGCCGTAAGGCCGGTTGGGACACCCACGGTCTGCCCGTCGAACTGGGCGTAGAGAAAATGCTCGGCATCACCAAAGAGGATATCGGAAAGAAGATCTCCGTGGATGAGTACAATGCCGCTTGCCGCCGCGAGGTGATGAAATACACGGCGGAATGGACCAACCTCACCAAGCAGATGGGCTATTGGGTGGACCTCGACAATCCGTATATCACCTACGACAACAAGTATATCGAGACCCTGTGGTATCTGCTCAAGGAACTCTATAAGAAGGGCTATCTCTACAAGGGTTATACGATCCAACCGTACTCGCCTGCGGCGGGAACAGGTCTGTCCTCGCACGAACTCAACCAACCCGGTTGCTACCGCGACGTAAAGGACCTGACGTGTACCGCGAAATTCCATCTCAAGGACGGCCGTTATATCATCGCTTGGACCACGACGCCGTGGACCTTACCTTCGAATACCGCCCTCTGCGTAGGACCGAAGATCGACTACGTCGAGATCGCGCTCGAGAGCGGCGAACATATCATTTTGGCCGAAGCGCGTCTGTCTGCCTATTTCGAGAACGCCGAGATTGTAGCGCGCTACAAAGGTACCGACCTCGTGGGGCTGGAGTACGAACCGCTCTTCCCGTGGGTAAACCCGGGCGAAGGAGCCTATCGCGTCATCCCGGGTGACTATGTCACCACCGAAGACGGTACGGGTATCGTGCATATCGCGCCTACCTTCGGTGCGGACGATAAGAAAGTAGCGGACGCTGCCGGTGTGCCGGGGCTCTATATGCAGACGAAGAACTTCGGTCCGCGCCCTATGGTGGACTTCACCGGCAAGTACTGGCGCATCGAAGACTTGGACCCCGAATGGGTAAAATCCAACGTCAATATCGAACTATACGGCAAATACGCCGGTCGTTGGGTAAAGAACGCCTATGACCCGCAGTTTACCGTGGATGGCAAGTATGACGAAGCCGCTGCGGCAAAAGCTGAGAGTCTGGATTTGCACCTCTGTCTGGAGATGAAAGCTGACGGTCGTTTGCTCAAAAGCGAGAAGCATGTGCACACCTATCCGCACTGCTGGCGTACGGACAAACCCGTGCTCTACTATCCTTTGGATAGTTGGTTCATCCAATCTACTAAGGCCCGCGAGCAGATGATAGCCCTCAACCAAACCATCAATTGGCAACCGGAATCTACCGGCACAGGGCGTTTCGGCAAATGGCTCGAGAACCTCAACGACTGGAACCTCTCCCGTTCACGCTATTGGGGCACACCGCTGCCTATCTGGCGCACAGAGGACGGCAGCGAAGAGATTTGTATTGGTTCGATAGCAGAGCTGTTCGCAGAGATAGAGAAGTCTGTCAAAGCCGGATTCATGAAAGAGAACCCCTGGCCGAAACATATCGTAGGCGATTATAGCAAAGCCAACTACGATCCGTCGGTGATTGACTTGCATCGTCCCTATGTGGATGCCATCATTCTCGTTTCGCCGAGCGGCAAACCCATGAAGCGCGAACTCGACCTCATTGATGTATGGTTCGACTCGGGTGCGATGCCTTATGCCCAGAACCACTATCCCTTTGAGAACGCAGACCTGCCGCGCACAGCGGACTTCATCTCCGAAGGAGTGGACCAAACCCGCGGATGGTTCTTTACGCTCCATGCGATCCACACGATGATAGAGGGCACAGTAGCCTACAAAAACGTCATCTCCAATGGTCTGGTACTTGATAAGAACGGCAATAAGATGTCCAAACGTCTCGGCAATGCCGTCGATCCCTTCGGAGCACTGAATACCTACGGTGCCGATGCCGTACGCTGGTACATGCTCACGAACTCATCGCCATGGGAAAACCTCAAATTTGACCCCGAAGGCGTAGATGAAATCCGCCGTAAGTTCTTCGGCACACTCTATAATACCTATGGCTTCTTCGCTCTCTACGCGAATGTCGACCACTGGTCGCCAAACAAATTTGAAATCATAAATCATAAATCTGAAATTGATAATTGGATCCTCTCCAAACTCAACTCGCTTGTCAAAGAGGTGACCGAGTCCTATGAGGCCTACGAACCCACCAAGGCGGGTCGTGCGATATCGGACTTCGTACAGGACGATCTGTCCAATTGGTACGTGCGTCTGAATCGCAAGCGTTTCTGGGGCGGCGAGATGAATGCCGACAAGCAAGCAGCGTACACCACGCTCTACACTTGCCTTAAGACCATAGCCCAACTCATGGCGCCGAACGCACCGTTCTATGCCGACCGTCTCTATCGTGACTTGTGCGGCGAGAGCGTGCACCTGAGTGAGTGGCCGAAAGCGGACGAAGCACGGATTGATACGAAACTCGAGCGCCAGATGTACTTGGCGCAGCAGGCAACGTCTATGATTCTCTCGCTCCGCAAGCGCGCAGAGAAGAATGTGCGCCAACCGCTCCAGAAAGCCGTTATCCCGACGCCCGACAGCGAGACCGCGGATGCTTTGCTGCATGTGGCGGACCTCATCAAATCGGAAGTGAACGTCAAAGAACTCGTCATCGTGCCGGCGGAGCAAAGCGAAATCCGTTTGGTCAAGAAAATCAAGCCGCAGTTCAAGGTGCTCGGCAAGAAAGTCGGCGCGAACATGAAAGAGTTGGCAGCTGCTATCACAGCGATGAGTCAGGATGAGATAGCCAAGATGGAAACCAAAGGTTCTTTCAACTTTCAACTTTCAACTTTCAACTACACCCTCGTTCCCGAAGATGTGGAAATATTGACGGAAGATATGCCGGGCTGGTTGGTTGCCAATAATGGTATCTTGACCATCGCGTTGGATATCGAGTTGACGGACGAACTGATCGAAGAAGGCATCGCCCGCGAGCTGATTAACCGCATTCAGAACTTGCGTAAGTCCTCCGGTCTGGAGATCACCGACCGCATCGCCATCGTCCTCGAGGACCGTCCGGAGATCCATAACGCCGTGCTCCATTGCGGAGAATATATTGCTTCGCAAGTGCTGGCAAAGAGTCTGGAACTGGCAGCCGACGTACAAGGTGAGAGCCTCGAGATGGACGGCTATAACGTGAAGATAAACATCAAAAAAGCATAGGTATGACCAAGTATTTTCGATTAGTACTGATGGCCCTTGTAAGCATCGCGTTCATCGGATGCGAGATGTTCGACAAGAAGCAGACCGATTTCCGCTTGAGTGATCTGCAGGGCAAATGGTGTAAAGACGGAACGCAGGAGTTTAAGCGTTTCACAACGAGTCCGGTGACGGATGACGCCGGATACTTCTGGGGATGTGAGTGGAATGAGGCTGAAGACGTCCATGAGTCAGACTTGGTTTTCCACGGAGACGGATGGTTTAAGTACAAACTGACGGAAGACCAATTGCACGAGGTGCATATGACGGACTACGGATGGGCGGATATTCCACAGGAATATGTTCTCACGGTGCTGACGACTACGAAGATGACGTACCATAAGAAGGGGTATCCGAAAGAGAAACAGAACTTCACCAAACAGCCGAACGAATGAAACGTGCATTGATCATCACCGGTATCACCTTGGGTTCGCTGCTATTCGTGCTGATAGCCGCTGTACTCATCGTGATATACATCGTCTTCACGCCGGCGCGCATCGCGCCCATCGCGCGGCAAGCAGCGTCGGAGTACATCACGTGCGAGCACGAGATAGGAGAGGTGGACCTCACTTTCTTCTCTACCTTCCCGCGTTTTGGGCTGCGTGCCGACGGACTGCTGTTGATCAATCCCAAAGCCGGCAGCCGGAACGATACGGTCGTGTCCGCTCCGCGCTTCACGGTTACGGTAGACGTGATGGAGTTTGTTAACAACAAGAATCTCGTCATTCACGAGGCGATTTTAGATGATGCGTCGGTGAACTTCTTCATCGCGCCGGACGGAACGACCAACCTCACCGATGTGTTTGTCACTTCCCCCGATACTACGGACACTACGGCTTTCTCCTTGCCTTTCGATGACATCCGCGTAGATGGTTTGCGTATCCAAGCCCGTTCCATCACTTTCGTGGATGCCAAGGATACCATCGATGCTTCGCTCGGACGAACCGAACTGAGTGCGAAAGCAGCGAGTTGGGACGATATGCTCATTGGTCTTGATGCCCAAGACGTCTGCGCGCATATCAAAGGTGAGACCTACGCAGACAGCCTGCATGTAGAGTTAATCGCGCCTTTGGCGATGAATCTCGATGCCATGCATTTTAGTTTGGACGGAGCGCGCTTGGCCGTCAACGATTTCAACCTGCGTATAGAAGGAGAAGCGACCATAGGCGACAGCATCGCGCTGGCTGTCCAACTCGAGACCGACAAATGGCAGATCAAGCCCCTCTTGGCGCTGGTGCCTCAGACTTTCACCAAGTCCTTGTCGGACCTCGATATAGACGGTACGCTTCAACTGGAGGCTACGGCGCAAGGCTATTACGCCGATTCCGTGATGCCGCATATCCAAGCGCATCTTGTTTTGAAAGATGGCGAAGGGAAATACAGACCGCTCCCGTACACTCTTCGTGATGTAAAAATTGACGCCGATGCGAACTTGCGAATGAATAAGGGCGAGCAATCCAGTGTGACGATTCGTACGCTGGAGGCGAAGACCAAGAAGAGCGCGGTCGCAGCCAAGGGTACGGTCGATGATCTGTTAGGCAATATGCTGATGGATATGCACCTGACGCTAGACGCTAATCTGCCGGACTTTGCGTATTTCTATCCCAAGAACATGACCCTCAAGGGGCGCGCGGAAGGAAAAGCGAACGCACGGATACGTTTGGACGATCTCACAGCTATGCGTCTGGAGAAAGGCCGAATCGATGCGGACCTCCACCTGACGGATATCCGCTATGCGACGGATAGCATGGAGGCGGAACTGCCACTCACGCATGCCCGTATCCACTTGCCGAATCCTCAACCCTCCAAACCCAAGCTCAACTGGGCGCGTATCGACCTTGAGACCGATAAAGTGGACTTCACAATGGCAACGCCATTGACCGCAGCCCTCAAAGCGTCTACTATCCAACTCGAGACTAGCAATGTGCTCTCCAACGATCCGGTCCTCTGCGCCGCCTTAGCGCTGCAGTCCGATCGACCGATAGAGGTAGCGATGGATTCGATGGGTGGCGCGATTGATGCGCCGAACCTCAAGGCTTACGTCGAGTATAACACCAAGTCCGAGACGGGACTGGAAAAGGCGCAGGCGAGCATGAGTTTTGATGGCCTCGAAGGATTCTTCAAGGATATCCGAGCCGACCTGAAGGCCTCGGACCTGAGTGCTACCGTGAGTGGCGGTAAGTCCATCAGTGCCAAACTCAACACCCGTGCGCTCAAAGCTAATGTGGGCGAAGAATTGGATGCGAAGACGGGTCGTCTATCCCTCGAAGCCTCCGCTCGCTACAATAGCAAGGGCGAAAACGAATTGCTCAAGTGGAACCCGCGGTTGAAGATCAACCTCAAGAATGGTGAACTGAACATGCCGGAGCGCTTGCCGGAACCCGTCTATATTCCGTCCATCGACTTCAAATACTCGAATCGCATGATGGATATCGCTGATGCACGCGTAGAATTGGGTAATTCGGACCTGAATCTCAAAGGAAACGTGCGCAATATCGGTAAGTGGTTCCGTCATAAAGCGATTCTCGAAGGCCAACTCGATATCGTATCCGACCATTGTGATGCCAACCAGCTCCTTGCTTGGTTCAGCGCCGACGAGGGTTCAGAAGAGAGTCCTGCGGCAGAGCAGACAAATGAAAAAATGGTAAATGACCAAATGGCAAATGAGTCTGACCCCTTTATGGTTCCTACCGATGTGGACTTAGCGCTCAACACGCATATCCGCGAGGTGGAGATTTTCAACCAAGTGGCGAAAGACCTGAAGGGCGGTTTGTACGTCAAGGATGGTAAACTCATTCTCGACGAGATGGGCTTTGTATGCCGCGCGGCGAAACTGCAACTGACGGCTATCTACCGCACGCCGCGCAAGAACCACCTCTATCTGGGCTTTGACTATCATATGATAGACGTCGATATAGATGAACTGCTTACGATGATTCCGAATCTCGAGCAGATGGTACCGATGCTCAGTTCGTTCAAGGGCGCAGCCCAGTTCCACTTGGCGGCCGAGACCTATACGGATAAGAACTACCAGCCGAAGATCAGTACCCTCCGCGGTGCGGCTTCGCTGACCGGCAAAGACCTCGTCGTCATGGACAGCAAGACCTTCTCGAAGATAAGCAAACTGCTGCTCTTCAAGAAGAAGACGGAGAACAAGATTGACTCCATCAATGCCGAACTAACGGTGTATAAGGATCAAATCGACGTCTATCCGCTCTGCGTGCAGATGGACAACTACATGGTGGCCCTCGGCGGACGCCATAAGACCGATATGACCTTCGATTATGACATCAATGTCCTCAGTCCTATCTACCTCGGTGTACACGTGGGTGGAAACATGGATAACCTGAAGATCAAATTGGCGAAATGCAAGTACGCTAAGGATTTCAAGCCGCATTGGTATGAGAAAGCCGACACGCAATCGCTGGAATTGCGTAAACTGATCAAGCAGTCGATGGAGAAGAACGTACGTATTCAATAGATACAGTTATGAAAAAAAGTTTTATTTTAGGAGCAATTGCTATGACTTTATTAGCTTGCAACCAAACCAACCCCTTGTTGGATCAACCCGCTACCCCGTTTGGTGTACCGGCGTTTGACCAAGTGAAAATCGAGCATTACCTGCCTGCGTTTGAAAAAGCGATTAAGCAGAACAAAGCAGAGGTGGATGCCATAGTGAATAACGAATCGGAGCCGACGTTCGAGAATACGATTGTGGCCCTCGACCGTTCCGGTCTGCTGCTCGACCGCGTAGTAGGCGTGTTCTTCAACGTCCTCGAGGCGGACGGCAACGACGAGATGAACGAGATCGCCGAGAAAGTGAGTCCGATGCTCAGCGAACTGAGTGACGGCATCATTCTGAACGACAAGCTCTTCCAACGCGTGAAGTTCGTCTATGAGCAGCGTGACCAACTGGGCCTCAACCCCGAGCAGATGCGTCTTTTGACGGAGACCTTCAAAAACTTCGCTGATAACGGCGCCAACCTGCCGGAGGATAAGAAAGAGCGCCTCAAAGAGATCAACCAGGAACTCGGTCTGCTCTCCCTCAAGTTCGGTAACAATGTCGTAGCCGAGACCAATGCTTGCCAGCGTTTTATCACCGATGAATCCGAACTCGCAGGTCTGCCCGAGAGCGCCAAAGCCGCTGCGGCCGAAGAAGCCGAGGAAGCCGGTCATCCGGGTGAGTGGCTCTTTACGCCTAAGCGTACGTCCTTCACACCGGTGCTCCAGTACTGCGAGAACCGCGCGCTGCGTGAGCAACTGCTCATGGATTATACCACTCGTGCTAACCACGACAATGAGTTTGATAATAAAGCCGTCATCATCCGCGAGATGGAGCTGCGTATCGAGCGCGCGAAGCTGTTCGGTTATGACAATCCTGCGGATTATATCCTTGCGGACTGCATGGCGAAGAACCATCAGACCGTAGACGCGTTCCTCCAATCCGTTTGGAAACCGTCCTTAGAGGCAGCAAAACGCGAAGCTGCGGCTTTGCAGGCCGTGATGGATATGGAGAAAGCGGCGCAGAACCCGCATACTGACGAGCAGGTATTGCTCCAGCCTTGGGACTGGTGGTTCTATGCCGAGAAGCTGCGTAAGGCGAAATACGACCTTGACGAAGAGGCTATCAAACCCTATTTCGAACTCGACAACGTGCGCAAAGGCGCCTTTGGCGTAGCCAACAAACTGTATGGTCTGCAATTCGAGAAACTGGAGAACATGCCGGTATATAATCCCGACGTAGAGGTATTCAAAGTAACCGAAGCAGACGGATCGCTCGTCGGCATTCTGTACACCGACTATTTCCCGCGTGCGGGTAAGCGTCCGGGTGCGTGGATGAATCAGATTCTGCCGCAGTATATCGATGCCGAGGGAGTGGATCATCGTCCCGTCATCATCAATGTGGGTAACTTCAACAAGCCGACCGCAGGCAACCCGTCGCTCCTCTCGATGGACGACGTAGAGACCCTCTTCCATGAGTTCGGCCATGCCCTGCACGGTCTGCTCTCGAAGGCGCATTATAAATCGCTTAGCGGAACGAATACCCCGCGTGACTTCGTCGAACTGCCCTCGCAGTTTATGGAGAACTATGCGTACGAACCCGAGGTGCTGAAGACCTATGCCTTCCATTACCAGACCGGAGAGGTCATTCCTGACGAATTGATCGAGAAAATCAATGCAGCCGGTAAGTTCAATCAGGGCTTTGTGACCACCGAGTTACTATCGGCTTCTATCCTCGATATGGACTTCCATGAGTTGACCTCTGCAGAAGGTCTGGACGTGAACGCATTTGAGAAGAAAAGTCTCGATGAAATGGGCATGATTCCGCAGATTATCGTTCGTTATCGCCCGACGTTCTACAACCATATCTTTACGACCGGTTACGAGGCCGGGTACTATAGTTATACCTGGGCAGCTGTACTCGATGCAGACGCTTTTGCGGCTTTCAAAGAAACCGGAAACCTCTTTGATGCCGAGACCGCTGCGCGCTTCCGTCACTTGCTCGAGCAGGGCGGCACGCGCGATGCGCAGGAGCTCTATCTGGAGTTCCGCGGTAATGAGGCGGATCCCGCTAACCTCTTGCGCCGTAAAGGCTTTATCGACTGATGCTCAATCGCCCTTTATCAAATAGAAACAAATGGCTCTACCATCTGTTGCCGGCAGTCTTTTGGCTGCTGGCAATAGGCGGTAGCCTGATTCCTGTGCTGCCTTCTCTAAACTTTCAACTTTCAACTTTCAACTATTACAGCGGCTATTGGGTAGCCGCGATAATGCTGATTATTATCGTTTTCATCGGGAATATTAAGCGTCATGCCTCGTCTGTGGAGGAGTGTTTTGTCATGGCGCTGCTCTTAGGCATTGCCTCTTATTGGATCCCAACGGTCGTCTTTCTGACGATTCCCGTGTGGGCATACCTTATCTACCGAAATATCTTTAGCGGCCGCTCGCTCTTGGCTACGTTGCTCGGCTATACCTTGGTGGCTATCTGGGCGACCATCGCCATCCTCTTCGGATGGATCGCCAATCCTTGGGCGCACTTCTTTGCATTAGAAAACGCCCTCGGGTGGATACCCTTGGGCGCTATCTTAATTGCGTGGCTTGCTTCTACCATTGTACGACAAAACCTGCGTGAACGTTGATGCCCGCTTGGGCGTAATACCACGTGCACCGACTGCCGTTGGCAAAGCGGCTGGCTTCTGCGCCGCCGTTATTGGCGTAGTGGGCGTCGAAGATATTATTCAACTGGCATAAGATCTTCACAGCCGGCACACCGCGACGGGAGGAAAACCCGGAGCGTTCTCCCGCTAAACGGGAGGAGCGGCCTCCGCCTAGAAGGGCTTTGATAGGAATTGTGTATTGCAGGTTCACGTTCGTCGTGCTGTATGCCTTGATCATCGCCGCGACATCTTGGGTGTTATCGAGGTATTGCTGACTCACTACGTTCGTCTGAATTTCCCCGATGAAACCGGCGTAACAGAAGGTAAACAGACTCATCGCGGTGATGGTCGGCGAGAAGGCGATAGTCACTGTTCCGCATACGCTGTCTTGCCGGATCCAGTTCCAATCCACGTCGTTGTCATATACGTCGATATACTGCTTGTAGTTCAGCAGTTTGTTGCGGCTAAATACGATATTGCCTTCCCATCGCATCCAATCGGTGATCTGCACGCCGCCCGTCAGTTCGGCGCCCATGCGGTAGGAGTCTTTTACGTTGATAGTCTTCATTGCCCCTACGTCGTTATACTCGCCGGTCAGCACCAACTGGTTGTCGTAGTCCATGAAATAGAGATTCAGACCTACGCTGAAGCGTTTATGGCTGTACTGGTATCCTAACTCGTAGTCATATAGCGTCTCGGCTTTCGGGAGATTCGTCCATGTTTTTGTGTCCGGATCCCATCGCGCGTTCTCCTTGTAGTTGTTTCGACTCGGGTCGCGGTTGGCGATCGCGAAAGAGGCCGACAGAAGATGTCCGCCGTTCTGGTACGTCAGTCCTGCCTTCGGGTTGAAGAAATGGTACTGCGCTACCAGTGGCAGGTCTTCCATATTCTCCTCGTTGATGCCGTTGCGGCTGTAGCGGATATAGCGGTATTGTAAATCGCCGTATACCGACAACTGCTCATGTCCGCGATGGAGGATACGCCAGTTGGCTTTCGCGTACGCGTTCACGTCGATCTTATTGGCGTCGTTGCGGTAGTATTCGTAGTGCACCGGCAGCGGTTGGAGAGTCGGTTTAGCGAGGTAGTCCAGAATACCCCAGTGCTGACCGTAGTAGTTGCTGCCGGCTACGCCTACCTGTGCGTCCGCTTTCTCGGAGAGGTACTTAGCGGACACCGCGAATCCCGCGTAGTGGTTATTGAGGTGTTTCATATAGAGGCCGTAACTCTTATCCTTCGGATTGGTCACCAGGCTCGGATCGGTCAGTCCCCAATAGCTGTATTTCTTTTTCTTGTATTGCTCGTAGTACCCGGCGCCGTGGGTGTAATGAAGCGTTGCTGTCAGGCTCCATTGCTGCGTGAAGCGGTGGTTGACCGTCAACTGTCCGTGTTGCTGGGCGTAGTTATCCGTCTGGTTCGGGTAATAGACGACGGAGTCATTGCCCTGACTGTCCTTCACCGTATATTCTCCGGCGGGGTTATACCGCCGATCAGCGCCGTGCAGGCCATATGCTACGTCATAACTCACGCCTTCCCAACCCATACCGGTTTTCTCGCCGCCGCCGAAGGCGCGCAGGATCACTTGCGTCTTCTTGCCGTACCATCCTACGTCGCCGTAGAAACTGTATAGGTCGCTTTTCGTGCGATATAAAAATCCGTCGGAGTTGACTTTCGAGAACCGTCCGTTGATCATCCATCGGTTGGCTATCGCCGCGTGCGCACTCACCATCTCGCGGAAGGTGTTATACATGCCGCCGTTGAAGGCCAAGGTGATATGACTCGTGGTGTCGAGGAAGTTCGTCTGCATGTTCAGTCCTGCGCCGAAGGCCGAACCGCTGGTGCTCGTGCCAACGCCGCGCTGTACGTCCATCTGTGAGATCGACGAAGCCATGTCGGTCATGTTCACCCAGAAAACCGTCTGACTCTCCTGGTCGTTGAGTTGCACCTCGTTCACCGTCATGTTGATACGCGTATGATCGGTGCCGCGTACGCGGAAATATGTATATCCTATACCTAAACCATCATCACTCGTCACTTGCAAACCCGGAGTGCGGGAGAGTAGGTACGGAAGGTTCTGACCCGTGTTATCGCGGTTCAGTTCTTCGTTCTTCACGATCGCGGTGGACAGAGTGGTCTGCTGCACGCGCTTCACACTCACCTCGATATCTTCCAACTGACGCATCAGAATCGTCAGCGTGTCCTCATCACTCGTCTGCGCTTGTGCGCATACAAAAAATGATCCAATGACCAAATAAATGGTAAATGGTAAATAGAAAATCGTAAATCGTTTCATTTTCTTTAGCAGCATTACCTGCTCAAGTTCTACGGGTGTAATCTCAGTAATCGCTAGAGCGAAAACACCCCGAATGACAAATATAAAATCTTAAATCTTAAATCTTCAATGTTTCTTTCTGCTAGAACCTGTAGCAGAATGAAACCATCCATCCCCATTCCCACATCTGTCGGCTGTCTAAGCCGCGCGGGCGGGCAAGGTTATTCAATCCGAAGTCATATCCGGCTTGCAGACGGTAGCGGTCCCATTCGAGACCTCCGCCGAGGCCCCACTGGATGTTCGCGCGAATCAATTCTTCGTCAAAGCGGTCGTAGGGTTTCGTCTGCACATTGTTGGCCTCCAACCACGCTTTCGCCTCGTCGCTCAGGTGCGTCTGCAGGTAGTCGTATTCCGACAATCCGATATGCAGTTGCGGACCGGTGTAGAAGAACAGCCGCAGCTCTTTCCACAGCGGTATCGTGTAGTACGCCCGTACGGGAATCGTCAGGTTGTGCTCCAGCACGCGATGGGTGATATACTCCGTTTGCGTCGTCTGCGGAATTATACTGCGCCAGTGCTGCTCGTTCTTGCCGTAGGTAAGCGTGTACAGCAGTCCGGTCTGGATGCTGAAATGGTACGGCAGCAGAAAATCGAAGGTCGCACCGACGCGCACGCCGTGCAGGAACATATCCGGATAACTCAGGTTTCGCGTACGCTGGTTATGCTGAGCATAACCCACCTCAAAGCGATACTCCATGCCAAACTGATAACTCACTTCTTGTTTCTTGGCCGTAGGGTCAAAGAAGGTGTTATCTTCTATCTGCATCGCCGGCTTGCGCACATCATCCGCGTACGCACTCACGCCCACCGCACAAATCAATATAATAAGAATCTTTTTCACTTATACACTTTTATAAACTCTATAAACCTTTATACACTATACACCGTACACCTTACACTATCACCAAATAGAAACTCGGTTTTCAGGTGCAATGTACATTGGTGACTCCGGGGTCACGTTCCATGCCTCATACCATGCGCCGATCTGCGGCAGCGCACCGTTGACGCGCCAGCGGCCGAGCGAGTGAGGATCGCTCTTCGTGCGGTTGAGGATCTCTTCCGGACGGATATTACCTGCCCATACGTTCGCGTACGCCAGGAAGAAGCGCTGTTGCGGCGTGAAGCCGTCGCGGGTCTGTAGACGCTCTGCTTCCGGTTTAGCCTCTTCGTTCAGCGTGAACGCCAGGAACGATACTTGCAAACCGCCGTGGTCGGCGATGTTCTCGCCCAGCGTGAACGCACCGTTGGCATGTACGCCCGGAGCCACTTCGATCTTGTTGAACGCCTCTTCCATCACTTTCGTGCGAGCGTCGAACGCCGCTTTGTCTTCGGCGGTCCACCAGTTGACCATGTTGCCGTCCTTGTCGAACTGGCATCCCTGGTCGTCGAAGCCGTGGGTCATCTCATGTCCGATCACTACGCCGATAGCGCCGTAGTTGAACGCATCATCGGCGTTCATGTCGAAGAACGGATATTGGAGTATTCCGGCGGGGAAGCATATCTCGTTGCTCGAAGGGTTGTAGTACGCGTTCACCGTCTGCGGTGTCATATACCATTTTTTCTTATCCACCGGTTTGCCAAGGAAGCTGAGGCTGTAGTCTTTCTCGAATTTCGCTGCGCGTTGCAGGTTAGCAAAATAGGTGTCCTCGGTGTTGATGTCGAGCTTACTGTAGTCGCGCCACTCGTCCGGATAACCGATCTTGATCGTCATCGCGTTCAGTTTCTCGAGCGCTTTGTCTTTCGTCTCGCGACTCATCCATGCGAGGTTCTCGATACGGATACCGAGCGCTTTCTGTAGGTTCTTCACCAGCGCCAACATACGCTCTTTGTTCTCCTCCGGGAAGTATTTCTTTACGTACATCTGGCCCACTGCCTCGCCCAGCGTACCGTTTACGATACCTACCGCGCGTTTCCACAGCGGACTCGGTTCTTCGCGACCGGACAGCACGCGGCCGTAGAAATCAAACGAAGCCATGTAGATATCGGTCGTCAGATACGAAGCCGCATCGTCAATCACTTGCCATGCAAACAAGGTCTTCAGGTCCTCGAGCGGCTCCTCGTCTAACATCCGGCCGGCTTCCTGCAGGTGCGGGATCTGACCAATAGAGAGGCTGTCCAGATCATGGATGCCGGCTGCCTCGAAGTACACTTTCCAATCAACTTGCGGAACGAGTTGCTGCAGCTCGTCCACGCTCATCTTGTTATAGTTCGCCTGCGGGTCGCGAAGCTCCACGTTGCTGTAGGCCGCTTTTGCCAAGCGCGTCTCCAGACGAAGCACCGTCTGCGCTTTGTCGGCTGCGTTCTCGAATCCGAAGAGGCCGAACAACTTCTCCACGTATGCTACGTACGCGTCGCGAATCTTCTTCGTCTGCTCGTCTTCATCGAGGTAATATTCTTTCTCGCCGAGAGAAAAACCGGCTTGGTATTCGTTGAGGATATTCATCGAGCTGTTCATCGCGTCGGCATCGACGTACATCGCCCAGAGTTGGTAATCCATCGACTCGCCGAGCGCCTTGCTCAACTCCGCGCGCGTGCCGATTCCTTCGATTTCATCGAGGATTTTCTGCACCGGTGCGATACCTTCTGCGTCGCGGCGCGCGGTATCCATCGCGAGATTATACATGTCGCCTATCTTCTGCGCTACCGATCCGTTCACGTGGTGCTTAGCGGCCAGTTCCTGAATCAGTCCGTTAACCTGCTCGAGGTTCTGTAATCCGAGTTTGTCGAACGATCCGAAGCGGCTGTATTCCGGCGTCAAGGGGTTGTTAGCCATCCATCCGCCACAGGCGAATTGGTAGAAGTCATTCTGTGCTACGGCGGTCGTATCGAGGTTCTCCAAGTAGATACCCGTCGTCTGTTCTTTGTTTGTACAAGCTGTTGTCATCAATGCAATCGCTGCAAGCGTAAAAATAATTTTTTTCATATGTTTAAATGTTACTTTGTCTAAGCCGGAGTGCTCGGAAGCACACTTTTGCGGCTGCAAAAGTACTACAAAAATTTGGAATAAACAAGGATTTGGACAATAAAAAGTAAATTTATTTTGTTTTTAGTGGCAAAATGTTTGTTGTTTGCACGGAAGTGCGAACGTACTTTCGAAGGGGACCCCGTTGGGGGAGGAGGTCGAAAGCACTGTTTTTTTTGACATTTGCAAGATTTTTTGTATTTTTTTTGCGTATGTCGCAAATTATTTGTACTTTTGCGCCGAATATGAAAAGAGTTTATGCTATATTGCTACTATTGGTAGCATTCTCCATGTCTCTCTGGGCGCAAGAGAAGGAGATGTCTGTCGCGGAGCGCAATGCCGCGCAGGGGTTTAATGACACGATCGATCGTCTCGCTCCGGATTTTGTGTTAGTGAGTTTATGTGTTGCTGATCCGACGGATCAGAGTCAGGACTATTTAGGTATGACGGGTCATGCTTTCTTGCGCCTCCAGAGCCCGACGTTCGGACTTGATTACTGTTTTAGTTACGAGAACGAACGCATCAAAGGACAGTTATGGGATTACCTTACCGGCAAACTGAAAATGCGCATGCGTATGTCACCAACGGAGGAATATATAGAAGATTATCGCATTTGGGAGCGTGCGGTGCATGAATATTTGATTAATCTTCCTCCCGAGGCAGAGTTGCGGTTTTGGGAACAAATGGATAATCATATGATGTCCGAGCGGGAGATGAAGTTAAATCTGATGAAATTTGGATGCACAAATACAATTTTACAATATGTTGAGCATGCGTTGGCTCCAGACACGATAACATATAATTGGCCTGAGAAATTTTTAACAAAGTCGGCTATGGAAATCGCAGATGAGCATATGGAATACTACCCTTGGTCGCTACTAGGTATACGTATCTTGGAAGGGAAAGCTTTCTCGCGATTAAGGAAACCTAAGCAGAAAGTGATTTTTCCTGCAGATTTATTAGAGGTGTGGTCTTCATCTACCATTAATGAACAGCCGACGTTAACCTATGTGGGTGATATAGTGAAAGCAGAGCCGGTAGTTGTAGAAAAGCCATGGTTTACACCTCGATTATGCGGAGTTATACTACTTGTGCTGATTGTTGGTGTAGTTGCGTTCTTGCTGGTCCGTAAGTGTAAGAAATGAAAAATTCTCAACAAAAATACCCATTATTGCCTTTTGCTCAATTTGTCTATGACTCCATGCGCTGGATGCCATGGGCATTTATGTATAAAATTAAGTTGCGAACGAAGGCCTTTTCTTTAGAAGAAGCACAAGATATAGCGCGGCAAATCATAGATAATCATCCTGTTTTTCAATCGTGTCTAGATTGGCGAGGAAGGCAGTATGCTTGCAATTCAAAAAATCAATTTCAGAGTCCATATTTCAAATTAAAGATGTGGCAAGAAGGAGATTGGTTGTATGTGCAGGTGGCTTTTAATATATTGTTAGGTGATGGATATAGTATTTACATACTCATCAATGACATACTCCGCACATGCGCAGGGGAGAAATTAGAGGATGATCATTATTGGAACTATGTGTCTAGGTTTGAGCAGAGGAAGAAAGAGCCGCACTATATTGCCAGCCGTGAGTGGCTGATTAGTGAATTCAGAGACGAGAGTGTCCCTGTCCGTCCGACCATAGATAAGAGGTGGATTCATACATGGATACCCCCTAAAGTAGGATTGTACGTAGAGGATTTTACGGATAAACAAGAGAAATTGTCGCAGTTTCAGCACGAGAATGTGATATCGTACGAAGGCATTTTTTCGCTTTGTGTGGCTTTGGCTATTGCGGAGTATTGCGGAACTGACGGAGCGGCATTAACTTGGGCATATTCAGGGCGGGAAACAGAGGAAGAACAGCATATCTTCGGGAGTCTCCACCGTGACATTCCCTTCCAGATAAATCATATATCAAATATCAGAAATCAAAAATCGGAATTAATACGTCATGCTCGTAAGCAGGTACGTTCCGGTATTGCTCATAGTGATTATCCATACACACTTATTGCTCCATATAATCAGCGTTGGAATTATGCAGTCAATGTATTGCGTGTACCGGATATTGAAATGTTAGCGAATAATTTTCCTATTCCGGTAGAGTTGTTATCAATTCCCCAACAGAAGTTTGCTTATGCATTATTGGATGTGGAAATTATAGAAAATGTTGGCACTTTGCGACTGCAGTTCCGTTATTCCGCAACCCATTATAGAGAATCATCCATCAAAAAATTCGCGGCTTTAGTACGCAAGTATGTTGAATGGCTTATTGACTAAATATCCGGATTTGCGCACGTTGCTGGAGAAGGAACTGCAGCGGGCAGCTATCGAGAATCCGCATCGGAGCACCAACCCTGTGCGGACGATAGAGGAGTGGTGTGCGTATGTAGAGCGCTTTGCGCACCGGATGCCGTGGCAAACGATGGATATCGGCGAAGACGCATCGTTTTTTCGGCGAATCGACCAGAACATCGGCTATTTTTACTTTCTATTAGGTGACCTGCAATATGAACCGCGCATCGCGGCATGGCTCGTGGAGTATAACAAAGCATGGGGGGAATGGCTCAGCAGTCCCGATAGTTGGAAGGATGAGTATTATCAACTTGCGCTCTCCGATCCACTTTTCGAACTCTCTACCAATCGCTACGAATCTCCCGATAACTGGCATAGTTGGAACGACTTCTTCGCACGCAAGTTGCGAAAGCCATACACCATACACCATACACCATACACCTTTATCAGTCCCTGCGATGGCGTTATCGCCGAAGAAGGACTGATAAAAACCGCATCTATCGCCAACTGGCTCGATTTGCTCGGCGATAGCCCGTATCGTGAAATCTTTGCCGGCGGTGAGACCTTCCATATTGTGCTGGATGTCTTTGATTATCATCGCTTCCATATGCCCTGCGATGGCACGGTATTGGAATGCAAGACCATTCAAGGTATTCATGCAGGAGGAGGCGTCATTATATGGGATGAACAGCAAGGTAGGTATCGCTACAACCAACTCGGCGTGACCGATTTTCAGATGCTCGAGACGCGCGGAGTCCTTATTATAGATACGCCCGCGTACGGAAAAATCGCCATCGTTCCCGTCGGCGTCCAGCAAGTTAGTTCCGTCCAATGGACTCATCCTGTACTCACTAATCGAGAATCTCTAATCCCTAATTCCCTAATCTCTAATCGTGTTATGCTCCGTCAAGGAGCAGAACTCGGTTGTTTCCACTTCGGCGGCAGTGATGTCGTCCTTTTCTTCGAGCCCGGCCGCGCTCCTCATATAACACCCCAATCCGTCAAAGTGGGCGAAAAAATAGCTTAAGTCTAAAAAAAATCCGTTAAAAACTTGCACAATTCAAAAAAAAGCAGTACTTTTGTAGCGAAATTTATGTAGCGAAAAAATCGTGACGAAAATTTCGCTATGGCTAAAATGCATAAAATCAGATAGTTATGGTTAATAAGGAGACTGTTTTTAATCCATTTTCTATTGCCTCTTATGCTGGACCGGAATATTTTTGTGACCGCGAAGAGGAGACTAACGAATTGGCAGGCGCGTTGGCTAACGGACGCAATGTGACGCTGATTAGTCCTCGTCGTGTAGGTAAGACAGGATTGATACACCATTTCTTTCGGAGTCTGAATCCCAAGGAGGTACAGTGTTTTTATGTGGACTTATATAGTACATCCAATTTGCAGGAGTTTACCAAACTCTTTGCACAGGAAGTGCTGACTAAGCGTATCACCCCGTTTTCAGAACAAGTGTGGTCGGAGATTTCGCATTTCTTTGGCGCACTACGCCCGGTTTTCGGCGCGGACCCGATTAGCGGCATGCCGCAGTGCACGATAGATGTTCAGCCTCAACGAGAGGAATGGACTTTACAGCAGATTTTTGCGTACTTAGAGAAATTTGCGACACCTTGCTATGTGGCTTTTGATGAGTTTCAGACCATCGCTGAATATCCGGATGTGAAGATGGAGGCGTTACTCCGCACCTATATCCAGCAGCTGCATAATGTGCATTTTATCTTCTCGGGAAGCAAGAAACATATAATGGCCGAGATGTTCTCTTCCGCTAAGCGCCCGTTCTACCGTAGTACGCAGATGATGCATATCGATGTGATCGATGAGCAGGTATATTATGCGTTTGCTGCCAAGCACTTGTCCGCGCATGGTCAGCACATGGATGTAGAGACGTTCCACGACCTATACACGCTGGTGGACGGCTATACCTGGAATATTCAAAGTTTGCTGAATCGCCTTTATCAAAGCGGCGTGGAAAAGATCGACTACAATAGAGTGCTTATGACCCTCAATCAAATATTGCAAGAAGAGATGCCTTCATACCAAATGATATGTCGTTTGGTCACGGATCGTCAACTACAGGTTCTACGAGCCGTAGCAAAAGAAGGAGTGGTTAAAGAGCCGGGCAGCAATGTGTTTTTACAGAAGCACCAACTTGTAGCGTATAGTACTGTTCGCAGTGCAGTACAAAATCTAATGGAGAAAGAACTGCTTTATCAAAACGATGATGGCGCTTACGTGGTTTATGAGAAGTTCTTCGCTCTCTGGCTAAAACAACACTAACATTTTAACTTATTAAACATTACCACAATATGACCAAGCAAGAGATAATAGAAAAGATTAATGCAGCTATTTCGGAGGAATTTGAGATTCCGATAGAAGCCTTCACACCAGGAGCAGATATCCGCCAAACATTAGATTTGGATTCCATGCGTGTGATGCAAATCATAATCATAGTCAAACAAAAGTCGGGAGTTTTAATTCCTCCGCGTCACTTACCTCGATTTACGACATTTCAAACTTTATACGATTATATAGAAGAACGATACCCTGTAATTTAATGAAGAGAGTAGTAATAACCGGAATGGGAATATGGTCTTGCATTGGGCAAGACTTGCAGACCGTGACAGAGAGCCTTCGCCAAGGCTTCTCAGGCATCATCTTTGATCCCCAACGCATAGACTATGGTATGTTATCAGGATTGGTAGGCGATGTGCCGCGTCCGGACTTAAAGTCTATACTTCCTAGAAAGGCTCGCGCAGTGATGTCAAGTGATGCGGAATTTGCCTATATGGCGGCTCGTCAAGCTTTTGACCAAGCAGGAATTACGGATGATTACTTATGTTCTAATGAAGTGAGCCTTATCTGGGGAAATGATGGTAATTCGCATCAGATTGACTATTCTCGAATAATGGAAGAAGAGCATTCGTCCACGTTAATTGGGTATCCCGCCGTGATTCGCAGTTTAACTTCATCGGTGGCAATCAATTTATCATCACTATTTCATCTAAAAGGAACAAAATTTACGATTAGTTCCGGTTGCTCAAGTGCATCACATGCCATTGGAGTAGCAACTTTTCTAATACGTGCATGCATGCATGATATGATTTTAATAGGTGGCTCTCAAGAGGTTGATATGAGAAATATAACGGGTTTGGTAGGGGATTCTGTGACTCGTTTTCCTGATTCATATGCTCAAGATCCTAGTCTAGCCAGTCGCCCGTTTGATGAAAACCAACAAGGAGCGATTCCTAGTGGAGGCGCAGCAGCATTGGTGATAGAAGAGTACGAACATGCTTTAAAGCGTGGCGCTCCAATCTTGGCCGAGATCATTGGTTATGGGGCATCAAGCGGCATAAAGGAAGAAATATATTTACCGGATTCTAAAGCGGAAGTTGATGCAATAACTAAGGCACTAGAAGATGCTAATATTAAAACAAACGATATTGACTGCATTATTTCGCATGCTATGGCTTTGGATGATTCCGAGGAGGCGAAGGCGTTGTCGCAATTATTTGAAGGACACAATACCCCGATTTGCGCCACAGAGTCAATAACAGGGCACGAGGGCGCTATGACGGGTGCTAGCGGGGTGGTTTATGGTGTTTTAATGATGCAGAATGGGTTCATGTCTCCAAATGTAAACTTGGAACATCCTATTCCGGAAGCAAAAGGACTTAATATTGTTTCTAAAACGGAATTTAAAACGATTCGCACTATACTATGTAATTCAACGAGTATAGGAGATTCGTATTGTTCACTCGTATTACAAAAAAATATTTAATGTTAAATTAAGATATATGTCAAGAACAGAAATTGAACAGCAAGTTAACGAGTTCTTAGTGGATAAACTCGAATTGGAAGCGACTCAGATCAGACCTGATGCGGAACTAAAAATGGATTTAGGACTGACGAGTATTGATGTGGTTGAATCTGCCTTGTTTGTAAAGCAGAAATACGGATTTATGCCTCAAATTGAAGAGATTAAGGCCATTATTACTCTTGAAGATTTGTACGATTATATTGAAAAAAACCAACCGAAATGACCGAACATTATTTAGATCGATTAGCAAGAACCATCAACGAGAATTGGGATAAACCCGCTCTTACGGATTTCTATCTCACCGAAGATGGCTCTGCGCAAGATACCTCTCGTGGCAACCACTATACCTATGGCGAGATGTATCAGGAGATTCTCCGTCTCAACGAACTCTTCCGCTCTCTTGGCCTACAAAAAGGCGACCATATAGCTTTATGCGGTGCTAATTCTGCTCATTGGGCGATAGCTTACTTAGCCATCGCTGCTTATCAAGGAGTAACTGTTACAATTCATCATTCGCACTCTCCTGAACATATTGCTTGCCAAATAGCCTTTTCTGATGCAAAAGCACTTATTACTGATGAAGCTTTATGGGATGAATTAAAATCCTTATCCATTCCCAAAGTCAAGTATGTGATGTCTTTGAATAATTGGCAGGGTCTACAAGGAGAGAAGTTTCAAATTCCTACTCGAAAATTAAAAATCGAAAATCAAAGAGTTCATTTCGATTATAGCGAATTGGATTCTCTTGCCATGATTTGTTTTACGTCCGGTTCTACTGGAAGTGCAAAAGGGGTAATGCTTTCATATCGTAATGTTAGTTCAAATGTGATGATATTTAATACAATACCTCTTCGAAGCGCACGTAGACATATTGTCGGAGTCCTTCCTTTGTCGCATAATTTCGGTTTATTCACTGATTTTTTATCTACTCTTTGTTATGGCGAGCGGCTATTTTTGCCTCAAGATGAAATGATTTTTGAAACGTATACTATAGCATGTAATTTGATTCAACCATCTTACGTAGAAATAGTTCCCTCTACTTTGCAAAATCTCTTATCATATGGCATTAAAGCGAATGTTTCTGTAAAGCATTTTTTACAAGGAGTTTTTGGGGGTAGATTTCAGGGAATCGTTGTAGGTGGAGCGGAGATACCTGTGTTTGTTGAGCAATCTTTAATAGAAAATGACATAGGGTATTTAATAGGGTATGGTGCTTCTGAATGTGGAATATTTATTTCATATTATTCCTCAGAAAATCACCTTCAAAAGACAGGGTCTGTTGGTAAGATTGTATATACGCTAGAAAGTAGGATCGCCTCTAACGGCGAAATCCTTGTCAAAGGAGAGAATGTCATGCTTGGCTATTACAAAGATCCCGAAGCCACAGCCCGTAAGATAGATGCAGATGGTTGGCTTCATACCGGCGATAAGGGACATTTGGATGAGGATGGATATCTCTATGTAGAAGGGCGTCTTGAGCAAGATATGATCGTCCTTCCCAATGGCGAAAATATTCTCCCCCGAGATATAGAACTTAAAATCAATGCTCTCTCTGAAGTTACCGAATCCATTGTCCTTGCGCGTAACGGTAAGTTGATAGCTATAGTGGTTCTTTCTCCTTCTTTCAAGGTTACGGATAGAATGAAGTTGCATATACTACACACTATCAATCCACAGTTACCTCTATACTCGCAGTTATACGATGTAGAACTTACCAACACACCTCTTCTAAAAACCGAGAAGCAGACCATAAAACGCTATTTGTATAAATAATATGACAGAGAATTATCTGGATAGATTATCAAAAACTATCTCCGAGCATTGGGATTTACCAGCGCTGACAGATTTCTATCTTACAGAGGATGGTACTGAGCAGGATACTTCGCGCGGTAATCACTATACATACGGCAGAATGTATGCAGAGATTGTGCGTGTGGCAGAGATGCTTCAATCTCTTGGATTGCAAAAAGGAGATAAGATAGCGATATGTGGCGCTAACTCTGCGAATTGGGTAATCGCATTTTGGGCGATCGCCTATATGCGTGGTGTCGCTGTGACGATTATCAATAGCCTTATGGCGGAAGATGTCACCCATATCTTGGAGTATTCAGAAGCAAAGGCATTGTTTACTGATAGGGCTAAATGGGAAGAGATAAAAAACATACAGACTATTCAAAATGTTGTAGCATTGGATGATTGGTCGATTATAAACGGTAAAAAAAATATCAATTGCACACGTCAGACAATTAATAAAAACGAATGCCATTTCCCTCAGATATCTCCCGATGAATTGGTCATGATTTGTTTTACATCAGGCTCGACTAATGTGTCAAAAGGAATCGAAGTGGCATACAGGGCTCATTCGTTTGGCGGGGGAGTCCTGCAAACACTCTTTCCTGCGCCCGCCCCTGGAAGCCCTACGCTTTCTATCTTGCCATTCGGTCATATTTTTGGTTTGGGAGATGTGAATAGCGCGTTGTATTCACAAAGTCATGTTTATATACTTTGTCAGACAGTTCATCCGGTCTCATTAATGGGAATAATTATGCATATACAACCTTATCGCATTATGTTGGTTCCTATGCTTTATGAGGCATTTGTTGCGATGGATAAACATAACTATTTGCAAGAATGGGGCGGTTTTCTGAAATATGCAGTTTCCGGTGGGACGTCGCTATCTTTGCAGGTTTATGAAAAGTTACAATCCATGCATTTCCCGCTAACAGTTGGGTATGGATCAACAGAGTCCGGGTCCATGATTAGTATAAGCAAAATAGAAGAAATGAAAGTCGGAAGTTGTGGGAAAATAATAAATGGATGTGAAGCTCGTATAGCGGATACCGGCGAGATCCTTTTCAAAGGAGCAAACGTTATGTTGGGTTATTACAAAGACCCGGAAGCCACAGCTCGCAAGATAGATGATGATGGTTGGCTGCATACCGGCGATAAGGGACATTTGGATGAGGATGGCTATCTCTATGTGGAAGGTCGCTTGGAGCAAGATATAATTGTGCTCCCTAATGGTGAGAATATCCATCCCGAAGACATAGAGCGCAAGATTAATGCCCTGCCGGAAGTAAAGGAGTCGATTGTGCTAGCACGAGATGGTAAATTAGTGGCACTCGTTGTGCCCTCCTCAATCGAAAATCGAGAATCGAAAATCGGAACTGACGCGCTCCGCCGCCACCTTCTCCGCACAATCAATCCCGAATTGCCATTATATTCGCAACTCTACGATGTCGAAATTACAGATGTGCCCCTCCAAAAAACAGAGAAACAAACGATAAAACGATATTTGTATAAATGACAACAATTCAAGACCAATATTTTGACGGTGAGCGGCCGCTATATGAGAGCCGCGATCTGCGCTTAGAGCGCGTACGTATCGGCGAAGGTGAGTCCGGGCTCAAAGAGTCGCGGCATATCGAAGCCGTCGATTGCGAGTTCGAAGGGAAGTACGTCATCTGGGAATGCGAGGACGTCAAGTGCCGTAACTGCCATTTCGCGGAGTCGGATAGGGCGCCGCTTTGGTATAACCGCAATATCCGTTTGTACGATTGCTTGATTGACGCCCCAAAGGCCTTCCGTGAGGTGGATGGCCTGACGCTTGAGCGTATCCGCATGACCAATGGCGATGAAGCTTTCTGCCATTGCCGAGACGGATGGATAACGGACCTTCAGCTGCAAGGCCGCTATGTCTTCCAATACGCTCGCAATATCGAGATCCATAACGCCGTGCTCGATACCAAAGATGCCTTCTGGAATAGCGAGAACGTCACGGTCTATGACTCCGACCTTAAAGGAGAGTATCTCGGATGGTACTCCAAGAACCTGCGTCTGGTGCGTTGCCGTATCTCGGGTACGCAGCCCCTCTGCTACTGCGAAAACCTCATCCTTGAGGACTGCTTTTTTGCGCCCGATGCCGACCGGGCTTTCGAGAAATCAAGTGTCAAGGCCACCATTTGCGGTTCGGTCACTTCTATCGTCAATCCTATTCCCGGATCGGTCATCGATTATGCCTAAACTCTTTGCCGATTATATCATCGACCCTACTACTCGCTATGAGGCGCATAGGCTGATTTACAAGCCGGAGAACGAAATGCCCGTTGAACTGGGCGGCTTCCTCGCGGCCGCTATTCTTGCGGCGCTGATTGTCGATACCGATGAAGGCGATGTGCGCGAAATAGCCCTCGATACGCCGGAACAGCGGCAAGCCTTCTTCCTCCGCTACGAGCGCGAGGTTCGACGGGATAACGGCGGATTGTTTACCACCGAAGTGCAAGCGCTCTCCGAGGCGTATATGGAACTCGAGGGCTCAGACGAGACCCTTGCTCTTCTATGCCGAAATGAACGGTTATACGACTTGGCGGTCGGCCTGACAGTGGAGTACATGCAGCGCTTGGTGCACGAGTTGGTTTGCGACCGGATCTTCGATAAGGAGCCTTGGACGGGACCGTTCGCTCAATGGCTCTTTAACGCCGGTTTTGTCGAGACGCGTCGTCAGCACCTGCTATCGGTTGATTGGACCGATCCCGCTGCCGTCTATGCCCTTTCCGAAGAGCTCATCCATAATGAGTCTCCGGAACCCTTAGAACCCACGTTTATCTTCGAAGGCCTTAGTGCCGAGCAGGTGCTGAACGGCTATTGGGAGTGGTTGTGGGGCGAGGCGCAGAAGGAGGCAAACCTCTTCCCGGACGCGAAGGTACAACTGGCCCAAATCAAGCAAATCATCCTCAAAGAAGAAACCGATTATGAGTTCATAAAACCGGAGATGAAGCATTTTACGCAAGAGCAGATCAACCTCTTCCGGGCATGGATGAACCAATGGATCGATTTCGTAAAAGAGAAAATTGAGCCGCCTGTATCAACCCGAAAGAAGGATCTCCGACAGGAATTGTTCCTCGATAATATATCGCCCATTCCTCCCGAGCATAATTATGTGGAAGTGAAGAAATACATCCTCGAGCGGTGCAGATATGATCAAGAATTCAAAAAATATTTCAAAGCGTATAAAAGGACAGATTTTTGCGACCAGTTAACACTCCTCTTCGGCTGGTATGTAGACCCAAACGCACTCGGGAAACGAATGAAGAGTAAAGCGAAAAAGTGACGTCACGGGACGTCCTTTTTTTTATACGTCCTTTAAAAGGGACGTTTTTCGTAGTATCTTTGCACTCGATTTTAACAGTTTAACGTCGCGCAAGCGACCATTTTAACCTTTTAACTATTTAACGTTATGAATGAAATTCAGAACCTTTATCCGGAGGAGCAGGCAAACCTCCGCATCGTGGAAAACATGGATGTAAACAACCTGCCTGAACTTATGAAAAACGTCTTATCGCTCGCTCACACGCCCGCAGAGAAAGACATGCTATTAATGAGCGCGCTCGTGGCGTGCGGGAGTGTGATGCCGAACCTCTATTTCAAGTACGGCATCGGTGCAAAGCGGTACTATCCGAACCTTCAGCTCTTCATCGTTGGTTCTGCCGCCTGCGGAAAAGGTATTGCGAACCTCGCGCTCGAACTCGTCAAACCCATCCACGAGCAGACGCCGCTCATCATTCCGGGTGATGCGACCTATCCCGCCTTTTACCAAACGCTCGCTAAACAACACGGCCGAGGGTATATCCATGAGTCCGAAGGATCGGTCATCACCGATATCTGGCGTTCCTCGACGGCGAACTACAACACGGCCCTTCGTAAAGCAGCCGAGCACGAGACTATTTCCCGTGCGCGTTGTAAGGAGTATTCCGTCATCGAGAACCCGCAAGTGTCGATGGTCCTCACCGGAACTTTCAGCCAGTACCATGCGCTTGTACCGTCCATCGAGAACGGATACTTCTCGCGTCTGCTGACGCTTATAGTCGATGAGCACCAGGCTTTCTCAAGCCGCTATGTACAACCGTCCGAAAACTCTGACGACATCATCAAGGCTGCGGCAGAACAACTATTTCATCTCTATGAGAAACTGCTATTCAGCAAGCCGAGTGAGTTTAGTCTGACCAAAGAGCAGAAAGATCGTCTCGGTCGCCATCTCGAGACCGCCTATCCAACCCTCATCCGCATGCTCGGCGAAGACTTCCACTCCGTGGTGCTACGAATGGCGGTGCATATCGAGCGCATCGCGATGATACTCAGCATGCTGAGGAGTATGTCCATTAACCCGGAATTGAATTCCGGTCTTGTGTGCCGAGACGAGGACTACGCCACCTCCGAACTCATCGGCAACAAACTCATCCTTCATATGGCGCAAGCGTTCCAACTCGTCAAAGGTACGCAAACAGTCTCGGTGCCATCGGTAAAACCATTGGATCAGAAGCAGATATTGCTGAGTTTGCTGCCGGAGGAATTTGAGAGTAAAACCCTCGTCGCCGAAGCACAATCCCAAGGAATTAGTCGAGCGACAGTTCTTCGTTGGAATGACGAGTGGCAGAATCATGGACTGATACAAAAAATCAAATATGGAGTGTATAAAAAAATCGCATGAGACAGTTGAGATTCTTGAGACTCTTCGGGCTAACTGTCTCAACTGTCTCAAGAATCTCATGCAAATTTTTCTTTGTTCATTGCGTCGGATATTATCCGACAAACGTTCAAAAAACGTTTCACCCGTTAGTGATAAGTTAATCATAAGTTAAATATACGTTGGAGGTTATCCAACCCTTTACCTAACTGCTACGTAGGTAATACGTAGGCGCCTCCTCCCAAATTAACTCTTATTTTTTATTATGGCAAGATTTGAAACCAGTGTCGGCATTGATGATATAGTCGGCCAGTTTGACAAACATTCAAGACTCACCATGCGTCGCAAGGTATGGAAGTGCCCGGACGGACGTATTTTCGGTTATGGTCCGAAAGAGATGTACGGACAAGAGAAACGCGATTACAAGCGTAATCCTCGGACACCTGCCGAGCAGGTACAGTATGAGAAATGGAAGACTGCGTGTCAGGAAGCCTCGCGTATTGCGAAGGATCCGAACCATCCGCGCTATCAAGAGATGGTTACGCGGCACACAGCTCAGCTCCGCGGTAAACCGGATGCTACGCTTGGCAAAAAGCGAATTTGCCAGTTTGGAAACTTTGTCCGAGCAGTACTCATCCATGAGCAGTAGAAAAGAGCGCTTCGTCGCTTTTTTTCTACTCGTTTCAGTTTTTTATTATCTTATAATTATTAAAAAGTAATAAAAGTTGCGAACCGCCCCATCTCGTGGTCGGAAATGCCGCATTGGTGGGCGACTTTTTGAGCATACTTCATCGCGGCGTACACCTCGTTGATGATTTGCTTGGCTTGGGCGGCACTTAGCATGTAATCTCCGGCTGATGCTAACAGCACCTCTAATGAGGATTCATTGCTATCGCGGGAAACAAGTAGACTCTGTGTACTAAAATCCGAAGGATTAAGGTCATAGGCCGGCGACCACGTCCACCCTTTCTCCGTTAGCAAGAACCCATGGTTGCGGAAATGGTCGTCGTGGTTATGGATTACAATAGAGAATGCTACTCGCCGATACAACTGCTCCAGCGCTTTTTGCACGTCCGCAAATCCGGTATTCCCGATGATTGCGTCGACTATATCCAGATAACCGTTCCCCGTCGTTGCATCTGCGCCATCTTGGAGACCGCATAAAGTCATTGCTGACGCGAAATGAATACGTAGCTCACCATCTCGATCAAAGCGTTTGGAGAGTAAGGTGTGGTGCTTCTGTCCAGGCAAGGTCAGTAATCGCATCTCCGGCACTTCTATGCCCGCCATACTAGCCATCTTATGCGCCCAGAATTCCCATAACGCTACGTCATAATCGTCGTTGATAGACGGAATCTTAGCAATCCATAATAAACCATCCGTGTCTCGCACGTTCGCTTTCGGACGCGCACCTCCTAAGGAAGAACCTTGCTTGTATAGGTTCATTAACCATTCCTCGCGAATAGTGCCTCCTTGCTCATCCTGCCGCTCGTACTCCTGAGCCATGTCTACAAACTCCCGCAGATACGTAATCGGAGGAACCGGCGTATCGGTGTGCGCAACACCTAATAAATCAGCGCCCGCGCGTAAGCGCAGTGCTCCCATACGAGTTGTGTCGTCTATCTGCGTCAAATAATCGACATCCGTTAGGCGATGCGCCGCCCGTCCTTCTTGGGTAGCCAATAATCGCTCGCGTTTGTCTATCAATCGTCGTCCCCACCGATCCGGCATAGCATCTTGCAAAAATCCGAACAAGCGCCCAGTGCTAAACTGCGGACCGCCGGCGTTTTGCAAATCTCCGCTTAGCCGTGTTTGTCTATGTTGTTTCAACCACCGGCTATCGTATTCCCATTGATAAGCGGCATTGCCGCGTATCATATCGTAGCCCAGCGTTCCCACAAACTCTGCTTGCGGGAAACACTTTGCGTTCATATCTACTTGAATGTACTTCATTTCTTCGATGCGCGTTGGCGATGTTTCAAATCCAGATCTTGTAATGTGCGTCCCGTCTCGTCGTCTTTGGCAATCAAGCGGATGCTCTCATCCAGTCCTAATGCGAAAAGGATACGTAGATAAATACCGATAGCCACGGTCGGCGTGCCGCGCTCTACGCGCATTACCGTCAATTCGCTGCAGCTCGCCCGTTCGGCAACCTGCGCTATACTTAAGTCGCGGCGTAAGCGCGCCAAACGAATCTGCTCTCCTACAATCTGCAGATTCTGCTCCGCTCTGCGCGGCAAAGTGTTAGCAATCGTACTCTTTGACATACGCGTAATCTATCTTATAATATAGCATTTATGTGACTTTACTGTATTTTATGATGTTTTAAAATCCGCCGCAAAATTACTACAAATATTTGGAATATACAAATAATTGACGGTAAAAATCGAATTTATTTGAATTTTTAGCGGTAAATACTTGTCATTCGCACAAACGTGCGAACGTACTTTCGAAGGGGACCCCATTGGGGGAGGAGGTCGAAAGTACTACAAATATTAGTAACAAAAAAATGAATTGTGCAAATTTTTGAATAAAAAAGTTAGCAATTCGTGTTTTTTCTCGCATACGTGCTTTTTGTTAAGTAAAAATTGCATTTTGGTATTATTTTTGTGATTTATACATAAAAATCTTGCGTATATGGAAAAAAAGTAGTACCTTTGCGCCGCTTTTAGGTCGGCGCATGTGCGTAACCCCCGCATATACGCGGGAGGAAAGCAAAAATAGGACACATTTTTAAAACAAAAAAATATGAGAAAAATCTTTTTGAAGTTATCAATGCTGCTCTTTGTGCTCGGAATGGGTACGAATGCAGCATGGGCAGGAGGAGTGTTTGACCCTTCACAATTACCGCCGGAGATGATCCAAACATTGTTGACTCCGACGTATTGTGCACAATTGACCGGACATGCTTCGTCTACCGGAGGTGGTAAGGTGTATGTTAACGCGCCGCAAGCAGGGCAGAGTGCTTCTGATGATCCGCGTGAGACACCGTATGTAGAGGGAGAGTCCAACGTAGCAGTGAGCGGTATGGGTATGTCTATGTCGGGCATGACCAAGATTGGTATCAATGCATGGGCCAAGGCCGATCCCGGTTATTGGTTCGCAGGTTTCTCGTTCTCTAATATGGGTACGGACCTGGGTACAACAACGGATGAGAATATGCCGGGCATGTATGTTAATAGCTATGACATAGGAGCGTTGGCGAACGAAACGATAGAGTATGATATCTATGGTACGTTTGAGCCGATTCGTTTTGCCGGATATGAAATAACGGGCAATGCGACTACGGCTTCTGATGGCGAAGGTAATATGGTTTGTAATCTTGCTGTTATCTTTACTCCTTCCGGTGCCGCGGTGGATATTGATGCTGCTGACTTTAAGACCCCGACGGTTACTGGAACTGGATGGAGCTTGGTCGGCTGGGATTACAATACATCTAATGCCGGTAAAGTTACGGTCAATGTTCGCTTTTCGACGACGAGTACGGCTGTTGCAGAATATACAGGTAGCTTAAAATTGGAGACAATGGCAACACCGGCAGTGTCCATGAATGTTCCGCTCAATGCCCGTACAGCAGCAGCGAGCGACATTGAAGCCATCCGTTATAACAAGAATAAAGTAAAACAAGGCGAAGGCACTCTGGCAGCGATGATTGCTGCGGCTGATCCTACGGATGTTATCAAACTGAATAAGAATTATAACGGACAAGTAGTTGCTACTAAATCCTTTATCCTGGATTTAAATGGCTATAACATTGAGCACCACTACAACACTGCGCGTGCCGGAGAGTTCGATGAGGCAGCTATCGCTCAAGCAGCTCTGCTCGTTTATAATCCGGACGCAGTGGTAACGATTGCGTATAGTCCTTATGGTGGTGAGATTATTGCAGGACCCTTCAATGATGCTGCGGATGTCTTCGGTAAGCTAGTGTTGAACGGTGGTACGCTGAGTGGTTTCTTTGGTGTAGGTTCAGTAGGCGTGGTTGAGCAGAACGGTGCCACAATCAATGGCTCGCAATATTCGTCATGCGCTATTGCTTCTATGGGTAAAGTAACGATTACTGATGGTAAGATGAATGCCATGGTTGGTTCTAAGGGCGACGACGCTGAATTAATCATCAATGGTGGTATTATTGACAATACAGTAATTGCTGAACCTATGAGTGGTACGCCGGGACATGGTGTGCAAATCGGAGGCGGTATATGTCGTATCAACAAGGGAACGATTATCGGTCGAACCTTCGGAGTGCAGAATACATCAGTAGGTGGCGGAGATATCACCATTGAGAAATTAGCCGTAATCAAAGGCGGCGAGAGTTCTTATGCGCTTGATTGCGGGGGCGGAACAACTACTGTCAACTGCGGTAAGTTCGAGGATCCGGCTAAGTTGTGGGACCCGTATTCAATAGAGGAAAGACTGGGCGATGGCAGAGCGGTATTTGGTTCTTGCTATTTCCAGACGAATAATCAAGACGAGAATGCATATTGGGGACAGCATGTTTGGCGCAATACGTCCGGTGCCGAGTATCGCGAAGGATATGAGTTCTTTGTTGGACCGAGTGACGCGGCGAAGGCAGCCGGTGTGAGTGTTTGCCATATTGGAGGAACGTCGTACTCGAGCCTCGAGGATGCAATTGACTATGCTAATAACACAAGCGAGGAAGTAGTGATTATCATGGATAATGACTATACTCTGCCGGCAGGGTACTATACGATCCCGAGCAATGCTACTCTTCTTATTCCGATGAGTAATGAACAGGGAGCAGCTACGGCTATAGTAAGCCGGGAACGTGCCTATACTACTCCGTCTCTCTTCCGCAAACTGACTTTGGCGAGTGGTGTGAATATTGATGTGTTTGGTGTGATTGAAGTGAGCGGTAAGCAATATTCCGGACATAATGGTCAAGAAGAGGGTAACCATACTGGTGCGGTAATTGAAAGCTATGCACAACTCCAGATGAATCAGGGTAGTAAGATTGTGCTTCAAAACAATTCTGTACTTCGTGCATGGGGTTATGTGACAGGAGATGTTGAACACAAGGATGATGCGCATCATGTGCCGATGGGTGAGATTGATGTGCGTCGAGGCGCAACGGTATATGAGTTGTTCCAATTGGGTGACTGGGGAAATACGGTAATGAACGGTCTTGGCTTGGTTTCCGGCGATTCCCGTTTCCCGATTACTTGCTATTTTATCCAGAATGTAGAAGTACCCGCTAAGTACCATCCGGGCGGACGTCTGACGAGTGTGACTACTGTTTCTGCTGCCGGAGGAGGAATGAATATGACGATGTGCGCCAATGATATTCAGATTATTGGTGTCACGGGTGTAGATGTGGCTATGTTCTTGATGAATCAAGAAGATGACGCAGAGAACACGTGGGTGCGCAAGTGGTACGATGCATCGAAAGATCAGCAGGTTTACGAAGTCAATAGCGCTGCTCATATAGGAAACCTTGTTCTTAATTTGGCTTCCTCTCCGTTATTTGAGGGACTTGAGGAAACGTTACCTGCTATGGCGGAGGCATCTGGTAATAAAACTCTGCAAACTGTAGCAAGCTTAATGGGTCTGGTTCCGGATGCTGAGTTCCATCAGGATTTGATTATGAACTCAGGCCAGTATGTGCTGCCAATCACCTCCAACTTCAAATTGCATCTTCTGAGCGGAACCTTGGACTTTACTCAATCCACCGAATTGCTTCCGGGATCGGAATTGGAAATTGATAAGGAGGCAACCGTTTATGTAACAGATCAAGATGACCCTGATGTGCGTGAGGGATCTCTTTATATCTACGACTGGCGTGATTGGGATGAATCTGCGGCAGAAGGAGGAAGTTCCGGAGATGCTCCGGCAAAGAAGATAGCCTATGTGCCGTCCTTTGACGATGGAATCAACAATGGTGTCGTTCCGGACGATGTCCGCGATGTGTCAACATGTGAAGCATTAGGACATGCGAAGATTAATGTGCATGGCACATTCGATACCTATCAAGGATATATCTTCACATCTGGTGGAAATGATTTTGACCCGGAGCACGGAGGAAATATTTTCTCTTCGGTGGAAGATGCAGGAACCTTTATGTTCCACTCTGCAGCAAAGGCAGCAGATTACTCTGAATCAGTGAAGATAAAGGCTAATGGAAATGAGACGGTTACTTTTTATCCTGCATATTTAAAAAATGCGGATGGAACCTATGTGCATACAGGAGGAACAGAGGCAGGGAAATCCTATTGCTTCATTGATTTCAATGGGACAGGAGGCCAATGGAAATCATTGACATTGGATGGTTGTTTCACGAGGGATGATACAGATCCGGAACATCCGGTTTACTATATCAAGCCGCAAGAGTATGTGGCTGTGACGAGCAATATAGAAGATCCGGCAACGCACACCTACAGTGATTTGGCAGGCACTGGGCGTCTGTTCATCCAGTTGACGGATGAAGAGGGATTCTGCCAATGGTGGGAAGTTGAAGCCAAAGACAACTATTTCCACTGCATCCATCCTGAGAATGATACCTATTATGAGTGGGACAACACTCGCAACGAATGGAAGGAGAAGAAGTTCACCATCACATGGAAGGATTGGGATGGTTCTACGATTACGACCTATTCCGTTTCGTATGGCACGCAGGCAGAATGGTTGAGTACCAACCCGACGCGTGAGCCGAGTATCGACTATACGTATGACTTCACCGGTTGGAGTCCTGCGTTGGGCCGCGTGACCGGCGATGTAACCTACACGGCTACCTATGAGGAGAAGCAAATCAAATACACCGTTGTCTTTGTGCAAGATGGTGGTGTGGAGATCGAGCGTCACTTGTTAGCTCGCGATGAGGTACCTGTATGCGAGAACGTACCGACCCGCACGGGCTATATTCTCCAGTGGGAGCCGAGTATTGAGCCGGTTGTAGGCAACCAGACCTATACAGCAACTTGGCTGCCTGAACCGCCGGCAACGTACACCATTACGTTCAAGAACTATAATGGTACGCAACTGGAGCAAAAATCAGTAGAAGCAGATGCGACACCGACATATACCGGTGCAGATCCGACCAAGCCTGCAACGAGCGAATATTCGTATACGTTCATGGGTTGGAAACCGGCATTAGCTCCGGCTACGACCAATGCGACGTATGTAGCGCAGTTTAGCGAGACACAAGTAAAATATGCTATTCGCTTCGAAGACGAAGATGGAAACGAAATAGAAACTCGTCAATTCGCTTATGGCGAGACACCGGTTTGTTCGGCTACTCCCACGAAAGCGAACACGGCACAGTATACCTATTCGTTCGCATGGACGCCGCAGATTCAAACCGTACAAGGAGCGGCAACCTATCGAGCTACGTTCCCTGCCACAACGAATAAGTATACGGTTAAACTGCAATGTAACCTTCCGGGCAAATGTACGTTCACGGGCGCTGGAATCTTCAATTACGGTACTATCTCAAGTATCGAAGCAACGCCTGCTGACGGATACGAGTTCGTGAAATGGCAAGAGCGTGCAGGTGATGCTAACCTTGGTTCTGTGACTGTGAACGGCGATATCACGCTTACAGCAGTGGTGAAGGAGTCTGCTGCTACACTTCCTGGTAATTTGGAGCTTGGTATTAGCGCTACGGAAGCTGCTCCTGCTGCAAGTTATAATGATCTGATTATTACCTCCAATGGTATTGATGCTTCCAGCCAGATTATCAATGCAGGTAATATTACCACGCTTTATGGCAACGCAGACTATATTTTAAGCAAAGAATTAGCGAAACGCACATGGTATTGCGTGGCGGTTCCTTGGCGCGTTGAGGCAAACGGAGGTATTATTGTAAATGGTAAAACGGCTGTGTTGGGTACTGATATCGAGATCTGCTATTACGACGGTGCGGTACGTGCAGCGCAAGGTAAGGTTTCCGGTTGCTGGGTATATATGAAGAACCTCAGTACCAAGAAGGTTCTTGAGCCGGGTAAAGCATATATGATTGCATTGCTGAAAACTACATCGAGTTCGATTACCTTCCGCAAGAAGGTGCAAGAGCCGCTGCTCACTACCGGAACGAGTGTACAAGCATATCCGTCTGCTACGGCTACTGATGCAGGATGGAACGCTATTGCCAACCCATCGCTCTTCCACGCGTTTGTGAACGCAGGTGCAGAAGACGAGCAATATGGCGCTAACTATGGTCAGGTTTATGACTCGGAGAACGAGGCTTATAATAGCTTTGATATGAGCTCTAGTAAGCTTGTCGTAGGTCAACCGATCTATGTACAGGCTCCGGCTGCTAAGTCGATTGTAGTGGCTAATGGTGCATCTTATGCTCCGATACGTCGTGCGAAAGCACAGGCTGTTCCGACCAAGTATGAAGTGAGCCTGACGACTGCAGACGATGCCAAGTATGCCGATCACATGAGCATCACGCTCAACGAGGATAAAGAAGCAGATGCGTATGTCATTGGCCAAGACCTCGTGAAGTTCGCTGTCAGCGCGAAGGTGGCGCAGATGTGGATCGATCGCTACGATGCGAAACTCTGTATCAATACCGTTGCTCCTGAAGGTGATGCAACGGATTTCCCGCTCAGTATTTTTGCGCCGAAGGCAGGTAACTACATCCTCGCTATCGAGCGAGAGAAAGCGACCGAGGACTATGCGCTCTATCTGACGTACAATGGCGAAGCAATCTGGAACCTGAGCGAGGGTGAGTATACAGTGAACCTCGAAAAGGGTATCGATACTAATTATGGATTACGCGTAAGTGCGCACGCGCCGCAAATCACAACCGGCATCGACGAAGCCGTCGTAGACGCAAAGGGCGAGACGCGCAAGGTGCTGATTGATAATCAGGTATTCATCATCCGCGGTGAGAAGGTTTACTCGGTTGACGGACAGGTAGTAAAATAAGGAGGAAGAATTATGGAAAAGAAAGTGTATATGATGCCTCTCATCGAGGTGGAGAAAGTCAGTATGAGTCCCGCAGTGCTCGCAGGTTCTGGCGGAGATGGCTCTCCGATGCCGGATCCGATTCATCCGGGAGCTCCTAAGCTTCCTGACGGAGGATCTCTAATCTAGGCATAGCCTACATCAAAAGCCGCATGTGCGTGAGAACGTATGTGCGGCTTTTGTGTAAAAAGAAAAATACTTTGAATTTTTTGGTAAAAATATTTGCGTATATCGCAAAATAATAGTACTTTTGCGAGCAAATCGCAAAGTGGAATAAAAAAATGAAAACGAATCCAGACATAATCGAGTCTCCGCCACTTCACTAAATCATACAAATGAAACAGTATATACTTCATATACTCTGTCTATGGATGTTGTTCCCTGCCGGGCTTTTTGCGCAGCAGGAAAACGACACGATAGACCGGCTGGCGGATGATTTTGTGACCGTCAGTCTGGTGGTGTGTGATCCAACGGAGGTGCTCTATTCGACGCTCGGTCATGCGGCGCTGCACCTCCAGTGCCCGACATACGATTTGGATTATGTCTTCACGTACGAAAGCGAAGGAGTAAGAAATAAAATCTGGACTTTCCTGAAAGGCGATTTGAAGATGGGTATGTATGCCTTTCCGACGCCCCTGTTTAAGGATATATACCGTTATTCCGGTCGAGGAGTGAGAGAATATACAATCAACCTTACGCCCTTGCAAAAACAAAATCTTTGGCGGATCATGGATAACCACGTCGCCGAAGGAGCGAACATCCCATACGATTATTTCCACCGCGGCTGTGCGAAGTCGGTTGTTCAAGTTATTCACGAAGCGATAGGCAAGAATACGATTCGTTATGCGCCTTGGCCGGAGGATTTCAGGCGCCAGACGCAACGTGAGCGGGTGCGCGAATTCATCACGGATGCGCCATGGGAGGAGTTCGTGATGTATTTCCTGATCGGCTCGGAGGCGGAAAAGGAATATTCCTGCGAGCAGAAACTGATTATCCCGACCGATTTGGTGGAGATATGGCAACGTGCTACGTTTGATAGCGGCAAGCCGGTATTAGACAGTGCCCCCCGCGTTTTGCTGGAGGCTACGCGGCATAATGACGGCACGTGGTGCACGCCGCTATTGGTGAGTCTGTTGCTGCTATTATTGGCCTTTGTGCCTTGGAAGGGTGTGGATTATGCGTTGTTGGCGCTCTATACGCTGATCGGCGCAGGAATGACATATCTGATTGTCTTCTCCGGCCTGCCTTGCACGGATTGGAACTGGCTCATTATTCCGTTCAATATACTGCCTGCGATAGCATGGAAATGGAGGAAATACTGGGCATTACCGTATGCGTTGATCATCCTTGTTTGGTGCCTCGTTATGACCGGAGAATTGCTCTGGGGACATGTGCTCGTTGATTGGCCACATATCATTTTGGCGCTATCGTTTAGCATGGTTATTGTAAAGCAATTGCCGTTTTTGCAATCTTTGCATAGCAAAATGTAGATTTTTTACCACGTTTATTTATAAAACTTGTATATGTCAAAATAAAACCGTAACTTTGCACGCTCAAAAGAGCAAAACTGACTTACGCATGCACGTGAGTGAGAAAAAACGAAAATAATATTTAAGTACAAAAAGTATATGATGAAAACAAATTTAGTTAAGTTAATCAATTCATTGAAAGGTCTGTTGACCATTGTGCTGATTGCGGGTGCGGCGCTTCCCGCTTTCGGATCGAGTACGCCTAAGTTTTATGCGAAGGCAACATCGGACTCGCCTAGTGGCGCGGGCTACATATATGCTTACCGTGGCGGTGGTGATTATAAGAATGGCGCTAACGGCGAGAATGACAAGCTAACGAAGCCCCAGGCGGGCGATTGGGTGGCTGTAGGTAATAAGGTGACTGTGACGGAAATGGAGATAAAACTACAGGAGGGAAGCCCAACAGGTAATACGGAGCCAGATGGTTACCGCATTATGGATAAGAGAAATCAAAACGATGCAGGTGAGACGCAATACGTTCTGCACTTGTACTTCTTTGCAAAACCAAATCCGGGATATCAATTTGACGGTTGGTTTCACGATGATGGTACAGAATATCTAGGTTCTCGTGATCACTACCCGATGCCGGGTCGTAATGGTTGTGCTGGTGTGAGCAAGGAGAACAGAGGTCCCCTATCGGGCACATATACGCCCTCAACGTGGGATAATGGCGAAGGCTTGACTGAAGCAAACGGATATTATGCTGCAGGTGGTTTTTATTACTTGCGAGATGCGGTTATTATACCGGCTGGCGAAGGAACAACTGAGCACAATGTGTACGCTAAGTTTAGTATTGCGAAGCGAACGTTTACGTTGGCAAAGACGGGACATGATGCTGTGACTTATACGGCAACCGGTTACTCGGGTACTATTGCAAACGACGAACCAAAGACTACGTCTGAGATAAACAGCAATATTAGTTTGGCTATAAACATTCCGGATCCGGAGAAATATACATTTGAGGGTTGGTATTGGTCTGACGGAAAAGATGGTGCCCAAACACTTATCTCGGAATCCCCATCTGCTACATTCTCATGGACCGGTAATAGCGATATCGTAGCAAAAATGAACACTGTGTGGATCTGGCCCAAAGTGACTAAGATTGTAAACAATGTGGCGGAAGTTACGTACAACGAAGTAACCACTCCGTATGAGTCATGGGATGACGCGCTTACTGCTGCTAAAGCGGTAAGCGGTGCAACCATTACGCTGAATAAGAGCGTAAGTGATTTGTCGGCCGTGCAGACAATCAACAAGTCGATGACGATCAATCTGAACGGTAATACGCTCTCAGGAACGGCCAACAATTTCTTTACGATTACCGGAAGCGGCGTAGAGGTAACCATCACGGATAATTCGTCGCAAGGTAATGGTCGTATAGACCTGGCTAATTCAACCGATGCGGAGACCTATGCTGTTTCTGTGCGTTCTGGCGCGAAATTGACGATTTCCGGAGGAACAATCTGTAATGTAAATGCGTCGAATGCGTCCGGTACGGCGCGAGGCGTGGAAGCGCAAAGTGGGACCACTATCATCGTGACGGGCGGCCACATAGAAGGTCAGTCGCTAAAAAATGCGTATGCGCTCATCAACAGAGGTACGGCAACGATTTCCGGTGGTGATATGTATGCCCATACGACTTCAGGAGCGTATAATGTCGGTACGGCAGTGGCGTTTTACAATGTCGGGACAACCAATACGATCACCGGAGGAACATTCCGTGCCTATTCCTATACGAATAAGGCATATGGTATTCAACAGAATGTGAATAACACGTTGACTATCAATGACGCAACGGTACGGACGGAAACTCGCGGTAAGTCGAGAAACTCGAAGGATGATGACGACATATACATCGGAGGTCAATCTTATGCGCTATATTATTCGCAGGGTAAAATTATTGTCAATGGCGGTAAATATTATGCTATCAATCAGGGAAATACCAGTCAGAAGCAGAAGAGAGATGCGCATTATGCGGTTGCCCCTGTAAATGTTGCAAACAATGCTCAGGTAACCATATATGGTGGAGTGTATCTAACGCATCATAATCTGGCTGCTTGTGCAGCATCCGGCTATGTGCGTACCGACTTGTTATATGAAGATCCGGATTATACCGCCGGTTATCGTTACACAGTTGTGAACAGCAGTACGGAGCCATATGTATGTAAGGTATTGACTACTCTGGATGTAATCTATTATAAAACTTTGGAAGAGGCCTTCGCCTATGTGAATGAGCACTCTACCCAAGATTTGACAATAGTTATTACCTCCACGAATTGTACGTTGTCGGCAGGAACCTATACTGTCCCGAGTTCTGTCAAACTGCTCTTGCCATTCGATGTGGAAGGAACCATATCGATGGGGGAGAATATGGACGAGAATCCTATTTATTATAACTACAATGCTACAAGAACGAGGGAGTGCTATAGTAAGTTGACTTTGGAAAGCGGTGTGAATTTGAAAATATATGGTAAACTGAATGTGAATGCATTGCTGCATAACCGTGCTGGTGGAAGTATGGTGGCGAATGTGTTGGATAACTATGGTCGAATTCACATGAACGAAGGAAGTCATATCGATTTGGAGAGTGGTTCTGCATGCACGGTATGGGGATTCATTACAGGAGGTGGAACAATTACTGCCAAATCCGGCTCTATGGTACGTGAGGCATTCCAATTCGATTTCCGCGGGGGTACGCACATTAGTAATACCTATACGACGGCATTCCCGATGTGTCAGTACTATGTGCAGAACATAGAGGCTCCGATAACATTTAACTACGGCGCAACAGAGAACGTGTTTACTTGTTGTTATGCAAATTATGATGATCGTAGAGGCGCTGCGTCATTTATTGGAAGTGAAGGTATGTTCCGCCTAGTGTCCGGCTCAACATTGACCAGGCATTATGTGGGGTCGGAAGATAGAATTTACTACGACCTCTATGGAAATGCATCCATTCAGGATATTACCGTGGATGTGGAAATTGCAGAAATGGCGTCTAAGGATTATATTTTGCCAATTAACAACAATATGACATTGCGAATTCATAGCGGAACGACAACTATCTATTATGATTTGTCGTTATTGCCGGATTCGAGGGTGGTTATTGACGAGGGCGCAACGGTGGAAATAAAGCAGAATTTTTACATCTACGACAGGAGCGATTGGCGTGCAGATGAGACGGGTTATACCTATCAGGATTCTAATGACAAAACGCAAAAATCATATTTTGCCGTTTCTGGTGATTTGAACCTTCTTCCTTTCTCTCCCACGAAAACATTCACTCGTACTTCCGCCGGACTGACTGATGCGCACGTGATAGTGAACGGAACCTTAAAGACACTGAGTACAAAAGGAAAACTGTATACAACTACTCATGGTGCAGATATCACATCCGAAGGTAGTGGAAAAGTTATTTTAGGTGTCGCTGCCGGAGCTAATACTTCATTTAAGCAGGGTATATCTACAGCAAGCAAGACTCAGGCTATTCCTGTAACAGCGGCCCAATTGCATAATGGGAATGATACGTATATAGCCACATCAGGAGCTGCTGCGAATGCTATGTATCAATATTGTGATGGTACGTGGACGCCGGGCGGTTGCATCAACTATTATACCATCACATGGAAATCGGAAGATGGAAATACAACGCTTGAGACGGACGCAGACGTGGCAGAAGGAACGGCGACATCATTTGATAAAGCGGATCCGACAAAGACGTCTACTGCGGAATATACATTCACGTTTGACGGCTGGACAACAGCAGCGAATGGCGGTGGAGATTTCTATGCAAAGGGCGCTACTCCTGCTGCAAGCGCAGATGCTACTTACTATGCGCACTTTAGTCAAGCTCCGGTTTCGTACACCTTGTCCTGGGTGACGGATGGTGATGCGTTAACGGGAGACTATACGCACGGTTCTGTCGCTTACGGAGCAACTATTGTCGCTCCAAGCACGCCGACTAAGACGGGTTATACGTTCAATGGCTGGAGCCCGGCAGTGGCAGCTACAATGCCTGCGGCGAATACTACTTACACTGCAACATGGACACCGGTGAACTACACGATTGGTTACACCCTGAATGGTGGAAGTGTAGATCCTGCTAACCCGACAAGTTACACGATCGAGAGTGAGGCTATCACGCTGACCAACCCGACGAAATCCGGCTATACCTTCGATGGTTGGACGGGAACGGGCCTGAGTGGTGCTACTGCGACAGTGACCATCGCCGCTGGTTCTACGGGCGACCGTTCTTACACAGCTACGTGGCACATTGCTAGTTCGGATGTGCTGGAAGTAGGCGAAACACATGAGAAGCAGATCACCATTAACTCAAACGAAACCGTATCGACTACTATCGTACACGCAGATGGCAAATTGGATGTGTCTGCCGGCACGCTCACGACGACTGACCTCATCTTAGAGGCATCTGAAAGCGCTTCCGGACAGATTATAGGTGCAGATAAGATTACCCTTACGTCGGACATCGGCAATGCATACTTCGATCTTTCGTATGAAGGAGGCTTCAAGGCTCGTACTTGGTATGCGGTGGCCGTGCCTTGGGAGGTATTTGTGCCGACAGGTGCCCTTGGCGGTGTATATCTGAAGAAAGGAGAACTTGAGCCTGTGCAGCAGACATTGGGTACAACGTTTGATTTGATTTTCTATGATGGCGAGCGTCGTGCAACAACAGGCGAGAACAAAGCATGGACCTACGTAGAGGACTACTATGCTGCTCACACAGAAAAGTATCCTGTGATGGAGCCTGGAGTAGCGTATATGATCTATCTCACTTCGGATGCGGATGTGATTCGCTTCCGGAAGAGTGACGCGGATCTGACCTTGTATCATATTAGTACACAAGTTACTAAACATGATTCTCCCAAGACAGCAGATGAGCACTGGAACGGTATCGCTAACCCTGCTACCTACCACGCTCGCATTGATTTAAGTAGTGCGGGTGTTGGATTCGGTCAAGTGTATAGTGATCCGATAAACCAACTGTATAGTGTGTTTGACTTGAGCAAGAAACTCGTGGTAGGCCAACCGGTCTTCGTACAAGTGCCCCTGACGAGCGCGGTAGGAGTGAGTGCCCCGTCTTCTGCACGACGCCGTGCGAAAGAGCAGGTATCGATTACGCGCTATGACTTGATGTTGGCGGCCAGCGATGCGGATGTGACCGATCGTGTGATTGTTCGCATGGACGAGGAGAAGACTGAGAACGAATATGTCATAGGTCAAGACCTCGTGAAGATGGGCGTGAGCAACAAGGCTCCGCAGATGTGGATTGATCGTTATGGAGAAAAGATGTGTGTCAACACCGTAGCCGGATTTGATAACACTGCTGATTATCCGCTGGGTATCTTTGCTCCGAAGAATGGCGAATATGATCTCTTCATCGACGACCAACCGAATGACGAGACGATGCTTTATCTGACGTATGACGGTGAGGCAATTTGGAACCTCAGCTACGGAGGTTATGTGGCATCTCTGGATAAGGGTACGAATACGCATTATGGTCTGCGTATTGCGAAGAAAGCTCCGCAGATCACTACCGGCATAGAGGAGACGACGATCCAGAATGGCGAGGCTGTCCGCAAGGTGCTCGTAAATGATAAGGTATATATCATCCGTAACGGAGAAATCTATAGTGTAACCGGACAAAAGGCAAAATGATTATGGAAAAACTCAAGATATATGTAACGCCAAGTGTAGAGATCTTGGTATGTGCCCCGCAGGCAATGATGAAAACAGGTTCCGATTTACCCCCGGGTCCGGGCCCGGTACCTGATCCGTCACCGGCACCGGCGCGTGATAAAGTGTTCTAAAATTGCACGGTTATGAAACGGTTGTATAACGCCGTGGTTTGCGCGTGCGCCCTATTATTAATAGGAGCGTGCGTGCCCGCGTACGCACAAAAGGACGGAACGACCTGCTATAAGGCGATTCCGATTGAGAAAGAAAATTTCCAGGTGGAAGTCACATCGTCCAAAACGGAATGGTATACTGCACGTACATTCGATTTGCCTTTGGCAGTGTACTTCATCCCGCAGAACGAGTCCGACCCGGCTCCGGAAGTGGAGATGGACTTCAGTTGTACCAGTCGTGTGTACTCGGATCCGATTATCTGTATGTTGTTCTGCGAAGGAGGCATAGTAACTATGCCAATGCCGCACAAACCTCCGTTGGATTCTACACGAATAGACGGCAAACTGGCGTATTATATCTCCGTCGGAAAGTCCTATCGAGACCTGTTGCTGCAGATGGGTATCGATTATAACGTGGATGTGATGATTAAAGTGACTTATCATGCTGCCGGCTCTATGAGTATCGCTCCTGATGATATGTTCTCCACCTGCGTGGATGTGGCTAAGATTGCCCACTTTGGCGATTCGATACCTGTGGAGGCCAACGACAAGGAGAACTATGTGATTGTGCCTTACGTACAATGGCAGTATGACTCTATCCAATATGAGTGGTACGGCAACTCGCCCTGTATTCTTTCTATCGCCAACAAATGCACGTTTGATCCGACCAGCAAGACGGATGGGTCTATCATGGATGGCGGACCGAATAGCCCCTCTAACCCCTTGCAACCCGGAGATAAATGGAAGGTGACGAGCGACCTGCTGATGAAATACGTTAGCGATACGGTGAATTATCCGAATGAAGCCGGTATGTTCTTCGCGAAGTTCTACAGCGAGGAGCCGGGAGGCGTGAAGATTACGAAAATACCTACCGTACCTCCGCGCAAAAACGCTACCCTGATGCGCTATGACCGCTCGTATGCGCTTAGCGCTAATGAGACCGATATATATGCCATGCCGAATTCATGGGTGGAGGATATGGAGTTCAGTACCCCGACGATGCACCTGTTCAGTATGACCATCGCTTCCGATCCGGATTTCTCGGAGGAGCATACTATTGCTACTTATGCGTTCAATCCTACGGATGACGGCCATCTTTTGCCGCTGACGGGTACGGAGTTGAAAGAGTTATGGAAAAAGGCAACGGAGCAGTACTTATATGTGCGTTTCGTATGCTCGGAGGCGACCACTATTACGGCTTCCAAACAGAAACAAGCTCCTTGCTCTGCCAAAGCTAAACTGATTTCCAAAGGACAGGAAATAACCGTCACGAAATATCAAAACGGAAGTGTATTCTATCGGATCTATTACAACCATTGGAAGGGCGGGGATATGACCTTCGAATGGAAAAATACTCGTACCAAATGTCAGATATACATGGGTGATACCTGCTCTTTCGCGAACTCGACGACCGATGAGCATGTGTTCTTAAACGCAGAAGTCCCGACCAATGGCACGTGGACGCTGACAAAGGAGCAGTTGGAAACATTTGAGAAATACGTTGATGGAGATGGTTTCCTGTATATTCTCTTTTGGACGGGAGCGCAAGCAAAGATGGAGATCACTTCCGATGCTCCCGAGGAGACCGATCCGGTGTATCCGACGAATACCATTGTTGTCGCTTGCGACGACTCTAAAAAGCCGTTTGTGGAGGTAAGCAAAGCGCAAACGATTGTTATCAAAGATGAGTCGGGCGCGGTGGTCAAAACCATCGAGGATTTGCAACCGGATACGAAGTATTCGCTCTCTGAATTGCCCGCCGGAAAATACACATTAGTGGGAGAAACAGACGAAATCGTTGTGAATTTGTAGAAAAATCGACGAAAATCAACAAAAAGCAACAGAAAACTTGCGCAATTGAAAACTTTTTTGTACCTTTGCGCCCTGAATTTTCGCATATATGCGTAATGCACGTATACATATGATGATTTGCCTGCTGCTTGCCGCGTCGAGTATGCTCTATGCAGATGAGCTTGTTCCTGCCGGAATTACGGCAGATAAGGCGAATCGTATTACCGAGCCGACGGCCCTGAGCGTCCAGAGCGGAAGCAATTATATCCGTTTTGACGAGGAGCGCTTGCCGGCGGTAATCACCTATACGTCCTCCGAGGCTTTCGGTCCGATACCGGCGGCGAAGGCGTTGGGCGAAACGATTAAGGCCGAGTTGGTGTTTGCCGACTGCGGCATGGCGTGGCGATGGACGGTCGAGAGAGGCGAGGGCGATAAGATCGTTGAGATTAAGGCCCATGAGAGCGCTTCTATCCTGGCGGTTCCGCATACCTGCGCGCCGACCTATGGCGAGCAGTTCGAAACGGCTTGCGACTCGCTGTTATGGCATGAGGAGTGGCGTAAAGCTTCCGGCGATTATGAGTATGTGACGAAGAACGCGGACGGCTGCGACTCGATCATCACCCTTCATCTCACGATTCATCATGCTACGAAGGGCGACACCGCAGTTACGGCCTGCAAGACGTTTGTATGGCACGGCACTACCTATACACAGAGCGCAGAGCCGACCATCACGCTCACCAATAGTCACGGTTGTGACTCGATAGTTACGCTGCACCTGACGATTGAGCAGAATTGCGGATCGTACGACACGGCGTATTTCTGCCGCGGTTTCAATACGGAGCACGAGGAACTGATGGCGGGTGGCGTGATCCGTCGCTATCGTCCGTACGTATTCGAGTCGCCGGCGGAGTGGGATTATATGGAGGGCGTGATTGTGGAGCGTGAGCATGACCGTGCGTTAGTCGACCTGCGCCGCGCGGAGAAAAACCTCTATGCGCATTATGTCGGCCAACTGACGCCGATCAGTTCTATCCGCTGGAGCGTGCAATACGACGGCAAAGGTCAATACGAGCCGCTGACAGTGACCAACGATCCCCAATGGATCGCGACCGGACATGTGGCGGTGCAAGTATGCTTCCTCTGCGGTGAGTTGTATAACACCGAGTTCCCTACCGATATCGACCAGGTATCGCAGGAGACGGTGTCCATCAAGCGCATCGAAAACGGCCGCGTGGTAATCATCCGAGGCGGTGCGAAATACGATATGTTCGGAACCAAAATTCAATAATACAATGAAAACGGCGAATTGGATCATAGGGATGCTGATGCTGCTCCCGCTGAATGCGATAGCGCAGGCCACATCGTGTGCCGACGATGCGTTCTGGAAAGTGTATAAAGACTCGCTGCCTGATACCTACTGCGAGTGCACCTATAACACGACGCCGTTTGCTTTCCCGGTAGACACGGTCTTGACCGGATCGGTTTGGTTCTCCGCTACGATGGCGGACGTACGTCAGGGTATCTCCGCGTATTGGTTCTCTACAGACTCTGTGGTGCTGGATATCTATGCGTTCTGCATCAGCCACCGTCCTACCTTCTCGATGATTGTTCCGCCGAACCGCATGTACGAAATGCCGGTGGAGGAGATTAATAAGCGTATCGACGAGCTGCCCGGTAGCGCCGAGTACCTCAAGACGCTCGAGCCGCGTATCCATGCCTACACGCTGCATGGCGGCATAGGAACGGTCTATTGCTATCCGTATAATCATGGTCCGCACTCGACCTGCGAGAAACCGATGGAGTTACGCTCCTGGATGACTTATGTATGCGAAGAGGTGGAGAACGTATACCGCATACCGGCGAGCAATATCCCGTCAAAAGGCAAAGCCTTTTTGCGTTGGATTCATAAACCCGAGCACTCGAACCTGAAGAGCCAGCCGGCGGACATCCGCCTGACGCTCGACAGCTGCGACGGCGAAGAAGCAGGTCGCGCGACGATTACCGATTCGATGCACGTCTATATGTTCGATTCCGCGATGCTGGTGGATGCCCGCAAAGCCGGCCGAGATGTATGGGTGCATGTGTCGCATGTGGAAGGCATCACCGGTCGCTTGCGCTATTTCGCTAATCCGAAATATGCGGAGGGTATGCCCGATATCGATAAATCGATATGCCTCGGCAAGACCCTAACCGTCAATGGCCGTGAGTACAACTCGGATACGACGTTTATTGAAGGCATCTATGTCAACCGCGATACGCTGTCGACGCAGCACGTGACCCTGACCTTCACCGAGCCGACGCCGATATACGACACCGTCTTGGTAGACCCGAAGGACCTGAAGCGCGGCGTAGTGCATGAGATGACGGGCGCGGTGCTGTTCAACTACGGCGACACGATCATTGACATCGTGGCTCCGAAGCAGTGCACCAAGCGCTACCAAGTGACCGTGAAAGACCCGACCCCGATTGAGAATGTAGATGCGGACCGAAAAGGCGCCCGCAAACAGATACAAAACGGAAGAATAATCATCTTTGTTGATGAGCGAAAATACAATATCGTAGGACAACAAATTGATTAACATTCAATAACAATTAACTCTATTTATTAACTAACAACAATCAATCACATGAAGAAGTTTTTCTTACTAACCATGGCGTCATTGATGACCGTCTTCGCGATGGCTGTCGGACGTAATGATGGTAGTACCAAAGCCAATGCCATTGACTTTGATTGGGACCTGGGTAATGCGCACCCGGGTGGTACCTTATGGTACCATGTTGACTTGGCTCCCCTCTACGAAGAGGAGAATCCCTCGTTGACGCTGTATGTGACGAACCCCAGTCGTGACAATTCGGTAAAGGCCAGCCTGGTTGCGACTGTTGCCGGTGAGACGGAGACGAAACACTACACCGTTACTCCTCACGAGCACCAGATCTACACTGCGAATGCAACGGTGCTGGTTCGTCTTCACCAGACGGAGATCTATCTCACGCTGACGACCGATGGTCCGGTGCTCTTGAGTGCAAAGGTGTTTGAATCTTCGGATCTCGATGAGACCTGTAAGGACGCTAAAGAGCTCAAGTGGGACACCGAGGCAACCCAAACCAAGGGTTATGCAGCATGGTGGAAAGTGGATTTGACCCAGATCAAAGACACGGTGAAGTTCAAGAAAGATGCGAAAGTCACCATCACCAACGCTGGTTCCGGTACCGTTAACGTGAAGGCTGGTCAGTCGCTTGACTGCCCGTCGTCCGGTTTGACCAAGCGTAACTACACTCTCGCTGCAGGTAAGTCCATCGAGGACACCATCCCGCAGAGCATGATCCTGAGTGTGTACCCGGATGAGCTCTATTTCAGCATTGAGAACTTAGAGCAACCGGTGAAGATCAAAGTGGAAATGGTAGACCAACCGGTAGTGCCGATTATCCCGGCAGACATGCCTGTCGTAGAGATCAAGGCTAACCCGGTGGACACCACTATCGAAAGTGCAAACATTCCTGCCGGCACGACGCTGTACGCTTTCAGCGTAGCTAACCTGAATGCACTGGCAAAGTATGAGCCGGAATTCACCTATCGCAACGAGAATGGTACGGCTGCTAAAGTCACCACCAAGATGGCTTTCGAGCGCCCCGCTTTCGGTACTACGAACGCTAACTACACAATCCCTGCCAAAGAGGACGAGATTGTGGTTTACAAAAAGAACATGTTGGACGGTATGACCGGCGTAGACTCGATCTTCCTGCTCACGACTACCGACAAACCGATCAAGTTCTTGGCTCGCTACAAACACGTACGTGAGGGTAAGGCTTGTAAGACCAACATCGACTTCAACTGGGAGTCCGGTCATACGCAAGAGGCTCGTACCACACAGTGGTATGCTGTTGAGATCGCAAACGCACGTGATAACATCGAGGATATCGTTGTTCACTTGAAGAACCTCAACCCGTCGGCTGCGGCTAAAGTAAATGCATCGTTGGCATTCTCCTGCCCGTATATCGACCTCCAGGAGATTTCCCACTCGATTGCAGCCGGTAAAGAGGAGACTCGTACGCTGCGTTATTCGACCTACGCGATGATGTCTGACACCGTTTGGATCGGTTTGGAGACCAGCCAGGATCTTAAGTTCTGGGTTACCACCAAGCCGGCACAGACCAAAGAGCCGGATAAAGCTTGTGAGCAAGCTGAGCCGTTTAACTGGGACAACGGTGTATTCCAAAAGAAGGACACCACCGTATGGTATAAGATTAATATGGAAGAAGTGCGCGAGAAAGCCGCTAAGTTCCCGACCGTATTCGTTGAGAACCTGAGTGCTTCGAACCCAGCGAAGATCACCGCTGAGCTCTCGCTGGAGTGCCCGGATTCGATTGAGAACCAGAAACGCGAGTTGACAATTGCTGCTAAGGGTACTTACTCCAAGCAGATCGCACGTAACCTCTTCGAGAACATCGTTCAAGATGAGATCTATCTGCGTGTCACCACTACGGAGGATATCTCGCTGAAAATTCGCTTGACGGAAGAGGCTGCTGGTTCCAGCTGCTCGTCCGCTATCCCGTTCAACTGGGTTTCCGGAAACACGCAGCCTGCCGGTGCTAACCTCTGGTACGTAATCGACTTACATTCGGTTATCGAGAGTGGCAATGACCTCAAGCTCCATATGCAGAACCGCGACAACGCGAAGTGCGAAGGTTTCATCCAGTTGGCATATAACTGCCCGCTTGAGGCGGCTACTTCGCTCCAGAACTTCACCTTGGCTCCGTACGGACAAAAGGACGCAACTATCCGCAACAGCGCTATCGAGGCGATGACGGATGGTGTGGTATATGTTAACGTTTCCGGTTCTACTTCCCTCCGATTCTGGGCTGACCCATTGCCAGTCGTTCCGTTCGATACCATCTACGCTGACGGTATCACGCTCACCGAGCTGAGATGGAACGAGACCTATACCCAGACGGCTGATACCGCATGGTATCTCATTCCGAAGTCCCAGATCGACCTCGTTCGTGATCTGGAAGAGAAAATGAAACCGGTAGCTCACCTGATCGACGCTTCTTCGTCCGCGAAGACCATCATGGCTGAGGCTGCATTCGCTTTCCCGATCGGAAAGAAGATGATGGGTAAGAGCCAAGACCTGAAGGCTAACCAACACTTCGCAGATACGATTCCTGCCGGAACCTTCGACCAAGTGCTCAAGCATGACTCGATCATCCTGCGCATCATCCGTACCAAAGGTACCGGTGCCTTCGAGTTCAAGGCTGAACTCGTGAAAGCGTTCAGCGGTAACGATCCGAAGGATGCACTTCCTGTTCGCGTCAATGCGCTCTATACGCAAGCTCCGAACACCGAGATGTGGTATAAGGTTAAGACGGCTGACCTCAAGGCAGACAAGAACCTGTTCAACAAGGTATTGTATGTAATGGGTAAGAACGCCGGCAAGGGCGATGCGAAAGTGAAAGTAGCTGTTTACGATGGTTACAAACCGAAATATGAGAAGGAAGATGACCTGCTCATGGATCGCGGTGAGAGAACCATCAAGAAGGGCGAATCGAAATCGCATAATATTCCTGCACAGGCTATCTATGGTGTCGGTGATGTAGAACTCTACATCAAGCTCCGTACGACAGACTCGCTCGTATTCGAGACCAAGTTCAACGGTGAGTATGCACCGCAGGCTCCGGATCCTGAGCAGCAGAAGGCTAAACTCGTTGTTCCGAACGTAGAGTACTCGATCAAGGCTGGTGAGACCCGCTGGTATCGCGTATGTCTGCCGTATATCCAGAACAACTACAAGTACATCGATAACTCCAGCCTGCAGTATGAATTGCCGGGCACGGCTACTATCGAGGTAACCGCTACCTTCCAGGATACGATGAACTGCGCTATGCCGGTTCGCAAACGTACGATCAACAAGAGCGGCAAGGCATATAAGGGCACGAAGACGCTCCGCGACTTGATCGACCGCGCTATCCGTAGAGCAGGTTACAAGTATGACGTATCCAGTACGGATCCTGCATACATCGATAGTATGCTCCATCGCTTTGTAACGAAGGATTCGATCACGCTGTATGTACGCGTGAAGTCCGACCAGAACATCAAGGCGAAACTCATCACTCCGCAAACGACCGGTGACGACTGCCTCAACGCAATGTCGTTCGACTGGGAGCACGGTAACGTGAACCCGAAGAACCTGATCGGCGGTGGCAACTCTTGGTATGTAGCTGCGCTGGATACCGCTAAGTTGTTCGCTGAGGGCAAGAGCTTGCGTCTCCACGTTGACAACTGGTCTGAGACCAATGCGAACACGGTTCATGCATCGCTCTTCTTCAAGTGTGGTGACCCGTCGCAAGGTGACATCTCGAAGACCATCCCGGCTGACTCCTCTTTGACGAAAGATATCGCTATCGACTTCATCAAGGCTTCCAGCCCGCAACTCATGTTCATCGAGTTCAACTCGACGGAGGATGCACATATCTGGATTGAGAAGATTGATATCAAGCGCGACACCGTACGCGTTGACACTACGTTCTTCGTATGTAAGGGTGGCGACGTGCTGGGTAAGACCATCAACGTTGATACCCTCTGGAACGATACGATCCGCAACATCAAGGACAACGAGAGAATGATGTTGTACGACTCGATCACGACTGTTCACGCCTTTGTTCTCCGTGAGCCGAAGACGTATGACATCTCTGATCAAGTAGACATCGAGCGCAATGCTGTGCTTGACCTGACTACTGCTGACACGTGGTTGAAAGCACAGTATGCTGCTGATGACAACGATACGATTCAGACGCTGTCGAGTATCAAGTGGCAATATGCGGTTTATCCGAGTGAGACCTTCAAGGATATTGACTTGACGAACCAACCGACCGTAACTTCGGAGCGTATCAAAGTAAGATACTTCGCATTTACGGAGTGTACGGAAGGTCAAGATCCGGATCCGTCTAAGGGTATCGTAGTATATAAGAACTATCTAAATACCGCGCGCGATACCGCTAAGGTTACTGCATGTAACATGTATAAGTGGGCGGAGAATGATTCGACTTATATCGAGTCTACTACGGCTAATCCTGACTCGGTTGTCTTCCCGGGCGGTGTAAACTGGGGTGATAGTATCCTCTACTTGAGCCTGACGTTGAACAACCCGGCTAAGATGGACCTCAAGGCTGTTGCTAAGTACGGTAACCGTCTGTTGCTCATCAACCGTTGGGACTTCGCTAAGTACGGCTTCGCAACCGATTCGATCTACGCCCAGGGTGGTGCAGTGAAGATTGAGTGGTATCAGATGTTGGGTGCAACTCCGGATCCTGAGAATACGGATAAGTTCTTGATTGAAGGCTATTCGTACAACAATGCAGACGGTTCGCCGCTGGTAGGTACCTTCTATGCGGTTGTTACCGTGGATAACGGAACCGCTTGCGGTCTCTACGGACGTACGAATACGCTCGTTTGTGGTGCACCTGCCGGCGTTGCTCCGCTGCTCGCTCCGAGCATCGTAATGCCGGGTGAGGACATCAAGGTGCTCAACCTCAATCCGGACCAAGAGACCACGATCCGCATCTTCACGACCGAGGGTCTGCTCCACAATACCTATAAGGTAAGCGGACAGGAGACCTTCACGATCAAGGCTGCGAACGATCATGGCTTCTACCTGGTAGAGCTCTTGAGCGGCGACGAGAAGTCCACTTTACGTTATATTGTTAAATAAGAATAGGAGGTAGCTCTATGAAAACTATTAAATCAATTTTAATTGCAGCCACCCTGATTTGTGCAACGGCCGTTTCGGCTCAGGAAGCACAAGCTCCGAAACATGAGTTTAAAGTGGCTATCGGAGACTCCGTAATGATTAAGCGTGAGTGTCAAAAGTACTGCACGGGTGAGACTCCTTCTGTTTGGGTATGGGATAAAGTTCATACGGTTCGCCAATTGGGTACCAAGCGTTTCCCGGACGGTGTGCTGTTGATGAATATCTACTCCTGGATGTGTGAGGACTGCTTGATCCCGGTTAACGGTAATGCAGAAGAGCAGGCTAAGAAAGCTGAGAAAGAGCAAGCAGGCCAGAAGAAAGCTTACGAGCAAGCAGTGAAGGACGGTAAGAAAGCCGAAGCTGCTAAGGCTGCTGAAGAAGTGAAGAAAGCTGAAAATGCTGCTAAGGTAGAAGAGGCAAAGGCCGCTGAAGGTGCGAAGGCTGCAGAAGCTGCAAAGGCTGCTGCCGCTGCAAGCGCTGCAGAAGCTGCAAAGGCAGAAGAAGCTAAGAAAGCAGAAGCTGCAAAGGCTGCTGAAGAGGCAAAAGCCGCTGAGGCTGCTAAGGCTGAAGAGGAGAAACCTCTTGCTGCTGACGGCGTAAAGCACGAGGCCGCTAAGGGTGACTCCATTCACTCGAAGCAGGACTTCCGTAGCGGTTATGATCGTTTCACGATCGGCGTACGCGGCGGTGTGGCTTCGCAGTTGCACCAAGCTGTTTCCGGCGTGAATGCACATTGGGGTATCGGCGGCGACGCTCTGCTCGACCTCCAATATGCTCACTACTGGACCAGCGATGCTCGCAAGATTGACCTCGGTCTTATCGTAGGCCTGAGCGCTGGTTATGCGCAAGGTAGCTTCTCCGGTGCGGTTGACTCCACCTTCACCAAAGGTGACCTCCGCTACTCTGTAGAGGCACAGGAGATCAAAGAGACGGATCACCAGATCCAACTCGAGATCCCGTTGATGTTCTCCTTGATTCATGACTGCGGTTTCTTCTTCAACGTAGGTCCGCGCTTCATGCTCCCGGTTTACACGCCGTTCAAGCAGACCATCAACCCTGCAACCACCACTATCGCTGCTTACAACGGTGAGACCGGTGTAACAGTGGTGAACAACCCTGTTACCGGTCAATACAAAGGCGAGCAGCCGAAGGAGGGTAATGACCTGCAATGGAAGATTAACATCATGCTGACCGCAGAGCTCGGTTATGAGTTCCTGCTCAAGAGCGGTAACTCGCTGGGTCTGGGTGTATATGCCGACTACTGCGTATACAACTCCCGTAAGGTCCTCGACTCTGCTAAGCGTGCTTCCTTGCTCGACATCTCTAACCCGCCGAGCACGGGTGGAACAGCTAACGTATCGGTATTCGCCGCTACGGACACCTATGCAAGTCGTGTTGGTTACTTCGATGCCGGTATCAAGTTGGCTTACCACTTCAACTGGCCGAAGAAAAAAGCATCGCGCGAGGTTAAACTGTTCTAATGCGCATATGACGATACTATGTATCGAAACTAGTACATCGGTTTGTTCGGCCGCCATCTGCAAGGATGGCGAGCCGATGAACCAGTGTATATGCCGTGAAGGTAGCAACCATGCCCGGTTGCTACCTCGCTATATAGAGGAATTGCTCTCGTTCGCGCGGGAGCAAAACCTCTCTATAGAGGCGGTAGCCCTCTCCGAAGGACCCGGATCCTATACCGGGCTCCGTATCGGCACCAGCACCTCCAAAGGACTGTGCTACGGCCTCAACATCCCCCTCATCCCCATCCCTACACTCGAGGTGCTTAAAGAGGCCTCAGGCGTCAAAGAAGGCATACTAATGCCGATGATTGATGCGCGCCGCATGGAGGTCTATACGGTCATCAATGGGGAGACTAAAGCCGTAGTCGTTGAGAACGAAGACAGCCTCTACGGGGGATCCGAAGAGGTGTATTTCTTCGGCGACGGCGCAGCCAAATGTGCGCAGATCTTCACCAAACCCAACTGGCACCACATCCCCGATATCGTGCCCGAAGCGCAATTCATGGGTGCGTTGGCGGAACAAATCACCAATCATCAATCAGCAATCACCAATGCCAAATCTGTTGATTTGGCTTACTACGAGCCTTATTATCTGAAGGAGTTCATCGCGGCGCAGAGCCATGTGAAAGGATTGAAATAAAATGAAAGTTGAAAGATGAAAGGACAAAGGATATATACTATTTTTATGAGAGGGTTAATAATCCTTTCACTTTACACTTTTCACTTTTCACTTTCTTCGTGCTCTACCCAGAAAAACACCTGGGCGACCCGGTCGTTCCATCAGACGAAAGTCAAATATAATATCCTTTACAACGGTAATGTCGCGTACGAAGAGGGTCTGAAGGCCATACGCGATGCCAATACCGATGACTATACCCAAATCCTAAACCTCTATCCGGTGTCTAACCACCAAGCAGCCGAATCCAGTGCCTCCCAGATGGATAAGACCATCGAGAAATGCCGGAAGTGTATCAAGCTGCACTCCATCAAAGCCAAACCGAAACGTGACCCGAAAAAGGCGAGCGATCCCAAATATAAACTGTGGCTTAAGTCCGAAGAGTTCAATGCCAATATGGGATTGGCATGGATTCGTCTGGGCGAGGCGGAGTTCCATAAAGGGGACTTCCTCGGAGCCGTCAGCACCTTTAACTATATCATCAACCATTACTCCAACGATGCCGACATGATCGCGCAGTGCCAGTTATGGATCGCGCGTGCATATGCCGAGATGGGCTGGCAATACGAGGCAGAAGACATGCTGCAGCGCGTCAATCTCGATGCGCTTACGAAGAAGCACGCGCGCCTCTATTCGGCCGTCAAAGCCGATGTGCTGCTCAAAGGCGAGCATTATCATGAGGCCATTCCCTTCGTGAAGATAGCTATCCCGCATGAGAAGCGGAAGATCTACCGTCCGCGCTTCGCGTATGTGCTGGGTCAGTTGTATGAGTTGGAGGGTAATAAGCAAGAGGCTACCGATGCGTATAAGATGGTGGTGCGCCTCGCGCCGCCTACCGAGATGGATTTCAATGCGCGTGTGCGTATCGCCGAGATGGGTGGCAAGAACGCCATCCGCCAACTGCGCACCATGACCAAGCAGTCCAAATATCAGGACCGTCTGGATCAACTCTACGGCTCGATGGGAAATATCTATTTAGCTCAAAAAGATACGGCGGCAGCACTGGAGATGTACGAGAAAGCCATCGCCGAAGCTACGCAAGCCGGCATGGCCAAAGCAGCTGTCCTTGTGCGCGCGGGCGACTTGTATTATGGTATGTGCGCGTATGAGAAAGCCCAACCGTGCTACCGCGAAGCGGCTACCATCCTCTCGATGGAGCACCCCGACTATGCGCGCGTCCAGAAGCGCTCCGAAGTGCTTGACGAACTGGTAGTCGCCTATAACCAAGCCCAACTGCAGGACTCGCTGCAAGCGCTCAGCCAAAAGACCGAAGAAGAGCAGCGCGCGATAGTCGATCAGATCATCGCCGACCTCATAGAAGCCGAGAAAGCCGATTCGCTCAGGCAGGAGCAGGAAGCGCGTGATATCGTCCTTGGCCGAAAAGGCGGCGGACCGCGAAGCGTCAATACCTCGAATATGTTAGGTGGTGGCGGACCGCAGAAAGCCGAGTGGTATTTCTATAACCCGCAACTGATGCGAACCGGTCAGATGGAGTGGAAGCGCCGTTGGGGCAACCGTCCGCTCGAGGATAATTGGCGCCGACAGAACAAACAAGTCGTGGCTGCGTACCCCGAAGAGATGATGGTCGAAGGCACCGACACGCTCAACCTCGCGCAGGACTCTATCTCGCGCCCCGCGCCGATGGAGACCGACCAGCATAAACCCGAGTATTACCTCCAGCAGATCCCGCGTACGCCGCAAGACTTCGCCGCGAGCGACAGCCTCTGGCGCGAGGCGATGATTGCGCTCTATTATATCTACCGCGACAAAGTCGAAGATGATCTTCTGGCGGAAGAGACGCTGCACGCACTCGTCGAGCGCTTCACCGGTCATCCCTCGCTGGATGGTATCTTCGAGGACCTGCGCCTGCGCGCCTTACGCAATGATGAGGCCTATATCGCCTCGATGCGACGCATGCTCGCTGAGCAAGACTCCCTCTATGACGCGACCTATACGGCCTACACCAAGGGCGAGTACAACGCGGTGAAGGCCAACAAACGCTATGCCGAGACCGAGTTCCCGCAGAGCGCCCTCATGCCCCGCTTCCTCTTCCTCAACGCCGTCTCTGTGGCGCGCACCGAAGGACAGGAGGCTTTCATCGCCGAACTGCAGGAACTCGTTGGCCGCTATCCGACGACCGAACTGGGATCGATGGCGAAGGACATGCTCGCGATGATGGGGCAGGGTATGGAGAGTCAGACCGGTGGCTCTACCGGCTCGTTGGCTGACCGCCGCGGACAGGTAGAAGAAGAGACGAAAGAGGCAGAAGAACAGGAACAGCAATGGAGCGAAGACCGCAAGCAACCGAGCATCGTGCTCTTGCGCTTGCCCAAACCCGACGAAGAAGCACTCAATGAGTTGCTCTACCAAGTGGCGCTCTTTAACTTCTCGCAGTTTCTCATCCGCGATTTCGACCTGCAGAAGATGCCGGTACTGGGCGACGGATGCGCGCTGCGCGTGAGCGGCTTCGCCGATATGGATGAAGCGGAGTGGTGGGTCGACATGATCCGGAAGAGTTCCGATATGCAAGCCGTCCTCATCGGCGTCGAGATCCAATCCCTCGCCGAAGTCAACCTCCCGCTGGTAAAATAAAAAAAAAGAACAGTCGAAACTGTTCTCTGTCGGGAAGACGTGATTCGAACACGCGACCTCCGGTCCCCCAGACCGTTGCGCTACCGGGCTGCGCCACTTCCCGCGCTTTTTGAAAGCGGGTGCAAAGGTACTACAAAAAAATGATATACGCAAATTTATTGCGCTTTTTTTGACGAAAATGAGTAAAAAATTCTACATAGAGACCTACGGCTGCCAGATGAACGTGGCGGACAGTGAGGTAGTGGCGGCGATTATGCAGACTACAGACGCCGTGTTGACGGAGCAATGGGAAGAGGCGAATATCCTCCTGCTCAACACCTGCTCCATCCGCGATAATGCCGAGCAGAAAGTCGAAGCCCGTCTCCGCGAACTCAAAGCGCATCTCCATAATCGAAAATCGAATATCGATAATCGCGATAAGATCATCGGCGTCATTGGTTGTATGGCCGAGCGTATGGGTCAGGAACTCATTCAGGACTTCGGTGTGGATTTCGTGGCGGGTCCGGATGCGTATCTCGATATCCCTAACCTGCTCGCGCAGTGCGAACAGGGCCATAAGGCGATGAATGTGGAACTGAGTACCACCGAGACCTATCGCCAGATCATCCCGGCCCGTATCGGACGTTCTATCAGCGGTTTTGTATCTATAATGCGTGGATGTAATAACTTCTGCTCCTATTGCGTCGTGCCGTATACCCGCGGCCGCGAGCGCAGTCGCGACGTGGAGTCTATCCTGAACGAAGTACGCGACTTGCAAGCGCGCGGCTATAAAGAGGTCACGCTCCTCGGCCAGAACGTCAACTCCTATCGTTTCACGCGCGAGGACGGTTCGGTCGTCGACTTCGCCGACCTGCTGGAGATCGTTGCGGACGCGGTTCCGGACATGCGTATTCGCTTCACGACGAGTCATCCGAAGGATATGTCCGACAAGACCCTTGAGGCCATCAGCCGCCATAAGAACCTCTGTAAGTTCATCCACCTGGCGGTGCAGTCCGGGTCGAACCATATCCTCAAGCTTATGAACCGCAAATATACGCGCGAGTGGTACCTGGAGCGCATCGCCGCCATTCGTCGTATCCTGCCTACCGCTGCGATAAGCACAGATATCTTCTGCGGCTTCCACGACGAGACGCTCGAGGACCATGCCCAGACCCTGAGTCTGATGCGTGAGGTGGGTTTTGACTCTGCGTTCATGTTCAAGTACTCCGAGCGACCGGGCACCTATGCCCAGAAGCACCTGCCGGATAATATCTCCGAAGAGGAAAAGGTACGCCGTCTCAACGAGATCATCGCGCTGCAGAACCAACTCTCGCTCGAATCTAACCAACGCGAGATAGGTAAGACCGTCGAGGTGCTCGTCGAGGGCTTCTCCAAGCGCAGCCATGACGACATGTTCGGCCGCACCGAGCAGTATAAAACGGTCGTCTTCCCCCGCACCAATCAGAAGATCGGCGACCTCGTCCAAGTGACCATCGAGGAGGCCTCCGCCGCCACACTAAAGGGCAAAATAGCGCAAAAATAATGAAAAAACGAATTTTTTTGCTTTTTCTTTCGAAAAAATTTGGTCATATCAAATAAAAGCAGTACTTTTGCACTGAAAACAATAAATTTTCATAGTTAAGGTTTAGGTTTAATGGCAATAGGAGACTGTGAAGTTTCCTATTGTTTTTAGAAAAAAGCTAAAAAGAATAGTAAAACGTAGTTCTATTGTTTTTAGAAAAAAGCTAAAAAACCTTGG
>JAEEGL011318235.1_pt1 | contig 65472 bp, 52 predicted proteins | sample 9134231 | NCBI WGS metagenome assembly JAEEGL01 (sample SAMN16246548, study PRJNA631951) | gut metagenome | biome: gut microbiome; feature: rumen; material: fiber-attached | host: Bos | place: Iran: Karaj | collected 2018-10
CAAAGTATTCCTGCGCTTTTTGCCTTGTTTTAACACCGAAATCTGAATTTTTGAGGTGCGAAGCAATTTTGAAACAGAAATTTTTCGTCAGAACAATAAACAAAAAAGGGATAAGGCTTGCGCCTATCCCTTTTTTTGAAGTCGTTATGGCGGAAAAGAGCGTTTCAAAATCTATTAAATCCCTTAGCTGCGCGCCCTTTGGCGCGCTTTTTTCATATCTCATTCTCTGCAGCCACAACGCTGCCGCCCGCGTAAATCTGGCGGAGCTTCGGCTTTTCGATTTTGCCTGTCGCGTTTCTCGGAACAGGCGCGAAAATAATCTTGCGCGGGCGCTTGTATCTGGGCAGTTCGGTGCAGAATTCGTTTACCTCGTCCTCGGTGAGGGTGAAGCCCTGCTTTACCTCGATAATCGCCGCCGCTATTTCGCCGAGGCGCTGGTCGGGAAGACCGATTACCGCAACATCCTTAATTGAGTTGTGCTTGCGAAGGAAATCCTCAATCTGAACGGGATAGAGGTTTTCGCCGCCGCTTATGATAACATCCTTTTTGCGGTCAACGAGGAAGATGAAGCCGTCCTCGTCCTGCATTGCCATATCGCCCGTGAAGAGCCAGCCGTCCTTGAGCACTTCCGCTGTGGCGGCGGGGTCCTTGTAGTAGCATTTCATAACGCCTCTGCCCTTTACGCACAGCTCGCCGACCTCACCCTGAGCGACCTCTTTGCCTTCGGTGTCAACAATCTTAACCTCCCACTTGTAGCCGGGCACGCCTATTGCGCCGACCTTGTGGATGTTTTCAACGCCGAGGTGAACACAGCCGGGGCCGATTGACTCGCTCAGACCGTAGTTGGTGTCGTACTGATGGTGCGGGAAATACTTTTTCCAGCGGCGTATAAGACTGGGCGGAACGGGCTGGGCGCCGATGTGCATAAGGCGCCACTGCTCGAGGCGGAAGTTTTCAAGTTTTATGTCGCCCCTCTCGATGGCGTCGAGAATATCCTGAGCCCAGGGCACGAGCAGCCAGACTATTGTGCAGTTCTCCTCCGACACGGTGTTGATTATCCACTCGGGTTTTACGCCCCTGAGAATAACCGCGCGGCTGCCCGCGAGAAGCGAGCCGAACCAGTGCATTTTCGCCCCCGTGTGGTAGAGGGGAGGAATGAGCAGGAAGTTGTCATCCCTCGTCTGCCCGTGGTGGTTTTTCTCCACCTCGCAGGAGGATACAAGACTCAGATGGTTGTGAAGAATCGCCTTGGGGAAGCCCGTTGTTCCGGAGGAAAAATAGATTGCCGCGTCGTCCTCGTCGGTTATTACAACTCCCGGGTCATGACGGGTGAAAAACTTGATTTCCTCTTTGTAGTTCTTTGCGAAGGCGGGCGTGTCGGCGCCGACAAAATAATAATCCTTTACGCGCATGCCGTCCTTGACCGCCTCAACCCTCTCGGTGAACTCGGGGCCGAAAACGAGCACGTCTATATCGGCTAAATCAACGCAGTAGGCGATTTCGTCGGCGGCATATCTGAAATTGAGCGGCACGACTATCGCGCCCGTGCGCAGAACGCCGAAATAAATCGGGAGCCATTCTATGCAGTTCATCAGCAGAATGCCGACCTTCTCGCCTCTTTTGATTCCCTTGTAAATCAGCAGGTTCGCGAAGCGGTTCGCCTCCTTGTCAAAATCGCCCCAGGTAAGGTGCCTGCGGTAAACTCCGTTCGGGCGCGCCTCAACGAGGTTCGATTCCTTCCAGTTCGTCTGCTCGCGCACAAGGGGATTGATTTCAACAAGAGCGTCCTCATGTTTGTAAAGACGGGCGTTGTTTGAGAGAAATTCGGTAATAGGCATTTTTCTGTCTCCTTACAGATGCATTGTGCTTTTATGCTTTAAAGCGCTGTGTATATAATAACATTAAAAGATTATTTGTCAAGGAAATTGAGAAAAAAATAAAACTTGCAAACGGAGCCGGGGATAATTATAATAAAAGAGCAGTTTACCCGGTAAGGAGAAAACAATGGAAAACAATCAGAAAAACACAAACGCAATAAAGGAAGAACAGGCGCCTGAAAAATCGTTTAAAAAGGATTTCCTGCAGTTTGTGAAGTACGCCTGTTTCGCCGCCTCGGCGGGAGTAATTCAGGTGGCGAGCTTTACGCTGATGAACGAGGTGCTTGTAAAAACGCCGTTTATCCAGTCGCTTATGGAAAATCACGCGGGATTCGCCCGTGTTATGCAGAACGACTACGGCCCGATTTATTTAATCGCCCTCATTCTTTCGGTTCTGTGGAATTTCACATTCAACCGCAAGTTCACCTTCAAGGCGGCGAACAACATACCGGTCGCGATGCTCAAGGTTTTCGGATACTATCTTGTTTTCACGCCCGTGTCGGTCATCCTCGGCAACTATTTCACCGCGAAATACGCGCACTTTTCCGCTATTGAATACATTGTGCTCGGTATAACGATGGTTATCAATATGGTAACGGAATTCCTCTTCCAGAAATTCGTGGTCTTCCGCAACGCCGAAAACACGGCGGTGAGCAAAAAGAAAAAGGCGGAAAACGAAGAAACGCAATAAAGCGACAATGACGCCGCCCGTCAGGGCGGCTCTTTTTTTGCCCGATTTCCGACAAATGAGGCTTAAATGTATAATTCTCACAAAAGCGGGTGTTAAGTTGTGTAAAATTACCATAAAATATTTGTACGGGGCGTCATTATTATTGACAATAAACAATATATTTGTTAAAATAAAACGAATATTCTTGTGAGGCATTTTCAGATATTCAAAACAGTTTTAAGGAGGAATTACTGTTGACTGATCAGAAAACCCTTGCATACATCAATATGTATGCCATCCTGGGAGCGCTTGAAAATCTCTGCGAGCTCGCTCCCGAAGCGCCTTCGCTTTTGACAAACACCAAGCCCATCAAAATAGGTTTTGAAGTCAAGGGCGGCCCGAGCGCGACCCTCACATTCGCAAACGGCAAATGCAGAATGGACCAGGGCTGCAGCAAGGTGGATGTAAAACTGCCTTTCAGCTCGTGCGAAAAATTCAACGGTCTCATTGACGGAACCGTAACACCCATCCCCTCAAAGGGATTCACCCACATCAACTTCCTGCTCAAGGACTTCACGGCTCTCACCGACCTTCTCAACAAGTATCTGAGGCCCGACCCCGCCGACCTCGAGGATGAGGACTTCTTCAACATCAGCACAAAGATTATGCTCGGTGTTATCGGCGTTGCGATTTCGCAGATTGCCAACAACGACGAAATCGGCAAGTTCACCGCGAGCAACATTGTTGACGGCAACATCCTGTTCAGCATCAAGGACGGCCCCGCGGTAACAATCCGCTGCAAGGACCATCACCTTGTAACAGTCAAGTGCGGCTGCGACAACTACAGAGCGAAAATGGAATTCCGCAACATCAAGCTCGCCCGCGACCTCTTTGACGGCAAAGTCAACGCTGTTGCCTGCATCGGCAAGGGCTATATCACAATGCAGGGCATGATTTCCATGCTTGACAACCTTAACAGATTGCTCGACAGAGTAGCTGTTTATCTTGCATAAGGAGGGCAATCAAAATGGCAGTTAAAAAACCGACTAAGATTAATACATACGAAAAGAACATAGAAATGTTCGAAAGAGCCACGAAGGTTATTCCTTCGGGTCTTTACGGCCATCAGGGCCCTGCCGAGGGCTGCTACATCCCCACCTCGGCTTTCCCGTTCTTCAGCCAGAAGGCACAGGGCTCCTATTTCTGGGATCTTGACGGCAACAAGTTCATCGACTATATGTGCGCCTACGGCCCCAACGTTCTCGGTTACAACGACCCCGATGTTGACGCCGCGGCCATGGAGCAGGCGAAAATCGAAAACTGCGTCACCTGCCCCTCAACAAAAATCGTTGAGTTCGCCGAACTCCTTGTTGACACCGTAAACTGCGCCGACTGGGCGTTTATGGCAAAGAACGGCAACGACGCCACATCCGGCGCCGTGCTCACCGCCAGAGCGGCGACACACCGCAAAAAGATAATCTTCGTCAAGGGCTACTACCACGGCGTTTCCGCCTGGTGCCAGAAGATTGACTATCCCGGCATCACTCCCGAGGATGTCTGCAACAACCTCTATGTTGACTGGAACGACATCGACGGTCTGAAGAAAGTTGTTGAAGAAAACAAGGGCGAAATCGCGGCGTTTATCGCAATGCCCTATCTTCACGGCAACTTCTTTGACAATATCCTCCCCGCAGAGGGTTACTGGCAGCAGGTGCGCGACCTGTGCACAAAAGAGGGCATCGTCCTCATCATCGACGACGTTCGCGCGGGCTTCCGTCTTGACCTCGCCGGCTCCGACCATTTCTACGGCTTCGAGGCGGATATCATCTGCTTCTGCAAGGCGCTCGCAAACGGCTGGAACGTTTCGGCGTTCTGCGGCAAGGACTGGCTCAAGGACGCGGCAAGCTCACTGTCCTACACGGGCAGCTACTGGATGAGCGCCGTTCCCTTCGCGGCAGGTATCGCCTGCATCAACAAGATGAAGAAGCTCAACACTCCCAAGCAGTTCCGCGAGCAGGGCATTCAGCTCGCAGACGGTCTCAAGGCCGCCGCGGCAAACAACGGCTTCCACCTGACAGTGTCCGGTGAACCCGCTCTGTTCTATCTTATGCTTCACGATGACGATTCGCTTATGCTCCACCAGGAGTGGATTGCAGAATGCGTAAAGAGAGGCATCTTCTTCACCAACCACCACAACCACTTCATGAACGCGTCGCTCACCGACGACGATATCAAGCAGACAATCGACGTTGCGGAAGAGGCGTTCAATGTGCTTCGCAAGAATCACCCGGAACTTAAATAAAACCGAACCGGGCAGTCTCACGGCTGCCCGCAATATAATTGAATTATAAAGGAGGCAACCCCCTATGGCATTATCAAAACAGGAATGGCTTGCTCTTGAAAAGAAGGCGCACGAACTGCGTCAGCTTACTCTCCAGACCACGGTCTGGGCAGGCAGCGGCCACCTCGGCGGCGGCATGTCCGTTCTTGATCTTCTCACAATTATGTATTACAAGTATCTCAACATCAAGGTTGACGATCCCAAGTGGGAAGACAGAGACAGGTTCATTCTTTCAAAAGGCCACGCGGCAATCGCTTACGCTCCCGTACTCTGCGACAAGGGCTTCAACGACCCCGAAATGCTCAAAACCTTCAACCTCTCCGGTTCGAAAATGGGTATGCACCTTGACTCCAACAAGGTTGTCGGCGTTGACGCTTCAACCGGCTCGCTCGGTCACGGCGCTTCAATAGCGGCGGGCACTGCGCTTGCGGCACGCCTTCAGGGCAAGGATTTCCTGACATATATGGTTACCGGCGACGGCGAGCTCGGCGAGGGCTCCAACTGGGAGGGCTTCATGACAATGAACCACTACCAGCTTTCCAACTGCATTGTCTATATTGACAGAAACCACTGCATGATAGACGGCAACACCGAGGATGTTATGAAGCTTGAGCCCCTTGCGGACAAGCTCACGGCTTTCGGCTTCAACACAATCTGCGTTGACGGCAACAACATCAAAGAACTCTGCGACGCGACCGAAATCGCCATTGAGAGATCAAAAGAAAAATGCAACCCCACCTGCATTCTTATGGACACGCAGAAGGGCGCGGGTCTGCCCGTGGCTGGCGACTATCACTGCCACTACATGGCGATTGACGACCCGACATTCGAGCAATATAAGAAAGAGCTTGACGCTTATTACGCCAAACGCGTAGAGCGCGCAGAAAAGGAGGGCGAATAATATGGCAGGCGGATTTGTATATAACGCGATAGATCAGACCGAGGTTGCGACCGCGGAAATTTACGGCAAAGCCATTGCCGATATAATGCTCAACGACCCCAAGGTAGTTGCTATTACCGCCGACCTTGCCAAATCAACCAAACTCGGCGATGTTCTTAAAGTATGCCCCGAAAGAGTTATCAATGTGGGTATTGCCGAGCAGGATATGATGGGCGTTGCCGCGGGTATGGCGAGAGCGGGTATGATTCCCTTCGTTTCGGGCTTCTCCGCTTTCTGCTCAATGAGAGCCTGCGACCAGCTTCACACTGACATCTGCTACCAGAAAGCGAATGTCAAAATCGTTGCCACACACTCGGGCACATCCTTCGGCCAGGCGGGTTCAACCCACCACGCCATCACCGATATAGCCATCACAAGGGCTATGCCCAACCTCACCGTTATCGTTCCCGCCGACGGCGTTGAAACCGCCAACGCGGTAAACGCGGCTTACAACACCGAGGGCCCGTTCTATATCAGAATCAACCGCGGCTTCGACCTTGTTCTCAACACCACAATGGATTATGGTTTTGAGGTAGGCAAGGCGGTAACCGTCAACGAGGGCACCGACATCACCGTCATCGCCTGCGGCTCCTGCGTCGCTCAGGCAAAGAAGGCGGCTGAATTCCTCGCAAACGCCGACGGCTTAAGCGTGCGCGTTCTCAATATGCACACAATCAAGCCCATCGACAAAGAGGCAATAATGAAAGCCGTTCAGGAAACAAGAAGAATCATCACCGTTGAGGATCACCTTGTAACAGGCGGTCTCGGCTCGGCTGTTTCCGAAGTTGTTGTTGACGGCGGCAAGGCCTGCGCGTTCAAGATGCTCGGTCACCAGGGCTTCGCCATGATAGGCCTTCAGGAAGACATTATGGCAGACGCCGGCATCGACGCAAACGGCATTATCGCGGCAGTCCGCGAGGTTATGAAGAAGGACTTCGAAGAAGACGACAACTGGGACGACGAATATTAATAACAGAAGAGCAATAAGCAGAAAGGATTGATTTATATGGCTTCAAGAGACGAAATGTTTACCAACAAGCTGTTCCTTTGCGGCGCTCTTCCGCTTATGAAAACAATCGCCAATGATGTTCCGAGTCTTGCAAAGAAGTTCGAGCATACACACGCAGTTATTCAGATAAGCGCTGACGACCCCTCCGCTCCCGACGGAAAATACGCCACCCATTTTGTCATCAATTCGGGTGTGTGGGAGGTTCACGCGGACAAGGTCAGCGACAAAGAGCACACCGACGTTGAACTCGAGTTCAAGAGCGTTGAGCAGATGAACGCCTTTTTCAAGGGCACAATCGGCCCCAAAACGCTCCCGAAAATGCACGGCGTTGCGAAAAATCCCGGCACCTTCCTCTCGTTTATGATGGTGCTTCTCAAGATGAGCTCGCTGCTCACCGCCAAGGAAGCCCCCGAGGATGAGGAAACTCAGAAACTTATGGTAAAGTGCTTCTTCTACCTTCTCACAAGCGGAATAAGCACCCTCAACAAGAACGGTCACGACGAGGTCAAGGCGTGGACTACTCCCAGCCCGGACCGTGTCTATGCCCTTGCGGTTGAAGGCCACCCCGAGGTTTCCGCTTTCCTGAGAATCAAGGCGGGCAAATCGAGAGCCGGCAGAGGCGAATACAAGAGAGCGATGCCTTTCTTCACGCTCCGCTTCGACTCGTTCAAGAGCGCTCTCGGAACCCTTCTCGGCACCGACGACATGCTTGACGCCACCAAGAACGGCAGAATAGTTATGGACGGCGGCCCCGAGTTCGGCGCGCAGTTCGGCGGATTCCTCCTCACCGTCGGCAGCTACGTTCAGTAAACATAATAATCAAAAAGGGGCTGCCGCAAGGCAGCCCTGAATTTGTTAATGAGAATCAGTAGGGCACGGATTCTTCCGTGCCGTTCGCCACACCCGTCACATCGTCACTGCGTTTCTCTGTGCCACCCTCTCCGTTCTCGGAGAGGGCTATTACGGACAGAAGTCTTGTTGTGACCGTAGGGCGGGATGGTCTCGCCTCCCGGCTCGGTCGGTGCTTCTGCCTGATTATCCCCCTCGCAAACGCAGGTCGCCTTGCTCGCTTGGAGCGCTTCGCAATTCTCCTGTTTGCTCACCTCAGCGTCTCGCTGTTTCGTCCGCAGGACGCGCTTCGGCGCTTCGCCCCCACCGGAGACCCGCACCACCGTCCCGCCGCGTAGGGAACGCCGTTCGGCGTTCCGGGCAAAACGGAGTTTTGCGCCGTAGGGCACGGATTCTTCCGTGCCGCTTGAAGGTTGTCTGTGACGATATAAAAACAGGTACGGGTGCGGTCCGTCCTGAATTTCATCTCGCAAAAGGATATAATATGCAATATGAACTTATACGCTCAAAGCGGAAAACCGTGTCGCTCGAAGTCAGACGCGACGGCAGCGTGATTGTGCGCGCTCCGCTGAGAATGAGCAAAAAAGAAATTGAAAAATTCGTCTCCTCGCATGAGAAATGGCTTGAAAACGCGGTCAGGCGGCAGAGTGAGCGCAGAAGCCGTGAGGTTGAGCGCACGCCCGAAGAAATAAAAAAGGCAAAACAGGAACTGAAAACCGTTCTTCTTCCTTTGATTGATAAATACTCCGCCCTTATGGGCGTAAAGCCCGAGGGGGTCACAATAACAAGCGCGAAAACGCGGTTCGGAAGCTGTAGCGGCAAAAACCGCCTCTCGTTTACATACCGCCTTGTTGACTGCCCCGGTGAGGCGGTCGAATATGTGGTTGTTCATGAGCTGGCGCACATAAAGCACAAGAACCACGGCAGGGATTTTTACGCCCTCATTGAGAGCGTACTACCCGATTACAGGGAAAGAGAAAAAATGTTGCGATAAAATAGCGCATTTCTATTGTTAATGTAAGAAAAAAGATATATAATAATATATTATGATATAAACCGAAAAGGATGATTTAATGCAGAAAATATCCTGGCGGGAAAAAATCGGCTACGGCATCGGGGCTACGGGTCTCGATCTGAGTTACGGTCTTTTCTATTCTTATCTTTCAATTTATCTTACAAACGTGCTCGGCATAAAATCGGCTTTCCTGCTGATTTTAGCCCCTCTCGCGAGAATCTGGGACGGCGTGAACGACCCGATGATGGGCGCGATTGTTGACCGCACAAACACAAAATTCGGCAAGCGCAGGCCGTGGATTTTAATCGGCGCCGCCTCAAACGCGATTGTGCTCGCCTTCCTTTTCAACGCCTCGCGCTTCGTTTCGGGCGGCACGGCTCTCTATGTCTATGCCGCCGCGTTCTATGTGCTGTGGGGCATGACGAACACTTTGGCCGACATTCCCTACTGGTCAATGGTGCCGTCGTTCACAAGCGACGAAAAGGAGCGCAATTTAATCTCCACCGTGGCGAGAACTTTCTCGGGTCTCGGGCAGGGGATTATAGCCCTTTTCACTCCCATAGCGCTCAAAAAAATCAGTGCTCAGGCGGACGGCAGCCCCTCGGCTCAGGGCTTCGGCACGGTCAGCGTAATCGCCGCCGTTTTCCTCGTTGTTTTCGCCTTCGTCTCCGTAACATTCACCAAGGAGCGCAGAATTGTCAAATCCGAGGAGGGCTTCTCGTTCAAAAAGGCGCTCTCGAACATCACGGGCAACAGGCAGCTGCTTGTGTTTATGCTTTTCGCGATGATTTCAAACGCGGGCTTCTATATGATTTCGGGCGTGAGCAGTTACTACTTTGCCGTCGTAAAAGGCGATATAGCCCTGCAGTCCACATTCAACCTGTTCAACACGGTCGGCAGCGTGCTCGCGATTCTTGTTGTGCCCGTTTTTTCAAAGTTTATGTCAAACCGCAATATCTACATTTTCTGCCTGTCCTCCGCGATATTCGGCTATATCGGAATGGCTGTGTGCGGGCTTGCCCTCAACACGGGCGTCATCCCGCTGGGCGTGTTCTATTTCATCGCCTCAATCGGCACGGGCAGTATGTTCGTAAACCAGACAATCATGCTCTCGGATGTCGTTGACTACGGCGAATACACAACCGGAAAGCGCAACGAGGCGCTGACCTTCTCAATGAAGGGCTTCCTTCAGAAAATGGCATACACCTTCCAGAGCATCATAATGTACGCCACCTTCATCGCCACGGGCTATGACGATTTCACGCAGAGCGCGAACGCGGTCGCCTCCGCGGCGGCTCAGAGGGGCATTTCGCTGCTTATGTTCGCGGTGCCTCCCGTGATGATGGCTCTCTCGCTCATCATATTCATCAGAAAATACAAGGTTCACGGTGCGCTCAAGGCGGAAATAATCGAGGCGATAAATAAAAAATACGCCGACGACAAGCCGGTCGGATAATATGAAAAAACTGTTCTATTTTATATATAAAATCTTCTTTTCCCTCGGCAGGCTGCTGCCCGCGAAAGGCAATCTCGTCTGCCTCGTTTCGCCGCACAACGCGTTTTTGAACGATTCGCTCGGTGAGATGAAAAAGGAAATTGAAAGACGCGGCGGCTACACACTGCGCTTCGTGCTCGGAAGCGACATAAAGGGCAAAACCTCACTTATGAGAGTCCTTTCGTTCTTTACCTCGGGGGCTGTGAACCTCGCACGCGCGAAATATATCTATTTAAACGACAATTTTATGCCGATGGCTTCGCTGAATTTCAGAAAGGGCACGGTCATAACCCAGCTCTGGCATGGTGAGGGCGCTCTCAAAAAAATCTGTCTGGACCTCGACCTGCCCGAAAAAACGGTTAAACTCGAAAAGAAGATATTTTCAAAATACACTTATATAATCACATCTTCAAAAAGCGTGGTTCCCGTGTGGGCAAAGGCGTTCGGCAAGGATGAAAGCGCCGTGCTGCCCCTCGGCTCGCCGAGAACGGACGCGTTTTTCAGAGTGACAAACAGCATATCCGACAGGGAGGCGTTTGACTGCCTCTACCCCGGCTGCAGGGGTAAAAAACTTGTGCTCTACGCCCCGACCTTCCGCGATGACCCCGGGCTTGACAGGGAGATTCCCTCGCATTTTGACGCCTATACATTCAACCTCGCGTTCGGTGAGGAATACGCCCTGCTCACCCGCCTTCATCCGCAGGTTCACTCATCCTCCTTCGGCGAGGGTGTTACGGATGTTACCGATTACCCCGACATAGCGGGTCTTCTCAGGCTCGTGGATGTGCTTATCACGGACTATTCCTCCGTGTTTATGGACTATGTACTGCTTGACAAGCCCTGCATATTCTACGCCTACGACCTTGAGGCGTATTCGGCTCTTCGCCCGTTTTACGGCGATTATGAGTGCACCGTTCCCGGTCCCGTTGTGCGCTCGTTTGACGAACTTCTGACCGTTATGCGCACAGTCGGAGTAGATGAGGAAAAATACGCCCGGTTCAAGGAATACCACCTCGGCAGCTGCGACGGAAAGAGCGCCGCGAGAGTTGCCGACGCGACTTTGAAATAATAAAAATATATCAGGAATAGATAAGAAAGGCGGATAGCAAATGAAAAAGATTATATCTGTTTTTCTCACTTTGGTTATCCTGTTTTCCGTGTGTATCGCCGCCGTCAGGGGCGTCGCGGAGCAGAGTGAGAAATACCCCGTGGTCGTACTCCCCGGCTACAGTTCCTCAACCCTTGTAACAACCGATGAAAACGGCAGCGACAGGCAGGTGTGGATGCTCGACCTCGGCGGAGTGGGAGGCGATATACTCGAATATATCGTGCCAATAGCGAGGGGCCTCGGCGACCTCACCTTCCGCAACGCCGACAGAATCTCGGAAATTATCGGCAACGAGATTATCGGGCTTACAAAGGACATAGTCTGCAACCCCGACGGAACAAGCAAGCTTGACATCCGCCCGCTTCTTCAGACGGCGGAGGAATCCTGCTGGGCAAATCTGCGCGCCTCGGGGCAGGGTAAATTCTGCTATTTCGATTACTATCTCGACCCGAGAAAGGGCGGCTACGGCGTTGAGGATTCGGATATTTTCTCGTTTATGTGCGATTTCCGTATGGGAGCCGTTGACTGTGCCGCCCGCCTTGACACCTTCATTGAGGATGTGCTCGACTACACGGGCGCCGAAAAGGTCAACATAATCTGCGAGAGCCACGGCGGTCAGGTCGCGGGAACATATCTCAGTATGTTCGGCAGCAAACAGCAGGTTCACAACGCCGTGCTGTGCGTGCCCGCCCTGTGCGGAGCGAGTCTCGCCTACGATCTCCTCACTCAGGAGGCGAATCTCGACGAGCTTGAGCTTCTCTATTTTGTTGAATACGCGAACCTCATCGAGGAGGATATACACTGGCTCTTCGAGGCGGAAAACCTCGAGTTTGTGGACTGGATTATACAGGGAATACTGCCCTATATTTTCCGCGTTGTGGGCTACTGGGGCAGCATCTGGGACTTCTGCCCGCCCTCGGTCTATGACGAAATGAAAGCGAAATGGCTCGACAGCGATGAGAGCGCCGCCCTTATTGAGAAGAGCGATTATATGCACTACGAGATTATGGCGAATTACGCTGAGAATCTCACAAAATGCCAGGAGGAATACGGCGTAAATATCACAATGATATGCGGCACGGACGCGGGCTGCGCCTCGGGCTGGAGAGCGAATTCCGACGGTATAATCACAACCGAATGCTCCTCGGGAGCGACCTGCGCGCCCTGGGGTGAAACCTTCGGCAATAGCTATGTGCAGGTGAACGACTGCGGCGGAAACTACAAGGTATCGCCCGCCATGACGGTTGACGCCTCAACGGCTTTCCTGCCCGACGACACCTTCTTTATAGCGAGAATGTTCCACGGCAGCGAGTTCGCCGATGACTATGTCTGCTCCCTTGCCGAGCAGGCGCTGTTTACGGATAATATAGAAAACGTTTATTCATCGCCCGCTTACCCGCAGTTCCGTTATTCCGTCAACCCCTCACACGCCCTGACGGCGGAGTTTGACTCGAGCAGGCCCGGCTACATTTCGGCGGATGACTCGTTCCTGCGAATCACCAACAACTCCGAAAAGGGCAGGGATTTAATCATAATCGGAATAAAGGCGGAGGGCGCCGATATAAAATTTGACCTTCGGAACACGGGCGCGGTCGCCGCGGGTGAGAGTGTGGATATTCCGTTCAAGGGTAATCTCCCGCAGGAAAGAAAACTTGTTAAAATCACCGTGACATACGCCTCCGTCGGTTCGGTCACTCCTCTGGGTGAGAGAAAACTCGGTTTCACGCTCTTAAACGGCGAGCCCGGAGCGGACGGGGAGGAGGGCAGTGCCTTCACCTCGTTTATAAACCGCGTTGTTTCCGCCCTTGAGACGGTTCTCAGAAAACTCGGCTTATACAACTTTGTTCTTATGATGGTAAATGTTTTTGACGGAGTGTTCGGGAGACTTGTTTACGGCTTTTAACAGGGATTCGTTTTAGTTTTTCAAAATATATCAGGGGGTAAAATCAATGAGTGAAAAAGCAAACGCAAAGCCGCAGAAATACATGAATTTAAAGGAGATTCTCGCCTATTCGCTCGGCCTTTTCGGCTTTCAGGCAATAGTCGGTCTTCTCAACTCCTATCAGGCGGAGTTTTACGGCTCGATAATGGGGGCGAACCTTGCCATAGTGGGCGCGATAATTCTCATCGCAAAAATCGTCTCCGCCGTTTTCGACCCGATTGTAGGCAATAAAATCGAGAGCACTAAGGGCAAACTGGGCAAATTCAAGCCCTTCATAATCGCCTCAATTCCCGTTCTTTTAATCTTCACGGCTGTAGTGTTCCTTGACATTACGCCGCTGCATTTTGAAAACGCGGGCAACGCTCTGTATATCTATATTTTCATCACCTTCCTCATCTGGTGCCTGGGTATGACCCTCGCCGATGTTCCCACTCAGGGCATCGCCGCCGTTCTCACGCCCGACCCGAACGAGAGAACAAACATAGTTTCAATAGCGAACACCGCGAAGCAGATCGGATTCGCCGCCTGCGCGGTTATAGTGCCCGTAATCTGCCTTATCATAAAGGGCGGCTCAAAGGTCATTGTCGCTAAGGGCGAGCAGGACAGCCCGATGATAGCCCCCGAATACCTCTTCACGGCAATAGCCACGGCTGTTTTCGGCTGCGCGCTTATGGCGCTCATCGTTTTCTGGAGCAAGGAGAGAGTGCCCTACGCCTCGGGCGAAAAGACCTCATTCAAGGATATGTTTGAAGCCATAAAGGGCAACACCCCGCTCATTCTCGTCATCGTCTCCTACTTCCTCGGCTTCGGCAGACAGATGGCAATGGGAATTCAGGTTCAGGCGGCGTACGCCCTTATCGGCAGCCAGAACCTCGTTATCATACTCGGCATCACCACAGCCATCGGCTCAATGATTTCAATGGCTGTTACGCCGGTACTCATCAAAAAGACAAACGAGAAAACGGCTTATCTCATCCTCTCGATTTACGGCTTCGTTGTTTCGGTGCTCGCCTATATCGTTTACGCCTTTGTTACCAAAAACGCGGTTGTAATGTATATCTTCCTCTTCCTCATCGGTCTTCAGTTCAGCGCCGTTACGCTTATGCCCATGATTATGACGGCGGACTGCGTTGACTACTATGAATACAAAACAGGCAAGAGAACGGAGGGCCCCGTTTACGCCCTTCTCAGTCTCACAATAAAGGTCTGCCTCGCTCTCGGCACGGCTCTCGGTCTGTTCTTCGTGAGCAAATCGGGCTACTCCGAGGCAATTCAGCAGTCAACGGTCGTGTTTGAGGAAAGCACAAAGAACACAATCTTCTTCGCCTACACGGCAATGCCCGGCATCTTAGCGCTTCTCTCCGCTGTACCGATGTTCAAATATGACATCTACGGCAAGAAGAAGGAGGAGATTTCCGCCGCTCTCGCCGAGCGCAGAGCTTCAGCCGAAAGCGAATGATAAATGGATAAAATAAGGGTTGAAAACCTTAAATTCACCGATGAAAAGGGCAGAACGCGCCTGTTCAACGGTATGAATATTGACGATAAGCTCATTGACCGCGACTCCTTCAGATATAACCTCGACGATGAGTTTTTCAAAAAATTCCGTATGTACGGGCTGGATTTCATCCGCCTCGCCGTCACCTGGCAGAATCTTGAGCCGCGGGCGGGTGAATACAACGAGAGTTATCTTAAATCAATCGACGGCATTTTCGAAAGAGCCGCGAAACACGGCGTATATATTCTCCTTGACCTGCACCAGGATCTCTACTCCGGCTTTGACGGTGTGGGCGGGGGCGACGGCGCGCCCGGCTGGGCTTGTATGAGCGACGGGCTTAAAATGCGCAATCCGAAGGTCGTGTGGGTTGAGGGCTATCTTCTGTGCGGCTGCACAAGGCGCTGCTTTGACCATTTCTGGGCAAACGACATCACCCACGGAATGGGCCTGCAGGACAGGTTCGCCCTTCTGTGGCGGATGCTCGCTGAGCGCTACGGCGGCAGCCCCGCGCTTTTCGGTTTTGACCTTTTAAATGAGCCGTTCCCCGGCTCGCCCGGCAAAAAGATGATATTCCGTCTGGCGAAAAGCGCCGCGAAGAATATAGCGTTCAACGGGAAACTCGACCGTAAAAGAATAATAAAATCGGCGGTTAAAAAGGATATGAGAGGGTTGCTCGACTCAATCGACGGCTCGATTGTGCCGGATATTATGAGTAAACTCGACAGTCTGCAGGCGGAGTTTGACATAAAGGTCTATTCCCCGTTTTTAAACAGGATTACTAAGGCGATAAGGGAAGTTACACCAAACGGAATAATAATGATGGAGCAGAGTTTTCTCTGCAACGGCGGAGCGAGGCATTTTGCGCCGCCCGTAACGGTTGACGGAAAGCGCGAGGAGCAGCAGTGCTTCGGCCCGCACTCCTACGACATAGCCGTTGACACTCCGCTCTATAAATACGCGAATGCCGGCAGGGTAAAGGCGTTCTTCAATGAGATGCGCTCCACCCAGCTTCGCCTCAATGTTCCCGTTGTGGTGGGCGAATGGGGCGGCTGCAGTGACAATAAGGATACATCCTGGTTCGGTCACGGCAGGGAACTGCTCAACTACTTCGATGAGAACCGGTGGAGCCAGTCCTACTGGGACTACCACGGCGACGATATGGACGCCCCGCTTATGGATCTGCTCTCGAGAACCCATCCCGTGGCGGTGGGCGGTGAAATCGGCTCCTACGGTTACGATTACGAAACGGATGTTTTCACGCTTGAATTCATATCCGACGGCAAAAACGAAACCCTCATTTACGCGCACAAACCGTTTGAAGCGCCTGAGGGCTTTAAATATAAAACGGTCGAAGAGTATGAAAACGGCGCCTGCGTGATTGCAATTAAACCCGCAGCGGGTGAATGCGCCGTCACGCTCAACTTCAAAAACTGATTCCGGAGGTATTCAATGGAATTGATTAAAAAGGGCATAAATATGCTCCTCGATGTCAAAAAATACTGGAAAAAGCCCCCCGAGGGCAAATATATGTCATTCAGGGAGATTATGGCATATTCCGTCGGCGGTTTCGGCGCCTATTCCATTTTCACGATGGCGCAGGCTCTCCTGCTTTCAACCACAAACGTAATAATCGGCAACACCATAGGCATACGCCCGATGCATATGTATGTTATGTATGTCATTTCGGTTATCACCAACATTCCGCTGACGATGGTCAGGGCGAATATGGTTGACAATGTAAAATATAAATCGGGCAAATACCGCCCCTATCTTCTGCGAATGGGCATACCCACGGTCGCGATTTCGATGCTCTTCGTTTTCACGCCATATTCGCGGCTTATGTCCTACGCGGGCGGCAAGGGCTATTTTGTGTGCTGCGCGCTGATTTTCGTCTATAACTTCGGGCTTCAGTTTTTCTACAATTTCTTCTACGACGCCTACGAAAACCTCATTCACGTGCTCTCGCCCAACAGCCAGGAGCGCACGAATGTTACGGCAATAAAGAGTCTTATCTACTCGCTCTCGCCCACTGTTACCAATTTCGTAACTCCGCTCATAGCGGCGAAGGTGGCAAACGGCGATATGTACGACCTGAGGGTTTACCGCTGGCTCTATCCCTTCATTGCGATAATCGGCGTTGCGATGATTATTCTTGTCTATGCGGGCACGGAGGAAAAAATAGTGCTCGCAAAGACGCACACAATGAAAATTAAATTCACCGACGCTTTGCGCGAGGTTGCCAAAAACAAATATTTCTGGATTATCTCGCTCGCGGGCTGGCTCGGCTTTCTCGAAACCTGCACCTATGTTGTGCTGCAGTGGCTTTATAACTACGGCCATATGTGCACGCCGGAGCAGTACTCGTTCATAACCCTGATACGCGGAACGGCTTACAGCTGGGGTATGATTTTAGGACCCTTCGCCGTAAAAAAATGGGGCAAAAAGAAGGTGCTCATAGTCACCAATCTTTTCAATGTCCTCTTCCTCGCTCTCGTCTATCCGCTTATGGGCTCAATCTGGACGGTGCTTCTGTGTATGTATTTCAACTCCATTGCCGACTCGTTCATTCTGATTCTCAACCCCGCCATTCAGGCGGATATACGCGATTATCAGCAGTATAAGAGCGGCGAGAGAATTGACGGTATGTTCGGCGCGGTGGCTATGATAGGCACCTTCGTTTCAATGGCAACAAGCTCCGTTCTGCCCGCCGTATATGAAAAATACGGCATTTCCGAGAGCAACGGGCTTGAGAATATGTATGATGTTCTCTACAATCCCGACACCCTCCACAAGCTGGTCGGCGCGCTTGTAATTATGTCCGCCGCGGGCGCGTTCTTAAACTGCGTGCCCTATTTCTTCTACGATTTTTCAGAGACGAAGCAGAAGGCGGTTATAAAAATTCTGCAGATACGCGCCATGTTCGAGGATTACGGCAACGGCGTGCTCACCGATGACGATATGAAAAACACGGTTGAGCTTATCCACACCTCAAAGGAGAAAAAACTTGAGGAGATTGAGAACATAAAATTCCTCAGAAAGCGGAAGGCGGGCAGAGAAGCGATAAAACAAGCCGCCGGGCACAACGAGGAGGTCGAAATCGCCTGCGCCGTTATGGATGAGGTTGAAAGATTCACCTCCGTTCCCGCCCTCAAACGGCTTGAATGGGCGAAATCGGTTGTTGACGGCGGCATACAGGGTATATCCGCCGTAAGCGAGCAGAGTATTGACAAGGCGAGGGCTCTGCCCGATTTAACCGTTGAGGAGCACGAAATCCGCAAACAGGCGATCGCGGACGCCAAACTCGGCTTGCGCTGCAAAAAAGCGGCTCTCAAATATTACCCGGGCGGAATAACCGCCTTTGACGGGGAAAAATTCGCATCCCTCGAAGCGCAGGAAAACGAGCTTGACGAAAAGAAGGCAGCCCTGTTCAAAGCCAAGGCGGACAAAAAAGAGATAAAGGCGCTGACCTTAAAGCAGAAGGAACTGCGCGCCGAAATAAAGAAAATGGAACTCGAGCAGCAGCACTACGCCGAATGCACCAAGGTCTGGCACGACGCCTTCAAATATGTTCAGCAGGCGGAAAACTACGCGAAATTCGAGGAAATCGCCTCAAAATACTCCGAACTTGCTCAATAAAAACAGCCCTCTCTCATCGTGAGAGAGGGCTTTGTTAATGTCAATTTTCCGTCCGTCGCTGGCTCATTCCGCCTTGCGGTAAATACAGGGCTCCCGTCCGTCGTGGCCTCCTCCTATGGGGGTGCGGGTTCCCGGTGGGAACCTCTGCCGAAGGCAGAAGCACCGACCGAGCCGGGAGGCGAGACAGGTGGATTGACCGCTTGCGGTCAAGACGGAAGGAGTCTGCGCGAATTTTTGCCCTCACGGACATCCCTGTTGCGGGCGGATAATATCCGCCCCTACGACGCAATACTCCGTTTTGCCCGGAACGCGGAACCGCGTTCCCTACGATTATAATCGGCGAAGCCCCTTAATTGCTCATTTCTCCTTACTCATTGCTCATTAAACATAAGCGGCACGAAGCATTCTGTATTTTTAATCTTCCAGCATCTTGTCAAAATAGTATTTCACCGCGCGGGGTTCGGCTTTGAGCGTGAGGTAGTGCATATTCGCCTTGCGGTCGGGGGTGAATCTGTTGTTGCCGTCGTCATCGACCGTGATTGTGCCGCGGGGCGAGAGTTTATAGAATTTACCGCAGCCGTCAAACGCGAAATGCACCGCGGTCAGATCCCAGCTGCAGCGCTCCGCCTTCTCACCCGCGTCGTTGCAATACGCCCTGTAGCAGTCGTAAACGGGGCTGCCGTCCTCCGGCTCCTTTTCAAAGCCGGATTTAATCGCTTCACCGATTTCATAGCCCGAGCATACAACGGGCTTTTTTATGTTTTCAAAAACATTTTTCGCCGCCTCAATATCCTTCTGAATATTGAATTCCGCATTTTCGCTTTCGGGGAATTTACCCGCCATACACACGAGGGCGCGCACCTTGTCGTCAATAAGATCGGCTCGCGAGTCAATTAGTTCGCTTATGTTGTTAAGCATTCCGATTGTAACAATAACAACGGAGTTTTCCTCCGCCGCCTCGAGCGCTCTTGTGTAAAAATCAAGCGAGTTTTCTGTTTCGATTTTCTTATCGCCGAAATACTTTTCGCGAACGGCCGCCGTATATACGGAATCGTTTTCGAGGAAGCCCTCCCTGCCTGTGCGGGCGACGGGCACATCATCAAAGCCGTAATAATCGAGTATCGCCCTTATAACATAATCGGAATCCCTGTTCGAGGTGCAGTTCACAACGCCGAGCAGATTTCCGCCGTCCCTTTTTATTGAGGCGAGCAGCAGGGCGAGCGCTCCCGCGTCGTCGCAGTCGGGGCCCATATCCGTGTCAAGAATAACGGAGCAGCCGCTGTCCTTAACGCTTTCATAGTTCCAGTCCGTGCCTCTTATGATTCTCACAATGCTCCTGACCGCGGTATAGACGAGAATCGCAGCCACAACGACTATGGCAAGAGTTATAAAGTATTTCATCGGAATTATGTCATAAATTTTGTCGCCGAGTATTGTAAAGGCGATAACCCTGGGCAGTATTCCCGCGAGGGATATGAGCAGATAGGGCAGAAACTTCATTGAGGTAGTGCCCATAAAAAGACTCACAAAGTCAATCGGGAAGGCAGGCAGAAACCTTATGCCGAAAAACACCGAGTATTTTGTGCCGTCCTTTGTAGCCGTCAGTTTGCGCCCTTTTTTTGTTTTATTGAGTATTTTTTCAACATTCTTTCCGCCGAGTATTCTGCCTATAAGCCGGGTGATTATAAGCTCCAGCGTGATGCCCGCGGCGTTTACCGCGAGCGCCTTGAGGGGCGAGAACGCCACGCCCACGCCCACATAAATCATTGAGGCGGGCACAACGAAGGTTACCGCCTTGACTATGTAAACGAGTATTATCGCGCCCGCCGCCTTCAACTCCGAGCCCGATGATTTTATGATTTCGCGCACGTCTATATTGACGAGCGCCTTGTATTTCCATATAACCAGCGCGATTATCGCCGCCGCCGCGAGTATTCTCATGGCAATGCCGGCGTTTCGTTTTATGAGCGCTTTCTTTTCATCCAAAGCAATCCACCTCCGGAGGGAACTGTCAATATTATAATATTATTTTAATATATATTCAACTTTATTTTTAATTTGACAAAATAAAACCGATGTTGTATAATTTCAATTCCGGAAAGATTCTGCGCGAAAGGAGGCGTAACAATGACTTCAAAGGAAAAAGCCCAGAGAGCGGCGGCTTCGGTGGCGCTTGACGGCGTTATGAAATACATAAAAAAGTCACCCGAGGAAAACCTGGTAAAGGTTGTAAATCTCATTGAGAAGTTTACGGGCGGAATGTTCCCTTCGAAGAATTTTGACGCCTTCCGCACTGCCGTGACCGACAAAGAAAATGTCTGGCACGATTTCGCGATGAGATTCGTAAACGAGCAGGATTTCAAAACCCTCAAAAAGATGATTCTCGCCATAGGTCTGGGCGCGGGCGTAAACGGAACCAAAGCGGTACGCGCAAACCGCGAGATTTACAAATGCAATATTCCGTTTATTATTCTGCTTGACCCCACAAGCGCCTGCAATCTCAAATGCAAGGGCTGCTGGTCGGCTGAATACGGCAATAAACACAGCTTATCGCTCGACGATATGCGCAGCATAGTAAATCAGGGCAAGGCGCTCGGCACTCATATCTATATGTTCACGGGCGGCGAGCCCCTTATCCGCAAGGATGACATAATCACCCTCTGCTCCGAAAACCCGGATTGCGGCTTCCTCGCCTACACAAATGCCACCCTTGTTGACGAGGCGTTCTGCGAGGAGATAAAGCGCGTGGGCAACATTGTGCTCGCCTTCAGCATTGAGGGCACGCCCGAAACAAACGACGCCCGCCGCGGTGAGGGCAGTTACGAAAGAACTATGCAGGCAATCCGTCTTTTGAAGAAAAACGGGCTGTTCTTCGGGCTTTCCGTCTGCTACACCTCTCAGAATCTCGCCGCCGTAACGAGCGATGAGTTCATTGACAAAATGATTGAGAACGGCGCCATGTTCGCCTTCTATTTCAACTATATGCCCGTGGGAAAATGCGCGGTTGAGGAACTTATTCCCACACCCGAACAGCGCAAATTCATGTACGGCTGGCTTCGTAAAATGCGCTCGGGCAAAACCGGCAAGCCGATGTTCGTTATGGATTTCCAGGACGACGGCGAGTATGTCGGCGGCTGCATAGCGGGCGGCAGAAACTACTTCCACATAAACTCCGCAGGCGATATCGAGCCCTGCGTTTTCATCCACTACGCGGATTCAAACATCCACCGCGACACCCTGCTTGAGGCGCTTAAAAAACCGCTGTTTCAGGCGTACTGGCACAACCAGCCGTTCAATGAGAACCACCTGCGCCCCTGCCCGATGCTTGAAAACCCCGACTGCCTGAGAAAAATCATAAACGAGACCGGCGCAAAATCGACCAATCTCGAGGCGCCCGAGGATGTTGAAACCCTCTGCGCTCGCTGCGACAGATTCGCGAAAAACTGGCAGCCCGTGGCAGATGAACTGTGGAAAAACAACCCCCATCCCAAGCCCAAAACCCAGTATTACAGGGATATGGACACGAGCAAGGATACCCTCAAATAACATCAAAGCCCGTTTTTCGGGCTTTTTTTATTGAATTGTTAAAGATTATTTGCTATTATATATTTATTCCTTGACGAAGGAGGCAGACCGTGGACAAAGAAAAAGAATTGTATGAGGAAACACAAGAAATATCCGAGGAAGAAAAAGCCCCGGAAAAAGACGCGACCTCAAAAATAAAAAGAAGAAGTCAGCCCGAGCCCGAAAAAAAGCAGGAAGACGATAACCTGTGCATTCACTGCGGCAAAAACAAAAAGGCGGCGGGCAGCAACTACTGTTCCGTGTGCATAAGCAAGGCAACAAAAACAAAGGTTCCCGTGTTCGCGTGGATCTGCGTTGTTGTTGTAGTATTGTTCGCGGCGGTTGCCCTGCTTCTTTCATATCTCAATTTCGCCCCCGCAAAGAGAATCCTCGAGGGGCGCGAGGCGCTTTCCGAAAACCGCCTGGGCGACTCGTTCAATTCCTATGAGGACGCCTTCTATCTCGCCGACGAATTAAATTCCGAACTCAACTGGAACCTCGTTTTTGTGGGCAGAAGAGTGCGCATTGAAGAGGCGAAGGTAACGGTAAAACTCAACGCCCCGTTTTACGCCTACAACTTTTTAAGCCAGTATTTCACCGAGCCGGAGCTTCGCAAAAATCCCGAAACGGTCGGGTATTACAACGATTTTCAGAAGTTCAACGAATTCCTGCAAATAATCTCTGCCATTGACGGCGAGGATGAAAAATCCGCCGACGAGGCGCTCGAAAAGGTAGCCGTTCTCAAGGAAAAATACAAGGATGTAAAAGACAAGTATTTTTATGTTCTTTTTACCGAGAACTACATAAAGGAAAACTACAAGAAAACCGGCAAGGATGAACTGCTTAAAGACATTGATGAAATCAAAAAGCTCTATCCCGAAGAAAAATGGTTTTATCTCAACTACTACTGCGACCTCTACTTTGACACGGGCAGATACGACGAGTGTCTGACCGCGTGCGACGAGGCGATTGCCTATAACCGCAACCTCTCCGCCGCCTATCTGAACAAGCTGAAGGTCTGCTTTATAAATGACGATGAGGACGCTTCAAACGCCGTTCTGGGCGCGTATCTCGGGTCAAACTCCGAGGACGACACCTATTACGCCATGAAGATTATGATGCTTCGACGCTTCGGCGACAGTATCGACTCGACCATAGAGGAGTGCGAAAAGGATATTCTCATCGCGGAGGGCGCTCCCGAGGTCTATCGCCAGCAGGCGCTCAACTACCTTGTGAAGGGCGATTACGATTCCGCCTTTGACACGGCTTACAACGCCTTTGTCACGGTATATAACCTCTACAGCTACGGCGCTATGGATATCCAGCTTTCCGAAACGCGCGAAACCCTCTATGTGTGCGCTAAACTCTATGAGAAAAACGGCAGCGGAATGTCGGAATTCCACAGCTCGCTCGCCGATATTCTCGCAAGCTTTGAGGGCTATACGGCTTCCGAAAACGCCGCGGCGCTCATTGACGGCAAAAAGACCCCCGCCGAAATCTTAACCGAAGGGATGGCTGATTTTGTATGACAATGATATACGCGATCTGCAAAATTCTATCATTCCCCGGCACATATCTCAGGGCGTTTCTCGAGCACCTCACCGCGAAGGCGTCGGGCTGTATGATTGAGTCGGACGGCTATATCCGCTTTGACGAGCTTTCGGGGCACATTGAGCACACCTTCCCGCTCAAAAAGGGCGGAGCGGTCGCCATGGCGCTGGTGCCCGGCATATTTCACTTCATTTTCGGCGTGTTTTTCTCAATAGCGGGGCTTGTGCCGTTAGCCCTTCTGAAGGTTGATTTTCAGCACCCGCTCATGTGTATAATCTATATTCTTTTCACCTTCCTCGGTATATCGATGCTCTGCAATCTCTTCCCCCTCGTTGACGACGCGCTCTTCTGCAGAGAGAGGATTTACGGCAAGGACGGGGCGAATATTGTCGCGAAAATTCTCCTCTTCATCCCCGTTCATATCTGCGTGCTCGGGGCGTATATCGAAAGATACTGCGTAAATTACATTCTTTTCGCCGCGTTTCTCATTCTGATTTTCATAAAATGAAAAACGCCCGGAACAAATAAAGAGCTACCCGGCGGGATTAATCATCCTGCCGGGTTTTTTATACAACATATTGATATTTCTTTTATTATCGTCAATACATATTGATTTTTATATTATTCTATATTATAATTAATTATTACTATTGTTTTGAGGTGAAGTATGGCGTTTCTCTTCACGCATTTCAGGGAGCTTCTGACCCCCGACGGCGAGCAGGTGTATTTCGCCCTGAGCCGCGACGGGCTCAACTGGGAGCGGGTGAACTCAGGCAGACCCGTGCTCACAAGCGATGTGTGCGAAAGGGGAGTGCGCGACATAGTCATAGCCCGCCTTGAAAGCGGCGGTTTTGTGATAGTCGCCACCGACCTGTGCATTGCCCGCAGATGGGACGAAAAATACAATGTGGACTGGAAGGACTGCAACCACAACGGCAGTAAGTGCCTTGTGATGTGGAAAACGCCCGACCTCATAAACTTCACCCCCGCGCGGCTCATAGACTTTTCGGCTGAAAACTACGGCTGCCTCTGGGCGCCCGAAATAACATATATCGAAGAGGAAGGCGTTTATCTGCTCCACTGGGGCTCGACGGTGAAGGATGACGGATATAACCACATGTCGATTTACTGCTCGAAAACGAAGGATTTTGAAACCTTCTCAAAGCCGGAAATCCTGTTTACCAAGGAGTGCGAGATTCTTGATTCCCACCTCGTGAAGGCGGGCGGAATGTATCACCTGTTCTATAAAAACTGCGAGCCGGCTATGAATATGCACGAAACCGCGCCCACGGCTTACGGCCCCTACACCCACGACAGCGCGTTTGACTCATATATGGAGTCGCTCGGCAATCCCGGCGCCTACGAGGGCGGCACTTCCCTCATTCTGCCCGACGGACGCTGGTGCGTGATGTTTGACTTTTTCGGCTGCGAAAAGGAAAAGATGGGCTATGTTCCATTTATTTCACCCGCGCCGGGTGATGCTCATTTTACAATGTGCAAGGAGGAGTTTTCCTTCCCCTACGGCTTCAAGCACGGCGGAATAATCGAAATAACGGACGAAGAATACGAAAGAGTAAAGAATCATTATAAAAACGAGGCGTGACTATGACAATTACCGAACTGTTTTCAAAGAAAAGCCCCACACTCTCATTCGAGGTGTTCCCTCCCAAATCGGGAGCGAATTTTGACACCGTGACCGAGGCGACTCACGAAATAGCGAAACTGAAGCCCGATTTTATGAGCGTCACCTACGGAGCGGGCGGCGGCACAAGCGAATACACCGCGGCAATAGCGAAGGATATTCTTGACAGATATTCCGTCACGCCCCTCGCCCACCTCACCTGCGTGTCGTCAACAAAGGAAAAGGCGATTTCGGAAATAAAGAAACTGCAGTCGCTCGGCATTGAGAACATTCTCGCTCTCAGGGGCGACATTCCCGCGGACGCTCCCTCAAGGGATGAGTGGGATTACCACTACGCCTGCGAGCTTATCGCCGACATAAAGGAGACCGCCCCCGGTATGTGCGTGGGCGGCGCCTGCTACCCCGAGGGTCACATTGAGCGCACAAGCTACACCGACGATATAAAGAATCTCAAAACAAAGGTTGACGCGGGCTGCGATTTCCTCACAACCCAGATGTTTTTCGACAACAATATTTTCTACAACTTCCTCTATAAAATCCGCTCGGCGGGCATCGAGGTTCCCGTTGTGGCGGGCATTATGCCCGTGGCGAATCTCAGGAATGTAAAGCGCTCCTGCGAACTTTCGGGCACGGAACTTCCCTACCGCTTCAAGCAGATTCTCGACCGTTTCGGCTCCGACCCCGCGGCTCTCAGGCAGGCGGGCATCGCCTACGCCACCGAGCAGATAATCGACCTTATCGCAAACGGCGTAAATCACATACACATCTACACAATGAACAAACCCGATGTGGCGGCGGCAATCAAAAACGGGCTGAGCGAAATCATAAAATAAGAAGGGCTTGATATGACCTTTAAAGAAAAACTTGAGTCGGGATTTGTGCTGTTTGACGGCGCTATGGGCACAATGCTGCAGAAGAGCGGCTTGAAGCCGGGCGAAATACCCGAAATGCTGTGCGTGACCGACCCGGAAAGAATAATAAACATTCACAGGGCTTATCTCGACGCGGGCTGCGATGTGGTAAGCGCCAACACCTTCGGAGCGAGCCCTCTCAAATTCGACAATTATGAGGAGATAATTGAGGCGGCTCTCGACTGCGCGAACGAGGCGGTGCTGCTCGCGAAAGCGGAAAACCCGGGAAGAGACGCGTATGTAGCCCTCGATATCGGCTCAACGGGTGAGATGCTCGCCCCCTCGGGAGACCTCGCCTTTGAGGATGCCGTGAGCGCCTTCACGAAAGTCATCAACGCGGGCAAGGAGAACGCCGATCTGGTTCTCATAGAAACGATGAACGACCTCTATGAGCTTAAAGCCGCCGTTCTCGCCGCAAAGGAAAACTGCGACCTGCCCGTTATAGCGAGCGTTGTTTTCAACGAGCGCAGAACCCTTATGACGGGCGCCGACCCCGCCGCCGTTGTGGCGATGCTCGAGGGTCTGGGCGTTGACGCTCTGGGCACAAACTGCTCCCTCGGCCCCAGACAGCTTGCCTCAATCGTTCCCGAACTCATAGAATACGCGAGCGTGCCGGTTCTTGTTCAGCCGAACGCAGGCCTGCCGAGAGTTGAAAACGGGGTTACGATATATGATGTGGACGCCGAGGAGTTTGCCCGCGAAACAGCGGAAATAGTGAAATCCGGCGCGAGAATAGCGGGCGGCTGCTGCGGCACAACGCCGGAGTACATAAAACTTCTCAGGGAAAAACTCGACTCTCTCACTCCCGCTCCCGTAACGAAAAAGAACAGAACCCTCGTTTCATCATATACCCACGCTGTTGATATTTCCGCCTGCCCCGTGCTCATAGGCGAAAGAATCAACCCCACGGGCAAGCCGAAATTCAGGCAGGCGCTCCGCAACGGCGATATTGACTACATTGTTGAGGAGGCGTTCAGCCAGCGAGAAAAGGGCGCTCACATTCTCGATGTGAATGTCGGTCTGCCCGAAATTGATGAGCCCGAGGTTATGGTGAGCGCCGTAACGCGTATTCAGGCGGCACTCGACACCCCGCTTCAGATAGACTCCTCCGACAGGGAAGCCCTCGAAAAGGCGATGAGGATATATAACGGCAAGCCGCTTGTAAATTCCGTAAACGGCAAGGCGGAGTCAATGAACACCGTTCTGCCCCTGGTCAAAAAATACGGCGGCGTGCTCGTGGCTCTGACCCTCGATGAAAGCGGCATTCCCGGCTCTGCCGAAGGGCGGCTCGCCATTGCCGAAAGAATCGTCAACGAGGCGGCAAAATACGGCATCGAGAAAAAGGATATTATTGTTGACGCCCTTACAATGGCTGTAAGCAGCGACATAAACGGCGCCAATGTTACGCTCGAATCAATAAAACTCATAAAGGAAAAACTCGGCGTGGGCACCTGCCTCGGCGTTTCGAATGTCTCCTTCGGTCTGCCCGACAGACCGCGCCTCAACTCCGTGTTTTTCGCCATGGCGCTCGAAAACGGGCTTGATGCGGCTATAATGAACCCCTACTCCGAGCCGATGATGTCGGCTTACTACACCTCTCTCGCTCTCAAGGGCAAGGATGAGGGTTTCAAAAAATACATTGATTTCGCCGACAGCCGGCCTTCCGAAACTCAGGCGCAGACGGTGAAAGCGCCCGCTCATCCGCCGTTGCAGGACGCCATAATAAAAGGGCAGGGGGAGAAGGCGGCAAAGTTAACCGCCGGACTTCTCGAAACGCGTGACGCCCTCGAAATAATCGAGAACGAGATTGTTCCCGCCCTCGACTTCGTGGGCACGGGTTTTGAAAAAAACAAATTCTATTTGCCGCAGCTTCTTGTGAGCGCGGAGGCGGCTCAGCAGGCGTTCGAGGTCGTTAAGGCGAAAATGCCCGCCACCTCGTCAAAAAGCGGCAACACCGTTGTTCTCGCCACGGTCAAGGGCGACATTCACGACATAGGCAAGAACATAGTCAAGGTTCTGCTTGAGAATTACGGCTACGATGTAATCGACCTCGGCAGGGATGTCAATGATGAGGCGATAGCGGACTGCGTTATTGAAAGCGGAGCGAAAATGGTGGGCCTGAGCGCGCTTATGACAACCACGGTGCCGTCAATGGAGAGCGCCATAAAACTCCTGCGCGAGAGGTGCCCCGGTGTGTGCGTTACCGTGGGCGGAGCGGTGCTCACTCAGGAGTACGCCGATATGATAGGCGCCGATTTCTACTCGAAGGACGCCATGGCGACCGTCAGATTCGCAGAAAATTATTTTAAGGGGAAATAGGGTATGACAGATATTATCAGGGTTCCCGACAGATTCAAAATACATTACGACAAAGCGGATATTATCCGCGATGACGGCGTTATCCGCTTTGAGGGCATTGACGGCAAACTCAAGGTTCTGCTCACCGCAACAAGGAGCAAACCCGCCTTTGTGGAACTTCGCTGGTACTGCAGAACGCAGGAGAGCGTCAAGGTGCTCGGCGACGAGTGGGAGCGCGCCTACGGCGATATGATGTGGAAGGGCATACACGCCGAAAACTTTATGCCGTGGTATTTCTTTGTCAAGGGCGAAAACGAGGTTCTCGCCTGCGGCGTTGAGACAAAGCCCGCGAGTTTTGTAAGCTGGAGCTTTGACAAGGAGGGCATCAGCGCCTGGCTTGATGTACGCTGCGGCGGCAGCGGCGTTGAACTCGGCGGCAGGGAACTCGAGGCGGCTACAATAGTCAGCAAGGTCTATAAGAATATGTCCTCGTTTGAGGCGGCGTGCAGGTTCTGCAAGGTGATGTGCCCCGATCCCGTTCTGCCCGAAAATCCCGTTTACGGCGGCAACAACTGGTATTACGCCTACGGCGAGAGCTCCTACGCCGATATAATAAACGACGCTAAACTCCAAAGCGAGCTGGCGCCGGGGCTGAGCAACCGCCCCTATATGGTGATTGACGAAGGCTGGCAGATAAACAGCATGAGCGGCCCCTGGGAGCCGAACGAGAAATTTATAGATATGTCCGCCCTCGCCCTCGATATAAAGGAGATGCGCGTGCATCCCGGTATCTGGGTGAGATATCTCCACACGCACAACCCAAATGTTCCGGACATAATGAAAATAAAACGCCCCGACGGCAGCACGGACCCGTTCACGCTCGATCCTTCGCACCCGAAAGTTCTTCAGTATGTTGCGAGGGAGACGAGAAAACTCGTTTCCTGGGGCTATGAGCTTATAAAGCACGATTTCTCGACCTTCGACATTTTCGGCAACTGGGGCAAGGATGTAAACGGCAAAATAACGGAGGACGGCTGGTGCTTCTATGACAGGGCGAAGACCGGCGCCGAAATCGTTCGCAACTTCTACCGCACGATTTACGAAAACGCGGGCGAGGCGCTCATACTCGGCTGCAACTGCGTAAGCCACCTCACCGCGGGCTACGCGCACTTAAACCGCGTGGGTGACGACACAAGCGGCAAAAGCTGGGCGAGAACAAGAAAGATGGGCATAAACTCCCTCGCCTTCCGCCTGCCGCAGAACAGGGCGTTCTATATGATTGACGCCGACTGTGTGGGCTTCATAAAGGGCAAAATCAAGTGGAAATACAACAAGCAGTGGCTTGACCTGCTCTCACGCAGCGGCACGCCCCTGTTTATCTCCTGCGCGAGGGGTACATTGAGCGACGACGAGCTTCGCTATGTGCGCGACGCCTACGCCCACGCCTCAAGGCAGAATGACACAATCGAGCCCCTCGACTGGGAGGATACCACCACGCCCGACACCTGGCTGCTAAACGGCAAGGAGGAACTTCACTTCGAGTGGTACGGCAACGGCGCGATGATTGAATAACCCCGTAAAATCAAAAGGAACCGTTTTCAGAACGGTTCCTTTTTTATGCCTTTTTCAATCCTCCCACTTTTCGCAGAGGTTGTTTATCTGGCTTGTGAGCTTGGCGAGGTCCTTGTTTGACCTGCCCTTGCTCTTTTCAATGAGTTTGTGCAATCTGTAGCCCGCGGCAACAAGGCGTTCATATACGGTTTTCGTGCGCTGAGCGGCGAGATTCTTCTTCGTTGCAACGCGTTTTATAATCGCTTTTTCAACGCAGAAGCCCGTAACAAGGTCATAGACATCGCCGCTGTATGGCACCGCGGATTTTATGCCCAGTTCGCTCTCAACCGCTCTCGAGAATTCCTCGGAGACGGCGTCCTCGCCGTGGTTTATGAAGGCGAATGAGGGGCTCGCTGTCTTTATCCAGTTGAGAAGCATATTGCGGTCGGCGTGGGCGGAAAAGCCGTCCATACGCATTATCCTCGCCTTTACGAGTATTTCCTCGCCGAAAATCTTTACGATTTCAGCCCCGTCAATCAGTTTTCTGCCGAGCGTGCCCGCGCACTGGTAGCCCACAAACAGTACCGTGCTCTCCTCGCGCCAGAGATTGTGCTTGAGGTGGTGGCGTATTCTGCCCGCCTCGCACATTCCCGAAGCGGAAATGATTACCTTCGGCTCGGGGTCGGAATTTATTGCCGTTGACTCCTCGCTCGTGACCGCCGTGCGCAGATTCTCGAATCTTATGGGATTTATCCCTTGCGAGAGCAGTTCGTTTGTCTCCTCGTCAAAATATTCCGACACCTCGGAGGAGTAGATATTCGTCGCCTCAATGGCGAGCGGCGAATCGATATAAACAGGGAAGTTGCCCGCGGTGCGGCAGAGCCCCGCGTCCTTGATTTTTCTGATTAAATAGAGCAGCTCCTGGGTTCTGCCCACGGCGAACGAGGGCACAACCACATTACCGCCCTTGCCGAGCGTCTCGTCAATAACAGAGGCGAGCTGTGCGGCGTAATCGGGCTCCTTCGTGTGAAGGCGGTCGCCGTAGGTCGATTCGCAAATCACATAGTCCGCCTGAGGAGGCGGGGAGGGGTTTTTTATGAGCGGACGGTTTACATTGCCTATATCGCCCGAGAACAGCACCGTTTTTGTAACGCCGTTTTCGGTTATGGTGAAAAGAATGTTTGACGAGCCGAGCAGATGCCCCGCGTCGCTGAAACTGATTGTTACGCCTTCGCAGATTTTTATTTCTTTTCCGTAACCGTCCGGAACAAACAGTTTAACCGTCTTTTCAACATCGTTTACGGTGTAGAGGGGAGTGTATTCCTCCTCACCGGAGCGCTTTGCCTTGCGGTTGCGCCACTGCGCCTCCATCTCCTGAATGTGGGCTGAATCGCGCAGCATTATGCCCGCGAGCTTCGCGGTCGCCTCGGTCAGATATACGGGGCCGCAGAAGCCGTTTGACACCATGTTCGGCAGTTTGCCCGTGTGGTCGATGTGGGCGTGGGTTATGCACACGGCGTCTATTTCGCCGGGCGCCACGGGCAGTTCGCAGTTTTCAAAAATCTCCGCGCCCTGCTCCATTCCGCAGTCCACCATAATCCTCTTTCCGCACGCCTCTATGAGCGTGCAGGAGCCGGTAACCTCGTGGTTCGCGCCTATGAACATTATTTTCACATTTATCCCCCCTTGAAAAGTTTAACGGAGAATATGTTTTGCTTTCAATTTTATTTTAGCACAGTTATTTAATAAAATAAATAGTTTTCATCCAATTTATTACCCTGATTCCGCGTGGAGTAAGTCTGAGCCCGGCGGAAATTTTTTTGAAATTTTTTTCGGTTTTTTTAAAACCAAAGGTCACCTTCGTATGTCTTATAGGTGAAAGGGCTGAGAAAAGCCGAAAAAATTCAGAAAAGAAAGGGTAAACAAAATGAAAAAACTTACAGCATTATTTTTAGCCGCGGCAACGCTTTTTACACTTGCCGCTTCCGCGTACGCGGAGGAAAATACCGCGGAGGATTATATGCCTTCGCAGTCAATCGAAACGGAGCTTGAGACCGCGCAGACCGATATCGATTTCCTGAGCGCGGCGCCCGACGCCCAACCGCAGGTTTCAGACGAGCCGGATTTTATTGACGGCGGCAACGAGGAAGACGGCTTTATAACCGACAACCTTCCCGTGGCAGTCCTTTATCTCTGCGCCTCGGGTCCGCACGCCCCCTACGCGTTCGGCCACGCCTGGATATGCATTAAAAACATCAGCGACAGAGAAATAACCGTAGGCACCGAAACGGTTGAACCGGGTAAAATGATAAGCGCGGGTCTTCACCACGACGGCGGAATGCACTTCAACGACGAGATGAAGGATTACGACGGCAAAATGGTTTCCGCAAAATCAACCTACCTTTTTGAGGACGACCTTTCCAAGGCGGAGAACGAGATTCTCAAAGACAGATGGAGCTGGTATGAACTCTTCGCTCACAACTGCACTAACTTTGCCACTGCCGTATGGAAGGCAACAACGGGCAAGGGCTACGCCGTGTTCTGCTTCCCGTTCATCGTTCAGCTTCAGATGGCTTTCGGAGGCACCGAAAAAATCGAAATCATAAATGACAACTGAGTTTTGAACGCGTGAGAGCGAAAATTATAAAAAAGGATACTGATGCCTATTGACTCTGAATGAACTGATAAGGGAATCACTGAGACTTTCGGCGGGAAGAATAACCCTTTCCGACAGAAAAAGAACCGAGATTCTTCTGAGAACACTTACGGCTTATCTTGAGAAACAAAGCAAAAAAACAAAGAACATGCCGCCTGATTAAAGCCGCATCAACTGTGATGCGGCTTTGTGCTTTTTTATGGACTTTTTGCCCGTTTTATGCTATAATTACGGCAACAAAATGTCAAAAAACAGAGGTAGAAATATGAAAGACGGAAAGATAAGGTCCGCGCATATAGGAATGAAATTCGGCATGGCTCACGTTGAGGGGGCGATGAGTTACGGGGCGGATATTGCCGCCATCTGCGACTGCGACCCGGAAAACCTGAAATTCGCCGGCGAAAGATACGGCATAGGCGAAGAGAAAAGAATCGCCGACTACCGCGATATTTTAAAGGACGACAGCATTGATATTGTGACCGTTGCCGTGCCGGACCAGCAGCACAGGGAAATCTCCTGCGAGCTGCTGAAAGCGGGCAAAAACGTTCTTTGTGAAAAACCGCTCGCCCTTACAAGGGAGGACTGTGTTCAGATCGTAAAGGCGCAGAGGGAATCCTCCGCCAAGTTTATGGTGGGGCAGATATGCAGGTTCACGCCCGCCTTTGAAAAGGCGAAGGAACTGATTGATTCGGGCGCAATCGGCGAAATCTATTTTGCCGAATCGGAATACGCCCACGACTATATGACCTTTCTTGAGTCTTGGAGGGCTGACCCGCTCCGCCACGGAGTTGTGGGCGGCGGCTGCCACGCGGTTGACCTTCTGCGCTGGCTTGTGGGCGACCCGAAGGAGGTTTTCGCCTACGGAATGCACAAACTTCTGCCTATGGTCGATTACGACGACGCCACAATAGCCATAATGAAGTTTGACAGGGATGTGGCGGGCAAAATCTTCGTTTCAACGGGCTGCAAGCGCGACTATACGATGAGAACCCTTGTTTACGGCACGAAGGGTACGATTATATGCGACAACACCTCGCCGACCATGACACTGTTCACCGTTGACGAAAACGGAGTTACCCGCGAGCCCGAGACAATTGAGGTTGAACTCAACAACCACAACGCCGCCAAGGAATTCGCCGTTTTCGCCGACGCAATAATAAACGGCAGACCCGTAATGACCGACGCCGTTGAGGGCGCTAAGACGGTCGAGGTCTGCCGCAAGATAGTCGAATCCGCCGAAACGGGCAAAATTCTTGTTCCGGATTACAATTTCTGAATTGATTATTCTATCGGGTCGGAACCGTATTCATACAGTTTTTCGTTTGCCTGCATAAGCGTCATACCCTTCTCAATGCAGAAGATTATAACACTGTCCCTGATAACGCGGATGTAAAGCTCGTTGACATTGGCAATGTGGAGGAGTTTCTGCGTCTCCTGAAGGTTGAGCCCGAGCCCGAAGGCGAGCATAAGGCACTTGTCCCTTGAGGGGTTCTTCTTCTCGCCCCTGAGAATCTGATAGGCGTAGCCCTTCTCGATGTTGCTGCGCTCGATGAGCTGCGTTTTGGTGACTCCCTTCTGTACCATCATCGTGTCGAGGTACTGTTTGAGGGAATCAAAGATGAGTTCGGCTTTTTCCTTCTCGTAAAAATCCTCGTAGTTCTTTGAGGACTGCATTGTCTCGTAGAGATTTCCTGTAGATTTTTTCATATTATGTTTCCCCTTATATGGTTTTATGATATAATGTTTTTGAAAAAAATGCAAGGAGTAAGCGGATGTTTGAAACCGTAAAAGTCATAAACTCCACCACAACGCTTGTTTCGGAAAAAGGCAGGCTGTTTGTGGCTAAGGTGATTCTGCCCGACGATTTTGAACTTTACAAAACAATCGCCGGCATATCCGCCGCCACTCCGTTTCTCGCCACAATTCAATCCATTCAGAATATGAACGGCCGCCTGTGCGCCGTGAGGGAATACATAGACGGAACCCCTCTTGAGGAATACACTGAGGTCAGGGGAGGGCTTTCGGACGACGAGGCGAAAAAGATTGTCTGCGATGTCTGCCGCGGCCTCGAAAAACTTCACGCCTACGGAATAATCCACCGCGATATCACGCCCGCGAATATCATAATCGACAGACTGGGCAACGCGGTTATAATCGATTTCGGCATAAGCCGCCTTACAAAGCCGTCGCAGGGCGCGGACACGCAGATTTTAGGCACTCAGGGCTACGCCGCTCCAGAGCAGTTCGGTTTTAAACAGACGGGCGTGCGCGCCGACATCTACTCCGTGGGTGTTCTGTTGAACTATATGAAAACCCTTAAAATGCCCAACGAACAGCACGCTTTGGGATATATAGGCAAGGTCGTGGCGAAGTGCACTAAAATTGATGAAAAAGACCGTTACCGCTCCGTGCGCGAGGTCGCTTACGCCCTTGAGCATCCCCGCCGCTCATTTACTTTTTACAGCGAGATTCCGGGTTTCCGCAGCGGTGTGCTTTGGCACAAGGCAGTTGCCGTCGCCTATTATCTGCTGGCTTTTATCGGCGTTTCGCTTATGCTTGAAGACGGGAAAATGACGTTTGCGCAGTTTCTGTTTGTTATTCTCAATATGATCGCGCCCGTGCTGATAATAACGGATTTTTACGACTGGTCAAAGCGGAACAAGTTTACCGCGAAACTCTCAAACGGAAAGAGAGCCGTTGTCAGGGTAGTGCTGGCGCTGCTTGTTATGCTGCCGATGGATCTCTATTACTGGCTCGGTGCGCTTATGGACATGATGGACTGACCTGCTCAGTGATTCCCGTAATGGGAAATGTTTTTTCTGTTTTCTATAATAAAAGATTGAAAATTGATTTTGTTGTGCTGACAGCACACATATAATAAAAAGGCCGCTGACTTAAGGGTCAGCGGCTTTCGCTTTTTTTATTTCATTCAAACGGATATTTAAGATTCATCTGCCTGCGGCACTCGTCCATAATAAGCATACAGTCCCTTGTCGCCTTATGGGGAATATAAGCCGATTCGGTTCTGCCCGCTTTTATTTCTTCGCCCTCCTTACTTGCCGTCGGGGAAGCTTGTGAAGGCGTCGTCTTCCGTTTCGGGCAGACCGTATTTTTCCTTCGCGTCGGCAAACGCCTTAATCATAAACGCCATATTCCGCGCGAGGTTGCGCATGGTCTGCAGACCTTCAAGGTCCTTTTTCACGTCTTCGGCAGTAAAGCCGTGAACCATATTCCAGTAAGTGGAGGACGCCACGGGCATTGACGAAATGGTGAAATACTTGTTGAGCGCGTCAAACGAAGCCGTGTTGCCGCCCCTGCGGCAGGAAACGACCGCCGCGCCCACCTTGAACTGCTTTGAAAACGGCGTGCTGTAAAACAGACGGTCAAGAAAAGAGAGAAGCGTGCCGTTGGGCGAACCGTAATAGACGGGGCTTCCGATTACAAGCCCGTCCGCCGCCTCAAATTCCGGGGCGATTTCGTTTACCGCGTCGTCAATGGCGCACCTGCCCGTCTTCGAGCAGGTCCGGCAGGACAAGCAGCCCCTTATGTTTTTGTTCCCGATTTGTATGAGCTTTGTTTCAATACCCTCTTTTTCAAACACCTCAATCATCTCATTGAGCGCGGTCGCCGTGCAGCCGTTCGCGCGCGGGCTGCCGTTTAAAATCAGAACCTTTGCCATTCTCTCCTTCTCCTTTCTGCTTTTAAAAGCAGTTTATCACATCTGAGCCCGCCCTTACGAAAGCGGCAAACTCGTCGATTTCCACTTTGATTTCATAAAAACCCCGGGAGTATTTCTCTTTTGTTTTTGTCAGTATCCATTCTCCTTCGGGCAGATAAACCTTTTTGACGGTCTGCCCTCTTTCAACCACGGGGGCGAAAAGAATGTCGTCGCCGAACATATACTGTCCGCCGAGCGTATAGCAGATTTCATCGTCCGGAAAATCGAAAAACATGGGGCGCATTACGGGGCAGCCTTTTTCGGAGGCGGCCGCCATCTGCTTTTCAATATAGGGTCTGAGCCTCTCGCGCAGGAAGATGAGGTCCCTGAGTATGCCGTGGTTTCTCTCGCCGAAACTCCATATTTCGTTCGGGTCGCCGGACGGCTCGCGCACATCGCGCTTTTTTTCGCCGTGGCGGTTTCTGTTGCCGTGAAGTCTCATTACGGGCGAGAACACGCCGAACTGGAACCAGCGCACTATAAGCTCGCGGAATTCGTCACTTTGCGTGTCCGCCCCGTAAAATCCGCCTATATCCGTGTTCCACCACGGAATGCCGCACATCGACATATTGAGCCCCGCCTTTACCTGGGCCGCGAGGCTTTCAAAGGTCGATTCAATGTCGCCGCTCCACACGAGCGCGCCGAATTTCTGGCTGCCGAGATAGGCGCAGCGGATGAGCGTCACGGGAGTCTGCCCCATGGCGGTAAAGCCGTCGTATGCCATCTGAGCGTAGTAATAGGGATAAATCAGGGCGTATTCATCGCCTCTGCCTATGTGGAAAAGCAGGTTGTCAAAATGCACGGGGTTTATTTCGGGTTCCGCCTCGTCAAACCAGAGGGCGTCAACCCCGCTGTCGAGATAGTTTTCCTTTAGTTTTCCGAAAACATATTTTCTTGTTTCGGGATTGGTTACGTCAATTTCCGCCTGCGGACCGTAAAAGCTGAAAACGCGGTCAAGCCCCTTCGCCGTGCGGATGAGCATATTGTTGTCGCGCATATAATAATAGTTTTCCGTGCCGCCGTTTATCGTGGGCCAGACGGACACGGCAAGCTTTGTGCCCATTTCGTGAAGCTCGTCCGTCATTGCCTTCACATCGGGCCAGTACTGCGGGTCAAAGCGGTAGTCGCCCTGCTCCGTCCAGTGAAAATAGTCGCAGATTATCACCGAGAGGGGAATGCCCTCCTCCCTGTATCTCCTCGCCACCTCAAGCAGGTCCTCCTGCGTTTCATAGCGCAGACGGCACTGCCAGAAGCCCGTTGCCCAGTGCGGCATTACGGGGGCGTGACCGGTGAGGTCCGCGAGCGTGCCGCAGACTTCCTTCGGGCTGCCCGCGATAACAACATAATCCGTCTTGCGCGTGGTGTACGCGCTCCAGCGCGTGCGGTTCTCCGAAAGCTCCACATTGCCCTCGGAGGGGTTGTTCCATATAAAGCCGTAGCCCAGGGAGGAATAGACATAGGGGATGGAGCATTTTGTGTTTATGTGGCGAAGGTCGGACGAGCAGCCCTTGAGGTCAAACCTGCCGTCCGTGCCGTGGCCGAGACCGTAGAAATGCTCGCCGTCCGTGGCGTTAAAGGTGACCTTCACGCTCCACAGACCGTCCCTGCGCTCCCAGCGGCGGAATCCGCTGTTGAAGGCGAGGTCCGGCTTTTCCTCAAGAATGACTCTGCCGTCCTTTGAGAATGTGACCTTGCCGCTGCTCTCAAGCTTTACCGTAAGCGTGCCGACCGTCATTTTTACATCCCGCTCGCTCTCCTCGATAACACAGGGGGCGCTGCCCGGAATGAGCGTGAAGTTTTCATCATACTCGCGGCAGTCGGGGAACGCCTCAAAGCGGATGGAGTTTTTGCCGCAGGGCGTGATTCTTATGAGTTCGCCGATACGCGAATACAGTATTTTACCGTCGGTTATAACCGTGTTGTTCATATCTGTCTCCCGGTTTTATTCTCTCTTCATTTTTACATCGGTGTTGAGCTTTACGCCGTCCTGCCAAAGCTTGCGCAGACGGTCGTAATTTGCCTGAGGTATTTCGGGGTTGCCCTTTGTGTAACTCGGCATAACCTCATAAGCGGGGTTCGCGGGGTCGGTGCAGCGCGTGTCGTTTCTCCACTTTTCGCGTTCCTCTTTCTTTCTCAGGTCGGGTATCTCCACGGGCACGCCGCCCTGCATTGCGCTGAGAAGGCCAAAGTAGCCGGGCAGGAACATATCGAGCGCCTCGTAAACATCGATTATTTCGGCGCTCTTGTTGCCGCGCACTCTCTGCACCATATTGTACATTGTATAGTAATCCGAGCCGCCGTGGTCAAAGCCGCGCGCCTTTTCGCTCAGGTCGTCGTCGGCGTCTATGATTTCGGGGCGGTTCCTGTTTTCACCGTCAAATTTGTCGAGGTTCGCATAAACGGTCTGCACTGCCTTCTTTGTTGTGTCGTCCTCTCTCGCGCTCTCGACTCTGCCCTTTGAGCCGTAAACCGAATACCAGAGCGAACTCTTTGAGGGACCCACGCCGTGCAGACTCTTGAGCACCGTGCCGTCCTCGAGGGTGACTATCTCAATCGCCATGGCTCCCGCTTTGGCGCCCATACGCCACATTCTGTCGTTGAAGGGCATTTCAAAGCCCGACACCTTCACGGGGCGCATGCCGGTAATGTGAACAAGCGGACCCAACGAGTGGGTGCAGTAATAGAAGGCGGACATCGTATTGCGCCAGTGATCCTCCTCGCCGCGGGTGCAGTTGTGCCAGATGGACTCGCAGTTGTGCATATACTCACCCTCGCCGTATTCGAACTTGCCGAGCCGCCCGTCGTTGTAAAGCTTTTTCATCATTCTCGGAGCGGGCATATAGCAGCAGTTTTCGGCGTAGGCATAGACAAGCCCCGTCTCCTCAACCGCCTCAATGAGTTCGACCGCCTCCTTCATATTCTGGCAGGGGAGCAGTTCCGAAAAAACATTCTTGCCGGCTCTGAGCGCCTTTACGGCGAAGGGGGCGTGTTCGTTCGCCCTGTTTGCGAGCACAACAACATCCATATCGTGCTTCAGGAATTCATCAAAATCGGTGTAATAGGCGATGTTCTCCTCGCCGAACTGTTCCTTCTTCTCGTTGAGGGCGGGAAGATATTTGTCACAGATGGCGACTAACTCCGCGTTCTCGCTTATGCGGCAGTATTCCATCATCGTTGTTCCTCTGCCCGCGCCGAAAACGCCGAATTTAACTTTTTTGAGCAGGGAAGCGCGCACGATATTCTTATAGAATGTGCCGTCCTCGTAGTACATTTCAACCGAGTCGATGTTTCTCTCCTCGAGCACCTGCGCCCAGCGCTCCTCCATGCCGATATCGTACTCAACGGGCTTGAATCCCGCGTTCAGATAGCCCGTTACGGCTGCCTTGCGCCACTCGTTTGTGGTGAGGTGGGCGAATTTTATGTCATACTGCGAAAGATGCTTGAGAGCGACCATCGTGAGATATTTCGACAGCCCTTTTCCTCGGAAATCGGTTCTGATGGAAACCATGTGCACATCGCCCGTGTTGTCGTCCGCGTGAACAAAGGCGGTTACGGTGCCTATGTGCTCGCCTTTATAGTCAAGGAAGAAGATATCCCTCTCGGGGTCTATATCCACTCTGCCTATAACATCGTCGCCGAAGCGCTTGAAGCCCTCAAGGCCGTCGCCCACAAGCCCGTTTTTGCAAATTTCAACCCAGGCGTCGCGGTCGGCGATATGCTTATACTTTGAAAAGGAATAGCCCTCGGGCAGTTCATACTCCTGAATCGGCGTGCCGGGGAACCAGTACATTTTAAGCTGTGACATAAAGCATCGCTTCCTTCAATAATTATTTTATTAAATGTTATCATAATACCGCGCGGATTTCAATTATACTTTACATATAAAACGGTTATTTTATATTTTTCTCCGCCTTGTTTTTTCGGATGAAATATTATATAATTAATTCAATATATTTCCGAAAGGAGCAGATGTATGGACGAAACGAAAAAGAAGTATATGAAACGCTCCGAAATATTCACCTTCGGCATAGGTCTTTTCGGCGTTGCGCTTCTTACCGGCTGGATGCCCGACTACACCCAGACCTTCTTCGCGGATTTCGCGTTCAAGGGCAAGGGCTTCGACAGCGCGGTCATCTCCACCCACATTTCAACGGTCTTCCTCGCGGCGGGCATTATCGGCGCCGTGATGGAACTTGTAATCGGCTTCCTGATTGACAACACGCGCACAAAACTCGGCAAGGCAAAGCCCTGGATCGGCTTCGGCTCAATCCCGATGGCTATTGTCGCAATGCTCGTTTTTGTCGCCCCGAACACCCGCAACCAGACTTTGGCGATTGTATGGATGTATGTTGTGTATTCACTCTACACGGCAATCGGCTGCGCGGTTGAGCGCCCCGCCGAATGCTTCGGCGCACTGTGCTCGCCCGAACCTTCCGAGAGGTCGAGCGCCATTTCAATCTCCTCGTTTATGAAGAGCGTCGGTCAGTCCGGCGGTATGGTCGTTGTGCTTGTCGTGGGTATCGTTATGAAGGCGGTTATGGGTCAGCAGCAGTACAAAAACGCCGAAGCGCAGGGACTTGACCTCATAATCTCAACCGCTGTATGCGCCCTCGGTTTCATAATCTTTGTTATGATTTTCTTTATGAATAACAAAGAGAGAGTGCCCTACACAAGGGAAAAGGTCTCGCTCAAGGACGCGGTCAAGGTCGTGTTCACAAACAAGAACCTGCTTATGGTCTCGCTCACAAAGCTCACGGGCTTCGGCAGGGGAGTTTACGGCACGGTTTCGCTCTACATAGCCATATATCTTCTCGGCTCGAAGGATCTCAAGCTCGCCCTTCTCCTGCCCATGGGCATAGGCACGGCGGTCGGCACGCTGCTTGTGAACTTCGTTCTCAAAAAGTTCAACACAAAGCAGACTTATATACTCTTCTGCGTTTACGGAGCGACCTCGCTCGCCATTCTTTATTTCGTAGCCACGGGCATCGGCTTCAGAAGCGAACTGATTATACCCTTCCTGATTCTCAACTTCTTCTGCGGCCTCCAGCACGGCAACACAAACGTTACCCCCAACATTATGATCGCGGACTGCGTTGACGAAATAGAATACAAAACGGGCAAGCGCCAGGAAGGCCTCGCCTACGCGGGCTTCGGACTTTTCGCAAAGGTCGCTTCCGCGCTCACAAAGGCGCTCGGCCCCTGGCTTCTCTACACCTGGTCGGGCTACCTTCCCTCAACCAACGCGAATGTCGCCTACGCCGCCCAGAGCGACGCCACTCTCAACAAGTTCCTTATGATTTACACAATTATTCCCGCGGTCTTCGTCATCCTTCAAGGCGTGCCGATTCTGTTCTACGATATGGTCGGCGAGAAGAAGGACAAGATTGTCAAAACGCTTATGATCCGCCGCGACGCGGCAGCCGATGTTGACACCGAAGAACCCGCGAACGACGCGGATTGAGGAGGTAAGGGAAATGGCGAAAAAGAAGAAACAGATGAATCTTAAACTCTACGGCACAGCGGCAATTCTTATTGTGGCGGCGGTGCTCGCGGCAATAACGTTTTTCACCTACACCTCGCGCTATACGGCTTTCAGCCCCGAGAAAATGGCGGTCGCCTATGTTGACACAATCGCGCAGACGGGCGACGGTTACAACGCTTATAAGAATACTCTCCTGAGCAAGGATATGAAATTCGGCGACTACATCCGTGAAAACTACATAAACCCCGTTGTCTATGAAAACTACAAGCCCGGCGACAGCACCAAGGGGCTCAAAGGCCTCAACGATGAAGCGCTCAAGGGCGAAAAAACCCTGAACGACGACGGCACGCTCAAGGGCAAAATGATTGACGAGATGTATCCCTTCTTTGAGGAACTCATCACGGCGAACAGCGGCTTTGACAACTGCGACCTGATTTTTACCTCATACATTGAAAAACTCGTTGAGGTAAGGCAGGAGATATTCGGCGACAAATACTTTGACGATGAGGCGTTCTTCACCGCTTTTGAGGCAAATGTGCTCACCTACGGCGAAAGCCTGACAGGCACGGAGGACGAATACGATTCCAACACGGGCGTTCAGACCAAATTCGCTTCAACCGGCGCATATCAGGAAAAGTTCGGCGACGATTACAAAATCGAGGTCGTTTCAAACGGATTCAAAGAGGGCTCGGCGGACGCAGACAAAGCCGTTGTGAATATCAATGTGCTTGTAAACGGCAAGGTTGAAATTGAAAACCTGCCCGTGACTCTCGTTAAAATCGGCAGAAGCTGGTATGTTGACAGCGCCGCCTGCGACACATCCGCGCTTTACGGCTTCTATAAGTGATAAAACAAAAAAAAACAGGCGTCCTTCCGCGGAAGGACGCCGTTTTGCTTTTTATTTCTTTCTCATCTCGGCAAGATCGCGGTAGTTTATAAGCTTTATGCCGTTTGCCTCAATGTGCTGCCTTGTGGCGGGGTCGTTGAGCAGCTGAAACTCCCAGGTTCTGAATTTCCAGCGCCCGGATGTGCCCTTGAGCTCATCGCACTCAAGCGAGGGGTGCATATAGGTTTCCGTCACGCCGTCGGGGAAGGATTTGTAAAGTTCATAGATATATTCCCTGAAATTTTCATAGCTCTCACACTGCGGACCGCCGTCCCACTCGTTGGGAATGAGATAATCGGGCAGGGCAACTCCGAGCATATCCGCGTAGCCCATAAGCTGACCGAAGGCGGCGCCGACGGTGCTCTCATCAATGTTTATTTCAAGCATGGTGTTGCCGAACATCTCGGGCGTGAGCTTTGACGGGCAGCGGAAGGGCAGACCGTATTCGCCCGCGATTTCGATTGTTTTCTGCAGCAGTTCAAAGCGACCCGTCTCAATGCCGTAGAGCGAGCCCATGTGGTTGTCGAGATGCGAGGGTGTAAGACCGAGGGCTTTGCACCTTTCAATCTGCGCGCGAATTTCGCTTTCGACCTCGTTGAGAGACGCGTTCTTTTCAACGTCAACGCTCTCGTGCCACATATATCCCTCCTCATCCCTGAGCGAGGCGGTGTTGCCCTGACTCACGGGTGACCAGCGGTAGTTTGACCACTCGCTTGTGAGGGTGAGATGCACGCCGATTGCGAACTGCGGGTTTTCTTTCGCGAAGCGGCATGCCTTGGGAGCCCAGCCGCAGGGTGCCATGATTGTTGAAGAGGTGAGGGCGCTCTTTTCGTTTTTGAAAAGGGCGATAACCGCGTCGGCGGAGGCGTTGCACATTCCGAAATCGTCGGCGTTGATTATCAAATATCTGTCTGACATATTGTTCTCCTTCGCAATAATGATTGAATACACTCCCATTATATCACACCGAAATCCGCCTTTTCAACGCCAAACGCAAGTTTATACATAAGGTACAAAAACGCGGAATTTTTTTGGTGAATTGAACGGAGAAGGAGCATAATCGCCGCAGACGGCGGAGAGAGTTTCCGTAGGGCACGGATTCTTCCGTGCCGTTTTTATTAATGAGCAGTGAGAAGTGAGGAGTGAGCAGTTAAGGGGCACTTCGTGCCGTATGTACACCTCATCCGTCGGCTTGTGCCGACACCTTCCCCTCGGAGGGGAAGGCATTTGTCCTCGCGGACATCCTTGTTGCGGCGGTGTTAGGGAACACCGCCCTACATTCTATCTGAATTGCGTTTTTACTGTAGGGCGGGATGACCGCATCCCGCCGCGCATGAAACAAAGTTTCATGTCATTGCGAGGCAGTGTGCACACTGCCGTGGCAATCTCGTAGGGGCGACAACCTGTCGCCCGCAAATTCACCGCAAAGCTTTTTCCGCCGCAATGAATAACCACATCAAATACAATATTGCCGCGGCAATATAACTTACAAACACAAAAACTATTGACAATTTTAAAAGGTTATGATAACATAAGTTTCGCCCTTACGGAGAGATACCGAAGTGGTCATAACGGAACGGTCTTGAAAACCGTCGTACCCCCCGGGTACCGTGGGTTCGAATCCCACTCTCTCCGCCAGATTGATTTAAAGCGGAAAGCTTTGAATATATACAACTCAATACGCGTAATAACGCTGCCATGGAGAAGTACTCAAGTTGGTGACGAGGCGCCCCTGCTAAGGGCGTAGGTCGGGTAACCGGCGCGGGAGTTCGAGTCTCCCCTTCTCCGCCATTTAAAAAAGCGCCCCAACAGGGGTGCTTTTTTACAATATCAGAAAGAGAACTTCCGCGCCCGCGGGGCGAAGCGCCGAAGCGCGCCCGGTGGGCGATGCAGCGAGGCGGTGAAATGAGCAAACAGGGAGAATTGCGACGCGGCAGCGTTGAGACTCCGAAAAACACAATTCTAAAATCCGTTTTAATCATTTATTATGAGAGTACAGCAGAAATATCTCATTAAAACCTCCTTGCACCGGTTATCTGCATAACTCGTTTTTTTTATTGCTTAGAAAAATTATATATGTTATACTGAAAATAGTATTTTTTATAATCATTTAATTTAGATTTTCATTATGAGATTAATTGAAATGGATAATTCAAACAAAAGCGTCTCAAAGCCAATACCAATCGACAGTTTAACCGGTTTAAAGGTAATTGCTGTATTTGCCGTTTATTGTTGGCACGGTTCCTGTCCTAAGCTTCCGATGGATATGGGAGCAAGGGCGTGTGAAACCCTCTTTTTAATATCGGGATTTCTTGTCGGTTATAATTATCTTGATTCCGGTATGCCTGCCAATCTGAAGCAGTCTTTCAAATATGTATTCGGAAAGTTGAAAAAATACTGGCCGTTACATATTATCACTTTATTCTGGGCAGGATTAATCAGTGACAAATACGGATTGAATCCGGATACATTTACAAAAGCAATTATTAACTGTTTTTTATTTCAGTCCTGGAGTAGTTCATCCGATATCTTTTTTTCATTTAACGGAGTGTCCTGGTTTTTTTCTTCGTTGTTATTCTGCTATTTTTTATCTCCGTTTTTAATAAAAATAACCCAAAGGATAAAGTGGCATATTCCGGCATTTTTTATTGCTTTTTCAGCTCGGCATCTGTTTGAATATGCTATTGACAAAAGCATTGTTACAAATGTTTCTGTTCATGTTTTTCCGCCGATCAGATGTCTTGAGTTCTTTTTGGGAATGCTTCTGGTTCCGATATTTAACAAAATAAGTGAAATAATAAAAAACAGGGATTGTTTTTTCTCGCTTTCTTTACTTGAAATCTTTGTGGTTGTTTATTCGGTTTATATTAAAATTATATTTAATGGGCATTGGATGCGGTCACAATTTGTTTTAATCTCTTCTTTCCTGGTTTTTGTTGTTGCATTAAATAAAGGAATAATAAGTAAAACGTTGTCTTTAAAACCATTTTTATTGTTTTCAAAAATACAATTTGAATTCTATATGCTGCATCAGGTTGTTATTAAAACAATCTTTTCAGTACTGCAATTCAAGGTCGGACAATTTGCGTTGAATTCTATCACAATAACGGCGATTATTATTTTGTCAATTACATATCACTATATGTTAAACAAAGTGTTAAACAGAAAGAAGCAAAAAGATCTTTTAATCTCTTCCCCTTCAGATAAACCATAATAAGAATCGTTTGAATGGACAAAAACAGCAAACAGGGAAAATTGCGACGCGGCAGCGAGCAAGGCGACCTATGTTTGCGAGGGAGAGTCTACCCTTCTCCGCCAATATTTAAGGCATCCCTTCGGGGATGCCTTAAATCATTTTCGAATGTGCGAACTTCCGCGCCTTGTTCGTTTGCTGCCTATTCTTTTGTCTTTTTTACCCATTCATCCCAGCGCGAGACCGCCTGAGAAGTAACGCCCAAAGCGTCCGCCAGCATTTCCTGTGTGCGTCCGTCACGATGACGGAGTTCGCGTATTTTTTGACCTAATTCAAGTTGCATAAAGCACCTCCGAAGTTTTTTCACCGGTGTAATTTGATTATAACGCATCCATACAAAAAACAATTATCAATTCATTGTTTAAAAAACAAGCATTCGTTGATATTTAGCCGATAATCGGGAAACCCCCTGCGCAGAGTAAAACTCTGCCCAAACATAATTATTTATAAGAAAATTGTTCATATTTACTTGCTTTAATTTGTAGAATTATGTTATAATTATTTTTAAGAATCAATATTGTCCCCAGACATTTGCTTCTTAAAGAATATACATGAATCACTGAATCAGTCCGACATTCTTGCTAAGGAGGAAAACTATGAAGAACGGCAGTCGTATGGCAAAGAAAGTGCTCAGTTTATTACTGGTACTGTTGCTTGTGTTGGGAACATTTCCATTAAGCTTCATGACGGCTTTTGCTGACGATGGAGAAGACTTAACCGAGACCGTCACGGGAAATCAGTTGCTTACCATTGATGATACCAATCCGGAAGGCAATGATCCGAACGATACCGGCAATCCCTACGGCGCAACTTATGATGCTGATGGGACCGGAACAGGAACCCTCATGATCCCGTGGAATGAGTTGTCAGTCCTGACAGAGAATTATGACGAAAATGTCCATAATGTAAAGGTGTATTGCGGAGACAAAGGGAGCAGTAAAAACAAAGCGCTCGCAGACTTTGATTCAGTCTGGACACCGTCGTCCACGAATAATCTTGCCGATCTTTACAGCCTGTCCTACGTGCAGGGCGTTGGTTTCGACAAGACCGGTTCGGGGCGGAAAGACGTCAGCGCTTATGTAGGCTTTGATTCAGTAACGAACCGCTATTACCTGACCGGCATAGACACATCCAGAAATGAAGTGATAAAAACCAATCTGGTACATTGGGTTTATGAGGTCAGTGACTACAAAGAATACAAGCCTGTGTTTATCAACAACGATGACTGGAATGCTGACCACTATGCGGCAAACAGCCTGCTCGATATAACCGCAGGTAATTTCGGGCGCGGATATGAAACAGTTGTTGTTGCAACATCATGTGTTGCACGTGACGGAAGCAACGGAACCAGTATAATCATGTTTGAGTATGCCGACATCAACGGCGAATGGCAGAGAGTCGGGGATCCGGTTCTCTTTGATACAGTCAGTAACACAAACTATCTCAATACAGTTTCCCTGTCTGCCGGTGATCTCAACGGCGACGGTGCAGATGAACTTGTAGTCGTGCTGGCAAAGAGTGAAGGCGCTCCTTATAACGGGGGCGAAGCAAAAATGTATGTATACTCCGGCGTACCCAAAAACACTACATCCATCTTTACACACAGCAGGACTGACACTTCAATTTGTGAAGACTATAAAGAAGGTGAAGACAACTATCGTCTCTCCATGCAGTCGCCGGGCGTTTCCGTAGGCGATGTGGACGGCGATGGAATAAACGAAGTGGCTGTCGGCGGCTATCAGTGGATCAGCAAAAACAATAATTCATATGAAGCCAAAAAAGCACAACTGCTCGGTATTTATGAACAAAATACTTCAGGAGGCATGACAAAAGTCGTACTCACGGATCCGGGTATGAATGCAATGATCACGCGCGGCTATTATGCAGCGGATAATATCCACCCGCGCGCCGCGTTGGCAACCGTGGCATTCAACGGTCAGAACGGAAAAGATCTGGTCTTCTTTAACGGTCAGATTTTCACCTACAATCCGGATGCCGGTTTCTCAGCGACCTACACTCCGGAGTATTTTAACCACACCGATATAGGCATGGGCAGCGTCAGTGTATCCAATGCCTGGATAAGCGATGTTGCTGTAGGTAATTTTGACCACAATAATATAGGACGCGAGCAGGTTTATTATGTAGTTGCGTTAAAGGAATCCAGCAGTGAGGCTTATGGTTATAAGGTTGGCATGATCGGCGCCACTTATAACGACACAGAGGATATGCTGGGAACTCTGACAGGCAGTGGTTTCTACAGCACCGACATTGACAACGATGACTATCAGTTGAATGATGCTGACGCCTATACTGACAGAGACTGGAGATCCTGTCATACGGTCATTACATCTGTTGATAACAATGCAGACGGCGTGAGTGTGCGCTACCGGGGCAAAAATTATGTCTATTCCGATCCCAAAATCGAGGCAGTTCTGCAGGCGGCTCCTTACTTCGACGGCGTTCAGGACCCGGGAAGCACCGTATATTCGATAGAGACAACCTACGGAGAATCAGACAACACGACAACCTCTCTCGACTGGGGCGTAGGCTTTTCCGGAGAGGCCGAAGTGTCGGCTCTGTTTTCAGCCAAGATGGCACTTGAAGTCGGCGCAGCATTTAACTATACCTGGGAGTGGGAGACAGGCTGGGAGACAAGTTACAAGTCTTGTTTTGAGACAACAGACCAGAATACTGTTTTGGTCCAGCGAACTCCTATCATCTTCTATAACTATGATATGTATGACGCCGAATCCGAGGAATGGTTGGAAAACGCCCTTCAGATTCCCATGCCGTTGGGTCCTGTATGGAGTCAGCTGAGTATCAGCGACTACAACCAGTTTGTCGATGATTATAACGCCATAGTTGCAACGATTAAAGCAAATGCCGATACATCAAATTATACTTATGAACCGCCTGTCTTGAAAAAGATTGTGGATACCGCAGGCAGTACCACTGAGAACGGTGAATATCTTATCAGCAACGAAGGTAATCCGGAAGCATATCTTTCCGACTGGAACAACGGAGATCTGACCGATGCTGAGAAGTTGTCGAATATGGCTGACATGCAGCTTGGATACAGCGGCACAAGTAAGACACAGGAGTATGCACATTCGGAGTATGCCACCGACGGCGAGGGCTTCTCCGGCGGTTTCTCGATCCACTTCTCCAGTATGTGGGGTGTTGGTTTGGCAGGTCTGGCCGATGCCCGCGCAGGCTTTTACATTGCGGCGGACTTCCTCAAAGGCACCTGCCACTATAAAACTACCACGAGAGGCAATACTGTATCAGGCACTGTCAATGATCTGAATGAGAGAACGCTCAGAGAGCAAGGGCTCTCGGATGAGATAATCCGTTCTTACCAATTCTTCTGGTCCTTCGGACGCTGGTATGTCGATATGGGCTCAGGAGGCGGTGGCACATCGCTTGAAGAAATCTTGGAACTCGAAGATCTTGAAGACCGTTTATGGGATAATTCCCATGTTCCTGTGTATGGCTACAAGGTGGCGAATATCTCCATACCGCCGCTGCCGCCCGAGCTTTCAGTTTCGTATGATGACGGAGTATTCACACTTTCATGGAAAGATGAGCACGCAGATGCCGTAGACGGTTATTATGCGTATCAGGTCGTGAACGGTGAGTACGTACCTCTGAACACCGACCGTATCAGCGCCGGGACAAAATCATTTGAAGTATCGCTGACCGATCTGGATAATTCTGCAGGCAACCTGTATTTATTTGTGGCAACCTCAGCTGTTGACTTGGCGGACGGTGGGGAGCTGAAGAGCATATGGTCCAATGAAGTCAGTTATGTTCCGGCAATCAGCGGACCGGAAGGGCCGCAAGGCATTGGTATTGAAAGCATAGTTAAGGATACAGAATATGTATCGTCCGATGGACTCACCGACAAATACATCATTACTCTCTCAGATGGAAGCAAATCCGAGTTCTATGTAAGAAACGGTAAAGACGGCGAAAACGGTGATGACGGCACAAACGGTAAAGATGCTTATGATGTTGCAGTTGAAAACGGATATTCTGGCACTTATGAAGATTGGCTTGCCGTTATCGGGGCAAAATGCGCAGCGGACGGTCACACTTTTGTAACTTATTCCATCCCCGGCTCTTGCGGTGTCGAAGGTGTTTCCCTTAAGGTCTGCTCAGACTGCGGCTATGCCGAAGCAGAAAATACAAGTGCGCTTTCTCATAATTATAAGGTTATAAGAACAGTTTTACCCACCTGCACTGCTTCAGGATATACGGTTCATAAATGCGAAAACTGTGGAGATATATATTATGATACCGAAACAGCGGCAGTCGGACACAAATACTCCGAAACAGTAGTTGAACCGTCGCACACCGCCTGCGGTTACACCCGCTATATCTGTGAAAACTGCGGTGACACCTACTGCGACAACCTTACGGCAATTACCGGCCACACCTACACCGAAAAGGTTGTTGAACCCACCTGTGTTGAAAGCGGATATACCGAAAAGACCTGCTCCGAATGCGGAATAGTAATAAGAACAGATATTGTTCCCGCAACGGGTCATAATTTCAGCGAAAAAGTTGTTGAGCCAACCTGCACAGAAAGCGGATATACGGAAAAAACCTGTGAAGACTGCGGCCTTGTAATACGCACAGATACGGTTTCCGCAGCAGGCCACGACTACTCCGCTGTTGTTACCGAACCCACTTGCGGACATTACGGCTATACAACCTACACCTGCGCGGTCTGCGGCGATGAATATGTTTCCGACATCACTCCCGCCGCCGAGCACACTTTCAAAACCAAAGTTATTGAAAACACCTGTACGGCAGACGGCTTCACAATCAAATACTGCGCTGAATGCGGATACTCTACAATCATTGACGAGACAGAGGCAAAAGGCCACGATTTTGAAGTGACACAGACAGTCGAGCCCACCTGCCTGACAAAGGGATACAGCGTTTACACCTGCAAAAACTGCGGAATAACTTATAACTCCGATGAAGTTGACTGCACTGAACACAAATTTACCGACAAGGTAATTGATTCCGACTGCACTCATACCGGTTATACAATCCACACCTGCGATGACTGCGGATTTACAAAGATTGACTCCGAAACACCTGTAACCGAGCATGTTCCAGGCGAATGGGTTTGCGAAGACCCCATGACGGGCAGATATGTGCAGAGATGTGAAAACTGCTACAAACTTCTTGACACCAAAACCATTTCAATCGTGAGCGGCAGTGACGGTGAAGGCGAAGGAGGAAACGATAATCCTCTGAGCCCGAACATTGATGAGAACGGCGTTCTCAACATCGGCTACAAAGAAAGCGAAAAGATAGCCCTTCAAGCGGACGGCATTGACACAAGCACGGTTGTTTACACCTCCTCCAACCCGACGGTTGTCACAGTTGACAGCGAAGGCAATATAACGGCGGTAGGCCCCGGCGAAGCAGTTATAATAGCGAGCATTCCCGGTACAGCGATTCAGACACAGGTGCCTGTAAGCGTTAAACTCACTTGGTGGCAGAAAGTTCATTACCTGCTTGACTCCTTAACATTCTTCCGTGCTCTGTTTATGATTTTCAAAGTGATTATACCTAATATATTCTATGATTAAACAAAGCGGATAAAGCAAAATATCCCCGGATGCACAGCGCATCCGGGGCATTTTTTTACTGTGAAAGAAGCGGAGGTTAATCCGATTATTCCGCGCTCTCTGTTTTCCAGCCGTCAAGGCTGCCTTCAATTATTTCGACCGACACCTTTGAGCTTTCAACCGTCACAGTGACGGAGTTCGCGTGTTTTTTGACCTAATTCAAGTTGCATAAAGCACCTCCAAAGTTTTTTCACCGGTGTAATTTGATTATAACGCATCCATACAAAAAAACAATTATCAATTCATTGTTTAAAAAACAAGCATTCGTTGATATTTAGCCGATAATCGGGCAGCTGTTTTCCGTTTTTTCTTTCAGATCAATTTCTTTACATTGCGTCGCGTGTGTGATATAATACGGGCAGTCAGGCGCATTAAAGATACGGAGTGATAATCATTATGTTTTCAATCGGTTTACCTACAAAAGCCGCTTCGGTCGTTCTCTCGGCGGTTATCGGCTTTTTCGGCTCGGCGGCGGGCTTTCGTTCCGGCAGAGCGGATTCAATTGAATCTATTACTGAAGTCGCGGATAATTACTACATTATGGATTACACCTACGACTACGATCTCGACACCCTGCTTGAGAGCCGTACGGGCAATTCCACAACAGCGGGGCTTCTGCTCTATTCCTTCGCGGATGTGTTCCTTCAGCTCAACCCCTCTGCGAGAAAGGTCGTCTCCAATCTCGGGCTTTACTGCGACCTGGACAGCGAGGGTATATCCCGCTTTATGCAGACGGCGCTGAGTTTCACAAGCTTCGGCTGCACAACCTTCAACGCCTCCACCCCTTCGGGAGACAAACTTTTCGCGAGAAATTACGACTATATGGATTCGCCGGGTATGACGGTATGGACTCATCCCGAAGACGGCTACGCGAGCGTTTCAACCGTTTCGCTCTATTTCCTCGGCTACGGCGGGGATTTCCTGCCCGAGGGTCCGCTTTCCTCGCTGCTCACTCTCATCGCGCCGTACATCCCCGTTGACGGAATGAACGAAAAGGGGCTTTCAATCGGCGTTCTCGAGCTTGAAACGCCCGAAACATTCACACAGACTCAGAAAAAGGATATCACAACCACGGCGGTTATCCGCACCGTGCTTGACCACGCCGCGACGGTTGACGAGGCGGTGGAGATATTCAGAAAATACGATATGCACGACCTTCTGGGCGGCGCGTGCACTTATCATTATCAGATAGCCGACGCCTCGGGCAGAACCGCGATAATTGAGTATGTTGACGGCGAACCCACGGTAATAAGACCCGGCAGTTCGGGCACGCTCATAGCAACAAATTTCTGGCTTTCCGAAGGTGTTGACGACCCCGAAGGGCTCGGCAGAGACAGATATGACACGGCAAAGAAAATGCTCTCACAGAAGAATTACAGAGTCAGCGAAAAAGAGGCGATGAACATCCTTGACGCGGTTCATCTCGAAAACGAGGATATGAACGGATATATCTGCTCAACGCTGTGGAGCGTGGTTTACAACAACACGGAAAAATCATTCACCGTCTGCCCGATGTACAATTACGGCAGACAATACAGATTCACGCTCGGCAATCCCCTTGAGTATTCTTACTGATGCAATTAAACAAAACGAAAAAAGACCTTGTCATTATGACAGGGTCTTTTAATTTGATATGAATAAATATGTCTTGTGACGGAAAATATGATTTATACAGGAAAACGGAATGATTTCGCGGAATCCTGTTGCGGGAGGCGCTTTATCATAACGGCTGTTAACCGTTTACGGTATGTTCCAGTGAAACAACAGTAAAATTCGCGTAGCCTTCCCCGAAGTATTTTTCGTTCAAAACGGCTTTTCCCGTTCCGACAAATGTGCATCCTTCGGTGTTTTCGCTTCCGTAGCCGTCATAAATCTTGTCTTTATTATCAATAACATTGTCATCCTGCCCGGGCACTTTATAGATGTTGTAATTTACTATATAACTGCCGGAACCGGACTTTTGTATTGAAGTCACCTTTGAAAACGCGTTGAGAAATTCGCCGTCCGCGGCGGGATAATAGTAGTAAGTGCCGTCACAATAGAACGAATCAGTTGATTTGTTTTCAACGCTGACACCGAAGAATCTGCTGATTCTGTTCTTAATATAAGAGGCGCTCACGGTTCTCGCATATAATTTGCCGTCAATCTCAACAGGCGTTATATCGTTGAAATTGTCATTGTAATTATAGTAGGCGTTCAATATGGCAAAATCAATCATCTTGTCGGTTGAAGTGCGGTCAATACTGTAATTGCGGCAATAAAGCTCGGAAAAATTAGACAGGAATATGTTGAGCAGACGGATATCGACATCTGCCGATTCATCGGTAATTTCCGTTGTGCGCTGCGTTTCGGTATTATCATTGTTAACCGTAATTGTCACCGGAAGCGCGCTTGTAGTTTCGGCGGAGGAATCGGTGATTTTCTTTCGGGTTGACATTGATTCTCCGCTATTGCTCTCTTTTGCGCATGATGCCGAGGATAACAAAAGGAATAAAACCGACAGTAAAGCAATCGCTTTTTTCATTATAACAACTCCGTTTTCGCTTTTTTATTATCAACAGAATTATATAATAAAAAAACAGTGATGTAAAGGGCGCGTCCTTTAACAAAGTTTTTTATTGCTGTGTTTTGTTTGAAGGACAATCTTTGCAACGGCACTTTACGGACATGTGTTTTATTATCCCATAATCGGGGTTTCAATAAAGAAAAATGTCAGGCATTCAGTCATATATATCAAAAAAGCGAACACCAGAACCGAATTCCGAATAGTGAGCTTCAGGCGGTCATTCTTCAGGCCGGAGAATAATATGACACAGGCAAGTAAAATCAGCATTTCTGAAAAGAAAAACACCCTTTGTCCTGAAGCGTAAACAGAGGAACTGAACCCAAGCACCGTGCCGCTGCAAACAGCTGCACCGAAACAAAGAGAAACCGCAATACCGATTCTCTTTTTTTCTGCAATCAACCTGAACAAAGCCAGCACTATTTCTGCTGAAACAATAAAGCAAGCTGACATCAGCAAAATGTCCGTTACATGAAATTTTCCACTTTGGAACGCGTCCTCAAAGCCCTTGTCAGGCAGTTTTTTTCGTAATAATACATATACTGCGTTGAGACCGAAACAGACAAGCGAAGATGAAACAGCAAGCAAATATGAAAGCCGTCTGTCAAAAACAGACTTTTCTTCTTGTCGTAAGAGAATAATCAAAAGGCAGATAAACAGTCCGAAAACCGCAAATGACATAAGGTATTCAAAGGCGAACCAATTTGAGACACCGCAGAGTATTTTTTCAAGAATACTCATCTTTGAAAAGCGCTGAAATGCCAAAGCCTCGACGGCTCCCCTTTTCCGCATACCGGGGGCTGAAAAAAGGAAACCGGCTTCAGTTACTCCGGCAATAAAGGATAAAAAATGATAAAAGCGTACCTTCTTTTGACGCAGCAGCAAAGCAAGAAAAACGACCGAAAATGTTACCATAAGCGCCGCTGACTGTTCCTGCGAACATGCCACAAGGGCGGCAGGGCAGGAAAATGCGGCAAGAACAGGCGGGCATTTGATGTCTGACAGGCAAAAAAACATCGGGCTGCATGCAATTAAGAAGCACTGAAAAGGAATCATATAGGTAAAACTTCCGGAAAACCAGAACACAGCGGGATTCAAACAGGAAACCATAACAACAAAAGGAAGGCAGGCAACAAAAATACAGGTATTCCTGTCAGATTTTCCAAAAGCTTCTGACAACTTGCATACAATGAAGAAAAAAACAACCCAGAGAATTGAGGATAATACTTTCCAGCATAGAGGAGGCAATATAAGAAAAACGGCGGTCAATAACTCACATATGCTTCTTCCGGAAATGGTCCGGTATCTTTCGCTCAGCCATTCAAATAACAGAAAATCGGTTTTGCTGACAACGCCGAGAAAGTTACCGTCGTCGCTCTTCAGTATAAGCCGTGTGAATAACAGATAAAACAAACTGATTGCCGTCGCAAAAACAATTCCCGTAATAATTTTATCTTTTCGCTTTTCCATAATCAATCTTTCTCCGGCTCCGATAAAACATACGGCTGATTTTCACTGCCGTTTCCGCCGCAGACAACAACCAGCTTATCGTTCAGCGTTACACACGGACATACGCCTACGGTTGTATCATATGCGGGCGTCTTATAGAAACCGCCCGCCTGTGTTACCGCTGAAACGCAAAGCGTCTGGCCGGCAATTGAACTGTTTGTCCAATACCATGCATATTTTCTGACAAATAAAAAACGGGTATTGCAATGTTCTATGGCGGCGGCGGTAGGCTGTTTCCGCCGATCTGCGGCAGGCAACTTCTCAAGTTGATTCTTAGAGAGAAGCGTTGTTTCTCCTTTAATCAATTCTGAAAAGGGGTTCAGGTTAAACGGATCTCCCGTGTTGAGCATTTTTCTTAAGGATGAGTTCTTCCATTCGGAACTGGTTTTGTCATAAGAGGTAAAAGTAAGAATCTTGGATGACTGAAGAACAGGCAAATCTTCACATAAAATACATTTCCAGACAATCGGCTGATTATAATACGACCCGAAAACAATATAATCACCGGTTTTCGGTGCCACATAAAATGTATTGCCGGTTTGAATTAATACCGGATTCTCGGGATAAAGCATCTTATATAATTTTGACGGCGCAGTTTCAGTAAGGAAAAACATAACAGCAAACAGCACAAAAAAAATCGCCGTTATTACCGCTAAAATCACTCCGATACAACGACCGTGTTTATTTTCTTTTTCGTGTTTTTCCATAACAAACACCTTTTAACGATTATTTTTTCTTATTATATTTAAAAACAGAGTAAAAATCAAGAATCGTTTGAAAGCATTCACCGATAAACACAGTATAGTTGCAATACCGAATAGATTTACGGTTTAATGATTATATAATCTGCATTTGCATTTATCCGTTTTCTTTGTTATCATAAAAAAGAAAACCATCCTACAGGCGGTGAAAAAATGAAAGGAAATTTAAAGCAGGAACTGCGTTCGCTCAAGCCCGTGAATTTCGCGGCTCTGACACTGGCGGGCATAATCTACGCCATAGGCGTTACGGTTTTTATCGCTCCCGTTGATTTGTACGACAGCGGAATGTCGGGCACATCAATGCTCCTCGGGCAGGTAACGCCCGCGTTTCTTCATCTCTCGTTTTTCTTGATTGTTCTCAATGTGCCGCTGTTTCTCTACGGCTTGCGCAGGCAGGGGCTCGCCTCAACAATCTATTCGATTTACACCGTAGGGGTTTACGCGCTTTTCGCCTGGCTCATCACAGATGTTTTACCGATTGACGTGAGCATCGCCTCACCTCTCGCTGGCAAGGATCTGCTCCTTTGCGCCATATTCGGCGGCGTGATTTCCGGCGCGGGCAGCGGGCTTGCCATCCGCTACGGCGGCGCGGTGGACGGTATTGAAATAATCGCGGTCATATTCGCGAAAAAGCTCGGGCTGAGTGTCGGCAATTTCATGATGATTTACAATGTGATTCTTTACATTATCTGCGGCACGGTCATTCACAGCTGGATTCTGCCGCTCTATTCAATAGTTACCTGCGTGGCGGCGCTCAAAACCGTTGACGCCATTGTTGAGGGCTTCGACCGCGCGAAATGCGCGATGATAGTAACTACAAAGCCGGTTGAAATCGGGCTCGAACTCAGCGAGGCGTTCGAAAGCGGAGTTACCCAGGTTGAGGCGCGCGGCGGCTACTCGCAGCAGGATAAAGCCATTATCTATTTTGTAGTAAACCGTTTTCAGGTGACTAAAATGAAAAGCATCGTCCACTCCATTGACCCGAAGGCGTTCATATCCATAAGCGAGGTTGTGGATGTTTTCAGGGCTGAAAAAGAATAAAAAAAACAAATAAAACATTAACTCCCGGCTGAGGTGTTCAGCCGGGCTTTTTTGCGTTAAGGGTGAAACAGCCGTTACAAAGGAGCCGCCGCCCCGTTATACAATTCAGTTACAGCCGTAAAAACAAACATTTTAAAGGAGGTTTTATTATGGACACAAAAACAAAAATCAGAGAATCGGCTGTTGCCGCCGTTGAAGAGGAAAACTGGCAGGAAGTGTATAACTGCCTGCACGAGGCGCTGCTCCACCTGCCGACATTCGCCTGGATTGTCGATGATGAGGAGTGGAGCAACGATGAACTGCGCGAGGTGTGTTTTCCGATAGGCGAAGCGATTTACGGCAAAATAGGCTTTGAGGGCATGCAGATTCTTTGGTATAAGATTGACGAGTCGCTCTCGTCATCGGGCAGCGGGCCGCTGGAAAGATTCTGGGACGGCTGCGGCAACGGCGCCTGGCAGGCGTGAGAGACGGCCGATAATCAAAAAGGAAAGGGTGTTGAAAATGGCAGATACAATCAACAGCGTTAATGAAAAAGAGAGCGTTTCGGATATTTTTAAAAGACTCGACGATGTAAAAAGGATGCAGAAAAAATTTATGCGCGAGGTATCCCCGGACCCGCGATTCAGAAGCGGAAATCTTCTTGCCACGGTTTGTGAAAAGGAAGACGCCCCGTATTCGGCAAAATCAGCCGCGGGTAAAACCGTTTTTTTCTGCATGAAAGAATACAGTAATGAGGAAATTGAGCAGATAAACCAGGACTCCTCCGACTGGGCTGTTCTTTACAGGGAATGCACAACATGGGATCCGTCTGTTTATCCCGGTATGGATAAGACATATGAAGATAAATATTTTTCCATAGGCGGCTTGCTTATTGAGGACGGAAAAGCCATAGGTAAAATGGATGAGTATTACAACTGGGAAAAGGAAATAAACTGCATTCTGTTTGAGGAATACAACGGAAAACCGATTCTGCTCAGCAGTTCTTTCAAATACGGCAGTTCCGACTGCGATTCGTATATTGATATGATGTATTTTCTGGTGAACAAAAAAGATATTGAAAAACGGGAAACGGAGTAATCAATTTTATACTATTAACAAACGGTTGATATTTATATTGTGAATATGCTATACTTTGTTTGCGAAGCACGCCGCAAAAGCGGAACGGCAAACTGACAGGCAAAGAAAGATGAACACAATGAATGAAAATAAAAAATCAATATTTCTGCGCGTCCTGACAATTGTTGCTGTTCTGGCGATTATCGGAGCGTGCGTTTACATGTATCTGCACTTCGGAAAGTCCGCAATCGAACTGATTAAAGACACCGACCGTTTCAAGGCGTGGATTGACGGGTTCGGCATCTGGGGTATTATCGTATTTGTCGCAATCCGAATTCTGCAGACGGTGGTCAAATTTATACCGACGGAGCCGATAGAAATTGCCGCCGGGTTAGTGTGGGGATGGTTCGGCGGATTTGTTCTGTGCCTTCTGGGGAATATAATCGGGTCAATCATTATTCTGATTATGGTGCGGTGGATAGGTATGCGTATTCTGCGGCTTTTCCGCCTTGAAAACAAGTTGCAGTCCATGCGGTTTTTGCAGGACAGGGAAAAGCGCAACCGCCTTTTGTTCATCTTTTATCTGGTTCCCGGCACACCCAAGGATACCATGACATATTTTGCCGGTCTGACGGATATGAATATGATAGAATTCCTGATTATCTCGTCCATCGCGCGTATTCCCGCCATAGTGTCCTCAACAATCTGCGGCGCGTATCTCGGGGCGAACAATTTCAAGGTCGCCGCGATAGTCTTTGTGGTGACGGCTCTGCTCAGCATACCGGGCGCGGCATTATATAAAAAGATTTCGGCGCGATACATACAGAATCGCCCTCAGGACGAACCCGAACCGGAGCCTGAAACAGAAAAAGAATCGACGCAGGAAGATACTGTTTAGTTACAAGGTTTTTACAGAAATAGCCGGGGCGAAAGCCCCGGCTGTTCTTTTGCCTGTTTAGTTGTTATTCTCTTTCGCGGTGTTTATGGAGGAGATGAGGATACGCTTGATTTCAAGGCAATCATCTAAAAGAGAAGCACATTCCTTATCTTTTATATATTCAGACAGTATAAGCAATCTGAGCCAGTATTCTGTTTCTGCGGTTTCCTTCAAAGCAATCTGCATTTTTGAAATGAAATCCGCTTTGCTTTGCCCGTAATTAGCTTCGTTAATATTTGCCCCGATACTTGTTCCTGAGCGAATAATCTGCCTGGATATAACAGTCTCTTTTTTATCACTGACCAAATACTTATTTAGCTTTATTATTCTTGCGGCAAAATGCAAAGATTTATCAATCAAAATATTATCCTTCAAATTGTTCACCTCATAATTATCTTAACAGATTTCCGCAACAAATACAACAATTATTAATTATTCATCAGCGAAGCGGTTTCATTATTCAATATTCATTTAGAAACGCTTGAAAACAGAGGTGAATAATGAATAATGAATACTGAAAAATGAATAATACAAAAAGCAGAAACGCCTGTCAGAAGACAAGCGTTTCGCTTTATGGTGGGAGAGGGTGGATTCGCTTTTCTGCGGAAAAGCCGCGGGGCGGCAAACAGTCCGCCGGACTGTTTGCTTGGACGCCCCTGTTCGAATCCTTTTCAAAAAATTACAGCCCATACCCTGACGGGTACGAGCTGTAATTGGTGGACTAACATTTTGAAAATCCGAACCCAAAACGGCTTCAATATCTTTCAACATTACTGTATCGGTTCCGCTTTTGTAGTTATAAACAAATACAATTCGGTCATCATAAATATAAACGGCGTTTACGAAAAGGTCTATCAACCGTTTCTTGTAACGGAAACTTTTGGGATTGCCGCGCTGAAATTGTCTGATCCAAGCCAAAATATCATCTCTTGTATATTTCGGCATTTTTATTTCTTCTTCTGCGATATTCAGAAGAAGTTTAGTTCTCTGTTGATCAAGTTCATCCATGCGTGCCTTTGTATGCTCGTTATAAAGACCGTCTTCAACCGCACGAATAAGATTTGATATTTTTTTATCGCAATCTTCAAGCTGTGCTTTCAGGGCAGGTAAAAGTGCATTTTCTTTTTCCTGTATTGAAATAATATCGTCGGCGATTTTCTCAATTACCTTGGTGTTTTCCAATATATTTTTTCTTGTCTGCTCCACAACCAAATCTTCAATCCAGTGCTTTTTCACTGCTTTGCGATCACAATCTTTATATTTTTTGTTTCCCCGGCATTTGTAGTAATAATGAATGGTTCCGTTTCTGGATTTTCCGCTTTCGCCAACCATCATTCGCTTACATGTGCCGCAGAAAAGCTTAGTTGAAAGCAGATATTCTTCGGTTGCTTTTCCTTTAGCAGGAGCATGGCGGTATTGTGCCAACCTTTTTTGCGCATTTTCAAATTCATCGTCGTCGATAATAGCGGGAATTCCTTTTGGAACAACGATATCCCGATATCTGTATTCGCCGATATTTCTGCGGTTACGCAACACATTGCCTATTGTGTTAACATAAAAATCGCGCCCGTTCCTGTTTTTGATGCCTCGGCGTTTGAAGTCCTCGGCAATATCAGACGTTGATTCACCATTATTGAATCTGTGAAATATTTCTTTAACAAGCGGTGCTTCGGCAGAATTTATTACCAGATGCTGATTATCGGAAACCATATAGCCGAGAGGAATTGTGCCTCCGTTGAATTTGCATTTAAGCGCATTCTCCGTCTGCCCTCTTTTAACCTTTTCCGAGAGATCGGCGGAATAGTATTCTGCAAGACCTTCAAGAACAGATTCCAGAAGAATACCCTCAGCCCCGGTGGAAATGTTTTCGGTTGCAGAAACTACTTTAACACCGTTAATGCCAAGAATAATTTTGTATTTTGCGCTGTCAGCACGATTCCTGGAAAACCGGTCCAATTTCCAGACAACAACCAGTTCAAATTGTTTTTTCTCGCTGTACTTTATCATTTTGCGGAAATCGGGGCGATCATCCGTCTTTGCGGATAAAGCGCGATCTATGTATGTGCCGATAATTGTTATATCATGTTTTTCACAATACGCTTTACATTCTCTCAACTGGCCCTCAATAGATTCCTCTCGTTGACTGTCGGATGAATATCTGGCATAAATTACTGCGTTCACTTTCTCACATCCTTAAACATCCAAATCTCTCAAAATATAACTCAAATCCCGTTTTCCATATATGATGCGAAGAATGGTTATAATATTATTGCTTTCATTCGGGTAGTAATACAGATTGTAATTTCCTACAGTTACTCTCCGAACACCCTGAACAACAATAAACTCATTTTCAACTTCTTGTGCTGAAAGGGGAAATGAGCATATGTTTTTGATTTCCGCTTTTATGCCATCAAACAAATCTTTGGCAGCATTAGGATTTTTCAGATTATTGGCAATGTAATCAAGGATATCATCCAAATCCTTGCTTGCAGAATCGGTAAATTCATATTTGAAATCAGAAGCCATATTTTTTACTCATTTCTTCTATGATTTTGTTGCCGTCAACCGTTTTGCCTTTCTGCATATCGTCGATTCCTTTGTTGACAGCACTGGCTTCATAAATCTTTTGCATGGTTTTTTCGAAGTATTCAATGTCCATAACCACAAGTCTACCATAGCCGTTTTTTGTTACAAAAACGGGACCGTTATCTCCGGCACAAAGCTGCTCGATTCGAACGGTGTCTTTTAAATCTCTCATAGGAACAATATTCATAATAAAACCTCCAATTATTACTGTGACTAAATTATATAGTATATTTAGTCTCTTGTCAACACATTTAATTAGATAGATTATAGATTTACATTAAAACAGGATACTGTCGAATCTCCATTTTTCTTATATAAAAATGATACTTTAATCCCTTTTATTGCGTTAGCTTCCGCAGTTATTTTTACAAGTTCTTTTAATTCGATTTCTTCCGATATTTCAATCACATCATTTCTTCCGTCACACAGTATTATAAAAGCATCAAAATTTTCTATAACATCCTTATATTTATGGTATTTTTCAATTAATTTGTTTGCAAAACTATCTCTGCTTTTATTAATATCTCTGAGCGGTGCCATTACACTTAGTTTTCCGGTAATATCATATATCTCATATTTTTCCGCTTTCTTTCCATGCTTTTTATGAGTTATTTCTTTTAATTCTTCTTTTGAACAATTATTTCTATCAATGTCATCCATAATAGAGTAGGCTATCTTATCGAGTGGCAGTATAAACTCTGTAACTTCTACCCCAATCCTCTGATTCTCGTTCATTAAAATAAAATCAGGGCGTGTACATTTAATAATTCTAAAATTGAGATACTGCTTATTGCATTCTGCAAAGGATAATAATGATACAGTTTCGTCCCTTCGTTTTTTCTCTTCTTTATCTAATTTCTGAGTTAATAAATCTTTTATAGTTTTACAAAATCCATGCCATTGTTGATATAAATTATGAGATTACCGATTTTTCAAATATTCTGCCTTTGATAAGGGACGTTATTATAACCGATAAAGACGGTAACCGAGTGTTTACGGTCGGCTCCGAAGAGGTAAAAGTTAAAGTCGTTTTCTCGAGGCCTATGGATACATCACGGAATCCTGTGCTTTGCTTTGGCTCAAGGGAGCCGTATGCCGATTATGAGATTAAGGGTAACTATATCAGCAGCACTGTCTGGGAAGGGACATATACACTTAAAGCCCAGATTGAGAACGGCAAGCAGAAATTCAGGATTTCCAACGCTTATTCAGCTGATGGATATGAACTGGTGGATACAATTTATTTGTTCGGGTTCAATATTGATACAACCTCCGCTCAAGCTATGAATATATCGGCTGCAGAAGTCAATAACGGTATAAAGCTTGAGTGGGCGCAGGATGATTATGACACTCTTATGGGCTATAATGTTTACCGTTCAGAGGAAAAGAACGGTGTCTATTCAAAAATCAACTCTTCCGTAATTCCCGAAAATGAAAACTCTTTTGTCGATGAAACTATAGAACAACAAAAACTGTATTGGTACACATTTACCGTTGTTTTATCAGATATGACGGAATCCGGTCCTGCAGGAAAGACCTCTTGTATTGCAAAAGATACAATCGCTCCCGTAATTAATCATACTCCTGTGAAACAAGGCAACCTTAACAGCAATCTTAGTATTTCATGTACCGTAACCGATAACGTGAGTGTCGGCAGTGTTACTCTTTATTATCGCATAACAGGAAGCGACAATTGGAAATATCTTTCGATGTTGAAGCAGGGCGATAAATACAGCGCAACGATTTTCGGCAGTGAAGTCACCCCTGCCGGCCTGCAATACTACATTGTCGCAAGCGATGGTGTTAATTCCGCCAACAGCGGTTCTGCAAACAATCCGTATTCTGTTGTTATTATCGACCCGAATAATCCGGATAATCCCAATAATCCGGATAATCCCAATAATCCGGATAATCCCAACAATCCGGATAATCCCAACAATCCGGATAATCCCAACAATCCGGATAATCCGATTACTAACCTTGCGAATGCAAAGTTATATGTTAGATCATCTGCAACCGTTGACTATCGCTCCAAAGTTACTGTTACGGCAACTGCAACAGGTATACCCGAAGGATATGCCCTTGAAATTTATAGAAACGGTATGATCTTAGCAATCGGAGATAATACAACAGTTTCATACAATGCCGGTCAAATGACAGAAAGCGAGAATTTCACTGTACATGTTATTAATCTGTCAACATATGAAGTGCAGAAAGACAGCAGCGGAGCAGAGCTCAGCAAGAACTGTGAAGTAAAAGTAAAAACAGGTTTCTTTGATAAACTGATTGCTTTCTTCAAAGGATTGTTCGGCTTACTGCCCAGTGTTGAAATAAAACCGTAAAAAGATTAAAACAGGAGAATTTATTATGAAAAAAGTAATTATTCGCTCAATTTCGCTCCTACTTGCAGTTGTTGTTCTTGGCTTTTCGCTTTCAGTAAGTGCAGTTTCGGAACAAGCCACACAAGAGGAAAATATTTCACAGGATAGTCTTGAATACTCCTATACTCTGAAACCTGTTTATTCCGATGGAACAGCAAAATTTGTTATAAAAGGTGACAATAGCCCTGATTCCGCACCCATAAAAGTAAATGATATTGAATGCGGATACAGAGTTGATTTTACGATTATTATAGATCCTTCATCTTTGAAGGAGTCATACATCGGTTCGCTTATTAATGTGGGATTATATGAAGGCAGTGAGCCGCTTGTCAGGTCAACCGATTCCGATAAGATTTCATATACATTTCGTGATATCCAGTCCGATAAGACATTATATATCAGAGTTCTTAATTCATCCGGACAGCCATTGTATTTTTCAGGTGAAGACTTGTCTATAAGAATAAATCTACATGTAAAAAACGGATTTTTTGATGTAGTGTGGGGTTCTATTCTGGCGTTCTTCGGAATCCATCCGTCGAAAACATATGAAATCTGGTGGAACAGACCGGAAGAATAAACGAGAAACAGAAAAAGAAACAGATTGTTATTTGAAAATTCAGCACCCGATGAATTCAAATCATCGGGTGCTGTTTTCATATCCGGCGAAAAAACATATCGTATGTTTATATATGCCGCCGTGAAAATGTTGCCGAGGTCAGCGGCGACAATTATTCGGAAATATGTTTAATGATTAAATCCGGGGCTTTCGCTCCGGCTGATTTCTATTTACTTGTAAATAACTTGTAAATACTTGTAACGGTTAATGCAATTTTTGCCTTATTTTTGTCATTTTGGACTGATTTTTTCTTTTTTCGGCGTTTTTGGATTAAGCCTAATAATCTCAAATCCCTTGAAAATAAAGAAAAGGTAACGATTGTATCAACCGTTACCTTTTTCTGGTGGGCAGGGGTGGATTCGAACCACCGAAGTCGTTGACGGCAGATTTACAGTCTGCTCCCTTTGGCCACTCGGGAACCTACCCATATTCGGTTTTGTGATGGTGTGGAGCTGGTGGACGGACTCGAACCCCCGACCTGC